>JADMIO011081468.1_pt1 | contig 23867 bp, 22 predicted proteins | sample 8958161 | NCBI WGS metagenome assembly JADMIO01 (sample SAMN16585339, study PRJNA669376) | soil metagenome | isolation source: Crop rotation soil | place: USA: Cullars Rotation, Alabama | collected 2011
GCATGCCACCCACACTCTCAGCCGCGAGCAGACGAGCCGCTGCGGCGACCGCACCCGTGTGTCCGCTGCTTGCGCCCGCCGTCAGGATGCGGGCGCCATAGCGACGACCGACCTCGGTGGCCCGCGGATCCAGCGTCACTAGCGCCAAGCCGGCGATCCCGGAAGCGCACGACACCGCCGTCAGCACGTCCTCGAGCATCGTCAGCACAAGTTCTTCGCGCAAATGCGCCGGTACTGCATCGGCAAGGCGCTGTTTGGCGCCTGCCGTTTCCTTGACGGGGATCACCGCCCATATGTTCAATCCATGCGCTGTCAACGCGCGCTCCGTCGCGCCGGTCGATCGGCTCCACAGGCCAAGCGATCGGCAAACTGCAAGGCAGCCATAGCCAAATTCTCACGATCGGCAAGATTCAGCATCAACACAGGCCGGGAAAGAGTAGGAACGTCGATCCGGGACGCCAGCGCGGCATCAGCCGTATCGACAATGAAGCCGTCAATCAGATCGCGATAATGCTCGACTACCGTCAGCACATCGACCGTTCGGCCGAGCTCAGCCATCATTTTCGCCGTCGGGCCTTTGACCGCCTGCCCGCCGATGATCGGCGAAACCGCAATCACGAGAGCCGCGCTTTCGGCCAAGGCCGTCCGCAATTCAGGCATGGCGAGGATGGGGTCGATGCTGATGTATGGATTGGACGGGCAAATGATGACAGCCCGCAACTGCGGATCGCCGAGCATCGCCAAAATGTCCGAATGCGGACGTGCGCGGTCCGCGCCGTCGAAGACGAAGCCCGTCACCTCGGGCGCGCAGCGCGCCTCGACGAAATAGCGCTGGAAATCCAACAGACCTTCCCGCGTTTGCACCAGCGTCCGCACGCGATCGTCGGTCATTGGAAGGATGCGGCTGGTCACGCCGAACGACGCGGCGATACCGGCTGTGATCGCCGATAGGGTTTCGCCGGCGTTCAAACGCCGCGTGCGCTCGACATGAACGGCAAGATCGCGGTCGCCGAGCTTGAACCACGTCTCGCCGCCGAGTTCAGCAAGCGCCGCCATGAACGACCATGTTTCGTCCTGACGGCCCCAGCCGGTCTGACGATTGTCCACGCCGGCCAGCGCGTAGGTCAGTGTGTCGATGTCAGGCGAGATGTGAAGCCCGAGGTGCTTGAAATCGTCTGCGGTGTTGGCAACGACCGTCAGTGCGCCGGGCTGGAGAATTCGCGACAGCCCGAGCGCGAGCTTGGCGCCTCCGACGCCGCCCGATAGCGCCAGCACGGGACGGATATCACTCTCTTGCGCCTCGGACATAATTCCGATCGTCACAGATCACCGAAACAAGTCTTTGGCCGATGGCCGGATCAAAGTGCTGGCTGGGACCTCCCCACCGCGCGGACCAAACCCCGACACGACGACGACCGGATGGGCTTCATCAGCTTGTCCCATGAGCAGAGAGGCTGCCGAAGCAACCTCGTCCGCCACCGCGGTCTCGCTCACCTCAAGCTTCCGGCCAAACAGGTCGGATCGGCCGCGGAGATCGTCAAGAGCGGGAATACCGGCGGCGCCGAGCGCCACCCCGACAGTCCCCTGACGCCACGGCCGGCCGAAGCTGTCGGTGACAATTACGCCCAACACCTTCTTGAAGTGCGTCTCCCACTGCGCGCGCAACTCACGCGCGGCCAAGTCGGGCTCCTCCGGTAGCAGCAGGACTATCTCCCTGCCGGCAAAGGCGCCGACATTGGAGCGATCCACGCCGGCATTGGCGGCAACAAAGCCCAGGCGATGTTCCACAATAAGCAATCCAGGACGCTCGCGCACCACCCTCACCGACTCCGACAGGATCACTTCGACAAGTCGCGGGTCCTTGCCAACCCGCGAGGCGAGTTCGACGGCGCGTTGTGATGGGGTGACGTCCGCAAGATCGACGTAACGACCCTGCGCCTTCGACACCACCTTTTGCGCCACCGCGACCATGTCGCCGTCGCGAACACCGATACCTGCTCTCTCGACGGCCCCGATAACGATGGCACCAAGATCATCGCCCGCTTCGATCAGCGGAATGCCGGGAACAACGCTCAAGGTGAGCTGCTTCGGCGCGTCCATCAATCAGCCAGCGCGCGCAATCGCGGCAGCACCTGCTCGCCATATAAGCGGAGGAAGCGATTCTGGTCCCGCCCAGGCGCATGAAACACAAGATGGCGAAACCCGAGATCCACGTATTGCTTAATTTTTGCAACGTGCTCATCCGGATCGGTCGATACGATCCAGCGGCTCGCCGCACGCTCGATCGGAAGAGCGGCGGCCAGTTTCTCCATCGCCACGGGGTCTTCAACGGATACCTTTTCTTCGGCGGACAGCGCCAGCGCCGCCCATTCTCTGGTGTCCTCGAGTGCCCGCTGGCGATCCGTGTCGAACGACACCTTCATCTCGATCATGCGGTCGATGGAATCCGGGGCCCGGCCGGCAGCCTGTAAACCCGCAGCTACGTTCGGCAGCAAGGTTTCCCGATACAGCTCAGGCGCCTTGCCGCTGGTGCAGATATAGCCCTCCGCGATCTCGCCGGCCATTTTTGCGACAGTCGGGCCGGACGCCGCGAGATAAACCGGAACGGCGGTGGACGGCCGATCATAGATCGTGGCCTTTTCGGTCTTGTAGAATTTTCCGTCGAATGTGACGCGTTCCTCGGCCCACAACCGCCGCATCAGCGTGACGGCCTCTAGAAGCCGCGCGGTGCGCTCCTTGAATCCGGGCCATTTGAAGCCCAATGCCGGAACATCGTTGAGCGATTCTCCGCTGCCCAGCCCGAGCACAACGCGGCCCGGGAACATGACGGCGAGCGTCGCAAAAGCCTGCGCAACAATCGAGGGATGGTAGCGAAACGTCGGCGTCATCACGCTGGTGCCGATAACGACGCGCTTGGTCCGCGCACCCAGTGCTCCGAGCCATGGAATCGAGGCCGGGGCATGACCGTCGGTGTGCTTCCAAGGCTGGAAATGGTCGCTGATAAACACGGAATCAAAGCCCACCGCCTCGGCGGTGCAAGAAAATTCCAACAGCTCATTTGGACCGAATTGTTCCGCCGACGCCTTGTACCCAATCTTCAACAAGCTTTGCTCCTACCTGCCCAAGCGACCTGCCCAAGCGCGACCGCGCCCAATCGGCCGTTGTGACGAACATGGCTCGGCGGTTGACGTCGAGACGGCGCCGGTGGGATTTTGAATCCGGATTATGCAACGGAGCATGGCCTATGTCACTTTTGTCCGCTGGCAAAGGGCGTGCTTGCAAGACAGGTCTGCGCGAAGGAGAAGGCAAATGAAACTTGGCATGATCGGCCTCGGGCGCATGGGGAGCAACATCGTCCGCCGGTTGATGCGCAATGACCACCAGTGCGTCGTCTTCGATCAGAGCTCGGCGGCGATCGACGCGGTTGTCGCCGACGGGGCGACCGGAGGCGCCAATCTTCCCGATCTGGTCAATCGGCTCGAGCAGCCGCGTGCCATCTGGGTCATGCTGCCGGCGGGACCGATAACCGAGAAAACCGTCGCACAGCTCAGCGAGATTCTGAGCGAAGGCGACATCGTGATCGACGGCGGCAATTCATTTTACAAGGACGATATCCGGCGCGCGCAGATGTTGAAGGCAAAAGGCATCAACTTCGTGGATTGCGGCACCAGCGGAGGCGTCTGGGGACTTGAGCGGGGCTATTGCCTCATGATCGGCGGCGATAAAGCCGTTATTGAGCGTCTCGATCCGATCTTCGGCGCCCTGGCATCAGGCACGGGCAGCATTCCGGCCACACCCGGCCGCGAGGGCCGCGATCCCAGGGTCGAGCGCGGCTATCTGCATTGCGGCCCGGTCGGGGCCGGACACTTCGTCAAAATGATTCACAACGGCATCGAGTATGGCCTGATGCAGGCTTACGCCGAAGGCTTCAACATTCTGCGGGGCGCAGCGTCCGAAGCACTGCCGCCGGAGCAACGCTATAACTTCGATCTGCCTGACATCGCCGAGGTCTGGCGCCGCGGCAGCGTGATCGGCTCCTGGCTTCTCGATCTCACCGCCATGGCCCTGTCCGAAGACCCGGACCTGAAACGCTACTCCGGTTTCGTCGAGGATTCCGGCGAAGGCCGCTGGACCATCATGGCAGCAATCGAAGAGGCGGTGCCGGTCAACGTCCTGTCGGCGGCGCTCTACGCGCGATTTCGGTCGCGCGAAAAGGCAAGCTTCTCCGATAAGGTCCTGTCCGCCATGCGCCAGCAGTTTGGCGGCCATGTCGAACCGAAAAGCGGCTGACATGGCTGAGCGCGACAGATGAACAGAATTTTCCCTGATGCCGAAGCGCTGGCGCACGGAGCCGCAGAATGGCTCTACACGCTTGCAGCGGAGAGCCGTGGCCGCTTAGCGATCTGCTGCTCCGGCGGCTCGACCCCGAAGCGCCTGTATGAGGTTCTGGCGGAGCCTGCCTTGGCATCGCATTTTCCGTGGGATCGCGTGCATTGGTTCTGGGGAGACGAGCGCTTCGTTTCCTACGATCACCCCGACAGCAACTATGGAGCTGCGCGCGAACCGCTTTTTTCCCGCGTGCCAGCCCCAAGCGAGAACATCCATCCGATCCCAACCCAGCTTCCCTCACCCCAACAGGCCGCAGAAGCTTACGAGACAACGCTCAAGGCGTTCTATCAGGCAGAACAGCTCGATCCTGCCCGCCCTTTGTTCGATGTCACACTGCTGGGAATTGGCGATGACGGCCACACGGCGTCGCTCTTTCCAGGTCATGCCGCGCTCAGAGAACGCGACCGGTGGACCGCCGCCGTGGAGGGCGTGAAATCCGAGGCCCGCATCACGTTGACTTATCCGACGCTCGACAGCAGCGCCGTTGCGGCATTCCTGGCGACTGGCGCGGCAAAGACAAACGTTGTTGCACGCGCCCAAGCGCAAGACCGCACACTACCTGCCGCCCTGATTCAACCTGTGGGCCGACTTTGTTGGTTCATCGATAGCGCGGCGGCATCGGCCATAACCACGCGCTGATTTTTTGTCCGATCACGTGCTGAAACCGGAGGCAACCTGCGTCAAGCTGGCGCAGCGTGCGTTCGTTGACGCTCGCCATTGACGCTCAGGTCCGTTGGCGCGACGCGGTTTGACACGCTATTGTACATTTATCATCATGTTTTACGCCTACGCACACACGGACAACTGGGACCCGACCATCATGAAATTCCTGAGCCACACCCGTCGCAAAATGCTGGCGGTGATTTCGGGCGCCAGCCTCTGCCTGGCCTCTCTGCCGGGAACCAGCTTTGCCGAGGACCTGCTTAAGGTGAAGGTCGGCGATACGACATCGCTCGCGCAGCTTGGCATGTACGTCGGCATCCAAAAAGGCATCTTCAAGAAGCACGGCCTCGACGTCGAGCGCATCGCCATGCCCGGCGGCGCCAAAGTGCTGACAACGCTGCTGACCGGCGACATCGATGTGGCTTACCTGGCGGCGTCCACCGCGCTGCAAGCGCAATTCCAGGCCCGGCCGGTCAAGATCATCGGCATGTCGCACAGCATGGAAATCTACGCGCTGCTCGGCCGCAACGATCTGAAAGGCACTGTCAGCAAGCCCGAAGACCTCAAGGACCGCACCATCGGCATCTCCTCAATCGGCTCGGGAAGCTGGGCTTTCGCAAAATACCTCGCTCACCTCGGCAAGCTCGACGACACGCGCGACATCAAGATCGTGCCGCTGGGTAACATGTCGGCCATCATCGCGGGCTTGAAGACCAACCGAGTGGACACCGTCACCTTGTGGGAGCCCGGCATCACCATGGCGCTGGCCGAGAAGGCTGGTTATTCGGTCATCGACCTCGTCGACCCGGCGCAGCATCAGAAATACATGAATGCCGCTGAGAGCATGGTCGAGGTGATCCTGGCCAAGGAGGACCTGGTCACCGGACAGTCCGAAAAGATGAAGAAGTTCTTCGCGGCGCAGAATGAAGCCTTCGCCTACATTCACAGCACGCCGATGGAAGAGATCGCCAAAGCGGTCGCGCCCATCGTCGGTGAATCGAACATGGACGTGCTGGTAACATCGCTCAAGCGCAACCTGCCCGGCGTTCCGAAAATCGCGACGGTGGACGAGCAGGTTTTCAACTCGACCATGAAGAGGATGGTCGAGACCGGGCTTTACAAGGAAGCGATGCCGTTCGCGAAATCGGTCGACAACCGTTACGGCGCCGTGAAGTGATCGAAGCGGCGATACCGGCTCAACAATCGAAGCCGGCGGCGCTGATCGAGGCCCGAGATTTTTCGGTCACGTTTGGAGCGGGTGGCTTGGTTGCGCTGAAGGGCGTCAACCTCGCCATCGAAGCCGGCGAGATCGTCGTGCTGGTCGGGCCGAGCGGCTGTGGCAAGACCACATTTCTCAACAGCGTGTGCGGGCTGCTTCCGCCAACCGCAGAGTTGTCGGGCACGTTGACCGTGGCCCCGAACGTGCGCTTGGGCTACATGCCGCAGAAAGATGCCCTGCTGCCGTGGCGCACCGTGCGTGGCAATGTCGAAGTCGGACCCGAATTGCGGGGCCGTAGCAAGACGGAACGCCGCGACAAGGTGGATGCCCTGATCGATCTCGTTGGGCTTTCTCAATTTCGCGACAGCTATCCGCATGAACTGTCCGGGGGCATGCGCCAACGGGTGTCGCTGGCGCGCACGCTCGCCTATGAGCCCGACGTGATCCTGATGGACGAGCCGTTCGCCGCGCTCGATGCATTCAACCGGACCTCATTGCAGGAGGAAATCCTGCGCATCAATGACAAGGCGCGGCTGACGGTGCTGTTCATCACCCACGACCTGTCTGAAGCACTCGTGCTGGGCCGCCGGGTCGCCGTCATGTCCAGCCGCCCCGGCCGCATCGTCGAAATCTACCCCATCGACTTGCCCGAACCGCGTTCGGCCGCGAAACTGCGCGGCACCGACGCATTCCTTCTGTTGTTTCAGAAGCTCTGGAACGTGTTGATGTCGGAGTCCGACCCGACCAAGCGGGAATCCCGATGACAAAGACCCAGGTCATCGTCGGCCGCGTGCTGCTGCTGTGCGGCTTACTGCTGTTCTGGCAGTTCGCCGCCGGCGATCTCATTCCCGGAGTCCGGCTGGTCGACCCGTTTTTTGTCTCCAGCCCCAGCCGGATTGCGCTCGACCTGAAGAAAGGCTTTGCCGACGGAATCCTGCTCAAGGACGTGGGGATCACATTGTTTGAGGCCTTCGCTGGATTGCTGATCGGGATGATCACCGGCGTTGCCGCCGGACTGGCGTTCGGGATGTGGCGGCCGCTGGAGCTGATCGCCGAGCCGTTCATGGCGGCGTTCAATGCCCTGCCCCGTCCCGCCATCGCACCCTTGGCAGTGCTGTGGTTTGGCATTGGCCTAGGCTCGAAGATATTGCTGGCTTGGTCCTTGGTGTTCTTCCTAGTGTTCTACAACACGTACCTCGGCGTGAAGACGATCGACCAGGACATCGTCAACGCCATGCGAGTGATGCGCGCCAGCCAGCCCCAGCTCATCCGCATCGTGGTGTTTCCCTCGGTATTCTCCTGGATTTTCGCGGCCTTGCGGCTGAGCGTGTCCTATGCGCTGATCGGCGCCATCATTGGTGAGTTCGTCGGAGCCACCGCCGGCATCGGCTACCAGCTCATCGCCGCGGAAGGCCTGCTGCAGACCGATCGCGTCTATTCGGCGCTATTCCTGGTCGGCATCATCGCGGTCGTGCTGACCTCGCTCGCGAAGATGCTGGAGAACCGGGTGTTGAAATGGCGTCCCCCAGTGAGCGTCTGACCGATTTCGGAGCGTAATGCATGGCAATTCTGATCAAGAACATCGGCGAGTTTTTTACGGGGGACCTCAGCCAGCCGACCGCGGGGGTCAAGAGTATCCTGGTGGCTGACGGCAAGATCGCGGCCCTCGACCCGCCGGAGGGAACCAAAACCGACAAGGTGCTGGATGCTGCCGGCGGCGCGGTGATGCCCGGCCTCGTGGATGGCCACGTGCATCCGATGTTTGGCGAGTGGACCCCGGCGCAGGACACCATCGGCTGGATCGGCAATTACCTGCACGGCGGCACGACCAGCATGATTTCGGCGGGCGAACTGCACGTTCCCGGGATCGACTACGACAACCTAACGCCGGAACTGGTGACGTCGCTCGCTGTCGTCACCGCGGCAACCACCGGCCGCGTTCGCTGGAGCGGCGTCAAGGTATACGCAGGCACTGCGTTGCTGGTCGCCGGCATGACCGAAGCGCATTTCGACCGACTCGCTGCCGCCGGCGTCAAATGGGTGAAGTTCCTGTTCTATCCGTTCAAGGACGACACCACCGAAGCGCGCAACTACGTCGCCTGGAGCCATGCCCGCGGCATGCGTGTGAAGGTCCACACCGGCGGTGTGTCACGATCGGGCGCCAGCGTCGTTTGCGGCTACAACATCCTGAAGTGGCTGCAACCGGATATCGCCGCCCACGTCAGCGGTGGTCCGATCCCGATGAGCGATGATGACATCGATTCCGTGGTCGATCACACGTCGTTCGCTTTGGAGGTGTGCTCGTCGGGAAATTACCGGTCGACGGCGCGGCTCGTCGCCCGCCTGATCGCCCGCAACCAACTGAACCGGCTCACGTTGGGAACCGACACGCCCGGCGGCACCGGCGTCATTCCGCGTGGGATGCTGCGCAACGTTCTTTATTTCGCATCGATGTGCAATCTCACCGCCGGCCAAGCGGTCGCGGTGGCAACCGGCAATACGGCACGGGCCCATGGCGTCGATGTCGGCGTGCTTGCCGTCGGCAGACCGGCCGACATTGTGGTGTGCGGCTCCATCACCGGATCGGCCGGCACGACCTTGAGCGACGCCATCGCGCATGGCGACCTGCCGGGCATCACCCACGTCCTGATCGACGGCGAGTTTGTCGTCGCCGAACGGAGCCGCCAAACACCGCCGCCGACCAAGCGGGCGTTCTTCTGCTGCTGCGACACCGGCCAGTTCGAAGCACGCGGCGATTGACGTAGCGTCAGCCTGCGCCAATGCACGGACTTATTCGACCTCAGTTCGGCGCGCGGCCTACGCGGCTGACCGCAGGGATCATCTCGCCGACCAGCCGAATGATACGGTCGCGATCCGTCGGATCCTGAGTATGTGGAATGATGGCAATCTCGTCGACAAGCCCCGAGGCGGCTAACCGCTCCAACTGGTCGCGAGCCTCTTTCGGCGTGCCGGCGATAGCAAACCGCTCGACCATCTCGTCCGGGACGACATCGCCATGCGACGTGCCCACCACCATGTGCTCGTAGTATTCGTACTGCTGCCGGATCTTGGTGACGACATCCATCGCCGCGGCATCAAGCTCGAACGGCAGCTTGCGTTTGAGAATGCGCGAGACATGCGCCTTGACGGCGCGACGTGCGGCAACGCCATCGTCGAGGATCGAGCACGGCGTCCAGCAGACCACGCGGAACTTCTTGTCCTTGAGCGTGGTGCCGGCCTCCCCCGCTCCAGCTTCAAGTTCGCGACGCGAGGCTTGCAGGAACAGTGGATCGACGCCCACTAATACAATGGCGCCGTCACCGATTTTCCCGGCGAGCCGGTGGATTTTCGGACTGCTGACTGCCGGATAGACCGGGATCGGCGTTCCCTCCTTGGTGTAGGTCAGCCGGACCTCGGCCTTCGTCTCGGCCGAGGTGATCGTCTTTCCGGAAATCAGGTCGCGCAACACGCCAACCGATCGTTCAAGGTTGGCAAGCGTCGAAGGTTTCTTGCCGAGCGTCTCCACCGAGCTGTCGCCGGACCCGATGCCAAGCAGCAGCCGGTCGCCGACAGTTTCACGGAGCGTGACCCACGCAGCCGCGAGCACACCGAGATCCCGCGTGATCGGGTTGGTGACACCCGTGGCCAACGTGATGTGCTTGGTGACCATGGCCGCGGCGCCGAGGATCACGTAGGGCTCGCGCCATATCATCTGCGAGTCGCCGATGTAGGCGCAGCCGAAGCCAACCTCCTCCGCGAGCTTTGTCAGGGTTAGCATCCGCGGCAGCGGCTCGATCGGAAACAGCCCAACTCCGAATTTCACTGCGCTCATTTCGGTCCCTTCACGTGCTTGAATCGCAAGCCCAAGGCCGAAATCGAATTGGCCTGGGGAACGCAAAGCTATGGCACACCGGAATCGTCATTTCCAGCGCAACCGGCATTCGCGCTCGTGACCGAAAATGAATACCCGCTCCGCAAAAATCACGGTCTCCGGTTTGCCTCTGCGGGCTGCTGAACTATCCTTTCAGGGCACACGAAAAGGCCTGCATCATGGACGACGCAAAACTGACCGGTGGCAGCGAAGCGGATCGCAAGGAAATCCTCCGCCTGCATGAAAAATATATCGACGTGAACACGCGCTTCGACTGGGAAGGCCTCACCCCGCTCTACAGTCCTTCGCCTGAAGCCACCTATTTCAATCTCAATGGCCATACCTACAAGGGACGCGATCACTGGCTCCGGCTCTGGAAATTCTACGGCCAGAATGTCGCATCGACCTACTGGACGCCGTTCGATATTGGCGGCGTGGTGACCGGCGATCTCGCCGTCGTGTGGTGCCACCGCAAGACGCGCCGGCAATGGACCGGCAAGGAGCCGCCGCCCCGAAACATCAACTACGACAACACCGAATTCATCTCGCGGTCCACCATGGTGTTCCACAAGGAGGACGGCCAGTGGCGCGTGGTCCATGCGCACTTCTCGCCGGCGGATTCCGGCCCGCGCCCGGGCGGGGTGTGACGGCGTGGCGGCGCTGCCTCGGCTTGGTATCCGGCTCCATGGCGGCATGACACCGCAGGCCTGCGTCGAACAGGCACGGGCCGCGGAATCCGCCGGCATCGACGCCGTCTGGTTCGCCGAAAATCCGTTCGCGCGCGGCATCATGGCGGCAGCCACGGCCTGCGCGCTGGCAACCAAGAAGCAGAGCATCGGCGCCGGTGTGTTCAATCCGTTTGGGCGGCATCCGACGCTGATTGCGATGGAGGTTGGCGCGCTCGACGAGCTGTCCGGCGGACGCGTGCGGCTCGGGATGGGCTCAGGCCTCGGCCATGCCGTCGAGCGTATGGGCTTCAGCACCGAACGTTCCCTGACGGCTTTACGCGAAGCAATCGGTATCGTGCGGGCGCTACTACGTGGAGAAGAAGTCAACACAGTGGGGGCGGCTTTCAACGTGCAGCGAGTCAAGCTCGACTATCGCCCCCGTGCCGATATTCCGATCTTCATGGCGGCGCGCGGTCCCCGCGCCGTGAAGACGTGCGGCGAGATCGCCGATGGCCTGATCGTTTCCAACATGAGCACGGCAGACTTCGTCGCCAAGGCCGTTCACAGCCTTCACGAGTCGGCACGGACCGCCGGGCGCACCAGTCTTCCCGCTGTCGTGCAGTACATGCCGTGCGTCCCGCGCGCCGATCGGGACGAGGCCTTCCGCGCCGCCAAGCGCGCGATTGCCGACATGCTTCCTTCCTATTGGGCACTGGCTCAGCGGCTGCCGGACGCAAGGGCCGCCCTGATGGAGGGAAGTGGCATCTCCGAAACGGACTTTGCGACCGCGACAAGCCGTCTCAAAGCAGGTGAAACGTCAGCAGATGTATTGGACCAGCGGTTTGTCGAAGCCTTCGCCATCGCCGGAAACGCCGATGACTGCCGCAAGCAGGCCGCCGCTCACGCCGCAGCCGGCGTGACCGAACTGGCGTTGACGTTCTTTGGGCCGGCGTTTGCCGCCGACATGAGCTACATCGGCAAGGCCTGGGCGTCCCCGTAGCGCTCACATCTTCTGCAACTTCGCCACGTCGACCGCATGCTTCCAGCGCACGCGCTCTTCGGCAAAGAACTTTTCGACTTGTTCGGGCGTGCCGCCGACCGGCTCCGACCCGACGGCGCGGAATTTCTCGATCACCTCCGGCTTGCGCAAGATGGCGTTGGCCGCAACGCTGAGCTTGGATACGACATCGCGCGGCGTCCCGGCCGGGGCCGATAGCGCATTCCACGAACTCGCCTGGTAACCCTTCACAACGGTGCCGATCGGCGGCACCCCCGGCAACAGTCGGACCGGGTCGGCAGTCGACACGCCAATGGCGATCAGTGCGCCGGATTGGATATGAGGTAGGATCGGCGCCAGATTGTCGATCATCACCGGCACACGGCCGGTGATGACGTCCTGCAGGGACTGGCTGGTGCCCTTATAGGGAATATGATTCATCTCGATGCCGGCCATCGCCATGAACAACGACATGCAGAGGTGGCTGGTGGAGCCGACACCCGAACTGGCGAAATCGATCTTGTTTGGATTGCCCTTGGCCTTGTCGATCAACTCCTGAATGCTTTTCACGCCCAGTGACGGATGCACCACCATCACGTTGGGGAACTGCGCCACCATCGTGATCGGGGCGAACGACTTCTCCATATCGAACGGCAGCGTCTTATAGAGGTAGGCGTTCACGGCATGCGTTGCCGGCGGCGCCATCAGCAGCGTGTAGCCGTCAGGGTCGCTGTTGGCGACGAAAGCAGCGCCGATGTTGGCCCCAGCGCCCGGCTTGTTGACCACGGTGAACGGCGACTTGAGGTCCGTGGAATATTGATCCGCCACCACGCGCGTCAGGATGTCGGTGTTTCCGCCGGGCGGGAATGGCACCACGATCTGCGCGGGACGTGAAGGATAGTCATTCTGGGCGCGCCCGGTGGAGATCGCTGCCATCGCGCATATCGAGACTGCAACTCCAAGAAAGATCGCGCGCCGCATTTTTTTGCCTCCGATTCGAGCCGGAATTTTCAAAGCAAGAGTTGGGCCATTGCGGCAGCTCGCCTAAGAGGTCGCCATGTCCTCGCCCATCGGCCCCAATGTGTTGCGGCGAAGCGCGTGACCGGGACGATTTCCGGTCGCGGCGCCGTCGCTCCAAACCATGCGCCCGTTGACCATCACCAGAGAAATGCCCGCCGCCGGCGCTTTCGGCTTTTCGAACGTCGCCGTGTCGGCGATCGTTGCTGGATCGAACAGAACGAGGTCGGCGAAAGCGCCGGGGCGCAAACTACCGCGATCCTTGAGCCCAAACTGCGCCGCCGGCAGCGCGGTCATCCGCCGCACCGCCTCCTCCAGCGTGAACAGCTTCACGTCGCGAACGTAATGTCCGAGCACTCGCGGAAAGGTTCCCCACAGTCTCGGATGCGGGTGCTCGTCATGCGGCAGGCCATCCGAGCCGATCATCGTATGCGGGTAGGACAGCACGCGACGCACATCATCCTCGCTCATCATGAAGTAGATGGCGCCCGCCGGCAGCAATTGGTTGGCCGCCTCCTCCATGCCGCAACCGAGCGTCTTGGCAATCGCATCCAAGGTCTGGCCGGCGAATTCCGGCCGGCTCTTCGACCAGGTGACGATGATCTTGCTGGCGAGCGGGATGCGGCGCGGATCGAGCATCGTCGAAGCGGCCACATAGGGATAGACATCGAGGCCAAGCTTCTGATTCTTGCGCGCCTCGTCGATCAGCTTCAGGGTGTCCTTCACCAGACCGTGGTTCGGCGTTCCGCTCGCCTTGTGATGCGAGATGACCACGGGAATGCCGGCGGCTCTGCCGATATCGATGGTCTCATTCACCGATTGCACGAGATGCGAGGCCTCGTCGCGCATATGGGTGGTGTGGATGCCGCCATAAGCGCGCAGTGGCCCGGCCAGCGCGATCACTTCGTCGGTCGGCGCGTCCTTGGCGGGCGGATAATAGAGGCCGGTCGACATACCGATGGCGCCCTGCTCCAGCGAGGTTTCGAGCGTACGCCGCATGGCGTCGATCTCGGATGGAGTGGCAGCGCGGTCGAACCGGTCCATCGCTCCGGCACGGAGCGTTGTGTGGCCGACCTGACAGGCCGCGTTTAGCGCCGGCGGATCGCGGTCCAGCGCCGAGAGGTAGCCATCGAACGTCGGGAAAAACTGCTTCGCTTCCCGCCCAATGATATCAAGCGGCGGCGGCGGATAGCGCTCGATCGACAGCGGCGCAAGGCTGATGCCGCAGTTGCCCGTGATCACCGTGGTGACGCCCTGGCTGATCTTGCATTCCATCAGCGGATCGCTGAGCAGCGCGCGATCATCGTGAGTGTGGGTGTCGATGAAGCCCGGGGTGAGCGCCTTGCCGTTGGCGTCAATGTCCCGCGCTCCCTTGGTCCGTGCGAGGTCGCCAAGCGCGACGATCCGGTCGTCCTTTACCGCGAGATCGCCGCGCACGCCCGGCTTGCCGCTGCCATCGATCAGCAGCGCGCCGCGAATGACGAGATCGCATGGGCCGGAATTGTCAGGCAGCATGGAACCTGTTCAAGAACTTTCGTTCATGTTCGCGCAGGTGCCGCCCAGAGGCAAGTTACGTGCTTTGCGCGATGGAATTGGCTGACCGGTGGGCCAGCGAGGAGCCATCCGACAACAGGTCAAAGCACCAATTTCGTGTCGGGATCGATCAAGTGCATGTGGTTGAGGTTCGCATAGAGCCGCATCGACTGTCCGACCGGTGGCACGTGCGACGGCTCGACCCGAGCGCAGACCTCCGAGCCCTGAACCTTGAAGAACACCATCGTCTCCATGCCCATCGGCTCGATCACGTCAGGGGTAACCGCAAACTCGCAACGCGAGTCGATAGTGCCTCCGCGCGGCTCCGTGATGTGATCAGGCCGCAAACCGAATGTCAGCGGCTTGCCCACATGCGAACGATATCGCTCCGCGCGGTCGGCCGGCACCGGCAGTGCAAGTTGTTCGGAAAGCCGAACCAGCATCCCGCTGCCATTCTGTTCGAGCCGGCAGGGCAGGAAATTCATCGCGGGTGAGCCGATGAACCCCGCAACGAACCGCGTCCGTGGGCTGTGATACAGCTCATGCGGCGTGCCGATCTGCTCGATTGTCCCGCCGTTCATGACCACGACCCGGTCGGCCAGCGTCATCGCCTCGATCTGGTCATGCGTGACATAAACCGTGGTGGTCTTGACCTTCTGATGCACGCGCTTGATTTCGGTGCGCATCTGCACGCGCAGCTTGGCATCAAGGTTGGATAGCGGCTCGTCGAACAAGAAGACTTTCGGATTGCGCACGATCGCGCGCCCCATGGCGACGCGTTGCCGCTGGCCGCCGGAAAGCTGACGCGGCTTGCGATCGAGCAACTCTGCCAGGTCAAGGATGCGTGCCGCTTCATTGACCCGGCGGCCGATCTCGTCCTTGGGAAAGCGCTTGAGGCGAAGCCCGAACGACATGTTCTCGAACACCGACATGTGCGGATAAAGCGCGTAGTTCTGGAAGACCATCGCCATGTCGCGGTCTTTTGGCGGTACGTCGTTGACCACCTCGCCGTCGACCCTGATTTCGCCGTCCGTGATGTCTTCGAGTCCGGCGATCATTCGCAGCGTCGTCGACTTGCCGCAGCCGGACGGGCCGACCAGAACGACGAATTCCTTGTCGGCGATGTCGAGATCGATACCGCGCACGGCCTGCGTGTTGTCGAATGTCTTGACGACGTTGCGAAGCGAGACTTGCGCCATGTCCCGTGCCTTTGGGTTCGCGTCAGCCCTTGGTGGCGCCGGCGGTCAGGCCGGCAATATAGTAGTCCATCAGGAAGGCGTAGATGATGAGCGGCGGCGCTGCGCCCAACAGCGCGCCGGTCATGATCTGACCCCAGTTGAACACGTCGCCCTTGATCAGGGTGGTGATGATGCCAACCGGCAGCACAAGCTGATCGGCCGATGTGGTGAAGGCGAGCGGGTAGAGGAACTGCGCCCATGACACGGTGAAGGCGAAGATGGTTGCGGCGATCAGGCCGGGTAGCGCCACCGGAATGAACACCTTCAGCAGGATCTGGCGATAATTGGCGCCGTCCATCAATGCCGCCTCGTCAAGTTCTTTCGGGATCGAGGCGAAATAGCCGATCATGATCCAGGTGCAGAACGGCACCGTGAGTGTCGGATAGAGGAACAGCAGCACCCACCATTTGTTGATGAGTTGGATGCCGGTCCACTCATTGAACACCGCAAACATTTTGAAAAGCGGGATGAACAGCAGAGTTTCCGGCACGAGGTAGGTGAGGAAGATGCCGGTGGCGAGCGTCGCCGAGCCCCAGAACTTCATCCGTGATAGCGCAAACGCGGCCGGTACCGAGATCAGCATGGTGATCGTCACCACGAAGATCGACACCAGCGCCGAATTGCGAAAGAAGATCAGATACTGCGAAGAGCCGAGCAGTTCGGCATAGTTGGAAAGCGTCGGGTTGTAGACCCACCACGGATTGGTCGCCGCCGAAATCTCGGCACTGGTCTTCAGCGACGTGATCAGCATGTAGATCGGTGGCGTCAGAAAGAAGATCGCGAATACCACCAGGAAAAAATACGACCAGCGCATCGCCCAGCGGCGGTCGCTGCTCATGCTGCCGTATCGCGGACGCGCCGCAGTTGTCGTTTGTGGAAGCGCCGCGGCTGTCATGACGCCTGGTTCCCGCGCCGATTGATGTCGCGCAAGATGAACACCGCAGCGACTGCAAGGATCGGCACCATGAACAGCGACACGGCGGCGCCAAGCGGAATATCGCTGCCCTGAATACCCAGCCAGAACGACCAGGTCGCAAACACGTGAGTGCGGTCGATCGGCCCCCCCGCCGTGAGGATGCGCACGATGTCGAAATTGGCGAACGTGACAATCAGCGAGAACAGCGCGGTGATGGCGATGATGTTACGCATCATCGGGAGCGTCACGTACCACAGGCGCTGCCACCAGTTGGCGCCGTCGATCGCCGCCGCCTCATAGAGCTGCTCGGGCACCGATTTCAGCGCGGCGAGATACATGATCATGAAGAACGGCGAGCCGATCCAGACGTTGACCAGGATCACCGAGAAGCGCGCCCAGTTGGCGTCGCCGGTCCAATGCACCGGATCGATCCCGACCAGCGCCAGAATCCAGTTGAACGCGCTGTAGGACGGATCGAAAAGCCACAGCCACGCCAGGCAACTCATCGCCGGCGGGATCACCCAGGGCACCAGCAGCATGCCGCGCCATTTGCGCTGCTTGGTGCCGGGAATGTTGTTGACGAAATGCGCGACGATGAAGCCGATCAGCGCTTTGAAAATCACCGCTGTGATGGCGAAGATGCAGGACTGCTGCACCACCATCCAGAAGGTCTCGCGCTTGAACAGAAAGGTGAAATTTCCAAAGCCGACGAACCGCGTCATCGACTTGTTCAAGGTGGCGAGATGGATCGAATAAAATGCCGGATAGATCACCAGCAGTGCGATCAGCAGGATCAGCGGCAACGTCAGGAAGAACGCGATGCTCGACCGCCGCTGCAACACGGTTCGCCAGCCGCGCCGGCGGCGGCCGGCGAGCGTCATCGGAGCATTCAATGCAGCGTCGACCATCGATCCCCTCATCGCAGGTCGTACGCCGCCCGCACCCGCTGCGGGCGGCGGCAGAACGCGGCAGTCAGGTCCGCATGTAGCCTTCGATCTCGCCTTCGGCCCAGGCCAGAGTCTTTTCCAGCGGCTCGCCCTGCATGAAGCGCACCACCATCTTGGTGTGGATCGCCTGGGTGTAGATCTGGACCGCGATCTTGGGCGGCGCGGGTTGCGCGGCGACCGACAGGATCTGGTGATTGTGCGGGTTCGGGTAGTGATAGAGCGTGCCCTTGGGCGGCGCCTCCTCCTGCCAAACCTTCAGCGTGGTCAGCTTCTCGAACGCCGGCAGATCGTAGCCGCCGCTGGCCACCACCATCTTCTCGACGGCATCCGGTTGCGACAGCCGCAACAGCAGATCCTTGGCGGCGGTGCGATTCTTGCCGAAATTCCAAACGCCCCAGAAGTACGGCAGGAACGGCGCATAACGGCCCTTCGGGCCCGCCGGCATGCCGTGCGTCCAGCACACCTCGGCGACCTTCGGCGCATCGCGCTTGGCCACCGCCCACGCGCTCGGCGGATTCATGATCAGCGAGGCCTTGCCGGAGATCAGATACTTATTGTTCGATGCATTGTCCCAGGCCGGCGCGTCCGGCGGCAGGAACTGCGCGAGCTTCTTGTAATACTCCAACGCCTGGCGCACGCCGTCGGTCTTCACCGTGATGTTGCCCTTGGCATCGACCAGGTCGCCGCCGAACGATTGGAAGATCGCGCCCGCTGTATCGACATTGTCCTCGGTCTGGCCAAGGCCGATGCCGAACGGATGGCCACCCTTGTGGCAAAGCTCGGCGGCTTTCAGCATTGCATCGAGCGTCCACGCATCGGCCTTCGGCGGCGCGCCTGCCGGATACATCGCCTGCACGTCGATATTGGCAAGGCTCTTCATCAGGTCGATGCGCGAGCATGGACCCTTGATCTGGCTGCCGACGCAGGCCGGCACTGCGACCCAGCGTCCGCTGTTGTGGGCGAGATACTCGACTGTTGGATTGACCTTGCCGTTGACCTTGATCAGCTCGGCCATGATGTCGTCGACCGGCTCAAGACGGCCGTCGTGCTCGGACGGCAGCCAGCTCGGGAATGCGAAGATGTCGTGGCCGGACTTCGCCTGCGCTTCGGCGGCGATGGTCAGCAGGTTCTTGTTGCCCTGCGAGGTGATGTAGTCGATCGAAATCTCGACTTTGTTCTTCTCGCCCCACTCGTGGCAGAGCGTTTCCGAGGCCTTGTTGGCGCCGGGCACCCAGTGGTCCCAGAAGCCGATGGAGAGTTTACCCGCAGCATGAGCGCCGCGAACATAAGGCGCAGCGACCAAAGCGGTCGTGGCCAGCGCTGTCCTTCCAAGCAGAGTCCGACGCGTGATCGGTGAGCGCAGCATTGGAACCTCCCTGTTCCATTTCCTCCCAAAAGGCCGTTCGGCAGTGTTGTTGATTATCGAAACGATACCCCATTGCCGGTCGCGAGCCTAGCTGCGTCGCTATAGACAAATAGTCTCGCCTGATCCGTCCGCTTACGAGGCGAGAGCGAAGGTCTTCGGCAACCCCGCCTTGGCAATCATCCCGCCGACCCGTTCGTCCGGCAGCCATTGAGCCACCTTCCCTCGCAGCGCAACGAGCTTTTGAATATCGAGCCCGGTGTCGAAACCCATGGATTCGAGCAGGAACGCTGTATCTTCGGTGTCGATATTGCCGCTGGCGCCCGGCGCAAACGGACAGCCGCCAAGGCCTCCGATCGAGGCGTCAAAGCGTGTAATGCCCACATCCGCAGCGGCCGCCACGTTGGCCAGGCCCAGACCGCGGGTGTCGTGGAAATGAGCGTAGATCGGCCCGCTGAACATCGAGGCGGCTGCCGAGAAAATCCGTTTGATCTGCGCCGGATTGGCGTAGCCGACCGTGTCCGCCAGCGCGATTTCGTCGCTGCCCGCCTCGGTCAGACACTCGACGAGACGCAGCACCTCCCGCTCGGGAACTTGTCCCTGGATGGTGCAGCCGAACGCCGTGGCGATGGCGCCGACAATCTTTGTGGTAAGACCGCGGGCGTTACGCTCCGCAATGATGCGCTTGAAGTCAGCCAACGATTCTTCAACCGGGCGGCGGACGTTGGCCAGATTGTGCGTCTCGCTTGCGGAAAGCACGTAATTGATCTTGTGGACGCCGGCCTCGAACCCGCGCACGGCGCCTTTGAAGTTCGGCACCAGGGCCGCAACAGTGAGCTTGTCGACGGCAACGGCCTCTCGCGCAACCTCGGCGGCATCGGCAAACTGCGGCACCACCTTGGCCGGCACGAACGAGGTCGCCTCGATCTCCCGCAATCCCGCGGCAACCTCTTCCTTGCACCACGCGACCTTCTTGTCAGTCGGCAGGAAGGACTTCACCAGTTGCAGTCCGTCACGAAGCCCGACCTCGCGAATGGTGGCCTTCGGCCGCATGGTGTCTCCTCTCGATCGTCTACCAGTCTGCAACGCTTGCGCCGGTCAGGGCTAGTCGCAGCGCGCCACCATCCCGCCGTCGACGATGATTTCGGTTCCGGTAACGAACCGCGCCTCGTCCGATGCCAGGAACAACGCCGCGTTCGCCGTGTCTCGGCCGTCGCCCATGAAGCCCGCCGGAATCCGCGCCACCCGCGTCTTGAGAAGCTTCTCGACATCGCCACCGGCGCGTTGCTTGGCAAGCCGTACCTCGACCATCGGCGTGTGCAACTGCCCGGGAATCACCGTGTTCACGCGAATGCCTTTGTTGGCGTATTGCACCGCGACCACGCGGGAGAGCTGGATGACGCCGGCCTTCGATGCGGCATAGCCGACCTGCGGCGAGCCGGTCCAGCGCAGGCCCGACGTCGATGCCAGATTGACGATGGCGCCCCCGCCCTGACGCTCCATGACCGGCAGCACGTGCTTGCAGGCCAGGAATACGCTTTTGAGGTTGTAGGTCATCTGGCCGTCCCAGGCCTCTTCGGACAGTTCAACCGGACCGCCGGCGGCAGAGCCACCCACGTTGTTCACCAGAATATCGATACGTCCGAACGCAGCGAGGCAGGCGTCAATCATCGCCTTGACCGGCGCGCTCTTGGTCACGTCGCATTCATGCGTGATGATAGTGCCGCCGAACTCTGCGACACATTCCAGCGTTTCCTTCATTGAACCGCCGTCCTTGTCGACAGCGAACACCTTGGCGCCCTCGCGGGCGAACAGCACGGCGGTGGCGCGGCCGTTGCCCCATCCGGGGCCGACGCAGCCCGCGCCGGTGACCAGCGCAACTTTGTTCTTCAGACGATCTGGCATCGGCGGCTACTGCGTGCCCTTGAGGCCGAGTTTTTCCACCAGCGCGCCCCACTTGGCTTGCTCGGACTTGATGTAGGCCGACGTTTCTTCGACCGACGGCGGCGGGATCGGGATCAAACCGATGTTGGAGGCCTTCTCCACAACATCGGGCGCGGTCATGATCTTCTGCATTTCCGCATGCAGCCGATCGACGATTTCTTTCGGCGTCTTCGCCGGAACCAGCAGCACATGCCATGACACCGCCTCGTAATCGGCGGCGCCCGATACCTCCGAGAACGGTGGCACATCCGGCAACAAAGGCAGCCGCGTCGACGATGACACCGCAAGCGCACGCAGTTTGCCGTCCTTGATCAACGGGATCGAAGCGCCGGCCTCAACGAAGCCCAGCGCCACATGTCCCGCCGCCAGATCGGAGACCGACTGGCCGGTGTTACGGTACGGCACGTGCGTCATCTCCAGGCCGAACCGGTTCTTGGTGAATTCCATTGATAAGTGCTGAAGACCGCCGGCACCGACCGATGCGTAATTAAGCGGCGGGTTCGTTTCCTTGGCGTGCTTGAGCAGCTCCGGCACTGTCTTCGCCGGCAGCGCCGGATTCACCACCAGGATGAACGGCGACTTCACATAGAGCGAAATGGGGATGAAGTCCCGATTGGGATCGTAGCTGATCTGTTTGTAGAGCGTGGGATTGATCGCCAGCGCCGAGCTTGTCAGCACCACCAAGGTGTGGCCGTCGGGCGGCGCTGTTGCCACGGCGTTGGCCGCCAGCATGGTTGCCGCGCCGGGCTTGTTCTCGACCACCACCGGTTTGCCGAGCGCGGCCGAGAGCTTTTCGGCATAGATGCGCGCCAGCACGTCCATGCCGGTGCCGGCCCCGATCGATACGACGATCGTCAGCGTTTTGGAGGGAAAACCCTGGGCTTGAGCCGGCGCGTTTGTTCCCAGCGCAAAAAGCGTCAGCAACATCGCCGCGGCGCGCAATCCCAGCTTGGTCATTCCATCCTCCCCCGTGAACGCACTCGATCCGGCGCTTTTGCGAATAAGTCCGATTTTCGTTTGCAGCTTAAGTGTGCGGCGATGCGCGAACAAGGCGCTTTGCTCGGACGCCGGAGCGCATTATCTGAGGTGCCATGCAGAGCGAAAAAGAACGAGTCGCGCTGACCTCGATCGTTGCATCGGGGGGCCTGACGATTGCCAAGGCAATCGTCGGGTTTCTCACGGGCTCGCTCGCCCTTCTGTCAGAGGCCGCCCATTCGCTGATCGACTTTGGCGCAACCGTCATGACCTATTTCGCCGTGCGCATCGCCGGCAAACCCGCCGACGAGGAGCATCACTACGGCCACGGCAAGGTCGAAAGCGTGTCGGCACTGGCCGAGACGGCGCTGCTTTTCGTGCTGTCCGGCGTCGTGATTTGGGAGGCCACCAAGCGGCTGCTGGGCGATCAGAGCCACGTCGTTGAAGCCACGCTTGCCGCGTTCGCCGTGATCATTGTTTCGGTGGTGGTCGACTTCTTCCGCGCGCGCCTGCTCTATCGTGTTGCCGGAAAAACGGCGAGCGAGGCGCTGGAGGCCGATGCGCTGCATTTCGGCTCCGACATGTGGTCCTCGATCGCAGTGCTGGTGGGGCTTGGCGGCGTCGCTTTGGGTTTCCAATGGGCCGACTCGGCCGCCGCCCTGGTTGTTGCGATATTCGTTTGCCTCGCCGGATGGCGGCTTGGCCGCCGCACCATCGACACCCTCACCGATACCGCACCAGCCGGTTCAGCAGAAACGGTACGCCGCGTCGCCAGCCGGGTTGCCGGCGTCGTTTCGGTTGATGGCGTGCGGGTACGCCCGGTGGGCGACAAGCTGTTCGTCGAAGTGGTGGTCGGAGTGAGCCGCACCCTGCCGCTCGATCGCGTCGGCGCGTTGAAAGCTGAGGTCGCTCAGGCGGTGCGCGCAGCGATGCCGCGTGCCGAGGTCGGCGTCGATGCCGCCGCCCGCGCACTTGATGATGAGACGGTGCAGGAGCGCGTCATGGTGATCGCGCGCAACCAGGGGCTGGCCGTGCATCACGTGACCGTGCACAACATCCGCGGTCTGCCCTCGGTGTCTCTCGATCTGGAGGTCGACCGCAAGCTCGCGCTGGGCCCGGCCCATGACATCGCCGACAAACTTGAAGCCGCGCTCCGCGACGAGCTCGGCACCGGCGTCGAGGTCGAAACACACATCGAGCCGCTGCAACCGCCGGAAGCCTCCGGCCGCGAAGCGCCGCCGGAACGGGTACGGGCCGTAGAACTGGCGCTGGGGGAGATCGCGGCGGAAGGCGGCATGATCCGCGACGTGCACAATGTGCGCGTACGCGAGACCGACGAGGGCGAGATCGTCAACTTCCACGGCCGGGTTGATCCAAGTCTTGCCGTTCAGGCCGTGCACGAAAAGGTCGATGAGTTGGAACGCGCCTTGCGCCGCCGCTCGCCCTCGATCAAGCGGGTGATCGGCCACGCCGAGCCGCGGCGATCCTCATAAACGAAAGCGCGCGTGGAAACATTCCACGCGCGCTGGGGATGATTGGTGGCAGGCGACGAGCCTAGATGCCCGCCTCCTTGAACACCTTGGTCAGATTCTCCGTCTCGCTCTTGACGATCTTGTCCATCGCGTCGGGCGTATCGGTAACGCCGATCAGGAACTGCTTCTTCAGCTTCTCTTGCATCTCCGGCGTTTTCAACGCGTCAGCCCAATCCTTGGAAATCTTCTCGAGGATCGGCTTTGGGACTGCGTGCGGCGCCAGCAGGCCGAACCAGGAGTCATAAACATACGGCAATCCGGCCTCGGTGAAGGTCGGCGTGTCCGGCATGTCCGGAATGCGGTTGGCGGTCGCCGCCGCGATTGCCTTGACCTTGCCAGCCTGCGACTGGTCGCGGGCGAGGTTCACCGGGGCGAAGTAGAGCTGCGCGTCGTTGCGCATCACCGCTGTCACCGCGTCCGGCGCGCTGCGGAACGGCACGTGGACGATGTTGATGTTCGCAGCCTTGCGGAACAGCGCGCCCGCGATGAACGTGGTGCTGGCGAGCCCGGGCGACGAGAAGTTGAGCTTTCCTGGCTCCTTCTTGGCCAGATCGATCACATCCTTCAGCGTCTTTACCGGAAGCTCAGGGCTGGT
>JADMIO010854472.1_pt1 | contig 23866 bp, 21 predicted proteins | sample 8958161 | NCBI WGS metagenome assembly JADMIO01 (sample SAMN16585339, study PRJNA669376) | soil metagenome | isolation source: Crop rotation soil | place: USA: Cullars Rotation, Alabama | collected 2011
CGCGACAACTTGTCCACGTGGAATTCTAAGCTTAGGATCCCAATGTGCTGGAAAAATTGGACGCGGCAGGGGATGGCAGCGCTCGGCGCGATGAACGGGTTCCGGCTCGACGAAACGGGGGGGACCTACTTCCACCCACCACTGCCGGCGTCGGGGCTCCTCGCGCGCTCCATCGTCTACCGCTTCGTGAAGGACTGACACGCCGTCCTTCGTGCGCAGTCGTGCCTCGGCGCGCGACCGCGACGAGAACGACGGTGGCGCGTGCCCGTTTCACCGTGGCGATCATCCAGGCCACGTTTCCCACTCTCCCCGAATGGCCAACCCGACGCTCGAACGCGCGCCGCGCGCTGACTCGCCGCCATCGCGTGCGGTAGCCGAGACGCCTGCGCTCGCGACGCCTCGCTTTGCGATGCTCTGGGCCTGCGCCGTCTACGCGCTCGTCGTGCTCGTCCTCGCCTGGCCGGCCCTCGCCGGCCAGTTCCTCGTCAATCCCTCGAGCGACCAGTTCCTGGCTGGCTACGCCTTCCGCAACTACGGTGCGGAGGCGCTCCACAACACGGGTGGGTTCCCGCTGTGGAACCCGTACCTGATGGGCGGCGTGCCGTTCGTCGCGGGCATGGGCGGCGACATCTTCTACCCGGTCGCCGTCGCGCTCCGCTGGCTGTTCCCGACGGATGTCGCGATGAACCTCGCGTTCATCGTGCACACGTTCCTCTGCGGGCTCTTCACCTATCAGTTCCTCCGGTCGATCGGCGTCGGGTTCTGGGCCTCGCTGCTCGGTGGACTGGCCTACCTGCTGAGCGGCCCGATCGCCTCGTACCCGTCTCCGGGGCATGACGGCAAGCTGTACGTGAGCACGATGCTGCCGCTCACGCTCTTCCTGCTCGTGCGGGTCGTGCGCGATGGTCGTATCTGGGCCGTTGGTGCGCTCGCGATCGCCGTGGGCTTCGCGGTGCTGAGCCCACATCCGCAGCTGCTGCAGTACATGCTCCTCACCGGCGGCGCGTGGGCGCTGTTCCTCGCGCTCGCCGACCTGGGGCAGGGGAAGCTGCCCGGCCGTCTCGCGGTGACGCGCATCGGCCTCGCGCTGGGCGGCGTCGTTCTCGGCGGGCTGATGGGCGCGATCCAGTACCTCCCCGTCGCCGAGTATACACCCTGGTCGCCACGGGCCGGCGGCAAGGGGTGGGAGCACGCGGTGTCGTACTCGATGCCGCCGGAAGAGCTGATCAACACCTACCTTCCGCAGTTCTCGGGGCTTCTCGAGCATTACTGGGGGCGGAACGGGATTCATCTCCACAGCGAGTACCTGATCGTCGTCGCCCTCGTGCTCGTCGGCTTCGCCTTCGGGTCGACGCTGCCGGCGCGCCGTCGCGTGACGTGGTTCTGGCTCGGGGCGCTCATCGTTTCGGTGCTCTGGGCGCTCGGCGGCAACACGCCTTTCTACCGCCTCGTCTACCTGCTCGTGCCGGGAACCAAGTTCTTCCGCGCGCCGAGCACGATCCTGTTCGTGGTCGCCTTCGCGACGTCGGTGCTCGCGGCGCTGGGGGCCGATCGCGCGCTCGCCGGTGAGCGCAAGCCTCGCTACCTCGTCGGGTGGGTCGTCGCGGGCGTGCTCGCGCTCGTGATCGCGCTCAGCGGCGGCTGGACGAACATCGGCGTGTCGATCATGGGGCAGGACTACTACGAGTACATCCGCGAGAACGCCCCCGCGGTCACGCTCGGGGCCCTGCGCTCGCTCGCCTTCGTGCTGCTCACCTGCGGCGTGCTGTGGGCACTCGCTCGAGGGCGATTCGCGTCGCGCGGTGCTGCGATCGCGCTCGTCGCGCTGCTGGCGGTCGATGGGTTGAGCATCGCACGGCACTACTGGTGGATGGTGATGGATCGCGCCGACAAGCTGTACGCGGGCGACGCGACCATCGAGTACGTGCAGAAGCAGCCCGTGCCGGGACGCGTCCTCGCGCTGACGCTCGACCCGACGAACGCCACGCGACGCGATCCGATGCTGGAAGGCGATGGGCTCATGGTGCACCGGATTCGTAACGTGCTTGGCTATCACGGAAACGAGCTCGGTCGCTACCAGACGCTCTACGGCAAGGACGCTGGGATGCAGAACCTTGCGAACCCGCGGTTCTGGCAGCTCATGAACGTGAAGTACCTCCTCACGGCCGCGAGTCAGCCTCCGCTCGCCGGCTCTCAGCGGCTCGTCGGTCCGGTGAAGACGGCGGCAGGGTCGACAGTCAATCTCTACTCCGTGCCCGGCGATAATCCTCCGGCCTGGGTTGCACCGGTCATTGTGAAGGCGCCCGATGACGTCGCGCTCGCGACGTTATTCGATCCGCGGCTCGATGACGTGCGTCGCGCCGCGATCTTCGATACCAGTGCCCGCGTGACGGCCGCACCGGTGCGCTCGCTGCCGCCGGTGTCCCCCGTGACTGCGAACGTGACGCGTTGGGACCCGGGACACATCTCGGTGCGGCTGTCGGCACCGGCGCCCGCGGGATCCGCGCTCGTCGTCTCCGAGAACTACTATCCGGGCTGGACTGCGACGGCGAACGGCCGACCGGCCACCGTGGGGCGTGCGGATTACGTCCTCACGGGTGTCGAGCTTCCGACCGGCGCGACCGACGTCGACCTGACCTTCGAGAGCGCGACCTACGAGAAGGGGAAGCTCCTGACGATCGTCGCCATGCTGCTCGCGCTCGCGATGGTCGGGGCAGGCGTCGTCCTCGATCGCCGGAGGGTGGTCGTCAGTGCCTGACCCCCAGCCGGTGGGTGACGCACGCGCGCTGGTCGTCATCCCGACGTACAACGAGCAGCACAACGTTCGGCGGATCATCGACTCCGCGCTTTCGCAGGACACCCGGATCGACGTCCTGATCGTCGACGACAACTCGCCAGATGGAACCGGGCGGATCGTCGACGAGATCGCGGCCGCGAACCCGCGAGTCCACGCGATCCATCGTGCTGGAAAGCTCGGCTTGGGCACGGCTTACGTCGCCGGCTTCAAGTGGGCGCTGCAGCGTCCGCAGTATGCGTGGGTGCTGGAGATGGACGCGGACTTCTCGCACGATCCCGCGCATCTCCCGCAGTTTCTCAAGGCGGCCGCCAATGCCGACCTGGTCCTCGGCTCCCGCTACCTCAACGGGAAGGTGACGGTCGTGAACTGGCCGATCGCGCGGCTCATGTTGAGCTATTGCGCGAACATCTACGCCACGACCATCACGGGGCTTCGGCTGTTCGATTCGACCGGCGGCTTCAAGTGCTTCCGACGCGAGGTGCTGGAGGCCATCGACCTCGACGCGGTGCGGAGCAACGGCTACGCGTTCCAGATCGAGATGAGCTTCCGGGCGTGGAAGAAGGGTTTCCGGATCGTCGAGATCCCGATCGTCTTCACCGACCGCACCGAGGGCGAGAGCAAGATGTCCAAGCGCATCGTGCGTGAGGCCATCTGGATGGTCTGGCGGCTGCGCTGGTGGGCGATCACGGGGCGGGTGTGACGATGGCCGGCCGGCAGTTCGCCAAGATGAGCGGGTCGGGGAACGACTTCGTGTTCCTCGACGCCCGGGAGAGTGGTCCCACCGATCCGCAGGAGACCGCCGCCTGGATCCGCGCTGCGTGCGCACGCGGAACGGGGATCGGCGCCGACGGCGTCGTCTTCCTCGGGCCGCCGCGAAGTGCCGGAGCGGCGGCGGAGGTCCGCTACTACAACAGCGACGGCGGCCGCGCCGCCCTCTGCGGCAACGCGACCCTGTGCGCGACCCGCCTCACGGCGGAGCTGGGGCTGGCGGAGGCGGCTGGCTTCGCGCTCGACACCGACAGCGGGCGACTGGCGGTCCGCCTTCGCCAGGGGCGGCCGGAGATCGACCTCGGCCGGGTGACCGGGGTCCAGGTATCGACGCCGGACATCGCGCTCGGGCCGGGCGAGCGGCAGATGGGGTTCGCCGTCACGGGGGTGCCGCACCTCGTCGTGCTGGAAGACGACGTGGAGACGGTCGACGTGCAGAACCGGGGGGCGCAGCTGCGTTCGCACCCGGCGCTCGGCGCCTCGGGCGCGAACGTGAACTTCGTCTCGCCGGACGCCGGCCGGGGGTGGCGGATTCGCACCTTCGAGCGAGGGGTGGAGGGCGAGACGCTGGCGTGCGGCACGGGGGCGGTGGCGACAGGAATCCTGCTGGCCGCTTGGGGGCTGGCGCCGGCCGAGTCGACCATCGAGCTGCGGACGCGCTCAGGGCTGTGGCTGGGCGTGACGCCGAGGCCGCGCGGCGATGGGACGTGGATGCCGTCGCTGGCCGGCGAGGGTCGGCTGGTGTTTCGTGGCGAGCTGGCGGAGCTGCCGGACGCCGAGTCGCGATAGACCCGGGGCGTGGTCGGGTGTGGAGTCGCGCGGGATGCGGCTCGCATCCGGCAGTCGGCCCACGGGCATCCGGTGCCGACGCGTACGGGGGGCGAGGCGGCGGGGCGCGGAGCGTCGGGTGCTGCGGGGTAAGTCAGGCGTGCAGTTCTCCACAGGAATCCACGCCGCAGGTTTACATAACATATATTATGCGTAGTTTGGCCGGAAGCTGCGAAAGAGGGGCGCCGGCTCTCGCCGCGCCCCCTCCAGCCTGCCTTCACCAGCCGGTCGCTCGCTCGATCAGCTCCGGCCCGCCGGCTTCGCCTCCAGCTCGCCCAGCCGGACCCGCGCCTCACCAGCCGTGGGGCTCAGCTCGTCGCCCGCCAGCTCCGTCCAGATCTTCTTCGCTTCCTCAGGCCGTCCCGCCGTCGTGAGCGCCCGGGCCGCGTCCGCCATGTACTTGTCCTTCTCGCGCTCGAACGGCGTCGCGTCCGCCGCCCTCCGGAACTCGCCCGCCGCCTCGACCAGCTTCTTCTGGTCCTCGTAGCCCGCGGCGAGCAGCGCGTGCAGCCCCGGCTTCATGTGATCGGGCGCGTGACCCAGCGCCTTCTCGACCAGCGCCGTCCCCTCCGCGTACTTGCCGTCCTCGTAGCGCAGCGATGCCAGCAGCGCGCTCGCCTGGACGGCGGCCGGCGTCGATGGGCTGCGCGAGATCAGCTTCTGGAGATCCGACTCCGCCAGCGCGCGGTTCCCCGTCGACAGCGAACCCTGCGCCTGGTAGTAGGACTTCTCGGCGCGCAGCGCCTCGTTTCGCTGGCTCTCCCGCCAGAAGTAGGCGCCGACCGCGATCACGGCCGCGACGCCGACGACGATCGCCGCCGGCTTGGACGCGCGGCGCAGGAGATCGAGCACGGAGCCCGGTTCGGATTCAACCATGAGAAACCGTCCGAAGTGGATGGTGGAAGTGCTTGCCCGAGAAGGTGCCCCTGGGGTGACTCGAACACCCGGCCAACGGTTTAGGAAACCGCTGCTCTATCCACCTGAGCTACAGGGGCGCGCCAGGTCCGCCGACGGCTCGGGCGTCCCAAGTGGCAGAAGCGGCGCAATATAGAAGTCCCCGGCGCGACGGTAAAGCCGAGCCGGCCGGCTCGGGCCGGCGATGCGGCGCACGTCCACGAGGCGGGACGGCTCCCCGCCTGATGGAAGCGCCTCGCGTTCGACTCCGAACTCGTCCGCGATCCGGTCGCGGAGCCATGGGCAGCGCTCCGCGACCTTCCGCGCGAGCGCGGCCACGCCCGCGCCGGCGCCACCGATGAGGAGCGGCTGCCAGTCCGCGGCCGCGACACCCATCCAGCGCGTGCAGGCGTTGCGGACGGCCTGCGCCGACGAGCCCGAATCCTCGGCGACAGCCGCACAGGCGGCTGCGAAGGAGGCTCGCTCCTGCCGCATCCGCCGCGCGACGGCGAGCACCTGCTCGACCGGCGGCGCCACGCGGGTCCGGCCCGCCGGTGCCACATCAGGAGCAGGTACCGCGGAACGAAGGCTCGCTGCCTCGATGTCGATCGGCTTTTCGGTCGAACGCCGAAGCTCGGCCAGCGCCGCAGCCGCCGCGCGAACGAGGGGCGACTCGGGCTGGAGCTCGCCACGACCGACGGCAGTGAGGACGTCGCCGACAAGCGCCAGCAGGCGCGTCTCCAGTTCGTGCACGAGGTACCTCGTGTGTCAGGGGGGCCGCTCGAGAGACCATTGTAGACGCGGGTATCATAAACTGATATAAACTATTTCGCAAGAGTGTAAACCAAACCAGATTGTACTAAACATGATCTCCGGATGTTCATCGTGTTTAAACGCGACTGTCGCTGTACTGTCAGGACGCTCGCGCGACCCGTCTGGTCGAGGGAATCGCCTCTCGGCAAACAGTTTTCGACAGCAATCCACATTGTGGAGAACCCAAAACGTCGCGGCGGCGTCAGGCCGATTGGCCCAACGCCGCCGCGGGACGACCCGTGCTTTGTCCCCCTTTCTCCCAATCGGGGGTGACGCGCTAGTACCGGAGCACGCTGGTGGACCTCACCTGCCCCAGCTTCGCCTGCCCGCCGAGAAAGTCGAGAACGACCAGGAACGAGAAGCCGATGACCGGCGCGCCGACCTGCGCGACCAGCCGGGCGGCCGCGGAGGCGGTCCCGCCGGTCGCCAGCACGTCGTCCACCACGAGCACGCGCGCCGAGTCGCCACAGGCGTCGGCGTGGATCTCCAGGGCGTCCGTGCCGTACTCGAGCGCGTACTCGACCCGCTCGCGGCGGTAGGGCAGCTTGCCCGGCTTCCGGACCGGAATGAACCCCGCGCCGAGGCGCTGCGCGACCGGGGCGCCGAGGATGAAGCCGCGGCTCTCGATGGCGACGACGTGGGTGATGCCGGCCGCGAGCCATGGCGCCGCCATGGCATCCGTCGCGAGTCGAAAGAGCTCCGCGTCCGCGAGGACGGGCGTGATGTCCTTGAACAGGATGCCGGGCTGGGGAAAATCCGGAACGTCCCGCACCGCCGCCATCAGTCGGGAGGCGGCCGCGGACGCCAGGGCAGCGCCTGCGTGGTCACCGTCCTCACGGGCTGCGCTCTCGCTCATCGATCCACCGCGAAGGGAAATGGGAGCGGCTCCGCATGCGAGGCCGCGAGCTCGTCTACCGCGCTCACCGTCGCACCGGGCGGTCCTCGCCGAACTTCTGCGCGGAGGGCTGCGAGCCGGTCTGCCGGGCCCTCCGCGGCGATTTCGACCGACCCGTCGCGGTTGTTGCGAACCCACCCGGACAGCCCGGCGGCCCGCGCGGCTTCGCGCACGAACCACCGGAAGCCGACGCCCTGCACCCGGCCGCGAACGACCAGGTGGATGACGTCGCGCTCCTCAGCGGTCACCGCACGTCCCACCGCGCGTCGACACCCAGCAGTGCGGCGAGCACCGCCGAGAGCGCGGCAGCCTCCCCGAGCGCCGGAGAGTATCCGTCCGCCCGGAGGGTCCCCGCTCGCAGCTGCGCGGCAATCTGCTCGAGCGCCTCGGCGGCGGACAGCGACGACGTCGTCGGCGTCGCCTTTCCCACGTCGGCCGATGGAGCAGCCTCGAACGCCCACTGGTCGAGACCCGATGCGTCGCTCGCGCCGCGGGCAGCGCCCTCCGGGCTCGACGGGGAGTCGTCCCAGCCGAAGTCCTCGTCACCCCGTCGTGCGGATTCGAGCGCGGGGTCGGCGGGCACGTCGTGCACGCGACCGGAGGACCACCCTGGTGCGATCGTCGGGCTGCCGATCACCGGCGTGGGCAGCGTCGAGGGGTCGGGTGAGCGCGGCGCGTCCGGCCACTCGGAAGCGAGGTACGTCGCTGGTTCCTCGGAATCGGCGCCCTCAGCGGGGGTGCCCAGCGCGCGCTCGGCCGAGTGCTCTGCCTCCCACCAATCGGACGTGCGCGACTGCGGCGAGCCGGCCACGGCGTCCGTCTCGGCCGGTTCCTCCGCATCGACGGGACCGTGGATGGCGTCGGCCTGCGCGCCGTAGGCATCGGCCCAGGTCTCCGCTTCGGCGGCGCTGACGTCGAGTGCACCCGGCACGCTCGTCACTTCCACGGGTGTCGATCGGTCGCTGGACTCGGGAGTCCAAGCGCTCCCGTCGACGTCCTCTTGCCCCGCACGCGCCGGCTCCTCGGTGGCGGGGCGAGCGACGGACCCGGTGATCTCCTCGAAACCGAGGTCCAGGTCATCTACCTCGGAACTCGCGTTCTCCTCGATCGAGGCGCTCCCCGCCGGTGCCGTGGTGACTGCCGGCCATGGCGCGGGCGGCGTCGGGAAAACCGGCGCCTTTGCGGTCGGGCGCTGCGGGACCTCGTCGACCAGGTCGCCGAACTCGCCGCGCAAGGCGCCTTCGGGCGAGAGCCAATCGGTTGGCGGAGCCGAGGCGCTGCCCCGCGCGCTCGTGTCGGCCGGAGTCGGCGAAGCGCTCGCCGGCGCGGCGGCCTCGATGACGTCCAACCCCGCGAGCGGATCGACGGCGGCCGGTTGCTCGTTTGCGGCGGCGTCCGCTCGCTCATCGACGACCGTTGCCGGCGTGGCGACGAGTGGCGTAAGCACCGGCGTGGGCGCCGACGAGGCAGGATTGGCCGGCCGCGCCGCAATCGGCGTCGCGTACGGTGGGCGCGCCGGAGTCCCCGGCCGCGCCGGCGTGCGCTGAGTCGCACCGGGAACGACCGCGGGCGACACCGCGGGGCGCGGCGGCAGCCCGGCGGGGGGCACAGCCGCGCGGTCGCGCGGCGTGAGTGGACGCGCGCTGGGCGCAGCCGGCGATCCCGGTGCCGCCGGACGGCCGGCAACGGGTGGGCGGAACGGCGGGATGGCGGGGCGGGCCGGTCGGCCACCACCCGGATTCGTCGGCGAGTCGGACATGCTCGGGATGTCGGGACGCGGCCGAAAGTACCGCGAGTGACGAATGCGGGCAAATGGCGCCCGCGGCGAGAGATCGATGACCTGCGCGTCAGCTGTGCCAGCCGTGCGCACCAATGAGCGGGACGAAGCGCACGGGGAGGATGTCACGGCGTTCGACGGTGTCGCCGCGCCGAGTGAACACGGCGAGCATCTGCTCGTCGCGCCCGCCGACGGGAACGAGCAGTCGTCCGCCCTCCGAAAGCTGGCGGACCAGCGGTGCCGGTGCGTCGGGTGCGGCCGCGCCGACGAGGATCGCGTCGTAGGGCGCGTACGCGTTCCAGCCGAGCGTGCCATCTCCCTGCAGCAGCGAGACGTTGCGCCCACCGAGCTGCTGGACGACCTCGCGCGCCCGATCGAGCAGCGCACCGATTCGCTCGATCGAGAACACCTGCCCGGCGAGGTGCGAGAGGAGCACGGTCTGGTAGCCGGAGCCCGTGCCGATCTCGAGGACCTTCTCGCTCCCCTTGAGCTTGAGCTCCTGCAGGTAGCGGGCGTGGACCGAGGGCTGCGAGATCGTCTGGCCGTTCCCGATCGGGAGCGGCGCGTCCTCGTAGGCACGGTGGCGCACCCCGGTCGGCACGAAGAGGTGCCGGGGCGTGAGGTCGAAGGCGCGCAGCACCGCCAGATCGGCGATGCCGTTGGCCTGCAGCGTTTCCAGCAGCCGACGTCGCGGGCCGCTGAACGAGGGCTCTACAGGTCCCGCCACCAGGTCTCCGCGGACGCGAGGAGGTCGAAGTTCGTGAGGTCGATGTGCAAGGGCGTCACGGAAATGTAGCCATCGCGAATTGCCTGGAAGTCGGAGTCCGGCTCCCCGCTCCAGGCGATGGTGCCGCCGCCGATCCAGTAGATCCGCCGGCCCCACGGATCCTGCATCTCGGTGAGCGAGTTCGAGTACACGCGGCGCCCGAGTCGCGTCAGGCGGATCCCGCGCGCCTCTCCTGCCTTGAGCGGCGGCAGGTTGATGTTGAGCAGCGTGTTCTTGGGGAAGCGATCGACGACGCAGAAGTGCTCGAGGATGCGCTGCACGGTCGTCACCTGCTCGTCGAGCATCGACAGGTCGCCGCGCAGGTCCCCGCCGGCGAACGACAATGCGATCGCCGGGACGCCGAGCATCAATCCTTCCATCGCCGCGGAGACGGTGCCCGAATACAGCACGTCCTCGCCCATGTTGTGTCCGTGATTGATCCCGCTCAGCACGAAGTCGGGGCGCTCCGGCATCAGCGCCTCGAGCGCGAGCATCACGCAATCGGTGGGTGTGCCATCCACCTGCCAGCGGCGTTCACCGCGCTGCACCGGACGCACGGGGTGGTGCAGCGTGAGCGAGTGACTCGTCGCGCTCTGCTCGCGATCGGGCGCAACGACGGTCACGTCTCCGAGCGCGGACGCCGCGCGCGTGAGGCACTCGAGCCCGCGCGCAAGGATGCCGTCGTCGTTCGTGCAGAGAAAACGCATCAGCGAAAGGCCTCGTGCCGGTGGCGCCAGATGGTAGCGACGACGCGCGCGGCGTCGTGCAGCGGCCGGAAATGGCTCGGCGCGCCGTAGATCGTCGGGACCGGAACGCCGGCGATGCGATAGCCGGAGCGGGCCGCGCGAATCAGGAAGTCGGTCTCGTACTCGTACCGGTCGCCCTCCGGCGTCACGTGCCGGAGCACGTCGGCGCGGATGGCGCGATACCCGCTCTGTGTGTCCGGCAGCGGCGTGCCGGCGCAGCAGCTGATCGCCCAGCTCGACGCGCGGTTGCTCACGCGACGATGGAGCGGCATGCGGCTTCCGTCGCGGCGCCGCACCCCGACGACGATGTCGGCGTCGCGCAGCGCAGCGAGGATCGACGGGGCGACCGCGGGGTCGTGCTGGCCATCCGCATCCACCGTGAGCACGGCTGCAACGTCATCCTGGAGCGCCTGCGCGAACGCGGCACGGAGCGCCGCTCCCTTGCCCCGGTTCGCGGGAAACGTGAGCACGCGTGCGCCGGCACCGTCGGCGACGCGCCCCGTAGCGTCAGTCGAGCCATCGTTCACGACGAGCACACCCGCATGCGGCAGCGCGCGACGGAGGCCCTCGATGACGCCGCCGATCGTCGTCGCCGCGTCGAGCGCGGGGATGATCACCAGCGTGTCGCGTCCGGTTTCGGCCCTGTCGAGTCGCGTATCGAGTATCACGCGTCGTCGGCGCGTCGTGAAGGCGCGCGTCCCTCGAGCACCGCGAGGATGTCCGTGAGGTCGCGCTCGAGCTCCGCGGCGACCTGTGTCCCCAGGGCGGCTCGCGCCGTGCCGCGCAGCGTGCCCGCCTTGCGGTGCTCGTCGACCTTCTGCCGCGCGCCCTCGATCGTGTACTTCTCGGTGTACAGCAGGTGCTTCACGAGCATGATCAGCTCGATCTCGCGCCGCTGGTACACACGATTGCCCGAGCGGTTCTTCGCGGGGTGCAGGAAGCGGAACTGGCTCTCCCAGTACCGCAGCACGTGCGGCTTGAGGTCGGTCAGGGCGCAGACCTCCCCGATCGAGAAGAACTCCTGCACCGGCTCCGAGGTGGCCGCCATCACTCCTCCTCGCGCACGCTGCCGGTGCGATCCTCGTCGCTCTCGGCGCGCAGCTCGCGCGTCATGAGCTGGCCGATCGCACGACGCGGTGGCTGGCCGTCGAAGAGGATGCGATGCACGGCGGCGACGATCGGCATCTCGACGCCCTCGCGCGCGGCGAGCGCCGCGGCGCTGCGCGTGTTGAGGACGCCCTCCGCGACCGTCTCGCGGCTGGCGAGAATGTCGTCGAGCGACTTCCCTTCACCGAGCTCCACGCCCACCGCCCGGTTTCGGCTGAGGGCGCCCGTGCAGGTGAGCACGAGGTCACCGAGCCCCGCGAGCCCGGCGAACGTCGCCGGCTGCGCGCCGAGCGCGAGGCCGAGTCGGGTCATCTCCGCGAGTCCGCGCGTGATGAGCGCGGCGCGCGAGTTGAAGCCGAGGCCGAGGCCTTCGACGATGCCGGTCGCGACCGCCATGACGTTCTTGAGCGCACCACCCAGTTCGACACCGACCACGTCGTCCGAGGTATACACCCGGAAGTCGTCGGCGCTGAAGACCTGCTGCGCATGCTCCGCGGCGTCAGCGTCGGTGCTCGCGGCGACGACGGCGGTAGGTTGGCGCGCCGCTACCTCGGCGGCGAAGCTGGGGCCCGAGAGCGCGACGAGTGCGCGCCCGGCCAATTCACCCGCGACGACGTCGGTCATGATCGAGAGCGTCTCGCGCTCGATGCCCTTGCTCGCGACGACCAAGATCGCGTTGCGGCCAACGGCGGGCGCGGTCGCGCGCGCGATGTCGCGGAGCACGTGCGACGGCGCGGCGTAGACGATCAGCTCGGCGCCGGTCACGGCGTGCGCGAGGTCTCCAGTCCCCGCCAGCGCGGCGTCCAGCTTGAAGCCGGCGAGGAAGCGCGCGTTCTCGTGTCGCTGGTTGATGCTCTCGACGACGTCGGCCTCGCGAGCCCAGAGCGTCACCGGCAACCCGTTGCGCGCGAGCAGGTCGGCGAGTGCCGTGCCCCAGGCGCCGGCTCCGACGACGGCGCATCTCATCGCTGTGTGCCCTCCACCGATGGGGAGCGCGCCCGCCCGAAGCGGTGTTCCTCGCCCCGGCGCAGCCGGCCGATGTTCGCGCGGTGTGTCCAGAACACGAATGCAGCGACGACGACACTCACCCAGAACACCGGCGTGATGCCGGTGCGCACCGCGATCGCGATCGGCAGCGTCGCCGCGGCCATGAGCGATCCGAGCGAGACGTAGCCGGAAAGCTTGAGCACCGCCGCGAAGACCGCGAACGCGATCAGGGTCGGCACGGTCGCGAGGCCGAGGAACACGCCACCCGCCGTCGCCACGCCCTTCCCGCCGCCGCGGAAGAGGAGGAAGATCGGCTTCACGTGCCCGAGGATCGCCGCCAGCCCGAACGCGATGTGCCAGAGCCCCTGGATGGGCTGCCCCGTCGCCGCGGGAAGCAGCAGCACCGGCAGCAGCCCCTTGAGCGTGTCGACGATGTAGACCGGGATCCCCACCTTCTTGCCGAGCGTGCGCACGACGTTGGTGGCGCCCAGGTTTCCCGATCCCACCTTGCGCAGGTCGACGCCATGCATGCGACCGGCGATGTAGGCGGACGGAATGGAGCCCGCGAGATACGCGATCACCACACCGCCGATCGGGTGGATCACCCCTTCCTCCGGAGCACGATGCGCAGCGGATTGCCGGTGAAGCCATACGCCTCGCGGAACCCGTTGTGGAGGAAGCGCACGTAATGCTCTTCCACGAGGTCGGGCGCGTTGCCGAAGATCGCGATCGTCGGCGGCGCCACCTCGACCTGCGTCGCGTAGTTCAGCTTCACCTCGCGCCCCGCCGCCTGCGACGGCTGGCGACGGGCGAGCATCTCCTCGAGCGTCTCGTTGATCTTGGACGTCGAGACGCGCTTGTGCCGCTCCTCGTCGACGCTGAGGACGATGTCGAGCACCTTGCTCACGCGCTGCCCGGTGAGCGCGGAGACGAAGAGGAACGGCACCCATTGCAGGTGCGGCGCCTTCTCGCGCGCCTCCTTCTCGAACTTCGCGCTCGACTTGTCCGTCTTCTCCTCACGGATGTCCCACTTGTTCACGAGGACGACGAGCGCGCGGCCCGCTTCCCACGCGAGCGTGGCGATCTTGAGGTCCTGGTTCTCCAGGCCGAGCGTCGCGTCGAGCACGAGGATGCAGACGTCGGCGCGCTCGATCGCGCGGCGAGTGCGCAGCGAGGAGTAGAACTCGATCCCCTCGTCGATCTTCGACTGGCGCCGGAGTCCTGCCGTGTCGATGAAGACGAGGTCCCGACCGTGGTAGCGGAACGGCGTGTCGATGGCGTCCCGCGTCGTGCCGGCGACCTCGGAGACGACGAGTCGCTCCTCACCGAGGAGGCGATTGACGATCGACGACTTGCCGACGTTCGGGCGACCGATGACCGCGATCTTGAGCGCCTCGGGTGCCTGCTCCTCGGCGGACGGGATGCGCTCGATGATCGTGTCGAGCAGCTCGCCGGTCTGCTTGCCGTTCGTGGCCGACACGGGGATGGGATCGCCGGCACCGAGCTCGTAGAACTCGTACCAGTCGTGCGAGTCTGGATTGTCGACCTTGTTGGCGACGAGGATGAACGGCCGCCGCGCATCGCGCAGGATCTCGACGAGGCGGTGATCCATCGGGTGCAGCCCGTTCTTCGCATCGACCATCAGCAGGAGCAGGTCGGCTTCCTCGATGGCCTGCATCACCTGCTTGCGGATCTCGACGTCCATCGGGACGTTCGGATCCTCGGTCAGGCCGCCGGTATCGACCAGCCAGAAGTCACGGCCAGCCCAATCGGCACGCGCGAAATGGCGGTCGCGCGTGGTGCCCGCCTCGTCGCTGACGATCGCGGAGTTCTCGCCGACGATGCGGTTGAAGAGCGCGGACTTGCCGACGTTCGGGCGCCCGACGAGCGCGACGACGGGAATGCCGCTCATGCGGCGGCGCGTGCAGCGCCCTGCCCCTGCGGGCGTCCCTCGTGCTCGAGGACGTCCACGAAGTCGTACGAGGGAAACACGGGCATCGGTAGCGTCTCGCGCAGGGCGATGAAGTTCACGTCGTCCAGGAACAGGCCGTCGTCGTTGATCGACTCGGCCGGGATGAGGGCGAGGTCCAGGTCCGCGCGCCCGTCGAGCGCGCGGCGGATGTCCTCGCCGACGAGGAGGCCGGCGACCGTCGTCGTCGGGCCGAAGAGGGAGTTCTCGGCGACGATCAGCTCGAAGCGCGCGCCGGTGGCGGCGGTGAGCTGGTCGAGGAGGGGCGGCATCAGGTCCCGCATCGAGAACCCGGTGACGACGCCGATCCTGCGGCCATCGAGGCGAGGGAGCGCGCGGATGCCTTCGCGCACGCGCTCGCGCAGCATGGTGACGGCGCCGACGCCGTTCTCGACCTGGGCGAACTCCCCATAGTGCTCCGGGCCGGGCAGCTCGCGCTGGGCGAGCATGTACATCTCGTCCGACGCGCGAACCCAGTGGTCGCCGCGCTCGGCGAGGGCCCGATCGCTCCACCGCTCGACGACGCCGAGCAGCGCCTGCGCCGTCCCGGGATCCATCGTGCGGCCGGTGTACAGGTGCGAGAACTGGGTCAGGCCGACGGGCACCACGGCGACCGAGAGCACGTCGTCGTTGAAGGCGTAGAGATCCGCGAGCGACTGCTCGAGCACCTCGCCGTCGTTGAGCCCCGGCACGACCACGATCTGGCAGTGGAACTGGATGCCGCCGTCCCGCAGTTCGCCGAGCTGCGCGAGGATGTCGGGGACGCGCGGGTTGTTGAGGAGCTTCTTGCGGGCCTCGTGCGGTGTCGCGTGCACGGAGACGTAGAGCGGCGACAGGCGGTACTCGATGATCCGCTTGATGTCGCGCTCCTTCGCGTTCGAGAGCGTCGCGAAGTTGCCATAGGCGAACGACAGGCGGTAGTCGTCGTCGCGGATGTAGAGGTTCTTGCGCAGGCGCCCCTTCGGCAGCCCCTCGATGAAGCAGAACTCGCAGCGGTTGGCGCACCGGCGCACCGTCGGCGGCTCGAGCTCGAGGCCAAAGGGCTCATCCTCGGGGCGCTCGATCTCGTAGACGATGGCCTCGCCGTCAGGCAGGCGCGCCTCGATCACCAGCTCGTCGTCGGCGGTGAGGAACTCCCAGTCGAGAAAATCACCGAGCTCGCGCCCGTTGACCGAGAGCAGCTCGGTACCGGCGACGATGCCCAACTCCGAAGCGATGCTGTCCGGGTGCACCCGGGCGACGCGAACCATGGCCTGCCGACCTCCCATCACGCGGAACGGGAGGGGATCGCGGCGGCGCGGTCTCCTCCCGACAGTCGCCGCGCGGACCGATTGCGCGGCTCATGCAACGTAGGAGGCAAGGGGTGTGAAGTCAAGGAACGACGGCCACTTGACTCTCGTAAGCCGAGGTCGATCGGCAATCGGCAACAGGCAACCGGTGGGCTCGAGATGAAGAGCTCAAAACGCGGCGGTCGCGGAGGTCGCAGAGGAAAGCCAAGCAATCCTCTGCGACCTCCGCGACCGCTGCGTTCCGAGCTCCTGGACAGCCCCTCGCCGTTCTCCAGACCTGCAGTCTTACGCGATCGGCTTGTAGCGGAACGCCGTCACGCCGGTCTGCTGCACCTCGACCGTGAAGTCCGCCGAGGCGTTCGGATCCGCCTTCACCGGTGCCGACTTGCGGGCGACCACCTGGCCATCCTTGTCGAGGAACTCGACCTCGAGCGTCCCGTTCACCGGCTTCTCGCTGCCGTTGATCACGGAGCCCGTGAGCGTGTGCTTGGCGCCGTTGTGCGTGAACTGCGTGATCGCGACCTGCACCTTCATGTCGCTGAACTTCTTGATGTACGCGATCAGCGAGTCCTGCACACCCGCGGGAGCCGGCTTCTTGGCCTTCTGCGCGGCGGCATTGCGGATCTGGAACTGGCCGGCGTAAAGGCGCCAGTTGTCGGGGTTCTGGGGGTCCACCTCCACCAGGCGCTTGGCGACCGGTGCGAGCTTGTCCGCGTTCTCCTCGTCGAAGTACACGGCGGCGAGGTTGTACAGGCCGTCACGGAAGTACGGGTTCTTCTCGAGCCCCGCTTCCATGAGCTGCACGCCCATCGCCTTCTGCCCGGACCGCACCGCGCCCGACCCCGCCTCGAAGAACTGGATGTCGCTGTAGTTCGCGCGGTTGGTGAGCATGTCCTGGTAGATCTTCCGGATCGCGACCGTGTCGCCGAGTGCGCCCAGCACGCGAGCGAGACCCTGCTGCGCGTTGGCGTTGCCCGGGTTCTTCGCGAGGTAGTTGCGGAAGAGAGTCTCGGCCTCACGCAGGCTGCGCGTCTTCGCCTCTCCCGTCATCGACTCCGCCATCTCGACCTTGAGCACCGCGGTGTTCTGGACCGCCTGCTCCACCGTCTTCGCGTACGCCGTGTCCGTGCCGGCGTACTCGATGACCTTGGCGTAGTTGTCGATCATGCCCTGCTTGTCGTCCTTGCGCTGCGAGACGATCGCAAGAGCGTTCCAGCCGTTGACGTTGCGCGGGTCGACCACCAGGGCGCGACGCACGAGGGTCGCGGCCGAATCCAGCTGGTCGGCATTGAGCGCCTCGACGCCCTTGGCGTACTGGGCGTTGAAGAGCGACTTCCGGTAGATGCGCGTCGAGTCGCTGCACGCCGGGTTCGCGGCCTCGACCGCGCTCAGCGTCGTGTCGATGGCCGCGAGCAGGTCGAGTGGCTGCGAGGCATTGTCGGGATAGCCGACCTGGCCGCGCGTCGTCATGAGCGGCTGCTTGGGCTGCTGGGTCCACTGGTACAGCAGCTTGGACATGAGCCAGCTCCGTCCGACCTGGTTCTTGTCCTTCATCGCCTTCTCGGACGAGAGCACGCGCACGCCGTTGGACAGGTGCTTGGGCTTCTCGTCCGGGGCCCCGCCCGGCGTGGCGGCCTTGATGTAGTACTGCCGCGCACCGTTCATCTCGGGCGTGCCGCCCAGGTTGAAGGTGCAGCTACCCTGCGCGCCGGCCTCGGCGGCCCCGCCAGCCAGCACCACAGCCATCGCCAGCGTCCGGAAAGCGTTCATCGAGCGTCTCCCGATTGGTGAGAAAGAGGGCGGCTGGAAGCGCCGCGCCGACAGCGAACTGGTGCAGAATACGACGAGCATGAGGCGGGACCACGCGAGGCGTGGTATGGACGTGCCATCACCTGCTACCCGTCCGGCCGCCAGCCTGTTCCGAACGGATGGCGGCCTCCCGCTGGGACAGCTCGAAAATATCTCGCGGTGCTCTCCCGGTCGCCAGAGCGACCGACCGCACGTCGTCGAACTCCGGCTTGCCACGGACGGAGCCGTCAGGCAGCCGGGCCAGCTTGACTCGAACCTCGTGCCCCATGACCTGCACCCGGATCTCCTCGCGAGGGAGCGCACGCCGCGCCACCACCGAGCGTCGCACGCCGAGGGTGCTCGTCTGCGAGAAAAGCACCAGCTCGAGCGCATCGGCACGATCCGGCGGAGTGAGCACCTCGAGGCGCGTGCCGGGGCGACCCTTCTTCATCGTCGTCGCGAGCATCACGACGTCGAGCGCCCCGGCATCCCGCAACGCTTCCGCTGCCGCGGAGAGGTACTCGCCGGACATGTCGTCGACATCCGCCGCGAGGAGGACGAGCTCCTCGGCCTCCGCCTTCCCCGCGTCCACCGTGTCCGCGAGGATGATGCGAAGGGCATTCGCGCGCCCCGGAAAGTCTTTCGTCCCTGCCCCGAACCCCGAGCGTGTGGGGCGGTAGGCCGGAGCGCGACCGGCGGAGAGTACCCGCGCCAGCCCCGCGCCCGTCGGCGTCACCAGCTCGCCCGAGCCGTCCGGCCCGGGCTTCACATCGAGTCCCTCGAGCAGCTTGAGCGTCGCCGGCGCCGGGACCGGCAAGACGCCGTGCGCCGCGCGCACGAACCCGTCGCCGAGCTGGATCGGGCCGCAGTGAATGCGCTCGACCCCGAGCAGCTGGAATCCCCACACCGAGCCGACGACATCGAGGATCGCGTCGACGGCGCCGACTTCGTGCAGGTGCACGTGATCGGGATCCATCCCGTGAATCTCGGCCTCCGCGGTCGCGATGGCGACGAACACGCGATCGGCGGCGGCCTTCACCTCGTCGGGAATGGGCGCCGCCGCGACGAGACGCCGGACTTCGGCGGCGTCGCGCGCGTGCGGCTGCGGCGGGATGTCGAAGTCCACCTTCATGCACGCGATCTCGCCGCGCAGGACCTCCTGCACGCGGACCTCGACGCCATCCAGGCCGAGCACGCGCGGCAGCCCGCGTAGCCACTCGGCGTCGAGGCCGACGGCTACCAGCGCGCCGAGTGTCATGTCGCCGGCGATGCCGGAGAACGGATCGAGGATCGCGATGCGCATGGCGGCTATTGTAGTGACTGCACGCGCAAATGCGAACGAGCAGTCAGTACTCCACGTCAGCTGCGATAGCTCGCGCCGCTCCCCGTGTTGAACACCACCACTTCGGCGTCGCGCGCCAGCCGGCCGCTCGCGACGAGCGATTGGGTCACCGCGAGCGCGCACCCGCCCTCGGGGGCGGCGTCGATCCCGGTCGCCGCGGCGAGCCGCGCGGTCGCCGCGCGGATCGTCGACTCGTCGACGCTCTCCGCATCGCCGCCACTCTCCGACAGCGTGCGCAGGAGCATGCGGTCGCCGAGCGGGCCGGGGACGCGCAACCCCGCGGCGTGGGTGGTCGGATTCTCCCACGGGGTGGCCTGCGTCGCGCCCTCCCGCCAGGCGCGCACGATCGGCGCGCACCCCGACGCCTGTGCGACGATCATGCGCGGGCGTGGCGCGTCGGCAGGCAGCCAGCCTGCTTCGCGCATCTCCCCGATCGCCTTCCAGATGCCGATCGTTCCCTCGCCGCCGCCGGTCGGATAGACGATCGCGTCGGGCAGGCGCCAGCCCAGCTGCTCGGCGAGCTCGTAGCCCATGGTCTTCATGCCCTCGACGCGGTATGGCTCGCGAAGCGTCGAGAGATCCATGTCACCGGATGCCGCGGCGTGCGCGCGCGCCGCCTTGCCGCAGTCGCCGATGTGGCCATCGAGCAGCTGCAGGTCTGCCCCCAGCGCGCGGATCGTGTCGAGGATCGGCCGCGGCGTCGTGCGCGGCGCGTACACGCGGACCGTGAGCCCAGCCGCCGCACCATACGCCGCGACTGCTGCGCCGGCATTGCCCGCCGTCGGCACCACGACCCCTGTGATCCCGAGCGCGCGCGCGCGAGTGATGGCCGCGCTCATGCCGCGTGCCTTGAACGACGCCGTCGGATTCTGTCCCTCGTCCTTGATCCACAGCCGGCGCACGCCGACCTCACGCGCGAGCGCGGGTGCCTCGATGAGCGGCGTCAGCCCTTCGCCGAGCGTGACGGCCTGCTCGCCCTCCCCGATCGGCAGCACCGCGCGATATCGCCACAGGTCCCAGCGCGGCTCGAGCGCGTCGCGCGAGGGCCTGCGCTCGTAGCGCGCGAGCAGCGGTTGTCCGCATGCCGCGCACGTCGCGGCGCGTTGCATTCCATCGAGCGGTGCGGCGTCGCACGCGGAGCAATGAAGCGTCCAGTTGGGCACGGGCGGTCGGGGGGAGCGTTGGTTGTCGGTGGGGCGCACTTCGCGAGCGCGCGCGACGTCACGCGGCGTCGTGATGCTGCGTGGGAGGGGCTGGCGCTTCATCGGCCGCCACGCCGTCGCGCGCAGCCTCCGGATCGATCATCTCCAGCGCCCGCTCTACCGCTTCGTCGGGCACACCAGTGATGCGCTGCTCGGGGCCGAGCAGCAGCACCTCGTCGCCGCCGACGGTGTCCGAGATTGTGGCGTCGGGCGCAGCGGCGTTCTCCTCACCTGCCATGGGGAGCGCACGCGTGCGACGCTTGCGACGCGGCCTTGGCGTGTCGTCTGATGCAGCCGCGGGCGGACGTTCGCGATCGGGTGCGAGCTCGTCGAGCACGCGAGCCGCGCTCGCGCGTGTCCAGCCGGGCAGCGCCGCGATCTTCTCCTCGCCGGCATCGACGACACCCTGCACGCTGCCGAACACCTGCAGCAGCTGGCTGCGCTTCTTCGGACCGATGCCGGGAATCTCGAGGAGCTTGGACGTCACCGTGCGCTTGGCGCGCTGCTGCCGCTGGAAGGTCACAGCGAACCGGTGCGCCTCGTCGCGCGCCTGCTGGAGCAGGCGAAGCGCGGGCGAGCGCCGTGACAGCCGAAGCGACTCCTGGCGACCGACGAAGAACAGCTCCTCCTCGCGCTTCGCGAGGGAGCAGAGCTGCAGCTCCTTGAGCCCGAGCTTCTCGAGCGCGTCGAACGCCGCGTTCAGCTGGCCCTTGCCTCCATCGATGACCGTAAGGTCGGGCACCGGCTTCTTCTCCTCGAGCCGACGCGTGAAGAAGCGTGTCACCACCTCGTGCATCGACGCGAAGTCGTCGATCCCCTCGACCGACTTCACCTTGAACTTGCGATACTCCGAGCGCAGCGGCCGGCCGTTCTGGAACCAGACCATGCTGGCGACCGTATCGGTCCCCTGCGCGTGCGAGATGTCGAAGCACACGAGGCTGCGCGGCACCTTCTGCAGCCCGAGCTGGCGCTGCAGCTCGTACACCGGATCGCCTGCGCGCTCCTCCGTCTCTTCACCGGTCAGCTTCACCTCCTCCAGGAGGTGCCGGGCATTCTGCACGGCGAGATCGACGATCTCGCGGCGCGGGCCGCGCTGCGGCGCGAGGATCGTCGTCTCCGGCAGCGACTCCTGGAACAGCTCCCGATCCTCGAAGTCGAACGGCACGAGCAGCTCGGCGGCACGCTCCTGTTCACCCAGGTAGGTGCGCGCGAGATACGCGGAGAGCAGGACCGGATCGCTCTCGCCGTCGACGTTGTCGAGGAAATGATGATCGCGCGCGAGCAGCTTGCCGCCACGAAAACGCAGCAGCGCGACCACGGCGTCCTCGCCATCGCGCGCGAAGCCGATGACGTCGCGATCGCCGCCCTCGACCTGCACGACGACCGTCGGCTCCTCCAGCCGCTCGAGCTTGAGCAACGCGTCACGCAGCTCCGCCGCTCGCTCGAAGTCGAGCTGCTCGGCTGCCGCGTCCATGCGCTCCTTCACGCGTCGCGTGACTTCCTCGGCCCGCCCCTCGAGGAACAGCACCACCTCGTCGATCATGCCGCGATACTCCTCGCGCGACTGCGCAAGGATGCACGGCGCCTTGCAACGGCCGATGTGGTAGTCCAGGCAGGCGCGGTCCGGCATCACGCGCGGCATGTCGTAGTTGCACGACCGGACCGTGAAGATGCGCTTGACGACGTTCAACGCGCGCCGCATCGCGCTCACGTCGGTGTACGGGCCGAAGTAGCGCGCGCCGTCGTTCTCGAGCCGTCGTGTGACGTACACGCGCGGAAACACCTCCTGCAGCGTGACCTTCACGTACGGATACGACTTGTCGTCCCGGAGCGCGACGTTGAAGCGAGGCCGGTACTCCTTGATGAGGTTCGCCTCGAGGATGAGCGCATGCGCCTCGGACGGCACGACGATCGTATCGAGGTCCGCGACGAGCCGGACCATCGCGCGCGTCTTCGGGCTCTCGTAATGCTCGCTCGCCCAGTAGCTGCGCACGCGGCTGCGGAGCCGCTTCGCCTTGCCGACGTACAGCACCGTGCCGCCCGAGTCCTTCCACAGGTAGACACCCGGGGACTCGGGGAGGTGCGGCAGCTTCGCGGCGACGGAATCGGGAACGAGAGGCATCGGCGATTGACGGTGCGCGGGCTCACCGCGCGACACGCTTCAATCTAACTCCGCCGGCGCCTTTCCCGCTCCCTCAGCGACGCAACCGCCGCGTCAGGCGGCCGGTGAATGCGGTCGCCTCGGGGAGTCGGAACAGCGTGGTGACGGCGAGATAGGCGAGCCCGTACGCACCGAGGATCAACCCGCCGGCGAGCAGTGGGTGGCGGGCCTCGTCCACGACGTATCGGAGCCCCCAGGCCAGCGCCGCCGCTGCCGCGGCCGCGCCCCAGAGCGTGAAGACATAGCCGCGGCCCAGCGGCGTCGGGCCGATACGTGCGGCCATCGACCGGCGCAGCAGTGCGAACTCGACCCACGCCGCGATGCCTGCAGACGACGAAAGTCCGGCGGCCGCCCACCGCCCGTCGATGCCCGCCGCTCGTGGAAGCCAGATGGCGAGCAGCCACCCGAGCACGGTCGTCAGCACGACGCGCACGAGCGCGAAGCGCAGCGGCGAGCGGGTGTCACGCAGCGCGTAGTAGGCGGACGAATAGAGGCGCGAGAGCGTGCCGGCGAGCAGCCCGACCGCCGACCCGGCCAGCACGCTCCACACCCAGCGCGCGTCCGCCGCCTGGAAGTTGCCACCCTGGAAGACGGTGCCGGCAATCACGTCACCCAGCGCGAGGAACGCCATCGCCGAAGGCACGACGAGGTAGGCGATGCGTCGCAGGCCGCCCGAGATGCGCGTTCGCAGGAACGCCTCTGCCCCTTCGCCACTCGCGCCCCCCGACATCGCCGGCAGCTCTGCGGCCGAGACGGACATCCCGAACAGGCTGACGGGGAGCGTGTAGAGCAGCGTCGCGTAGCTCAACACACTCACCGAGCCGTCGATGAGGAAGCTCGCGAGCACCTGGTCGATGTAGCCGCTAATCTGGTTGACGCCGCGTGCGACGAACGCCGGGACGAAGTTCCGCCCGACCGTCCGCAGCGCATCCGAACTCGTATCCAGGTGCGGTCGCAGCCCGGGGACGAGCTTGAGCACGACCGGAAGCTGGACGAGAAACGCGAGCCCTGCCCCGGCCACGCTTCCCCACGCCACCAGCACCGCCAGCTCGCCGAGCGGTCGACGCCCGCCCCAGGCGAGCAGCACGACGATCATCGCCGCGCTCCAGACGACGGGCGAGGCGTACGAGAGGAAGAAGCGGCGGTGACTGTTCAGGACACCGAGGCACCACGCGCCGAGTACGAACAGCCCCGCACTCGGCCAGAGGATGCGGACGAGGGTGATCGTCAGGTCGCGCTTCGCGCCGTCGAAGCCCGGTGCGATCACCGCGATGATCCACGGCGTGATGAGCACGAACACGAGCACGAGCACGGAGACGAGCAGCGCCAGCGTCGCGAGCACGGCGCCGGCAACGCGTCGCGCCTCCTCCTTCTCTTCCTTCGCGAGCAAGCCGGCGTAGACCGGGATGAAGGACGCGGAGAGCGCGCCTTCGCCGAACAGCGCCTGCAGGACGTTCGGAATCTTCAGCGCCGCCTTGAATGCGTCGCCCGCTACCGAGGTCCCGAAGTAGTGGGCGAACACACGCTCCCGCACGAGTCCGACGATGCGGCTGAGCAGGATGCCCGCCGCCACAAGGAAGGACGCGCCCGGCGCCCCGCGCCTTGCCGCGGCGCTCGTCGTGGCGTCGGTGCTCGTCGTGGCCGGCGCGCTCACGAGCCGAGCAGCGCTGACGCGTGCGTGCGTGCACCCGCGATCATCGCCTCGAGCAGCGTCGCCCCATGGCGCGCAAGGAGCGG
>JADMIO010796586.1_pt1 | contig 23861 bp, 26 predicted proteins | sample 8958161 | NCBI WGS metagenome assembly JADMIO01 (sample SAMN16585339, study PRJNA669376) | soil metagenome | isolation source: Crop rotation soil | place: USA: Cullars Rotation, Alabama | collected 2011
CTTTCCCTGACCGTGTGCCAAGAGTCGGCGCTGCGGGTGTGGCTGCTGCGCGCGGGTTCGGATAGCGCGGCCGTGATTCCGGCGCCGGCGGCTCCCGGAACGCCGGGGCGCCGCCCCGGGGAGACAGGGAAGTGAGCCGCCGCGGCTTCATCCCGCTTGTGGGCGCGCTAAGCGTTCTGGCCCTCGCGTGCGCGGGCCGGGCCGTGGAGCCGGAGGGCGCGGAGAAGGCGCCGGCGGCGGTCGCGCACCTGGACGAGCGCCTCGCCGCGCTGACTCCGGCGGCGCCTCTCGCGTACTTCGAACTGGGCGAGGAGGTCGCGAGCGAGATGCGCGACGCGGCCGGGGTGGACCTGGCGCGGCGGCTGTATCTGCTGGCGTACACGCTGGAAAGCCCGGGGAGTCCGATGCGGGCTAGCGCGTGCATCGCGCTGGCGGCGCTGGCGGACCGGGAGCGTGATCGGCGGCAGTTGCTCGCGCTGGCCGAGGCGATGCGCCCCGACGCGACGGTCCCCGGCATGAACGAGAGCGTTCCGCCGGGGCCCACCGCGGCGCGGCCCACGACGGGCGAGAGCGACGCCCCCGCCGCGCTGGCAACGGCGCTGGGGTTCTATCGCTCGGGGGAGTACGGCCGCGCAGCGCCGCTGCTGGACCGCGCGGATGTGCGGGCGCTGCTGGAGCGGTATTCCACGCCGCTGGGCGGGGCGGACGCGATCGTGCGCGAGGTGAAGTCGCGCTCCTCGTGCCGCGAGTGCCACAACCAGCGCGCGGTGCGCGCGGAGGATGCGCCGATGGACGGCGCCCCGCCGCCGCTGCGCCTGTGCTACACGTGCAGCGGCAACCCGGGGCCGAACCTGGACTCGCAGAAGTTCCTCACGCTGCTGCGCGTGGAGGCGGCGCTGCTGGCGGGGTCGGGGCAGTCGTGGTCGACGCAGTTGCTCGCGGATCAGGCGGCGCCGCTAGTGGAGCTGACGCCCGAGAGTCTCGCGAGCTTGTACAGCGTGGATGTGACGAAGACGGTGTTCCGGGATGGGGCGTGGGTCTCTCCCTGAGAGAGATTCACCGCGGAGACGCGGAGGCGCGGAGAAGAGCTTTGTGGGTGTGGCATGGGGCGCGCGGGCGCCCTTGCGAGGGATGAGGCTTTGTAGGTTGGGGAGCGATGCATGGAGCCCTCTTCTTGCCTCTCCCATCGAGGCGATGGGAGAGGTAGGCAATGCGGAGCGAACTCCCTACTGAAGCTACAAGGTTGAAGTGCGCTCAACACTCCCTCTCCTGTCACCCCGGGGCGGCGTGACATCCTCTCCCGTCGAGCCGGGAGAGGGGTTTGGCGCGAGTGGGAAGCGCCGCTGCCATTCGCCCTACAATGCCCGCCCTATGGCGGACCAGCGCGCGACTCCGACTGCCCCTGACGCCGAGATCGATCTCGGCGCGGCCTGCGTGCTCGTGGTGGATGACCACGAGCAGAACCTCGAGCTCATGCAGGCGTACGCGGAGTCGCTGGGGTGCAAGGTGGCGACGGCGCGGGACGGGGTGGAGGCGCTCGAGGCCGTGCGCGCGAGCCCCCCGGACCTCATCCTGCTCGACATCATGATGCCCAAGATGTCGGGGTTCCAGGTGTGCGCGAAGGTGAAGGCGGACCCGGCGACGCGCGACATCCCCGTGATCATGGTCACGGCGCTCAACGAGGTGGGGGACGTAGAGCGCGCGGTGGAGAGCGGCGCCGACGACTTCCTGACCAAGCCCGTGCACCGGCTGGAGCTCGTGACTCGGGTCAAGAGCCTGCTGCGCGTGCGGATGCTCAAGAAGCAGCTGGACGCGACGCTCTCGCAGGTGAAGAAGCTGACGAGGGAGTGAGGGCTCGAGGCGCCGGGCAACGGGCATCAGGCAGCAGGGCGGCGGGCATCCGCCGCTTCGCTCGAAGACTCGCTCAGTGGCGGCTTCCTCGCTCTCACTCGCGCCGCGGCCTTCCGCTCACTCACTCGCGCCGCATTGCGATTGCGCCCGCGACGATGGTGTGTGTTGCCCGCGCCTTGGCCTTGCGGCCCAGGAAGGGCGTGTTCGTGCAGCAGCCGGCGAGGTCGCGCTCGGAGATGGTCCACGTCGCGTCGGGGTCGATGACGGTGACGTCGGCCGGGCCGCCGACCTTGAGCGTGCCCAGCCCCTGGCGGTCGAGGTTGCACAGGCGCGCGGGGTTGATGGTGAGGAGCGCGACGAGGCGCGGCCAGTTGATGAGGTCGGTGTGGACGAGCGCCTCGGCGTAAAGGGGCAGGGCGGTCTCGAGGCCGACGATGCCGAAGGGCGCCGCCTCGAAGGGCAGGGCTTTCTCATCGGCGGTGTGCGGGGCGTGGTCGGTCGCGAGGATGGTGATGACCCCCTCGGCGACGCCCTCGCGCAGGGCCATCGCGTCGCGCTGGGCGCGGAGGGGCGGGTTCATCTTCGCGGCGGTGTTGTAGTGGTCGCACGCCGCGTCGGTGAGCAGGAGGTGGTGGGGGGAGGCCTCTCCGGAGATGAGGTCGGGGTTGGCGGGGTTGGCCATGCTCTCGCGCACGCGGCGGAGGATGTCGACCGTGCCGGCGCTGCTGATGTGCTGCACGTGGTAGCGGCAGCCGCCGCCGGCCGCGGCGCGGGCCAGGCGCACGTCGCGCTCGACGATGATCTCCTCGGCGGCGGCGGGCCAGCCGGTTAGTCCCAGGCGCGTGGAGACATCGCCCGCGTGCATGCTCGCGCCGGCGGTCATGGTCGGCTCCTGGGCGTGCTGCATGAACGCCAGACCGGTGGGGGCGATGGCGGCGAGCGCGCGGGCCATCACGCCGGCGCTGGCGACGCAGTCGCCGTCATCGGAGAAGCCGACCGCGCCCGCGCGGGCCATGAGGTTCACTTCCGCGACAGCCTCGCCCTTACGCCCCTGAGTGACGGCGCCGACGGCGAAGACGCGGGCGCACCCGGTCTCCTTGGCGCGGGCGACGGGCTCGGACTCGTTGCGGCGGAGGGCGGCGTCGGCGCGGCGGGCGACGAAATCGATCATCGCCGCGCTGTCGAGCGCGGGGCTCGTGTTGGGCATGCAGCAGACGGTGGTGAACCCGCCGGCGGCGGCGGCGCGGGCGCCGGACTCGATCGTCTCCTTGTGCTCCTGGCCGGGCTCGCGCAAGTGCACATGGGGGTCGATCAGCCCCGGGCAGACGATGCGGCCCCTGGCGTCGATGGTCTCGTCCGCGTCGGCCCGGGAGAGTTTCGCGCCGATGGCGGCAATGCGGCCGTTCTTGATGGCGACGTCGAGGGAGGCGTCGGTCCCGGAGGCGGGGTCGATGACGCGGCCGCCGTGGATGAGGATCGAGGGCATGCTGGGGGAGAGGATATGCGGAGAAGCGGTCAGGAAGAGGAGTGGGATCGAGCGGCTGGGAGGAGCGTGGTCGTTGCGACATTCGAGGCGCCGTAGGGAGAGGAGCGATGTCCGCCTGCGGCGGATCTTCGACTCGCCCTCTCCTTGCCTCTCCCATCGAAGCGATGGGAGAGGTAGGCAAGGCAGCGCGTCGGTGAAGCCGGAGGGACTATGCGGGAGATTGCCGGGGGGGTGAGAAAGCCCTACACTGGCCGATTCGAGAGCGGAGTCTCCGGAAGGCATTCGGGAGGCGCCGCGGCTCGGGGTGTAGCGCAGCTTGGTAGCGCGTTTGACTGGGGGTCAAAAGGTCGCAGGTTCAAATCCTGTCACCCCGACTTGGAAGGCCCCGCAGGTCGACGACCTGCGGGGCCTCCGTTTTGGCGGTCGAGTTCTCTGGGAGACGTGGCGCCCTGGATCATGCCGCGAGTAACCGCTGAGGCCGCGGGAGAGAACCGTGGACAAGCCGATGCCGTGTGGAGCGGAGGAAACCGAGGCCCTGCGGGCGGCGTACGCGGCGCTCAACCGGGGCGACGTTCCGGGATTCGTCGCCCTCTTTGATCCGCAGATCGAGCGGATCGAGTTTGAGGGTACTCCGCAGGGGGGGACCTATCGCGGGCTCGAGGCCGTGAGCGCGCACGTCTGGAGGGGGCGCGGGACGTGGGCCGAAGGGAGTTGCGAGCCCGAACGGTTCATCGTCGCGGGCGACCGGATCATTGTGCTCACTCACGTGCGGGTGAGGCTGAAACACGAGAGCGAATGGCGCGAGGGGCGCACCGCGGACGTCTACACCTTTCGCAACGGCAAGGCGATCGAGTTCCGCACGTTCCTGAACGAGCGGCAGGCGCTCGAGTGGGCCGGAGTCAAGAGCGCGGATGCCACCTGATCCGTCGGCCCGGGGGGGTCCGATGGCGGGTCGCTTGTCGCACGGGTGCGCCTGGTCGCCGCCATCGAGCAGCCCGGCTCCGCGCCTCCGCTACGCCGGCTGCGCGAGCACGGCGTCCAGCTGCCTGTAGCCGGCTTCCATCCCCTGGTCCATGCCGGAGGCGATCGCCTCGTCACGGGCCGCCTTGGAGTCGTACGTCTGCGTGATGCGCATCGTGGTGACGCCGTCCTGTTCGGAGAACTCGTGCTTCTCGAGCAGCGAGCCGATCGTCGGGCCGGACCCGAGCGCCATCGTTTCCGTGTGCACGATCCGCTCGTGCGGCGCCGCCTCGGTGAACACGCCCTGGAGCGTCATGACCGGGTCGGCCTCCTCGCTCTTCCACGCGAGCCTGAGCGCGCCGCCCACGCGGGGCTCGCACACGCAGACGGTCAGGGTCCAGCCCGGGGGAGGGAGCATCCAGCGGCGCATCCTGTCGGGGTTGAACATCGCCTCCCACACCAGCCGGCGCGAGGCGTTGAACGTGCGCGTGAGCACGATGGTGGTGTCGGTCGGGGTGGAGATCTGAAGGCTCGTGGGGCGCATGGGGGTGGTCCGGGGCGTGGAAGGCCGGGCGCTGCCGGGGCGATCAATCTACTACCAGTTGGTTTACTATACCAAATGGTTCTACGATTGCAACCGCGGAGTTTCGGGGCCGGGCCCGCCCCGCGTGCGGGCGCGCGGTGGCGTTCGACGCTGCGAAACGTAGAGTGTGGCCGTGGCATCCACCCCCCTCGTCCCGCGACTTCCCGGCGCGCTTCTCGCGCTGGGGGTCGCCGCGTGTCTTCCTGCGTGCGCGGTGCGAGACGCCGCGCCCGCGCCGCAGCCGGCGCGGGCCGACGCCGATTTGATCGAGGGTTGGCAGGCCGAGACCTTCCCGCTCCCGCCCGGATTTGCGCCGGATTTGCCGACGGGCAGGGAATCGTTGCGCTTCGCGCGGGGGTGGCGCGATCCGGCGGCCGAGGGCTTCTGGTCGTATGCGTTCGTGATGTGGATCGACGAGCCCGCGCCGGACGCTGCGCGCCTGGAGGATCTGCTGGAGAGGTACTACAGCGGGCTGATGGCGGCGTTCGCGGCGGACAAGGGCAGGGACCTCCGCGCGACGCCGGCGCGGGTCGATGTGGCGGGCGCGGCGCCCGGGCGCTATGAGGCGCGGATGCGCGTCATCGACGCGTTCGCGACCTTTGCGCCGATCGATCTTTGCGTCGTGATCGAGACGGTGGCGGAGGGCAATGCTCGCTCGACGCTGCGCATCCGGGTGAGCCCGCAGTCAAGGGAGCACGCGATCTGGCGGTCGTTGAGCGCGGCGATTGCGGACATCCTGGCAAGCGAGGCGGCGGCGCGGGCGAAACTCGACGGCACGGCGCCCGCGCCGAAGTGAGGAGCGTGCGCGCCGCCGGATCCGGGATGGAGGGCGGTAGAATCCGCGGCATGACCGTCAAGGAAGTCCTTGCGCAGCTCAAGTCGCTCGGCGACGACGCCCGCCGCAAGCACAACACGAAGGCGGGCGCTCCCGACAACCAGTTTGGCGTGAAGCTGGGCGATGTGCGCGCGCTCGCGAAGAAGATCAAGACCGATCACGGTCTGGCGCTGGAGCTCTGGGAGACCGGCAACGTGGAGGCGCAGTTGCTGGCCACGCTCATCCTCAAGCCCAAGGCGCTCTCCGCGGATGAACTGGATGCGATGACGCGCTCGACCTCGTGCGCGCAGGTCGCGGAGTGGCTCAACGCGTATGTCGTTCCGGAGCACCCCGAGAAGGATGCGCTGCACACGAAGTGGATGAAGGACAAGGACCGCTGGGCCGCCCGCGCGGGTTGGCACCTCAGCGCGAGCCGCGTGAGCAAGGGCAAGCCGGGGGGCGCCGCCGATCTTGACCCCGGGGCGCTGCTGGACCGCATCGAGAAGGAGATGGCGAAGGCGAAGCCGGAGGTGCAGTGGACGATGAATAACACGCTCATGGCGATCGGCGTCAGGCACGCGGCCCACCGCAAGCGCGCGATCGCGATCGGGGAGAAGATCGGGCTGTACCGCGACTGGCCGGTCTCGAAGGGCTGCACGCCGCCGTATGCGCCCGTGGCGATCGAGGCGCTGGCGAAGGCGAAGCGGTGAGGGGGTAGGGCGCCGCATGGCTCTCTACGACAGCATCGGGCGCGGCTACGCGGCGCTCCGGAGGCCGGACCCGCGGATCGCATCGGCCATCGGGGCGGCGCTCGGGGACGCGGGCAGCGTGGCGAACATTGGCGCGGGGGCGGGCTCGTACGAGCCGCCGGGTCGGACTGTGGTCGCGGTGGAGCCGTCCGAGGTGATGATCCGGCAGCGACCCCCGGGCGCCGCGCCATGCCTGCGGGGATCGGCGGAGGCGCTGCCGCTGGAGACGGCGTCGGTGGACGCGGCGATGGCGATTCTGAGCGCGCATCATTGGACGGACCTGGGGCGAGGCCTGGGCGAGATGGCGCGGGTCGCACGGAAGCGTGTCGTGCTGCTCACGTGGGTTCCCGACGTTGCGCCGTTCTGGCTGACGGAGGAGTATTTCCCCGAGATTGTCGCGCACGATCGGACGATCTTTCCCGGAGCCGCTGCGCTCGCGGCGATGCTGGAGCGCATCGTCGGGCCGGCGAGCCTGACGCCGCTCCCCATCCCGCACGATTGCGTCGATGGACTGCTGTGCGCGTACTGGCGCAGGCCCGAGTCGTATCTCAGCGCGGCAGTGCGCGGCGGCATGTCCAGCTTTGCGCGGATCGACGCTGAGGCCGGGCTGGCGCGGCTTCGCGCCGATCTCTCGAGCGGGCGCTGGGCCGAGCGGAATCGGGCGCTTCTGGCGCTGGATGCGCTGGACCTGGGCTACCGGATCGTCCGCTGCGAGATCGGCGGCGCGAAGGGCTGAGGGGGCCGGCCGGGCCTCACGTTGCGACGGCGCGCTGGAGCGCCTCGCTGTCGATCTTGACCATGGTCATCATCGCCGCCATGGCCTTGGCTGCCTTGACGGGGTTGGGGTCGGTGACGAGATCGATCAGCAGCTTCGGGTCGATCTGCCACGAGACGCCGAAGTGGTCGGTGAGCCAGCCGCAGGCGGAGGGCTGACCGCCGGCGGCGAGGAACTTGCCCCAGTATTCGTCGACCTGCTGCTGCGTGTCGCAGATCACGGAGATGGAGAAGCCCTGGGTGAACACGAAGTTTGGTCCGCCGCCGTTCATCGCGGTGAACGCGCGGCCGTCGAGCGTGAACTCGACCATCATCACGGCGCCGGCCTTGAAGGGCGCCTGCGGCCCGAGGTCGGGCCAGCGGCTGATGCGGGTGATCTTCGAGTTGGGGAAGACCGAGGTGTAGAAGCGGGCCGCGTCCTCGGCCTGGTTGTTGGGGAACGCGAGGAACGTGTTGATGGTGGGCATGGGGGGATCGTACGGCGTGACGCGGCGGGGGAGTTGGGGCTGGTTTCTTATGATCTGCACGCTGCGCGCTGACCCCTGGCTTCTCATTTCTCAAACAAGGAGATCCCGATGAAGAAGTGGTCCAGGCAGATCCACCGCTGGATGTCGATCGCGTTCACGGCGACGGTGCTGCTGAACATCGTGGTCCTGGGCATGGCCAAGCCGGGGACGACGCCTCCGGTGTGGGTGACCTACTCGCCGTTCCTGCCGCTCGTCGTGCTGCTGGGCACCGGGCTGTACATGTTTGTGCTGCCGTACGCGGCCAAGATGCGCGCTCGGCGCGGCGCCAACACCTGAGCGATCGTTCGGAGGACGCCATGGCCCGCAGAACCGAACACCGGCGCCGCTCACCCGTGCGTCGGCGGCGTGTACGCGCCGGCTTCGGAGCGCATGGAGATGGCCACCCGGTTCCACGCGTTGATCGCGGCGATGGCCCAGGTGAGGTCGACGAGTTCCCTGTCGGAGAAGTGGGCGCGGACGGCGTCGTACACCGCGTCGGGGGCGTGGCCGTCGGTGATGTTGGTGAGGGCCTCGGTCCACTGCAGGGCGGCGCGTTCGCGGTCGTTGTAGTAGGGGGATTCGCGCCAGGCGTCGAGGCCGTAGAGGCGCTGCTCGGTTTCGCCGGCGGCGCGGGCGTCCTTCCAGTGCATGTCGATGCAGTAGGCGCAGCCGTTGATCTGGGAGGCGCGGAGCTTGATCATGTGGAGCAGCGGCTTGTCGAGGCCGGACTCGCGGAAGTAGGCCTCGAGCGACGACATCGCCTTGAAGGCGCCGGGGGAGACCTTCCAGTATTCCATCCGCGGTTTCATGCCGGGTGTCCTCGTGCTGTGCGGGATCGCGTGGCCGGGCGCGGGTCAGATGAACGCGCCGTCGTAGAAGAACTCCTCGCGCGTGATCACGTCGTTCCTGACGGTGTAGAGCCCGACTTCCTCGTGCGTTTGGCGCCCGCCGCCGGCCTTGGGGGTGAACGTAACCGCGGTGTGCACGGCGAAGCGGCCAGAGGGGGCGTTGGCGTCGCCGCAGAAGTAGGGCCCCTTGAGGTCCTGGCCCTCGATGGTGTTGGCGCCCTGCCAGATCTCCGACTTGCGAATGACGGCCTCCTTGCCGACGGTTTCCTTGCCGCTGCCCTCGACGGAGACCATCTCGGGGGCGTACATGTTCCGCATGACGTCGAAGTGCTTGCCCTGCCTGCACAAGTCCATGAACCTGGCGGCGACGGTTTGAACGCTCATGGCGGTCTCCTGCTGTCCGGGCCGCGCGCCGCGGCAGGCGGGTGGTCGGACGCGGCGTGCGCGCGGGCGAAGAATGACACCGTAGCAATCTCTGCGTCGGAGTAAACACCATGGCCGCGAACACGCCCGGGAAGCCGGCGAAGGCTGCGAAGAAGAAGGCGAGCGGCGGTAAGCCGCGTAAATCTGAGGCGACGATCCGGTTTCGCGCGCGGCTGTCTCGGCCGGAGGCAGACCATGCCGCTGCAACGTGGGCCGTTCTCCAACTGCCCGGCGCCGCCGGTTCGATGCGCCTACCCGCAGAAGCAACGATGGTGGAGGGAACGATCGAGGGCTTTCCCTTTCGGACCGCGGTCGCACCGGCGCGCAGCGGCAGGGGAGGTCATCGGATTATGGTGAACAAAGCCGTGCAGGACGCCATCGGCGCGGGCGTCGGGGACGAGGTGGCGGTGGAGATCACGCGGGTGGGGGAGGAGCCGGAGGTGCGGGCGCCCGCGGACCTTCGCGCAGCGCTCGACGCCGCGGCGCCCCCGAAGGCGCAGGCCGTGTGGGCGGACATCACGCCGATGGCGCGGCGGGACTGGGTCTTGTGGATCATCTCGGCAAAGCAGGGAGAAACGCGGCGGCGTCGCATCGAGAACGCGTGCGAGATGCTCGGATCGGGGAAACGCCGGCCGTGCTGCATGCCGGGCATCAACTGGCGGACGAAGGATTCGGATGTGACGTCGGAGGAGACGTGGGTCCCGCTGCCGGGGGCGAAGGGCGCTCCTTCACCCGCGCGCAAGATTCGTCAAGTCCGCTCGCCCGGGAAGACGTAGGATCGGCGCCTCGTGCGGAACGCAAGCGTGACGAAACTGAAGGAGGCGCCGTGACACTTGTTCGCGTGGCTTCGTTGGCGGGCGTTGGGCTGCTCGTCCTGGTCCTGAACATCGTCGCGAGCATTCTGTACATGGTCGTTTACGGCCATCTGATCGACCCGGGTCACCCGGAGGAGTACTACAAGGAGCACATCAAGGTCGCGGCGCCGTACTGCAGCATCATCGCCGGAGCGCCGCTGATGTTTCTGGCGGGCCTCTGGGTCGGCGGCTGGGGGGGCGGCCACTTCCCGGTCAAGGCGGCGTTGATCGTGTGGCTCACCTACGTGATCATCGACGTGGGCGTGCTGCTGGCGGCGGGGATGACCGCGAAGCTCGCGCTGCTGTGCACGGCGTCGTTGCTCACGAAGCTGGCGGCGGTCTACGTGGGGGCGCTGGTTGGCGGCCACAACGCCACGCCGAGCGCGCTCGCGGGCCCGGGCTGACGCGAGACGACGCACATGGATCCGGCGGCGCTGACACGGACCCTGACGCACATCCAGGCCAATCTGGACGGGGACTTGTCGCTGGTGGCGCTCGCGGGCGTCGCGGATTGCTCGCCGCCCTACTTCGCGCGCCGGTTCACCGGCATGATGTCGGAGACTCCGAAGCAGTACACGTCGCGGCTGCGCCTGGAAAGGGCGGCGTTGCGGCTGGTTCTGCTCGAGGACAGCATTCTTCACATCGCGCTGGATTGCGGGTTTTCGAACCATGAGACGTTCAGCCGCGCGTTTCGCCGGCGGTTTCGCGTCACGCCGCAGTCGTTCCGGCAGAAGGGGAGGCTGCCGGCGGGGGCGGCGGAGGAGCTGCCGCACCGTGTGGACGCGGCGGCGCCGATGTCGCTCTCGAGCACGGTGGTGCGCACGCTGCAGCCGATGTCGCTGGCGTTCATCCGTCACACGGGTCCGTACGAGCGCGTGCCGATCGGCGCGTGGGACGACCTGAGCGACTGGGCGCGCCGACGCGGCATTCCCAGGCCGTACGTGCTGCTGGGCATCGCGCACGATGCGCCGGGCATCACGAAACCAGAGAAACTTCGATTCGACGCGGCGATCCGTGTTCCTGGGGAGTTCCGCTCGGGGCGGCGGATCGGCCATCAGCGGTTTGCGGGCGGCCTGTTCGCGTTCACCACGAGCGTCGGGCCGCTGACTTCGCTGCCGAGCGCGTACGGGGCGATCTTCAGGCGGCTGACGCGCGACCGGTCGCTGGCCTGCTTGGGCGTGCCGTGCGTAGAGATCTATCGCGTCAATCGCGTGGAGACGGACGTGGCGATCGTGAACACGGAGATCGCCGTGCCGGTGCGGCTGCGCCGCTAGGCGATGAATTCGTGCGCGGGCGAGCGCCCCGTATCATGGGAACGCCATGAAGAAGAAGACAGCGGCAAAGAAGAAGCGGAAGCCCGCCTCGAAGCAACGGAAGAGGACGGCGGTCCCTTCGCGGCGAAGTGAATTGGGCATTGGGGCGCCGAGCGATTGGCGGGCCGACACGCTGGCTCGAGTTCGGGCGATCATCACCCAGGCCGATCCCGACATTGTCGAGGCAGTGAAGTGGCGGAAGCCGTCGAACGCGATGCGGGGCGTGCCGGTGTGGTCGCACGCTTCGAGCGGGATGATCTGCACGGGGGAGACGTACAAGAGCGCCGTGAAGGTAACGTTCGCGAGGGGCGCCTCGCTGGAGGATCCTTCGGGGCTGTTCAACGCGAGTCTGGCGGGCGGAACGCGGCGCGCCGTCGATTTCCACGAGGGCGACAAAGTTGACTCGAGGGCGCTTGCAGCGCTTGTTCGCGAGGCCGTGGCGTTGGGGGCGCTGACGCGGCCCGGCCGACCGGTGCTTCGAAGCGACCCAGGAGCGCGTGAGACCCGCGCGCGGCGTCTATGCCAGATCGCGAATCCATCTCGTCCGGTTCGGGCGTGCGCCTGCGCGAGGCGCTGGCGGCGGACTTGCCCACGTTGTTTCGGCACCAGGCGGATCCGGAGGCGAACCGCATGGCGGTCATGAACCCGCGCGACGAGGACGCATTCCACGCGCATTGGAAGAAGATACTGGGCGACCCGAGCGTCATCGCGCGGGCGATCGTCGCCGATGGCACACTGGTCGGTTCGATCAACTTCTTCAAGCTGGAGGGGCTGGATTCCGTGGGGTACTGGATCGGGAGGGAGCACTGGGGCCGCGGCTTTGCGACGCGCGGGCTGGCGCTGCTGCTCGAAGAGGTGCGGATCCGCCCGCTGCACGCGCGGGCGGCGCGGCAGAACGGCGGATCGATCCGCGTCCTGGAGAAGTGCGGGTTCGTGGTCACCGGTTACAAGGTCACGCCGGCCACGGAGCGATTCCCCGCGTGTGAAGAGGCGTTTCTGACGCTGCAGTAGCCCGTGCGAGCACAGCGCGTCGGCGTGCATCCAATTTCAATTCTGTTTCACGAGAAGTTCATCGGTGCGGCGCTTTCGCGCGGTCTACTGTGTCGTTCGCGGCCGGACTCGGCCGCGTTTTGCGCTTGCAACGCGAGGGCTCGTGGCGGTCGGGCCCGCGGGAGGACGCTGACATGAACTCTTCTCTGGCCGGTGGCTCGACGCGGGCTTCGCGTTCCGCCTGGGTGTATTCGGCCTGCGTAGGCGCCGCCACCGCGATCGTGGTGGCGTGCTGCGCGGGCTCGGCCGCGAACGACGCCGCGCTGGAGGCGGTTGCGGCGGCGCAGCGGGATAGCCGCGCGGTTGGGAGCGGCGGGAATCTGGTGGAGGAGGGCAAGCGCATCTTCCGCGACGACACGTTCGGCAGCGAGGCGTTCTGGGGCGGCCAGCTCGCGCTGCATCGGGCGCTGGCCGGGAGCAAGAAGGGGGGCGTGGGCGATGGCGTCTCCGCGAACCAGGCGCTCAAGCTGGGCCTGAAGGTGGATGCCGAGCGCGTCCCCAAGGCCGTGGCGGACGGCATCAAGAGCGGGACGGTGGATCTGGACAGCGCAGACGCCACGCTCGCGCTGCTGGAGGCGGGGGCGGTGGTGGGCGTGCGCGGCGTCTTCGACGGCAATCATCGCCTCACATCGGTCGGGTTCACGTGCGCCCTGTGCCACTCGACCGTGGACGATTCGTTCGCGCCCGGGATCGGCAAGCGGCTGGACGGTTGGCCCAACCGCGACCTCAACGTGGGCGCGATCGTGGCGAGCGCCCCAAATCTCGAGCCCTTCACGGACATGCTGCAGGTCGACGAGGCCACGGTGAAGAAGGTTCTGAACAGTTGGGGGCCGGGCAAGTACGACGCGCTGCTGAATCTGGACGGGAAGGGCGTCCGGCCGGACGGCAAGCCGGCCGCGACGCTCAACCCCGCGGCGTTCGGGCTCGCGGGCGTGAACCAGCACACGTGGACCGGCTCGTGGGGGACGGTGTCGTACTGGAACGCGTACGTCGCGAACCTGCAGATGCACGGCAAGGGAAACTTCTACGACGCGCGGCTGGACGACGCGGTGAAGTACCCGGTCGCCGCCCGCAACAGGCTGGGGCACAAGCACGACGACGAGGACCTGATCACCTCGAAGCTGCCCGCGCTGCACGTGTACCAGCTGTCGCTCGAGACGCCTCTGCCGCCGGAGGGCGCGTTTGACAGCGAGGCGGCCAGCCGCGGCAGGACGATCTTCAACACGACGGCCAAGTGTGCCACCTGCCATGTGCCGCCGCTGTTCACCGAGCCGGGGAACAACCTGCACACCGCGGCCGAGATCGGCATCGACGACTTCCAGTCGTCGCGCTCGCCCGATGGCATGTACCGCACCGCGCCGCTTCGCGCCCTGTGGAGCACGGACAAGGTGCACAAGGGCGGGTTCTATCACGACGGGCGCTTCGCCACGCTGATGGACGTGGTGAACCACTACAACCAGCATTTCAAGCTCAATCTCTCGGACGCGCAGCAGCGCGACCTGGTCGAGTATCTGAAGTCCCTCTAGCGGCCGCTCAACCCCGGCGGACGGGCAGTTGAACGTGCAGGTGGAACTTCTCCATGCCGTGGGCGAAGGGGCGGCCGATCCACGCCTCGAAGCCGGGCTGATCGTCGGGGACGTAGCCGCTGCGCGGGAGCCACACGCCGTAGATCCAGTGGAGCGCGCGGATCTCGAGGTCGATGCCGCCGAAGATCTCGACCTGCGCGACGGTCATGGGCTTGAAGCGGAAGCGGCCGATCTCGCCCGACGCGGTGAAGCGCTCGGCCTCGACGGCGACGTGGTACTGGCAGTCCTCGAGGGCGACGAGTTCGGGGTTCTCCCACTGGTAGCCGAGCCACTGGCCCCCGGCCAGGCCGTGGCGCTCGGCCCATGCGACGAGGCGCTCGACGGCATGGGGCACGGCGTCGGGTTGGTACGGGTTGCTGACGCGGATGTAGGCCACGGTCCGCGCGGGCAGGTCGCGGATCGCGACGCGGAAGCCGTCCGGGTTGTGCGCGAGGGGGAGTTGCCGCAGGCGGGCCTGTGGGGCGGGCTCGCTCGCGCTCGGGTCGTAGTTGGCGCGGTGAGCCTCGCGCCACGCCGCGAGGTCGAACTTACTCGGCGCGGCGCCGTAGCGCTGGCGGAAGGAGCGGGAGAAGTCAGAGGGCGACGCGAACCCGCAGTCGAGGGCGATGGAGGTGAGCGAGGGGCGGCGGGCGTGGGCCATCATGGCGAGGGCGCGCTCGAGGCGGTGTCGTTTCACGAAGTCGGCGGGGGTTTCGCCGACGATCGCCTGGAAGACGCGGTGGAAGTGGCATGGGGAGAGCAGGGCGACTTCGGAGAGCGCCGCGAGGTTCAGGGGCTCGGCCAGGTGGGTGAGGATGTGATCGATGGCGCGGTTGACGCGCTCGAGGTACGCGACCGAGGTCGAGGCGCGTTTTTTTCCGGTGGTTCGCAAGATCTGGCAAGACCTGGGTACGCCGCCCCGTACCATGGCCGGCGGGCCGCATCGGAGCGCACCGCGCGCCGCCGGGGGCCCGCGTGTCCGACAGGAGAATACCGATGAGGCGGCTCCTTGCATGGCTCGCGGCGGTGGTGGTGATCGGGTGTGTGTCGATGTCGGCGGCGAGGCCCGAGGCGGCAACAGGAGAGAAGCCCATGCGGCTCGGCAACTTTTCGGTCGGCCTGGCGGTCAAGGATCTGGCGGCGTCCCGCGCGTTCTACGAGAAGCTGGGCTTCCGGAAGATCATGGGCGATCCGGCGCAGAACTGGCTGATCCTGCAGAACGGGACGACCACGATCGGGCTGTTCCACGGGCCGGCGTTCACGAGAAACGTGCTGACGTTCAACCCGGGCTGGGACAGCACGGGCGCGCCACTGGCCGAGTTCGACGACGTGCGCGACATTCAGCGGCGGCTCAAGGGCGAGGGCATCACGCCGACCACCGCCGCGGACGAGGCCTCCACCGGCCCGGCGAGCCTCGTGCTCACCGATCCCGACGGGAACCCGGTCATCATCGACCAGCACGTGCCGGCGCCGAAGAAGTGAGGGCAATGCCGCGGCGGTGCGCCGCGCGCATCCGGTTACGTGTCGAGGACCTCGCCGAGACGATCGAGCTTGCGCTCCCAGGTGAGTCGCTGGTGCGCGACCCATGCTTCGACCACCGCGAATCCCGACGCTTCGATCCGGCAGACGCGGACCCGCCCAACTTTTTGCGACGTCGCGAGGCCGCTGCGTTCCAGGACCTGCAGGTGCTGCCCGACCGCGGTGACGGTGATGCAGAGCATCGCGGCAAGCCGCGACGCGGAAGCCGGCCCTGCGCCGAGCCGCTCGATGATCGCTCTTCGTGTCGGGTCTCCGAGGGCCTGGAAGACGCGGTTGACGCTGGAGGTGTGGGGTGCGCGCATGGCTACTCCTGCCGTTCCAGATTCGCCTCCATGAACGTGTTCCACGACCGGCCATCCGTGGTGACTTCACCGACCTCGCGCCAGCGATGGTCGTCGACCAGAATCGTGAAGCGGATCGAGGCGGCGAGGTCCTCGCTGTGCATCGTCCACTCGAAACCGCCCTCCACCGGCTTGAGCTCCGCGTCCGTCGCTCCGCGCGCGGCGTCGTGGCCGCTCCAGCGGTATGACCCGGCTCGATCGTCGTAGTGGACGATCGCGAGGCCCTGACGTGCGACGCGCGCCTCGCTCGTGTCGCCGGCGACCGCCCCCTCGCCCTCGAGCAGGAGGACGGCGCCCGCGACCTTGGGCTCCACGCGTTCGACGCGGGTGAACTCCGCGCGAGCGCCGTCCTCGCGCATCACCCATCCCGATCCTTTCCATACGCCGACCCATGTGTCGAGCGCCCGCATGGGGTCGCCGGGCGCTCGGGACGGGGTCATCGCACGATCGGCCGGCGCGCGTGCGCAGCCCGCCAGGAGGGAGGAGCCGATCAGCAGGAACAGCGCCGCGGGCTTACCACGCATGATCTGATTTCCTTTCGAGTGAGATGTCCTCAGGCGCCGGGCTGCTGGTCCAGCGCCCCGTCGAGGCGTTCGAGCAGCTTCCGCCAGCCCCCCTCGCGAATCTGCGGCCCGTCCGAGCCCTCGAAGAACACGCCCTGAAACGTGCAGAGGAGCCTCGTGCCCGCCGCGTCCGGAAAGAGCTCGAACGTGGCGAGCGAGGAAGAGATGCGGCGCTCGCCCACCGTCATCAGGTGTGAGACGACCACGCGGCGGTCGGGCACGATGTCGTGGAAGATCCCCTCGTTCGAGATCACCACGCCGGGGAAGGGCGTGCCTGGCTTGAGCCGGTAGCGGAAGCGCTCGGCGCCACCGACCTGGAAGCTCATCTCGAACGCCTCCATGTCGTGGCGGTCGCCCTCGGCGAACCACCTGCGTTTCTTCGCGGGGTCGGAGAACGCGGCGAAGACCGCCGCCGGGGGCCTGGGGTATGTGCGCGTGACGGCGAAGGTGGAGTGCACCGCGGCCTGGTAGTCCATGCCGGACCCTTCCATTGGTGAAGCCATCGCTTCAGTCTACGGCGGGGCCTTCGACAGTCAAGTGGGCGCTTCAGTAAATGTGCGTGGAGCCCGGCGCTGCGATGCCGCGGCGCGATTGGGCGTCGGGCCATCGCGGCGCGGACAAAGAAACCGCCCGGCGCCGGGGCCGAGCGGTCGGAGGGGCTGCGTGTCAGGCGGTGGGGATCAGGCGGTGCGGCGGCGGCGGAAGGCGCCCAGGCCGGCGACGCCGAACAGGGCGGCCGCGCCGGGCGTGGGCACGAGCGTGAGCAGCACCTGGCCGGGGTTGGAGGTGGTGTCGATCGTGGCGCTGGTGACGAAGGAGGGGAGGGCCCCGAGGGTGAAGTTGGCGGCGCTGCCGGTGAGCGTGCCGGAGTAGGTCATGATGACCCACGTCGTCGAGACGGGCTGGAGGTAGAAGGAGGGCAGCAGTTCGATGTTGAGCAGGACTGAGCCCGTGCCCGCGGCGATGTTGAGGTTGCCGGAGACGGCGGCCAGGTCGCTGGCGCTGGGCGCGGTGGGGTCGCCCAGTTCCCAGATCATGTAGGCGCCGCCGGCGAGCGTCAGGTTGCCGGTGGAGAGCGTGCCGGCGCTGTTGCCGGGCTCGAGGATGCCGCCGGCGTTGATGGAGACGGCGCCGGTGATGGTGCCGTTGCCGCCGAGCAGGGCGTTCGCGTTGACGGTGTAGGACCCGGCGCCGCTGTTCGTGCCGTTGACGTAGAGCGAGCCGGCGTTGACGGTGACGTTTCCGGCGAAGGTGTTGGCGCCGGACATGACGAGGCGTCCGCCGCCGTTCTTGGTGAGGGTGGCGGCGGTGGCGCCGGAGACGATGCCGGCGAAGGTGGTCGTGCCGGAGTTGGTGACGTGGATGGTGCGGGCGCCGGCGAGAGAGGGGGGCGTGGCGCCGGCGAACGCGCCGCCGCCGAGGTCGATCTGCCCGGTGAGCGTCATGTCGTTGACGCCGGCGAAGCCCATGCGCGAGGCGGACGAGCTGGTGAAGTAGAAGTTATTGGCGAGCGACCGGGCGCCGTTGTCGGCACGGAGGTTGCCGGCGGCGGTGCCGACGGTGACGTTGCCCGTGCCGAGGGCGGAGTTCGTGCCGATGCCGAGGAAGACGGACTCGGGGTCGGCCGAGCCCGGGAAGAGGTTGGTCACGCCGGTGAAGGTGTTGTTGCCGTTGAGGTTGAAGTTGCCGCCGAACCAGTCGAGGCCGCCGACGCCGGAGATGTCGCCCGCGAGGGTGACGCAGCCGGCGAAGGGGCTGGCGGTGGAGAAGCCGCCGTTGAGGCGGAGGCTGCGGTTGAGGGTAATCGTGCCGCCGAGGGAGACGTTGCTGGAGGCGTTCTGGTTGATCTGGGGGAAGGAGGCGTTAGTGTTGGCGGCGACGACGATGTTCTTGTTGAACGTGGAAACGTTGGACCCGAACGAGAGCTGCGCGATCTGGGTGGAGTTGCCCAGGACGAGGTTGCCCGCGCCGAGGGGGCCCGGGCCGGCGTTGGAGGCCTGGTTGGCGGAGACGGTGAGGACGCCGGAGTTGGCGACGGTGAAGTCGCCGGTGAAGGAGGACAGGTTGCCGGCGAGGGTCATGGCGCCGTTGAGATTGATGGCGCCGGAGCCCGAGATGGCGCCCGAGAAGAGCGTGGACCCGCCGGCGCTGGTCAGCGTGGCGCCGTTGAGGTTGATGTTCCCGAAGCCGCCGATGGAGGCGAAGGTGGCGGCCAAGCCGTTGAGGTCGAGCGAGCCGACGGAGGAGCCGGTGGCGCCGAGGGTCATCGCGTTGGCCGTGCCCAGGGCATTGGCCACGCCATAGGTGAGCGTTCCATTGGAGACGACCACGCCGCCGGTCAGGGTGGAGGCGCCGGAGAGGGTGAGGTTGCCGACGCCGGCCTTGTTGAGGCCGCCGGAGCCGGTCATGACGCTGCCGACGGCGAGGTTGTCGTTGGCCCAGATGGTGGCGGGGGCGGAGCCGAACGCGAGCGTGCCGCCGACGATGCCGGAGTTGGCGCCGCCGTTGGCCATGATCATGCCGGAGGTGACGGTGAGGGTCTGGCCGGTCGCGTCGACGCCGCCGCCGGCGCCCATGCGGAGCGAGTTGACGGTCGTGGCGCCGCTGAGGATGTTGGCGGAGGTGGTGTCGGCGTTGACGGTGGTCACGCCGCTGAGGGGCATGGCGCTGTACTCGCCGACGGTGAGCAGCCGGACGCCGGTTCCGGCGGCGTGGGTGACGAAGCCCGACCCGTTGCCGGCGAGCGAGGTGTCGCCGACCATGCCGGCGATGATGCCGTTGGTGAGGGTGGGGGCGGTGTTGAAGACGAGGTTAGCGGTGTCGGCGCCGATCGCGCCGCCGAGGTTCGAACCTCGGACGAGCATGGCGCCGAAGCCGGTGCGGGCGAAGTTCGAGGCGGTGAGGACCGCGGACTGGCCGGAGCCGGGGGCGATGTTCACGATGCCGACGCCGTTGCCGACGGCGGGGGCGAAGTTGCCGGCGGTGAGAGATCCGATGGTCTCGGTGGAGGCCGCCGCGCCGTTGCCGCGGAACTCGAGCGTTCCGCCGCCGAGGGTCACGTTGGCGTTGAGACGGTTGGCGTTGTTGGCGCCGACGTTGTCGAGGACGAGGGTCGAGCCGCCCAGGACGTTGGCGGTGGGGGCCGCGCGGAGGGCGCCATTCGCGCCCGTGAGGACGACGGAGCCGCCCATGCCGAGGCTGGACTGGTCGCCCAGCGGCGCGGCGAGGCCGACCTGCAGGGTGCCGTTGAAGGCGTTGTCCGCGGTGAGGTTGAGGGCGTTGGAGCCGCCCTTGATGATCGACAGGCCGCTGGCGACGTTGCTGATGGCGCCGTTGAGCGTCATGTCGAAGCCGTTGGTGAAGAAGGTGGCGCCGGTGAGCGTGAGGCCCGGGGCGATGAGGATGTTCTTGCTGGTGGAGAAGGCGGCGTCGTTGCGGAGGAAGCCGCCGGCCATGACGAGGTCGGAGGCGACGCCGAGGTTGGCGTCCGAGTTCACGGCGAGGTTGCCCTGGACGAAGGTGGTCCCGGTGTAGGTGTTGTTGCCGGTGAGCTTGAGGGCGCCGATGTTGCCGACGGTGTTGACGCCGCTGTAGAGATTGCCCGAGCCGGTGATATCGCCGCTCACGAGCATGTTGGTGTTGGCGAGCTGGGTCTGGAGCCCGCCGCCGGCGGCGCCGAGCGTGATGTTGCGCGCGATGGACACGCTCGTCGCGGTGGAGGCGCCGAAGAGGACGGAGGGTGCGAAGACGAGGCCGCCGATGGGGCCGCTGTTGAGGAAGATGGAGTTCGAGGCGTCGCCCAGGGCGGCGTCGGACGAGATGATCAGCGACCCGCCGTCGATGGTGGTCGTGCCCTGGTAGTTGTTCGCGCCCATGAGGCTCAGGGCGCCCAGCCCGCTCTTGGTGAGGCCGCCGAACCCGCTGACCTTGCCGGTGATCGCGCCGTTGGTCTGGGCGTGGATCATGGCTTCGGCGCCGCCGAAGTCGAGGTTGGTCGAGACGATCGAGGGGATGGCCGCGGCGGTGGCGCCGCCGGAGAGCGAGAACATGAGGACGCCGCTGGTGGGCGTCAGGAAGGAGGCCGAAGGCCCGAAGTCCTTGGCGTAGACGCCCGAGCCGATGGTGGAGGCGGAGGCGGTGTCGACCGCGAGGGCGTTCATGGTCGTGCCCTTGCCGATGTTGGGCGCGCCGTTGGTCTTGACGTTGCTCGCGGAGGTGGTGTTCTGGATGCCCTTGAGGGTGGTGACGTATTCGCTGGCGGTGAGGGGTCGGAAGCCGAGGGAGTTGTCGTAGGTGACGAGCTGGCCCGACGCCGTCGTGACCGTGTTCACCGCGTAGGCGTAGGGGAGGATGCTGATGGTCGTGGTGCCGCCCGCGCCGCCGCCGCCGACGAGGGCGCCGGTGATGTTCGCGTTCGAAGTGGCGATGATATTGGAGGAGTTGGCGCCGGTCCCGCCGAGGTTCGTGCCGGTGAGGATGAGGGCGCCGCGGTCGGCCCGCGTGATGGAGGCGGCGGTGAGGGCGGAGTTGGAGGCCGAGTTGGGGGTGACCGCGAGGCCGGAGGCGCCGGAGAAGGTGATGGCGCCGACGGTCTCGGTGGTGCCCGCGCTGTTGCCGGTGAGGACGAGCGAGGAGCGGTGGAGGGAGATGCCCGCGCTGTCATTGAGGCGGTTGAGATTGTTGGTCGTGCCCGAATCGAGCTGGAGCGTCTGGTTCCCCGCGAGGGTCACGCCGCTGACGTTCGAGAAGGCGCCGTTGGCGCCGCTGAGCACGCTGGTGACCCCGGTCACGATGCCGCTGGGGCGGGCGTCGAACATGCCCGTGAAGGTGTTGGCGCCCTGGAAGGTGAAGGTGTTGGTGGCGGCGGTGGTGCCGATGGCGCGGAGGTTGATCCCGCCGGCGCCCGAGAGCACGCCGCTGAACGTGCCGTTGACCGTGCCGGTGAGGTTGAGGGTGTTGTTGAGCACGAAGTTCTGGGCGAGCGTGACGGCGGTGGTGAAGCGCAGGCTGCCGCCGTTGTAGGTGACGGTGTTGCCCGCGGCGCCGAAGGCGGCGGCGTTGCCGACCGAGACGTTGCCCGAGTTGATCGTGGTGGCGCCGACGAAGGTGTTCGCGCCGTTGAGGGCGACGACGCCCGCGCCGGTCGTGCTCAGGTTCAGCCCGGCGGCGCCGGAGACGATGCCCGAGAGCGTCAGGTTGCCGTTGCCCGCCCCGCCGATGGTGAGGTCATTGCCGAGCACGAGGCCGGCGCTGATGGTGGCGGCGACGGAGGAGGAGTTCGTGAGCGAGGGGGCGACCGCCGCGCCGTTCGTGACGAACGTGAGCGTGTTGGCGGCGGCGAGGGCGGAGAGCGTGAGCCCGCCGGCCGACTCGTTGTTCATGACGATGGAGTTGAGGTTGAACGTGCCCGCGCCGATGTTGTTCTGCGCCGTCTGGGCCGTGCTCGAGAAGTTGTAGTGGAAGACGAGCGACGTGTTGATGTCGCTGATGGGGGGCACGCCGCCGATCCAGTTGGCGCCGGTTGCCCAGGTCTGCGTGCCGCCGGCGGCGTTGTTGGCCCAGGTCTCGGCCTGCGCGGTTGCGGAGACGGCCAGCCCGGCGAACGCCACAAGCGTGTGCACATTGCGCGACATCGTGATTCCTCCCTTGTCTCAGCTCAAACGCCGGGGCGACCGGGCGCGGGGCCGCTCGAGAGGCGGGCCGTGCGCGCAACGTTCCCGCGCGAACAGCGCGGTGGCTGGGCCGATCAACTTCCGGGGACGACGTGTTTCGTTCGCAACCCTTGTCCGCCACGGCAGGGTGGCGCACTGCGAGCAGCGTACAGCGCCGACCCCCCGAAACAACAGGAAATGTCGGAATTCGCGGGCGTCGCCGCGCGCGGCGGCCCGATAACGCCGCCGTCAGCGGCGCCGCGCGGGCGCGCGTCGCGCCTCGCAGAGGGCTGCTTTCGCGGGAGAAACCGCGGTTCTCAGCACGACGTGCCGAACGCGCCCAGGATGATGTTCAGGTCGATGAAGTCGCAGACGCCGTTGTGATTGACGTCGCCCACGAGATTCGGCCCGGACTGCCCGAAGTCGGACAGCACGTTGTTGAGATCGAGGAAGTCCACCATGCGGTCGCCGTTGGTGTCGCCCGGGCACGGCGCGAACAGCGGGGTCAGCCAGAAGCCGCCGCGCAGCTCGAACCCGCCGCCGGCGCTTGCGGCGGCGTCGGGCTGGCCGATCGTGCCCTGCACGGTGTAGGCGACCCCGTCGGCGCTGTTCGTGCTCACGCCGCCGCCACCGTCGATGGTGTGCCAATCCACGTGCAGGTCCGGGTCGCCCTGCTCGTACCAAGGCAGGGTCGCGCCCTCGAGCGCGCCCAGCGCGAGATCGGCGTCGTTGTCGTTGTTGAGGTCGGCGATGCGCACGGACGAGAACCGCCGCGCGCCCGACTCGATCACGTGCTCGGGGAAGCCGGGCACAAGCCCGCCGTCGTTCTCGTACCACGCGATGCCCTTGCCCGCGTCGTAGCAGACCACGACGTCGATCTTCGTGTCCCCGTTCACGTCGCCGGCGGTCACGTCCGACGGGGCGGCGAGGTTGAAGGTGAAGAGGTGGGGGGTGAAGTTCGGGGCGGCGCCGCCCATGTTCTGGAACCAACGCAGGCCGGTCGGGGTGGCGAGCACGACGTCGGCGAAGGTGTCGGCGTTGAGGTCCTGGGCCCAGACGCGGCCGTTGGCCGTGGGCGCGCCGCCGATGACGCGCTGGGTAAAGGTCGCGGGGGCGCCGGGGACGTTCTCGAACCAGAGCAGGGCGTTCTCGGCGGAGTTGTAGCCCACGATGTCGGCGCGGGTGTCGCCGTTGAGATCCAACGCGGCGACGCTCGAGCAGCCCACGGCCATCGACGAGACCGTGCGGCGGGTGAACACGGGCGGAACCTCGCCGTTGCTGTCGAACCAATAGATGGCGTTGGCGCCGGGAGCGGCGACGACCAGGTCGGCGTCGCCGTCGTTGTCCAGGTCCCGCACGACGACGGCGGCGGCGCCGGCGGTGGAGGTGGAGACCACGCGCTCGGTCCAGGTCGGGTTCTGCCCGCCGCTGCTCTCGAACCAGACGACCCGGTTATCGCCCGAGGAGGCGACGACGACGTCGAGAGCGCCGTTGCCGCCGATGTTGGCGACGGCGAGGGCGACGGGGCTGGTGAAGTTGGTGGAGATGACTCGCTCGGTGAAGGAGGGGATGGCGGAGAAGTCGTTCTGGAACCAGGCGAGCTCGTGCGTCGCGGTGTCGACGGCGACGACGTCGCGGCGCGAGTCGTTGTTGATGTCGCCGACCGCGACGGCCGGGGCCGGCCCGAACGTGGTCGAGACGATGCGCGGGTTGAAGTACTGCCGCGCCGCGGCGGGGGCCGCGGGGAGCGCCAGGAGCGCGAGGACGGCGAGGCGGGCGTGGGGACGGGAAGCGTGCGCGCGGTCCATGGCTGCTCTCCTCGATATGTCCGCGGGCGCCGCGGCGGCCGGGCGCGGGACAAGGGAATATCGACGCCGCGGGCCCGGGACTGAGGGGCGGCTGGGCGAGCGTGCCGCCCGCAGGCCCGCGGGGGAAGGCCCGATAGCGCCCCGCGCCCGCGCGACCGGCGCAGGCCGCGCATCCGGACGCGA
>JADMIO010838964.1_pt1 | contig 23858 bp, 21 predicted proteins | sample 8958161 | NCBI WGS metagenome assembly JADMIO01 (sample SAMN16585339, study PRJNA669376) | soil metagenome | isolation source: Crop rotation soil | place: USA: Cullars Rotation, Alabama | collected 2011
CATGTGACTTCCTTTCAGAATTATCACCTGAGCAGGTTTTCAGTGGGTCATTACATGCTCGCTTACACCATGCCGCTTGGCTACCTCATCTATCGGAGATTTATCGGCCTTCCGCAAAATCCGGATGATTTGCTCGTCACTATATCGGCTCTTCTTTACTGCTCCCTTTCCTTGGGGTGATCTGCTTTATGAAACCAGGACCGAATTGAAAGCGAGTTTTTCAGCGAACTTGGCCTTGAAAGGAAGAGATATGTGCCATGAAGAAAAAGCGTTTTTCAGTAGACCAAATTGTTGCGGTATTGAAGCAATTTGAGGTTTGCTGATATTAGGGACTGAATCCGGCAAGTGGGAAGATGGGAGCAGAGTTTTAATCGGTAGAAGAAGCCATAGGCTGGTCTGCAATCGGATCAAGTGCGCGAGGTAAAGCAGAATAAGAAGAAAATGCCAGGCTCAAGAAATTGGTGGTCGTACTCAGCCTGGCTAAGTCGATTGTGCAGGATGTTGCCTCAAAAAAGTGGCCTGGTCCGCGCTGAAGCGTGAAGAGTGGATGACATTGTCAGCCGCTAGGGATGGAGCATGCGTCGGGATGGCAGCTGTTAAGAACCAAGCGTATCGGCTCTATATCGAAGAGCAGCTGCAATGACGGTCGAAGCTACCCAAAAGGCGCGGGGGAGGCATTCAGCGAGGAAATTAATCTGCTCAATGCATTCTACTAGCACAGCGAGGTACCGATTGCGGTGGTCTTTGACGTGCTGAAAAAGTCTTTGCAGTTTTGTAATGTGGCAACGTGCCAGATCAAGCGTGCCAATTTGATGACAAAAAACGAGTAGGTACGTGTGATGAATGCGGCGTACAGAACGAATCAGTTAAAATTTCGCTATATGTGAATGGGTAGTTAGCCTGCGACGTAGGAAAATTTCGAAGGTAGCGCGAAGAAAAAGGTGCAGTTCATTAGTAATCTTGAAAGATAACGGCTGGTGGCATGGCAAGTCGAAGTGTTCCGCAAATTGTCCAAATCCAGTGTGGCTAGCTAAATCCACGATCCGGCCTATGATGGCATAAAACAACTACGTGCTTATTCACACAGTACTAAGTGGGCATATCTGAAAATCTAGTACTGCCTGATTTTTCGTATTGCGCGCAAAATTTCTTATCACAGCAACCCAGCAAGTCTATTAGCAACTTTAGGTTCTACGGCTGCGTAAGATTAGCCAAGAGGTCTTAGTATGGCGAGCTCTACCATCTTGTCAGTGGACAATTTACGTAAATCATATGGAACTGGCGTAGCCAAGGTATTGGTAGTAGACCGCTTATCATTTGAGCTGCGCCCCGGTGAATGTTATGGCTTACTCGGCCCAAATGGAGCCGGTAAAACAACTACCCTGCGTTTATGCTTGGGCTTGACTATGCCCGATGAAGGAGAAATTACGCTGCTTGGAAAACGTATTCCGGCAGAGGCACGCTCCGCGCGGCTAAGGGTGGGGGTTGTTCCTCAGGCGGACAATCTTGACCCTGACTTTACAGTTGCAGAGAATTTACTCATATTTGGGCGTTACTTCGGTGCCAGCGATACGGAAATCAAATCCCGTATTCCCAAGCTGCTTGAATTTGCTAGTTTGAGCGCGAAAAAAGATGCGCGTATTGGAGAGCTTTCCGGTGGAATGAAACGGCGTTTGACTTTGGCGCGCGCATTGATTAACGATCCGGACTTAATTTTCATGGATGAACCTACGACGGGCCTGGATCCTCAAGCGCGGCACATGATTTGGGATCGTTTGAAGAATTTACTGAATGAAGGGAAAACGATCGTCTTGACCACGCATTTTATGGATGAGGCGGAGCGTTTGTGCGATCGTTTGGCCGTGATCGATCATGGGAGCATGATTGCTGAGGGCGTGCCACGTGATTTAATCAGTCAACATATTGAGGCAGAAGTAGTCGAAGTCTATGGTGATAATGCCCGTGCGTGGGGGAGTGTGGAGGGGAGAGTCAAGGTGGCGCGGATTGAAATCAGTGGGGAAACAGTGTTTTGTTACACCAACGATGCTCAGCCATTGCTAGCAAGCTTGCAAGATAGGCAAGGAGTGCGCTACTTACATCGGCCAGCGAATTTAGAGGATTTGTTTCTCAAATTGACTGGCAGAGAAATGAGAGATTGAGATGAGTACAGCGCTGTATGCTTTGCCGGATTTTTCTCTGCGTTTCTTACCAATTTGGCGCCGCAATTTTCTAGTGTGGAAAAAGCTCGCCATTGCCAGTGTTCTCGGCAATATTGCTGATCCCCTTATTACGCTAGTTGCTTTTGGCTATGGCTTGGGTAGTTTGCTACAAAATATAGACGGAGTTCCTTATATCCAATTTTTGGCGTCAGGGTCGATTTGCATGTCGATCATGATGGCAGCTTCGTTTGAAGCTTTATATTCAGCATTTTCGCGCATGCACGTACAAAAAACTTGGGAAGCATTATTAAATGCGCCCCTTGCGCTCGATGATGTGGTGCTGGCAGAAATGCTGTGGGCAGCGACTAAGTCGCTATTTTCTGGCGTCGCCATTTTGTTCGTGATCTTTATGCTTGGCATCGGCTTGCATCCGCAAGTCTTATTGGTGTTGCCTTTACTATTGTTAGTCGGTATGACGTTTGCCTCGATGGGCTTAATCGTTAATGCGCTAGCGCGTGGCTATGATTTTTTTACTTATTATTTCACTCTAGGATTGACACCTATGGTGTTTTTGTCGGGAGTGTACTATCCGACCACACAGCTACCCTCTTGGTTGCAGATTCTTGTCAAGGCATTGCCCCTCAGTGCAGCAGTTAGCTTGATACGTCCATTAATTCTTGGCACCTGGCCACGGGCACCTTGGACAAATGTTGTCCTTCTGATTGTTTACTGCATAGGTAGTTTTTATATCGCACTCATTCTGACTCGACGTCGCCTATTAAAATAATATTGGCTGGCGAGTAAAAATATGCCGCAAGCACTCCTCATTCTTACTAGCTTGCCCGATCTGCAAAGCGCACAAGCGATCGCACACCAATTGGTAGAGCAGCATCTTGCCGCTTGTGTCAGTCTCCTACCCAGTGTGCGGTCGATTTATCAGTGGCAAGGGAGGGTGGAAGAATCGCAAGAGACTGTATTACTGATTAAAACAACTCAAGCGCGCTACGCTGAACTGGAGACAGCATTGCAAGCCCTCCATCCTTACCAAGTGCCAGAAATCATAGCCTTTCCTGCCGTTACTGGCTTAGCTGCTTATCTGGAATGGATCGCCACAGAAACGAAAAAGGATGTCGATGTTTAAATTTTTTAGGCGCAGCATGTTTGAAGTTGCGCTCGCCTTTCTCCTGATTTTTATTGTATTGCGCGCCCCGCATACCAACGCAGCAGATGGCTTTCTTGATCCTGAAGTGGCGTTCAAGTTTTCGGCCAAAATGCTTGACCCAAAGACAGCAGAAGTCACTTATACGATTGCTGATGGGTATTATTTGTATCGTGAACGTTTCGCCTTTAAAGCAGAGGGGGCCCAGCTTGCTGCTGCTGTCATTCCTGCAGGGCAAGTGAAATTTGATGAAAATTTCCAAAAAAAGGTCGAAATTTACCGTCATTCAGTCACGATCCAGCTGCCGGTTAAGGCTGAGCGTTCGTTTATCTTGAAAGTGAGCGCACAAGGATGTGCAGACCAGGGACTATGTTATGCACCCATGGAGAGGCAGGCTACTTTATCTACGAGTAGTGGCTTATTGGCACTACTTTCTCCCTTGGGGGGAGGGAGTACTGCGAGTAGCGACCCCTCGCGCTTGATGTCCTCCAACGCAAAAACTCAGGTTGAGTCTGAATTGGAGCGTCTCGAGAACGTGCTAAAAAGAGGGAGGGTGCTCGCGGTTCTGCCCCTATTCTTGCTATTGGGACTAGGCTTAGCCTTTACCCCCTGCATCTTGCCAATGATGCCAATTTTGTCTTCCATTTTGGTGGGAGAGGGTGCGCAAATTAGTCGTGCTCGCGGATTCATCTTGTCGCTTGCTTATACGAGTGGTGTGGTGCTGGTGTATACCGCGTTAGGGGTAGCAGCGGGCTTAGCCGGCCAAGGTTTTTCTGCTGCTTTGCAGAATCCTTGGATACTCAGTGCATTTGCGCTGTTGATGGTAGCACTTGCCTTATCGATGTTTGGTGTGTATCAACTCCAAATGCCGGCCATGATTCAACGCCAGTTAATAAAGACTTCTGGGCGACAGTCAGGGGGCAAGCTAGTCGGCGTATTTGTAATGGGGGTGCTTTCTGCTCTGATCATAGGTCCGTGTGTGGCAGCACCTCTCGCCGCTGTGTTGCTTTACTTAAGTCAAACGCGTGACATAGTTTTGGGTGCCAGCGCACTAGCGACATTGGCATTTGGTATGAGTGTGCCGCTGCTATTACTAGGTATGTCGGCAGGATTTTTGTTGCCACGTACGGGTGCTTGGATGAATTCGATCAAGCATTTTTTCGGCGTGCTCATGCTTGGGTTGGCGCTCTGGATCGTCCTGCCCTTGTTACCGGCTTGGGGGGGAAGGGTTGGTGGGGTGGCGTTGAGTTTAGGATATGGTGGTTATATTTGGTGGGCAACGCAAGGATGGTTATCCCGATTCATCGGGACGCTAGCACTCGTGTTCGGCTTGGTACAACTTGGCGGACTTATCATGGGTACCAATGTTGGAATACCGTTCCAAGGCGCGAGCAAGAATACCTCCAAACTTGAATTCAAATCTGTGCAATCTCTAACAGAGCTAAACGTCGCGCTGGCACAAGCGCGGGGGAAGGCCGTTATGCTGGATTTTTATGCGGACTGGTGTGTTTCTTGTCAAGAAATGGAAAAATTGACGTTTGCTGATTCCCGCGTTCGGGACCAATTCGCATCGATGGTGTTATTACGAGTGGATGTGACGGAGAACAATGAGCACGATAAAACCTTGCTGAAACGCTTCAAGTTATTTGGCCCGCCTGCCATGATCTTTTTTGATCAACAGGGCCAGGAAGTTCAGGGTAGGCAGGTAATCGGTTATCAAAATGCCGAGACGTTTTTGCACTCACTTACCTTAGGGCGCGCCACTAGTAATTAAATGGTCCTTTGTTCTCCATTGTAGTCGGGGCGTATTGTTGTGTTACGACCATTTGTTTAGAGCTTGCCATGCGACGCAGTGCTCACTGAGTACGGTTCATCAGAAAATACAACTGACGATTTTCCCTAGTGGCAAACCGCTTGGATTGTGTTTTTATCTAAATAAATCTATCCATCTCAAGTGCGGCATTATTCTGTACTTGCTCAAATTAATATCGTCTCTTATATTGACCATTCGATAATCTTTTGGGACATGAAGATGAGTTTGCGTTTAGGTGATATCGCTCCTGATTTTGAACAGGATTCTTCAATCGGCACTATTAAATTTCATCAATGGGCTGGTGATTCTTGGGTGGTGTTGTTTTCGCATCCGGCGGATTTTACGCCGGTCTGCACTACTGAGCTGGGTTTAACCGCCAAGTTGAAAGCGAAATTTGATCAACGCAAGGTAAAGGCGTTAGCGCTTTCTGTTGATCCTGCCGATAAGCACGTGCAATGGATTAAGGATATTGAAGAAACTCAAGACGCCATTGTTGATTTTCCTATCGTGGCTGATGCAGATCGGAAAGTCGCGTTGTTGTATGACATGATTCATCCCAATCAATCTGAAACAATGACAGTACGCTCTTTATTTGTGATTGATCCGAAAAAAAAGGTGCGTTTAATTATCACGTATCCGATGAGTACGGGACGTAATTTTGATGAAGTATTACGAGTGATTGATGCTTTACAATTAAGCGATGCTTATTCAGTAGCGACACCGGGGAATTGGCATGAAGGCGACGATGTCATCATTCCTTTGAGCCTTCAAGATGAAGAAGTGATTAAGCAAAAATTCCCCAAAGGCTATGTCGCCCCGCGCCCTTACTTACGTATGACCCCACAGCCTAATAAATCGGTTTAAAAAAATTGCTCTTTGGATAAGCGAGATTTCTCCCTTCTTGCTTATCTAGAATTCTTCAAGTGACGCGCAATGTCACGTGCAAAATAAGTCAGTACGCCGTCAGCGCCAGCACGTTTGAATGACAACATTGCTTCCATCATTGCTTGGTCATGATCAAGCCAGCCATGCTGCGCTGCGGCTTTGATCATTGCGTACTCGCCGCTGACTTGGTAAGCGAAGGTAGGTACCTTGAATTCGTCTTTGATGCGACGCACCACATCAAGGTAAGGCATCCCAGGCTTGACCATTACCATGTCTGCGCCTTCGGCCAAGTCGAGTGCAACTTCGCGTAAAGCTTCATTGCTGTTAGCGGGATCCATTTGGTAACTGCACTTGTTACCCTTGCCTAGGTTGGATGCAGAACCCACCGCATCGCGGAACGGCCCATAAAAGGCAGAAGCATATTTGGCAGAATACGCCATGATACGAGTATGAATGTGTCGATGTTCCTCTAGTGCGGTGCGAATTTCTCCGATGCGCCCATCCATCATGTCGGAAGGCGCCACAATATCCACCCCGGCTTCTGCTTGCAGCAAGGCTTGTCTGATCAAGATCGCGTTAGTTTCATCATTCATCACATAGCCGCTGGCATCGATCAAGCCATCGTGCCCATGGCTGGTATAAGGGTCAAGCGCGACATCAGTCAATAGGCCCAACTCTGGAAAGCGTTGCTTTAATTCACGTATGGCGCGTGGCACCAAGCCTTCTGGATTGAGTGCCTCTCTACCATCGGCTGTCTTTAGACTAGGTTCGAGGACGGGAAACAACGCTAAGACAGGGATACCAAGCGCAACACATTCTTCTGCCAATGTACATAACAAGTCGATCGACAAGCGCTCTACTCCTGGCATAGAGGCAATTTTTTCTCGCTGCTTTTTCCCATCTTGAATAAATACTGGATAAATTAAATCAGCAGGTGTTAGGCAATATTCGCGCATTATTGCGCGTGAAAAAGCATCATTGCGCATGCGGCGCATCCGAATAGCGGGAAAACAACTAGTAAAAAAATGCGACATGGTAATTTTGTTAGTAATGAACAAGTAATTATTTTCAAAAAGGCTGAAACTTTTTTATGAGTAATCTATCTTAGTTAATAGGTGTTCATTCACCTCCCGCTTCTCCTCCCTGAGCGGGGCCTATCGTTCATTAACGATAAGGCGTTACTACCCTGGAGATCTTCCCCTTTCTCCAGGGTTTTTTTGTGAAATTGTAATCGTGATGTAGGTTCAGAGAAATAAGAAGAGCCAATATCAAGAAGAATGGGCTTTCTTGCTAATTCTTTCTAGGTTGAATGCTTATCTTAGTAAAATCGGCAATGCGACTGTGAAGTTGTATTTTGGAGCATCGTTGCCCAGGCCAATTCCGAGTTGTGTTATAAAAGTTATGTCGCGTGATAGCACTGAAGAAGCTCCAAGCGTGGCGATTCCGTATGTTTGCTCTGTGCCTGGCAGAGGAAGGCCGTTGATCTCTTGTTTCTTACGATAAACTTGTGAAAAGCCGAGTTGTAGGGAAGTTGCGGGGCTGGCTGCCAGCAGGGCAGCGAGTGACATACTAACGGCATCTCCTGGCTTGATCGAATCTTTCTCAAATACCTTGCTATAAGAAGCGCTTGCAACAAAGGCCAGAGGGTCCTGCCGCTTGAGGGCAACTGCCTCTGCGCTTATCTGTCGATATCCACCATTCAACACGACGCTGCCATCTTGGCGTTTGCCGTTGCCAAAATTATACGCAAGGCGCCCAATGACATCGGGCTTCCATCCACTTTCTTGCATCAGTGTTTTTGCAATCCCAAGCGTCGCGTCGCCGACACCATTGCCATTGGCTGATGTACTGACCCCTAGGTCGGATATTTGTGAAGTACGTACGTTGCTATATGGTAGACCAAATTCGAGCTGTGCATTGTAGGGTAAACCTGCTTTGATATCGATACGTAATGTATGGTCATTTTGTTGATTTTTTTGAGCGACGAGCGTCGGTGTTGTGGCGCCTGTTGTCGTATTAATGAGTGTTGCAGCAGCCGATGTCGTTTGTTCGCCGCGACGAAAAGTGTAGCTGGGGGTAATTTCGAAGGTGCGATGAGGTAATAATAAAGCACCTGCCTGTGTCAGTGTGCGCTCCAGTGCTCGCTGCGCTGCTTCTTCGTCAATGACAAACGTGCCGGTTGCAGAAGGCGTTTTAGGGCGACCGTTATTCGGGGATGGCAATTTCCCTGATGAGGCGGCTGCTTGGGGAGCTAATGTTGTGACAGGCGCCAATGCTACTGTTGGCACTTTTCTTGCTGTGGGAGGCGAGTCTATTGTCGATAAAGTAGTGCGCAATGCTTGTACCTGGTGCTCCAATTGTTCTATGCGTTGTTGTAGGGCAGCCGCTTGGGCATCACTGTTGGCAAGTCGTTGTAATAATTCTTTTTCCTTTTTCGGGGCGTGTAATTCAGCTGCAGGCGCGTGTCCGACGAATAGCATACTAATTACTGTCGATATGAGAGAAGCTGAACATCTTGTTTTTCTTTTCATACTAATACGACCTTTCATGAGGATTGAGCTTGGGTACGCTTCTAAGGCTGGTTGAATATTCGTAAGAAAATGCTCTTTTCGCCGCTGCTGGTCTATCGTTTCGTGGTGTGCATTTCTCGAGAAGCACTAAAAAATGACGCACGATATGCCTAATAAAAATACAGAGCGATACAGAGCGGAAGAATTTTAGTGCAATTGCGTAACAATTTACTGCCATAAAATGGTCTTTTGAGATGCAAACTATCAATGAATAGAGCGCGCAGCAATTTCTTTTCCTTATCTAATGGGCTAATGATTCACACCAAAGGGCTGGGGCGAGTTATCGTTGAATTTGGCTATGAAAACATTGCATTGTCGAAGTTTTTCCCCCTTATTAAGCCAATCTGAATTGTCCAACAATAAGTTGGAGGTGTGACCCGCTTAGCATTTCGCATGTTAGAGCCACAATCCCAAGCATGACATAGGATCAATGTGATCAGGCAAGGGTCAACTGGAATAGAAAATGGAATTCAATATTCCTACTAATTTACTTAGACCAACAATTGGTTGATTTTAGGGAGAAAAATCGAGCTTAGCGCTTTTTATGGGCCTGAACAATGGCATTAGGAGAAGTGCAGCACGAATCAAAGTAGGATTTATGCCCTGTCAAATTGCTTGCTAAGTTGCAATACTAACGACGAATTTGGGTAGGGTCTGGTGAAGCTGCAGGGCCGTCTATTTTTTGAGGTAGACGAGGGCCCTGCATAGGCCTGAGGTGGAAGTGGTAAAAATGCTTAGTGCAGGGTGACGGGTTGACCCATCAGCGCATCATATTTGCCGAGAAAGTCATCAATTTCTTCAATAGTTGGTTCGGTCGCAATGAGGCTTTCTACTTCTTCGCGAAAAAATCTGGCCAAAATGCCCCCGATAAAGATTTCACGTTTACCAGACTTATCCATAATTTCATAGCCGCCAAAACGTAGGGCCTCTCGTCCATCATCTGCCAGGAATTCCACCACGCTATATTGCTCGCTGTTATAAATTAGGTTCATGTTGTACTCCTTGGGCTATGAACGACGTTAGAGCTTATTATCACACTCCAAGTCAACTCTACTCTTTCTAACGCAAGAATGGGGCCAACTCGATTGATTTCAAGCTATAGCGAACCAGCCACGTATCAGGAGGCATCAAAAGGGGATACTGGCTTAGTAAAGCCAAATTGTCCTATGAGAGGTTGAGCCTAGCTACAACATATTCTTTCTGCCTGGCAACTTAATAGGGATGTAATAGCATGTAATTTTAGAATAAGTGTTCTCTACATTGCTATAGGTGGTGTTTCCTGCGTAGGGGCATGTGACCGAAGGATAACTATAAGACGGCACAACACGACAACAGAAATTCATCCGCTGCCGTGTGGTTACCGCTGAGTACTTATTTCACCAATTAGTTCGACCGAAGCCAAACGTAAATCCTGGCATGCTACCTGTTTGCTGTTGCTGATAATAAGATGATAAGTAATTTGCGTAAGCTGGATCGATCTGGCCCCATTGGTTGCCAAGCCATGCTTGCGGTCCGAACGGGTTTTGATGGTCCGTATACATGTTGGTAAAAGGGGTCATGCTTTGTGCAAATACGGCTTGCTGGTTCTGTGCGCCTGCGTTGCCGATCATCGAACCAAAAGTATTTTGTGGCGTGCTCGTGACAGTAGTCGTTGCTGTTGCTCCAGTGCGCGGTTGTAAGCCAACGGCCACTAATACATCTGGAAGTCCAAAGCCAGTACGTGTCGGATCGCCAAGATTAAGGCGGCGCGCACTTAATTTGATAACTTGGAACAATCGTTCTACTCGTTCGGTGCTACGTGCCTTAAATGGGCCTTGGAAGTCGGGGTGGTGAGCTAGTACCAGGGCTGCTAATCCAGTGATATGGGGGGCAGCCATAGAGGTTCCATCCCACACAGCATAGTTGTTTGCCGGCACAGAAGAAGTGATGGCGACTCCTGGTGCACATACTGCGACTTCTGGTCCAAAACAACTGAATTTGGCACTGAAAAAACCGTTGGCATCCACAAACTGCGTCACGGTTTGTGTGTGATAACTATCGGTTGGGAATTCCCCAAGCTTACCAATCGCAGCTACCGCTAATACATTGGGCGACGCAGCAGGATATTGCACTGGCCCCCCGGAATTGCCGGCAGCGACAATGCAGGCAATGCCAGCGCGTTTTGCACGCATGATTTGCTGCTCTAGCGCTTCCGAGGGCTCAGCACCTCCTAAGCTCATGTTGACGACATCAATTTGTTTTTCGATGCAATATTCTAAGGCGTCGATTAATTGGCTCGTTTGGCCGCCTGGGAATAATTTACACACATGAACTTCCGCATCCGGTGCGAAGCCACGGACGCCAGTAGTGCTATCAGTACCAGCAATCACGCCTGCACAATGCGAACCATGCGAGATGACATCTTCGTTCCAGGTATTGGGAGTAGTTTTTTTATTGATGATATCGAAGCCAAAGCGAATCTTGCCCAAATCATCGTGCGTAGTGGCAGCGCCAGAGTCGATGATGGCGATCTTAATTCCTTGCCCGCGACATTCGCCTGGTAGCTGATCAAGCCGCATTATTTTTTGACCCCAGGTATACGCTTGCTTTTCTGGGAAATGAGGGAGCGAAGGCCAGTCAGACAAAGGGCGCAAGGCTACGACATTGGCTTCGTCAGTTGTGATATCGGGATGTTGTTGGTAAAAACTCCAGTAGTCAGCTTTGGGTTTAACGTACAAACCGCGTATTGATTGTGCAGTTTCACCGAATAGCGACAGTGTGACTTGGCCGCGCTCGTCCGTGATGCCAGTTGCTGGCATCAGGCTACCGAACAAATACACTTCTGCATCTTTGACAGGAGCATTGTCTTTGCCCAGTACGATGACCACGGTTGCTAGTACTGGGCCGGTCGGCGTTGCGCTAGCAACTAGGGATGGGCCCTGGAATGTAGGATCAAGCAAGGTCAAGGCTTGGTCACGTTCTACGATCAAGCGACCTTGAGCTTGTTGATGCAACATGGTGGCTTTTTGCTCACTCATTCTCGCCACTAAGACGCTCGGTGTATCGGTGAAATCATCTCCTAATACTCCCATGATGCTTTTGGGTCCCACTGTATCGACCACGTCAATATCTGGGGCGGCACGCAGCGTTTGTTCCACGAAACCAAAGGATAAAGGTTGCATGCCCATTAATTGCAAGGTGGGTGAGCGACGTGGTGCAATGAGAAATTGGCCCTTTCTTTCTGAAATAGCGCGTCCAGGGGTCGACGAGGGCGCTGAAGAGGATGACGCATCAGCAGATGTCGCGCTGGTGGGGCGCGCTTTACCACTAGAGAGAGAGGATGCTACAGAAGCACCAGAATTGCTGTTGCTGTTGCTGTTCTGCGGCGTGTTCTCCGGCGCATTAGTATTGCCTGACTCGGGACTCTTGGGCATAGGTGTTCCTTCCGTATATTGAACTAGTCTTTTTGCTCATCTTCGAACAGCGAAAGAGGGCGATCCGGCTCGATGATCAACTTCTTGGCAGTGCTAAAGCGTTGTTGCAGAGAGTGTGCTGTGGTATGTGGCATTGCTACGACTATCGTATGGGGCTGATTGACTGGGCCAATCGTGTCGAGCAATTCCATGTCTGGATCTGCATTGACGTCATTGATAAAGTCAGTGAGCTGCGTTACATCGTCTGACCGGACGAGGTAGCGACCCATATTTTTGCCATGGTTAGGCAGTGGCATGCGAACTCTCCTTGAAAATGTAGGGTCCGCATACAACTTACGGACCCTTAACACACGCTCTCGCGCTTTACCGCTTTACAAACAATGTATTAATGCAGAGTGGTTGGCTGACTGCTATAGCTGCTGCTTGCTCCCATGCTTTGCGGATTTACTTGGTAGCCACTTTGTTGTGTTTGCGGCATTTGTTGTAATTGCTGCATGGCTTGCTGTTGTGCATACGCGGCGGTCACAGGATCTACGTTGAAAGGCAACATACGTCCGATTTGGCCTGCCACATTGCCGATAGTGCCGCCTAGTCCAGCGTGGCCGAAAGCGCCGCCAATTGCACTACCTAATGGCTGACCGACTTGCCCTAATAAATTGCCGAACCAACCTTGCGGTGCGAGTTGTTGTTGCTGCTGTTGTGCCAGTTGCGCTTGCTGCATGGCTTGCTGTTGTGCATACGCGGCGGTCACAGGATCTACGTTGAAAGGCAACATACGTCCGATTTGGCCTGCCACATTGCCGATAGTGCCGCCTAGTCCAGCGTGGCCGAAAGCGCCGCCAATTGCACTACCTAATGGCTGACCGACTTGCCCTAATAAATTGCCGAACCAACCTTGCGGTGCGAGTTGTTGTTGCTGCTGTTGTGCCAGTTGCGCTTGCTGCATAGCTTGCTGTTGCGCATACGCGGCGGTCACAGGATCTACGTTGAAAGGCAACATGCGTCCGATTTGGCCTGCTACATTGCCGATTGCGCTCCCAAGGCCTGAATTTCCGAGGGCACCACCAATTGCGCTACCCACTGGCTGACCTATTTGTCCTAATAAATTGCCGAACCAGCCTTGCGGTGCGAGTTGTTGCTGTTGTTGTTGCGCTAATTGCGCTTGTTGTTGCTGTGCGCATGCAGCTTGTAGATAGGCGGCTGAAACTGGGTCGGCATTAAAAGGTAGGATGGCTCCTCCGATTCCACCGGCGATTTGTCCAATATGTGATCCGAGCGTTGGGTTACCAAACAAGCTGCCAATTCCTTTTCCAACGATGCCTCCTAGTGGACTTCCCAGCAATCCGCCTAGAAAACCTTGAGGGGCAAACTGCGGTGCATATCCCCCAGTAATACCAAGGCCATTGGGAAATCCGCTGGAAACATTTTGTTGAAATTCATTCATAGCAAAATCCTCATATAAGAGTGATAGCGAACAGCTGTCTCGGTAATGGCAAGTAACTCAAAAATTCTCTTTAGTGATACCCCATTAGGCAAAGCAGCTTTTAATAGTTCACATCAAATCCAGCACAAACTAGGAAGCCAGATGCTATTTAGGCTTTCCTCCAGGCTAGGAAGTTATTTCTTGTGGGCTAATAAAGCGCTACGGCCTCTTGGTTTTTTGATTTACAGAATCATGTGCCACTACCGGGGCCCTACGCTGCGCAATAGACAATACGTATCGCCGTTGGAACCGTTGCAAATGGGACACTAGGCGCGCTTTGCATGCCGCTTGAAGGTGCGACTGCCCGATCAGTGTGCGCGGCAGAGAGGTCGTTTTCAAGCGCAGTTTTAATACATTTGACAGCGCTCAATTTCTATAGAAGGAATGCAATATTTATTAAAAATAAATAGGAGTAAAGGCTAAATTTGGATGCAATTTGATGCCATGAATAGCAAAGTTGTTTGCAGTGAATAGAGATACTCTACTGAAACTAAACAATTTGCTTTACGCAATTTCAGCAATAGGAGTAATGAAGAGAAGGGAAATTTACTGCGGGATATTTTTAGTGGCTACTGCTTGCAAGCGTACATATTTCGCTTGTAATTCTGCTTGGGTTTCACGCCAGGCAGGATCTAGCGGAATACAGCTGACCGGGCAGACTTGTTGGCATTGCGGTTCATTGTGGTGGCCGACGCACTCGGTGCACTTATAGGGATCGATTTGGTAAATTTCTGGCCCCATAAAAATGGCCTCATTGGGACATTCTGGCTCACACACGTCGCAATTAATGCATTCGTCTGTAATCATTAAGGCCATTATTCTTCCCCGAGCGCGTGCTTGATTTTGTTTTTCAGCCATTTTTCAACTGAAGGAAAAACAAATTTGGACACGTCGCCACCTAGCATTGCAATTTCGCGCACGATCGTGCCAGAGATAAATTGATATTGGTCGGAGGGTGTTAAGAATAGAGTTTCGACATCTGGTAATAAATAGCGGTTCATACCCGCCATTTGAAATTCGTATTCAAAGTCAGAAACAGCGCGTAAGCCGCGCACAATGACGCGTGCTTCGTGCTCGCGGACAAAGTCTTTCAACAGTCCAGAAAAACTCTCGACTTGCACATTGGGATAATGACCCAGCACTTCATTAGCGATGGTCAAGCGTTCATCTAACGAAAAGAAAGGACGTTTATTTTTGCTATCAGCGACCCCGACAATCAATTTGTCGAATAAGCCCGAGGCGCGACGTACTAAATCCTCATGACCGCGCGTCAGCGGATCGAAGGTTCCTGGATAAACAGCTGTCACCATGATGGCTCCTGACCAATGCAAAGGGTTTCTTTTATTGACCAAAAGAAACAAGCATAGCAATGGGGCGCATTATGCCTGAAATTCAGAAGGGCAGTGACGCTGCAGTAAATGGTAAAACACGAGACCTGCTCGATCGGCACGCACGACCTTCCAACCAGCAAGCCAAGCGGGGGCTGAGTTAGTCGCCAATGGCATTTCCGCCTCTACATAGACTAAACCGTCTTCAGGGACCAAAGGCAGGCACAAGGGCAACATGGTTGCCAGCCACTCTTGGCGATAGGGTGGATCCAGAAAAATTAAGTTGAAGCGGGCGCCACTGATAGCCAAATGGCGTGCAACTGTGGGCGCATCCCCACGCTGAATCCGTACTTGCTCGGCATGTAACTTGGTTTTGAGTTGCTCTAGCTGCTTGATTGCAGGCAGTGCCGTCTCGACGAAAAGTACGTTCGCGGCCCCCCGGCTGGCCGCTTCGAAGCCGAGCGCGCCGCTACCCGCGAACAAGTCGAGACAATTCACTTGGTCCCATACGCCTGCTAGCCAATGCTGTAGCCAATTAAATACTGTCTCGCGCACCCGGTCTGGTGTTGGGCGCAAACCGGCTATCTCGAGTACGTTTACCGGGGTGCGCTTCCATTGGCCGCCGATGAGGCGCACTTGATGCGGTGCCCGCTTAAAACTTGAGGTTGAACGGGGAGATTGACGCAATGGTGGTTCTTGGCTTGTCAACAGGGGGGGGGCGCATCCCGTACGCGACTTTTTGGTTTTGGGAGTCATGGTGGTACGTCCCCGACAATGACCGTGGCCATGCGGTCGAGTGCAATTTTGCGCTTGAATGCAGCTTGGATTTGCGCCTGGGTGACTTGCCCGACTTGGGTGGTCCATGTTTCTAGATAGTCGAGCGGAAGTTGGTAAAAGCCCATCATGGCGATGTTATCTAGAATTTTTTTATTACTGTCGATCCGTAAAGCGAAGCCGCCGATCAAATGGCCTTTCGCCGCTTGGAGTTCTTGCGCGCTTGGGCCATCACGCAAAAACGCCGCTATCGTCTCTCGCATGACTTTGAGCGCCATGGCCGTTTGCTCTCTTTGCGTCTGAAAGCCTGCCTGGAACGGTCCTAATTGCGCTAAAGGGCTGAAATAACTCGACGCACTGTAAGAAAGCCCGCGTTTTTCACGTATTTCTTGCGTCAGGCGCGATACGAATCCGCCGCCGCCAAGAATGTAATTGCCCACCAGTAGAGCAAAATAATCTGGATCTCCGCGTGTCACAGCGGGCATGCCGCTCAGAATGTGAGCTTGCGAGGCGGGGTGGGCAATACGCTCTTCCTGTATCGGACTCAATTGCACTGCGGGTAAAGCGGGTAAGGGGGCGCCTTGTGGCAAGCGCAGCGTGAGTTGCTGAGCAATTGTTTCTGCTTCTGTACGGCTGAGGTCGCCGATTAAGGCAATCACTGCACGATTCGCTACGTAATGCATACGGTGAAAAGCCGCCACATCCTCGCGGGTAATCGCCTCGAGCGAAGCAACTGATTCTTGTTGGGCGTAAGGGTGCTGACCATAGAGCAAACGCCAAAATGCTTTGCTAGCAATCACTTCAGGCTTGGTTTCATCTTCTTTGAGGGAAGAAATCGCGCGTGCTTTGTCGCGCGCTAATAACTCGGCGGGAAAACTAGGGTGCGCCAAGAGGCGTGCGAATAAAGAAAGTGCGGCTTCACGCTCACTACGTAAGCTACGCAAGGTGAGCCCAGCACGATCCGCACTAACGTCACCACCGCGTTGTGCTGCAGTATCGGCCAAGGTATCGGAGATTTGGGCTTCACTGAGCGCGGGCTCAGGCAAGGGCTGCGACACTGGAGACACGCCGCGCGCCAGCATGGCGTGGGTCAGTGCCGCTGTGCCTGCCTTGCCAGGCGGATCGCGCCGACTGCCGGCATCGAACTCAATACTCACGTCGACGAGCGGAATCGAATGATTTTCAACGAACAAGACGCGCGCGCCATTGGCCAGTTGCCAAGATTGGATTTGCAAAGCGGCCTGTGCGGGGATGGCGACCGCTAACAATAGGAAAGCTAGGGGAAAGAAGAAGCGTTTCATAACAGGTTTTTAGTGGCGCAAGCCCTTGGGCGGCGCTTTTTTCTCAGATAAAGGTAAAGGAACCAGCGTTGCCACGGTCAAGCTATCGTCGCTAAAGTATTTTTTAGCCACTGCCTGCACTTGTTCTGGCGTGACTTGCTTGAGCTTCTCAATCACACGGTCAATCTGAGTATGCGACAAGCCAGCCATTTCCATCACGCCGATTTCCATCGCTTGGCCAAAGATTGAATCGCGCTTGTAAATTTGGTGAGCGATGAGTTGGGTCTTTACTCGTTGTAACTCTTGCGCTGAAATGCCTTCTTGCGCAATGCGCTCGACTTCAGCACGCAATTGCTTTTCTAATTGTTCGGTAGAAATGCCAGGGGCGGGCGTTCCATCCAGTACGAACAAAGCGGGGCCGCGCGCGATATTGGTATATTCCGCCCCCACCGCGTGTGCCACCTTGGTCGTGCGTACTAGAGCGGCATTCAAGCGCGCATTGTCATATCCATCCAAGATGGCGGCTAATACATCCAGCGCGTGCACATCGTTGTCGTGTTCAACATCGCGCAAGCTCGGCGTTTTAAAAGCCAGCGCGACATACGGGTTTTCCGCAGGCGCTTTGACGGTAACACGCTTGAGGCCGCGTTGTGGCGGCTCTTGTTGTGGCTTGGTGAGCGGTAAAGTTTTGCGTGCAATTTTGCCAAAATATTTCTCTGCCAAGACGTGTACTTGCTCTGCTGCCACATCGCCTGTGACGATCATGGTGGCATTATTGGGGGCATACCAGCGCGCATACCAAGCTTGCGCATCATCGACCGTCATGCTTTGCAAGTCGCTCATCCAACCGACCACAGGATGATGATAGGGATGCACAGCAAATGCAGCGGCATGCAGAGCTTCGTGCACTTGGGGAATCGGTTGATCTTCAGTGCGCCAGCGGCGTTCTTCCATCACGACTCGGATTTCGCGGGCAAATTCGTCGCGATCGAAGACTAAATGCGCCATGCGATCCGCTTCTAGTGCCATGACTTGTTCTAGCTTCGATTGCGCAATTTGCTGAAAGTAAGCGGTGTAATCATGACCAGTAAACGCATTTTCGCGTCCTCCGAGTGCTGCGACTCGTTGACTGAATTCGCCTGGTTTCAGCGTTTTGGTGCCCTTGAACATCATGTGTTCTAAGGCATGCGCTACGCCGGTCGTGCCACTCACTTCATCGACTGCACCGACGCGATACCAAATCATGTGGGCTACGGTCGGTGCGCGGTGATCTTCCTTGACGATGATTTTTAAGCCATTCTTCAAGGTAAATTCTTGTGCTGGTTCAGCGTAGGCAGCCAGCGATAACCCGCTACAAACCCAGCTCAGTAACAAGGCAGTGATCTGAAATTTCATCCGGTAGGCTCTGATAAAATAAAAAACTTGGTTGGCCTTAGCGACCCCATCCCTCAGTCGCATCTAGACTCCGATTGTAGCCCTTTCCGCAGTGTCGCCAGCCGCGCTGCCGATCGTTTCTCTTCTCTTATTCCCATGTTTAGCTTCTTCAAGAAAAAATCGCAAGACACGCCTACGCCCCCTTCTGCCGTTGTGCCAGAAGCGGCTGCGCCGACGACTAATGCTGTTCACGGCGAAGTCATCCCTGCTGCGCCGGCACCCGCTGAACAAAAGCGCTCTTGGCTGCAAAAATTGAAGACAGGATTATCGAAAACGTCTGCCAACCTCAGTGTCTTGTTTGTCGGCGCCAAGATCGACGATGCGCTATATGAAGAATTGGAATCAGCATTATTGGTATCCGATGCGGGGGTCGAAGCAACGCAATGTTTACTCGATGCCTTGAAAAAAAAGGTCAAGAGCGACAAGCTCACTGAAGCGCAGCAAGTCAAGGCGGCGCTGCGCCAACTTTTGATCGAAATGCTTACCCCTTTGCAAAAGCCCTTGGTGCTAGGCCGCCACCAGCCCCTAGTCATGATGATTACGGGGGTCAACGGCGCAGGCAAAACCACCACCATTGGGAAGTTAGCGCAACACTTACAAAGGCACCAGCAATCCGTCTTATTGGCGGCTGGCGATACTTTCAGAGCTGCAGCACGCGAACAATTAGCCATCTGGGGTGAGCGCAACAATGTCACTGTCATCGCACAAGAATCGGGCGATCCAGCCGCGGTTGCTTTCGATGCAGTGCAATCTGCCAAAGCGCGCAATGTCAATGTTGTGATGATCGACACGGCTGGCCGCTTGCCGACGCAGCTGCATTTGATGGAAGAGCTCAAAAAGGTCAAGCGCGTAGTCGGCAAAGGGAGCGACAGCGCCCCGCACGAAATTTTGCTCGTGATTGATGGCAACACGGGTCAAAACGCCCTGGCCCAAGTCAAAGCCTTTGACGATGCGCTGCAATTAAGTGGCTTAATCGTGACGAAATTAGACGGCACTGCCAAAGGTGGTGTGTTGGCAGCGATTGCAAAAAACCGCCCGATCCCGGTGTACTTCATCGGTATCGGTGAACAAATCGAAGACTTGCAGCCGTTTAATGCAGAAGAATTTGTGCAAGCGCTGTTGAACTAAGACGGGTAAAGGCAGCCGCCACTGGAGTCGTGCGCCTTGCTTTTAGCGTTGCTCGGGTAAATCGAAGAACAAGACCTCTGCTTGTTGGGCTTGGTGCAACTTAACGGTATTTTCTTGCGTGATTTTGAGCCCGTCTCCAGCTACCAAGGCAATGCCATTCACGCTGAGCTGACCACGCGCTACCTGCAAATAAGCTTGGCGACCTTTGCGCAGGGGATGGTCGATGTCATCCTCCTTGCGCACAATCGCTGCGTAAAGCAAGACGTCTTGTTGGAGGGTGATTGACTCGGCACGGCCATCGGGCGAGGCTAACAAGCGTAGTTGGCCTATTTTCGATTCGGTCGTGAAATGCCGCTCTTGGTAGGCGGGAGCGATGCCGAGCTTATCGGGCTCGATCCAAATTTGTAGCAAGTGCAATCCATGAGACTGCGACACATTGTATTCACTATGCTGCACGCCAGCTCCCGCGCTCATACGCTGCACATCGCCATAGCGCAGGGCTGAGCCGTTGCCCATGCTATCGCGATGGGCCAGCCTACCATCGAGTACATACGTCACGATTTCCATATCGCGATGCCCATGCATCCCAAAGCCTTGGCCCGGTGCGATCCAGTCTTCGTTTATGACGCGCAATGGACCAAAGCGAATGTGCTGCGGATCATGGTAATCACCAAACGAAAACGTGTGTCGAGAACGTAGCCACTCTTGATCAGCCTTTCCGCGTTCCTCGCTTTTGCGCACTTGCAGCATATGTACTCCTTCTTTCGCTTAGCACGTCTCAAAATAGCGCTAAAGATGTCTTGGCATACAGATTCGTACCGCCTGCGCGTCTATTTACTGTCTACTATTTTTACTCAGAAGTATTTTCGTCGACGCCTTTAGACACTTAACCGCCTAAGAAATCCCGTTTGCCAATTTCGACTCCGTTGTGTCGCAAAATATTGTAGGCCGTCGTGACATGAAAATAAAAATTTGGCAGTACCCAATAAGTCAAGTATTGCTGGCCTTTGAATTCAAATTTTTTCTCGCCAACTTGCAACACAATATCGCGCGTTTCACTATTTTCTAGTTGCTCGGGACGAATCGATTTGAGAAAGGCAATCGTCTGAGCAATCCGTTCTTGCAATTGGGGAAAAGTAGTCTCCTGATCTTCGAATTTGGGCACCTCTATTCCTGCCAAGCGGGCAGCTGCCCCTTTGGCTTGATCGCTCGCGATTTGCACTTGGCGCGTCAAAGCAAACATGTCGGGGAATAATCTAGCTTGCAATAATGCATTTGGCTCAATTTTTTTCGCCTCCGTATGTGTACTGGCCTGCTCTAGCAACTTCGCCAGATTGGACAGCATAGAAATCAAGGCAGGAATTGAAGCGGTATACATAGAAAGAGTCATAGTGGTTTCTCAGAGTAGAAAAATGGAGGAGAGGATGTCGCTGTGAGTGATGTCGAGGTAGCGCATCATGGTCGTAAGGTGTTGCTAGCACGGGGGTATGCGGGATTTTGTGTAGACGGGGTTACGTTTAAGCCAACGCCAAACCGTTCTTCAAACTGGATAGAGAAGCGATTCAGCGCGCCCTTCTAGTCTCGCAGCGGCCTCGTCCCTTTCTTGCTGATGTTGTTGAGGGCCAGATAAAACAGCTTGCTGACGGTCTCATCGGTCGGAAATGAACTGCGGATCTGGATGATTTGTCGCAGGCTCATGTTAATCGATTCGATGGCGTTAGGGGTGCAAATGACCTTGCGGATTTCCGGCGGATAGTCGAAGAACGGCGTGATGCGTGCCCAATTGCACCTCCAGGACTGGTCGATCGACGGGTAGTCCTTGTCCCACCTGGCCTCGAATTGCGTGAGCATGCATTCGGCCTCGCCAACCGTCGCAGCGCTGTAGACGCGCTTCAGATCGGCGGCCACTTCATGGAAAAACTGCAGCAACAGTTCGAAGGGAAATTGCGTTTGAAATTCAACTTGGCGCCGCCCCTGCTAGCCAAAAAAGATGGCAATGGGCGCTTGCTCAAAGCCGAATACGGTTCTTGGGTCTGGCAAGGCTTTAAGTTGCTCGCGAAGTTGAAAAAGCTGCGTGGCACAAAGCTTGACGTGTTTGGCTATACAGCTGAGCGCAAAATGGAGCGCGCCTTGATCGAGGAATATCGCGACACCCTCTTGTTTTTGCTCACGACGCTCACCCAAGAGAATTTAGCTTTAGCCACGGAGATCGCCAGCTTGCCAGAAAAAATTCGTGGCTTTGGGCATGTCAAAGAAAAAACGGTGGAACAGTACCGGCTTGAGCGTAGCGCGCTCTTGCAAAAATATACTGCGCCGATTTCAGATGTGCCGCATGCAGCGTGAAGTGTATTCCTGGGTCTGCCCGGAAAGGTGGAAGTAGAGAAGGGAGTCTCGCCGCGTTGCAAGTCATTCGCAGTGGCTTGCACGGTGGCGTGTTTTGTTTCTTGCCTTGAACTGACCTGCGCCAGCCTTAGCTTTATAGCGTAGTAGAGTCTGTTTCTGAAAGGGAATGGACAATGAAGAAGCGATTCAGCGAAGCACAAATCATTAGGTTTGTGAAGGAAGCCCGTGTTATGAGCGAGACCTAGCGCCAGGATTACACTTCAAACCGGCTGCACCGTGCGATTGACTATGTCACGCCAGCCAAATTCGCTTGGTCCGAAAAAATCGGGCTGGTCAAACGACAGCCCGTGTCGGGTGGAGGTCGCTTGTCTACCGATGCAAACTAAGCGCACTCCGGTGGAAAGAAACAAGCTAGAGGTGTTGGGGCTCTTGCCGTGAGTTTGGCAAGAGCGGGGGTGAGGGCGATCGAGATGTAACTCTAAAAATGATGCCCTTTAATTGCAGGGAACAGCCTAGTCGTTACTTTTATTTGTAATTTCCGTAAAATTCCTGCCATTTCTTGTTCGCTGTAGCGACGTCGGGTTTTTTTGTGAACATTTTCTCAGCGTCCGGCGTGTTTTTCCTTGTTTCATCATTTGATATATATCTCTCATTTGCACCTACCTTTTCCTCTGGATCCTCCTTTCTAGTCGCATTATCAAGCAAGACATTATCCTTTAAAGCCTTCTTATATTCCTCTCCTTCAAAATATGGACTTATCTCTGCAAAAAGCAGGTTGCCATGCTCATCCATCATCTTATTACCCTTCTCATCCTTTAAAGGCTTCATAACAAAACGCTCAATCTCATTTGTGGTCAACAACTGCTCAGAAAAAGAGACGGCTTTACCCTTTCCTTGCCCGTCCACGGGGCCTTTTGTCTTCGGAGACGATGTATTCTTAAGAGCCCCCTTAGTGACTTTGGGAATCGAACTCTGAGGGATGCTTGTTTGTTCCTCAGACGATGAAATGGCTTTCTTATTCTCGAACACCGTTTTCAGTCTAATGGTTTTGATAGGCGTCGCAGGCGCGAAAATATTTGAAACAAACTTACAAGCAGCCTTCCATCTTTCTCTTACTGCGTTCAGTAATGCCTGCCCTTTATTTTTCTCCGATTTCACATTTTCCTTCTGATTTGAGAGTCCTTGCTGCGGAACACGGGTGGTTTTGAGATCCACCTCGTTAGCGGGAGTCGGGTTTCGGAGCCTCGCAGGTCCTGCTGTTGCGGTAGAGCCTTCCGGTTCCTTGTAGTGCAGTGATACCTCATTTTCTTTTACACAAATCCTCACATCGCGATTCTTCTGAAGATGCGTCAACACGTTTTGACAGATCTTATTGATAGTGTATGTCTTCTCCATTATCTGCTGTACCCTGGAGATCTCATCCGCTGTAAGCTCCGTCTTGAGGCCCATGTTATGAAAAGACAATGTGGAAGAAAGACGCTTCCTCTGCCCCTGATTATCTGTGACGTCCAGGTGTATTTTTTGGCCATCTATCTCGAAACTCGGTTCCTTCAACGCAGCCAGCCACTTGGGATTGGTGTGGCCAGGTGCAAATAGCAACGTCAAACTTTGGCCGTTTTTAAGAAAAGGCCCAGATTGAGACGGATTATTGTTTTGACGTTGCTGTATTGCTTGAGTGTTTGTAGCGGAACCCGTATTAGTAATAGGCTGACCCATACCATTCTCCTACTTATCTAAAAAAACAATTCAAATGAAGGACCAATAACCTACCCGCGCATTCCCTGCATCAAAGCGCTGGTATTTATCGAAGGTAATTTTTCACAAATCTCTTCCCAGCCGCTGCGGGCTTGCGCGGCACATTCGTGCAACATGCTTAATAAAGTATGTCCGGTAGTGTGCTCATCGATGCGCTCTTGAATCGTCAACACCACATGGCCATCTGCGGGATTCAAACTAAACACAAAATTCCCACCCATGCCCCAGGTGAAATTGGTCATTAATAAAGCCACGACCAGTACCCCTGGATTGCTGTTGTGTAATGACCCACTGAAAACCTGCTCAGGTGATAATTCTGAAAGGAAGTCACATG
>JADMIO011701140.1_pt1 | contig 23854 bp, 20 predicted proteins | sample 8958161 | NCBI WGS metagenome assembly JADMIO01 (sample SAMN16585339, study PRJNA669376) | soil metagenome | isolation source: Crop rotation soil | place: USA: Cullars Rotation, Alabama | collected 2011
ATTGCCGATTGCCGATTGCCGATTGCCGATTGCCGATTGCCGATTGCCGATTGCCTTGTATTTTTAGCAAATAAATGCTAACTTTGTTAGCACATGAAACGCTCAGGCACTGCAGATCTTCCTTTACATTATGGCGCTGTTCCGCCCTGGCTGGCCGAACGCATGGCCAAACTGGGCCGGGCCATAACCGAGGTAATCCTGATGGAATATGGCAAAGCCGATTACATTCGCCGGCTTAGTGAGCCCTGCTGGTTCCAGAGCCTGGGTGCTGTAATGGGTATGGACTGGCACTCTTCGGGCATTACCACTTCTGTATTAGGCGCGTTAAAAAAAGCCATCAACCCATTATCAAAAGAACTGGGCATTTATATCTGCGGCGGTAAAGGAAACCATTCCCGCCAGGTACCTAATGAACTGTTAGCCATTGGCGAACAAACCGGGTTGAATGCACAACAACTGGTTCGCTGTAGCAAGCTGAGCGCCAAGGTTGATAACACCGCTGTTCAGGATGGGTTTCAATTATACCTGCATAGCTTTATTGTTAGCAACACCGGAGAATGGACTGTTATTCAACAAGGCCTGAATGATGCTACCGGTACAGCCCGGCGCTATCACTGGCATTCGCAGCAATTGCAATCATTCGTGAATGAGCCACATACCGCCATCTGTGGTTTGCAGGCCGGCAATATTCTGAACCTGGTAGATAATGAGGCGGCGCCCACCCGCTCAGGCATTCTCACCTTATCAAATAATGAATCACCCAACGATCTGTTGGTAGAAATACAGCATCTGAACATGCCCGCTCATCACGACGTACAGGCAAAAGATGTTGACCTGAAAAGACTGGGCGCTATGTTATGGTTAACCCATGAAAAGAAGCCAGCCGATTTTGAAGAGTTGTTATTGCTGGAAGGAATGGGGCCCCGCACCCTGCAATCACTGGCATTGGTGAGCGAAGTGATCCATGGCACCAACACCCGGTTTAAAGATCCGGCACGGTTTGCGTTTGCCCATGGTGGAAAGGATGGGCACCCGTTCCCGGTTCCAACCAAAGTATATGACGAAACCATCGACGTTTTACATAAAGCAGTTGAAAAAGCAAAGATTGGACAAAGCGATAAACTGCAGGCAATAAAGAAACTTACTGAGCTGGCTCAAAAAGCCGAAGAGAATTTTATTCCCAATAATAACTTTGAGCAACTCATAGAAAAGGAACGCAATGAATCCTGGCAGTATGGCGGCAGAACCGTTATGGGTAAAGAGAAGCCACCGTCAAGAAGATCGAAAGGTGTTCAATTAAGGCTTTTTTGACAGAAGTTGACGTTATTAGGTTCGTAAGTTATTAGGTTATTGAGTTAGTTCCTCGTTAACTGGTCAACAGGTTAACTCGTCAACCTGTCAACCCTATCAACTATTTCCGCCTCGGCTTCCCATGATGATGATATCTTCTATTACCACCTTTACTCTTTGAACGTAATCTCGGATGATACTCCGGCGTACTACCTAGTTCTTCCGGCACCGCAGCCTTCTCAACTTCTTTGCCGATCAGCTTTTCAATAATGGCAAATTTGTTCTGCTCGGCTTCGCTTACTAACGTAAAAGCCATTCCATCTGCTTCTGCGCGTGCCGTTCTACCAATACGATGCACATAATCTTCTGCATCGCGTGGCACATCATAATTAATCACCAGGTCAATAGTATCGATATCGATACCACGGCTTAATATATCCGTAGCACAGAGTATGGGTATCCGTCCACTGGTAAAACCATTCAACACATTTTCGCGTTGCGCCTGTTCCAGGTCGCTGTGTATTTCCGCAATCTTGAATTTAGCACGTTCCATATCCCGCACCAATAATTTTACACTTTGCTTACGGCTGCAAAAGATGAGCGCGCTTTTAAATGGAACGTTAGTTAAGATATGTTTTAGTAAGGGCAGTTTTTGTGGTTCATACACTACAAACGCTTTCTGCACTATCTTCTCCGGTGGCTTTGAAATAGCAATGTTGATCTCGGCCGGGTTGGTCAGGATCTTTCTTGCCAGTTGCCTGATCTTGTCGGGCATGGTAGCCGAAAACAATAAAGTTTGCCGTTTAGCGGGCAGGGCTCCAATGATCTTGTTGATATCATCCTGAAAACCCATATCCAGCATGCGGTCAGCCTCATCAAGTACCAGGAACTGCAATTGTTTAAACTGCACATAACCCATGTTCAGGTGAGCGATCATGCGGCCGGGTGTGCAAATGACAATATCGGTGCCGGTTTGCAAAGCCTTCTTTTCAGCAACAAAGTTGCTGCCGTCGTTCCCGCCATATACGGCAATGGAGCTGAGATTGGTAAAGTAAGACAGTCCTTCCAGGTGCTGGGCAATCTGGATGGCCAACTCACGGGTAGGCACAATTACCAACGCGCCAACCTGTCCATCAATACGATGAGTAAGCAGGCGATTGATAAGCGGCAACAAAAAGGCCGCTGTTTTACCGGTACCGGTTTGGGCGGAAGCGATTATATCTCTACCTGCCAGTATAGGTGGTATTACCTGTTCCTGAACAGGAGTAGCATTTTCGTAGTTGGAGGCTTCAATGCCTTCTAATAAGTCAGGGTGAAAGCCAAATTCAGTAAAGCGCAAGATATCAATTTATTTAGGTGTTTGCGGAGCATGGTCCTGCAGATAATATTATACAAGCAAATATAATGGAATTTGGTCATGTAAATCAACAAAGTAGAACAAGTTCGCCCGGGCACATCCTTTGCCATATTACCAGAAAGTAGTATTTATGGAAAAAAGAGTCTTAGGCATTATACTCGCACTGGTTGGTGTTGTGGGACTTATACTGGCTGGTGTGAACTTTATGAATGGGGGCGCTAATACCCATAACGTTAAGCAAATCATAATGTATGGAGTGCTGGGCGCCATCTTTTTCTTTGCCGGGATAGGCCTTATCCGCAATACCCGCGATAAAGCAACCTAACAGATTGTGGAATTAGGTACTCAATGATCTTTGCTTTTTTCATAATTCATTCGGCTACCACTTCTCTTCCAGCGCTTTACTAACCTATCAATAGCCGAATAGCCTATGCCAGAAGGGCCCAGTATCATCATTCTCAAAGAAGCCGTACAGCAATTCAAGGGCAGGAAGATCCTGTCTGCATCCGGTAATACACACGCTATAGAATTAGCCAAACTGGTCAATCAAAAAATTATCGACTTCAAAAGCTGGGGTAAACATTTTCTGATCTGTTTACCAAAATTCACCTTGCGTATTCACTTCATGCTGTGGGGTTCATATAGTGTTAATGAACCCTTAAAAAAGAACATCCGCCTTCATTTACATTTTAACAATGGCGATCTATACCTATACAGTTGTTCAATAAAAGTAATAGACGAAGACCTTAACCTGGTGTACGACTGGAGCGGTGATGTGCTTAACGATGCCTGGGACGAAAACAAGGCCAGGAAGAAACTGAAAGCCCAGCCCGATCAGCTGGTATGTGACGCCCTGCTTGATCAGCACATTTTTGCCGGGGTAGGAAATATTATCAAAAATGAAGTACTGTTCCGGATTCAGGTTCACCCTGAAAGTATTATTAAATTGTTACCTCCACGTAAACTCACTGCACTCATCCGCGAAGCCCGTAATTACAGCTTTGATTTTCTGGAATGGAAGAAAGCATTTGTTTTAAGAAAACACTGGCTGGTACATACGAAACAGATCTGCCCGCGGTGTGTTATCCCGCTTATTAAAAAACACCTCGGTAAAACCGATCGCCGCACTTTTTATTGCGAGAATTGCCAGGAGTTATTCGCAGAACGCACAACGCTGAACGCAGAACGCTCAAAGCAGAAAACCAAATATGAATATCTTAAGGCAAAAAAGACGGTTAAAAAGAAAGCCCGGAAACCAACTTCGTAAGTTAATTTCCCGGGCTCTGTATTCAGCGTTAAGCATTATGCGTTAAGCCTTCCGCGTATTTACTCATATCGTAATGCCTCAATAGGATCGAGCCGCGACGCTTTTTGCGCCGGGTAATACCCAAAGAATACGCCGGTGATGGCGCACACAATAAACGATAACATGATGGATGATTGGGATACCAGGGTTGGCCACGATAAAAACAGTGTTACCAACCGCGAGGCTGTAATGCCAAGAATAACTCCGAGGATACCACCGGTAATGCTGATTAAGATCGCTTCAATTAAAAACTGGAACAGGATGTCGGTCCCTTGCGCACCAATACTCATCCGCAAACCGATCTCTTTTGTACGCTCTGTTACCGATACATACATAATGTTCATGATACCTATTCCTCCTACAACCAGCGAAATACCGGCTATAGCTGTCAGTAATACGGTTAACAACTGACTGGTTGAACTAAAGGTATTGATGAGCTCCGCCTGCGTACGAACCAGAAAATCATCGTCATCGGTTGCTTTTAATTTATGGGAAGTACGCAGGATATCCGTGATCTCAGCCGTTGCCTGCGCACTGCTGCCTTCATTAATTGCCGAGGCGTAAATATTCTGAATGTAAGGAATGGCCAGAATTCTTTTTTGAACGGTGGTATAAGGCGCAATAATAATATCATCCTGGTCCTGTCCAAAAGCGTTCTCACCCTTTTCACCCAATACCCCAATAACTTTAAATGGGATCTTATTAAAACGGATGATCTTGCCTACCGGGTCTTCTGAGCCAAAAATATTTTCCACTACGGTTTGACCAATCAAACAAACTTTATCGGCCTTATTTACATTATCCTGCGTAAACGCGATCCCATCTTTCAATGGCCAGTTACGAATGGTTAAATATTCGGGGCTTACTCCCTGAATGGTAGTGGGCCAGTTGAGGGCGCCATTGATGGCCTGCCCTTTCGATTGTACAGCTGGCGACACGGCTGAGATGTAGGTAGCCTGTTTCTGGATAGCTTTTATATCATCCAGCGTAAGGGATTGCAAGCCCGTTGCATCGAGCCTGGCCCCGCCGCCACCTACCGTTTGATTGCTGTTGGGTCTGATAGTGATCATATTCGATCCCATACTGCTCAGCTGGTCCTGAATGCTTTGTTTGGAGCCCTGCCCTATGGCCACCATAGCGATCACGGAGGCCACCCCTATGATGATCCCGAGCATGGTTAAGAATGCACGCAGTTTATTACGCTGCAGTGCTCTTAATGCGATTTTTATAAGGTTAAAAAGTTTCATTGTAGTAAATATCAGTTAGTAATCTGCTGCTACCGGTAATGCTGCCAGCATTTCTTTGGCTGAACGCACCTGTGTATTCTTACTGTCCTTTACCACTTTGCCATCTTTCAAGGTGATTGTTCTGCTGCTGAAGGCAGCGATATCCGGTTCATGCGTAACAAACACGATCGTTTTTCCCTGTTGCTGGTTCAGTTCCTGGAACAGGGCCATAATTTCATAAGAAGTGCGCGTATCAAGGTTACCGGTTGCTTCATCGGCCAGGATCATTACCGGTTCATTTACCAGGGCGCGGGCAATGGCCACGCGTTGTTGCTGCCCGCCCGATAATTGATTAGGCAAGTGATCGAGCCTGTCGGCCAGTTTAACAGCTTCCAGCGCTTTCACAGCCCGCTCACGTCTTGCTCGTGATGAAATGCTTGAATTATAAAACAACGGCAACTCTACATTTTCCAGGGCTGAGGTACGCGCCAGCAGGTTATACGACTGAAACACAAACCCTATTTTATGGTTGCGCAAAACAGCCAGTTCATTGCGAGATTGCTTGCCTATATCAACGCCGTCGAGTAAATAAGTGCCGTCGCTGGGTTTATCCAAACACCCCAGAATATTCAGCATGGTTGTTTTGCCGGAACCGCTACTACCCATGATAGTTACAAATTCACCCGGTTCCACATCAAATGAAACGCCTTTTAATGCACGCACAATCTCCACCCCCATTTTAAATTCGCGCTTCAGGTCATGTATGGATACTATCTTATTAGACATGTTTTTACATTTTCATTTCTCATTCCTAATTCTTCATTTCTAATTTCTACCACCACCGCTGCTTCTATTACCACCACCGCTGCTACCACCACCTCTACGCTGTGGCATAAACGGACTCCTTGGCGCACCACTGCCACCCTTCGTTCCTGTTTCTTCCTGGTGTGAACCGGATACTACTACATCATCTGTTGTTAAGCCTGATAACACCTGCACATTGGTATCGTCAGTAAGGCCAATTTTTATTTTACGCCGGGAAAGCGTACTGTCTTTCTTCACCCAAACGATAGCTGATTTACCGGTTTCTACAGTTTCCGAAGCATCGCGTTTTCCATTCTTGTTCATGCCACTGGTATCTTTTGGCGCACTGCCTATACGCATGCCCCCCTTACCCTGGCCATCTTTAAATTTGCCACCTTCAATTGTATATTTCTTATACAGGCTTGAATCTGGCCGGAAGCGTGTTGCTTTTGCTGAAACGAGTAAGGCGTTCGGTATTTCCTGGGTGAACACCGTGATGTTGGCCGTCATGCCCGGTTTAAGTTTCAGGTCATCATTGGGTGCATCTACGATGGTAGAATAAGTTACCACGTTGGAAGATACACTCGGGCGCAACCGCACTTCATTTACGTGGCCTTCAAATACATTATCGGGGAAGGCATCTACCGTAAAGGTTACCCGTTGTCCGTTCTTTACATTACCAATATCGGCTTCATCAACTGCTGCCATCACCTGCATCTTGGTGAGGTCTTTGGCAATCACAAACAATGTTGGTGTATTTAAACTGGATGCTACTGTCTGGCCCACACTCACGTTCCGGGTTAAAACAGTTCCATCTATGGGCGAGTAAATATTTGCATAGTATAAATTTTGTTGGGCTGCCTTTAACTGGGCAGCAATGGCGTTCACATTATCATTTCCGGCGTTATAGGTATTTAACGCGATCTCATAATCTGCCTTACTGATAGCGCCCACATCGAGCAATTGCTTTTGCCGTTCATAATTGCCTTTTTGATAATCCTGGTTAGCCCTTGCCTGCCGGAGGTTGGCGCTGATCTGATCGCGCTGGGCGGTCAAAATGGTCTTATCTATTTCAGCGATCAGCTGACCTTTCTTTACTTTATCATTAAAATCAACATATACCTTGCTGATGGTTCCCGATACCTGGGTACCTACCGAAACTGTATCCACCGGCTGAATGGTACCGGTAGCTGTAACACTGGTGGCAATAGTGCCATAGTGTGGCTGCTCGGTTTCCAGCACAACAGGTTTTTCTTCTTCCTTAAATTTCCAAAACCAGATGCCTACACCGGCAGCAACGAGGAGAAGCACCCAAATGACCCATTTATATTTCTTCTTTTTCATGTTATATCCGTTTATGGTTATAGATATTATAGGGTTACAGGCACGCCTGTATAGAATTCGTAGATCTTCTTGTTAAGAATAGTATTATACTTGGCCTGTACATATGCCTGCAGGGCCTGTACATACAGGTTCTTTTGCGTAAGCAGGTCAATGGTATTGAAGGCTCCCAGGCGCATCTGCTCATTCGTAATATGGAAACTTTCCTGGTTGGTTTTCCACGATGATTCTGCTGCCTCCAGTTGCGCCTGCGAATTTAACACGGCTATGTAAGCCTGCTCAACTGCCTGGTCGAGCGTGGTCTTTGTTCCCTGTAGCGACAACTTCGCCTGTTCTATCTGAATTTTCGATCGTTCTATATTGCTTTTATTAACTCGGTTGGCAAAAATGGGAATGGACACGGTTGCCCCTATTCGTTGGTAAAAGTTGTTGTTTACCTGATTGAAATATTTGAGGTCATTGTTATCTGAATAACCGCTCGATAAACCAGCGCCCAAACTTATAATGGGCAAACGGCCAGCTCTGGATTTCTCTAATCCTACCTCTGCCGATTTTACATTCAGTTCGCCCGCCTTTACTTCAGGTCTTGAATTTACCGCGGCGTTTTCAGCCTCCGGTAACGATGCTACCGCCTGGTTGGTAACCAGTGTATCGGGCTGTACAATATCGAAGGTGACCGAAGAGGGCAGCTGTAATATTTGTTTCAGATTTACCAGGTTGGTTCGATGTGCATTGATGGCAGTGGTGAGGTTGTATTTATCATTGGCCAGCGTAGCTTCCAGTTGCAAATAATCTTTGCGCGATAAACTACCCGCATCAAACCGTTGCTTGCCCAGCGTTAACTGCGATTCTGATGAACTTACCAGCTCCTGCAGGTAAGCAATGTTTTCTTTTTGTAAAAGTATATTCAGATACGCCTGGGTTATCTGCAGCGTAATATCATTTTGTGCCGCCTGCACGTTTAACTGAGCGCTTTCCAACAGGATACCTTTTTGCTTGATATCATTATTCAGAAAACCGCCATTATAAACGACCCAGTTTGAAGTTACTCCATAATTACCCGATGCAGTTGCCTGGGTTTGAAACCCGCCAACCACCGGGTTGGCATTGTTACTATTTACAAGTGATTGAGTAAGGGTTGCCGACAAGCTCGGTAATTTCGCTGCTCTTGCCTGTAAAAGATCCTGCTCACTGGAACGTGCACCCCAACGCAGGTTATTGATGGTGATGTTATTCTTTTTGGCATAATCCAAACAGGTCTGCAGGTCCCATTTCAACGGCCCTGCTGTGGTATCCTGTGCAAGAAGAGGGGTAAAGAGGCCCGGTAAAAGTCCGGCTATTAGTAAAAAATATTTCAACATACCTTTTATATTTAATTCAGTATTCGGGTACTGCTATTTGAAGTGTTTAGAAAACATTTCCAGCGGATAGTTAAAAGGTTTACCAACAGCTTAACAAATTCTTTAACCGGCCCCCTCCCTGCCTCCCCCGCATGGGGGAGGAGTTGTATTACTTTCAACCATTGGGATAAATTAAAATGCCACACCAGCCTTTGAAGGGCCACTGTGGCATGATTTAATCTTATTTTAATGAGGAATTAATTCTACATAAACAATAACGCCTACATATTTCTTCTGTACTGTCCGCCTACTTCAAACAATGCATGTGTTATTTGACCCAGCGAACAATACTTCACGGTTTCCATCAACTCTTCAAAAAGGTTACCATTGTTGATGGCTACTTTCTTCAGGCGGTTCAGCATATCGGCCGATCTGTCTTCATTACGTTTCCAGAAGGCCTGCAGGTTCTGGATCTGTTGTTCTTTTTCTTCGGTAGTACTACGAATAACTTCAGTAGGCAATACGGTAGGACTACCCTTTTTATTCAAAAAAGTATTCACCCCTATGATTGGCAATTCACCACTGTGTTTTAAACTTTCGTAATACAAACTTTCTTCCTGGATCTTATTGCGCTGATACATCCGCTCCATGGCGCCCAGCACGCCACCCCGTTCGGTGATGCGATCGAACTCAGTCAGTACAGCTTCTTCCACCAGGTCGGTCATTTCTTCAATCAGGAATGAACCCTGGATAAAATTCTCGGTTTTGGCGCTGCCCAGTTCCCGATTAATGATGAGCTGAATAGCCATTGCCCGCCGCACGCTTTCTTCCGTAGGTGTGGTAATGGCTTCATCATAGGCATTTGTATGCAGGCTGTTGCAGTTGTCGTATATGGCGTACAGCGCTTGAAGAGTTGTTCTTATATCGTTGAAATCGATCTCCTGCGCATGCAGGCTTCTGCCCGATGTTTGAATATGGTATTTCAGCTTTTGGCTGCGGTCATTGCCTTTGTATTTATACTTCATGGCCTTGGCCCAGATGCGGCGCGCCACGCGGCCGATCACGCTGTACTCGGGGTCCATCCCATTGCTGAAGAAGAACGAAAGGTTGGGTGCAAACTCATCTATATGCATGCCACGGCTCAAATAGTATTCTACATAAGTAAAACCATTCGCCAGGGTAAAGGCTAATTGTGTAATAGGGTTGGCGCCTGCTTCTGCAATATGATAGCCACTGATACTTACGCTGTAAAAATTGCGCACTTTTTGTTGAATGAAATACTCCTGTACATCGCCCATTAGTTTTAATGCAAACTCAGTGCTGAAGATACAGGTGTTCTGCGCCTGGTCTTCTTTCAAAATATCTGCTTGTACCGTACCACGTACCTGGGCCAGTGCTTCTGCTTTTATTTTTGCATACACCTCTTTTGGTAATACATCTTCGCCCGATACACCCAATAATGCCAATCCCAACCCATTATTGCCTTCAGGTAAGCGCTCCGGCGCCGAAGGGTTGAAATAAGTTGGTTTTGGAAGTTGTTTGAATCTTTGATCTAATTGACCATTCACCATTGGCCATTGACCGTTTTCTTCTATCCATTTTTCACACAGCTGATCGATGGCCGCATTCATAAAGAACGCAAGGATGATCGGGGCCGGACCGTTAATGGTCATGCTCACCGATGTTTTGGGATCGCACAGATCAAAACCACTGTATAATTTTTTGGCATCATCCACGGTGGCAATGCTCACGCCGCTGTTACCAACCTTACCATAAATATCCGGACGATGAGCAGGGTCTTCGCCGTACAGCGTTACACTGTCGAATGCAGTAGACAACCGTCGCGCAGGCTGATCGAACGACACATAGTGAAAGCGTTTATTGGTGCGCTCGGGACCACCCTCACCGGCAAACATGCGGGTGGGGTCTTCGCCTTCCCGTTTCAGCGGAAATACCCCGGCAGTAAATGGATATTCACCCGGAATGTTTTCCTGCAACTGCCATTTTAAAATATCGCCCCAGTCGTTGTACTTGGGCAATACCACTTTTGGTATGCGGGTGCCGCTGAGCGATTTGGTGATCATGGATTGTTTGATCACTTTATCGCGCACCTGGTATTCAAAAAAGTCAGCTTTATATTTAGTGACCAGTGCAGGCCATTGCTCCACCAGCTTTTTACATTCGGGATGTAATTGTGCTGACAGTTTATTTTTAAGCGCGGTCAGCTCTTCTTTTACAGCATTAGATAAACTATTGACCGCATTCAACGTTCCGGTTATTTGATATAATTGTGTTGCCAATGCCGCTTGTTCTTTTACCCATACATCATAGCCGCGATTATTATCGGCAATTTCTGCCAGATAGCGAACCCGTTTGGGCGGAATGATCTGTGATTTGGTAGTAGTGTCTTTTAAGTGGGCATGAACATCTATTTGTCCGAACTCAACCCCGGTTTTTGTTTTGATGGTAACCACCAGTTTTTCAAACAGCTCATTTATGCCGGCATCGTTAAACTGGGCGGCAATGGTGCCAATAACGGGCAGTTCCTCATCTTTGGCCGACCATAAACCATGGTTGCGTTTGAACTGTTTGCGTACATCGTGCAGGGCATCGAGCGCGCCGCTTTTATCGAATTTATTAATAGCGATCACATCGGCGTAATCGAGCATGTTGATCTTTTCCAGTTGGGAAGCCGCGCCATATTCAGGTGTCATTACATACAGGCTTACATCGCAGTAGTCGAGGATGCTCACATCGCTTTGTCCAACCCCGGCCGATTCCAGGATAATAAGATCAAAGGCTGCTTCTTTACACACATCGATGGCTTCCTGTACGTGTTCACTTAGTGCCACATCGCTGTCACGGGTAGCCAGAGAACGCATATAAGCCCGGGGAGAATGGATGCTGTTCATCCGGATACGGTCGCCCAGCAGGGCGCCACCGGTTTTCTTTTTTGAAGGGTCAACAGAAATAACCGCAATTGTTTTCTCCTCAAAAGCATTCAGGTACCGCCGAACTATTTCATCGGTAACGGAAGATTTTCCGGCGCCACCGGTGCCTGTTATGCCTAATACCACAGCGTTCCCCCCGGCCCCCTCCCGGCCTCCCCCGGTGGGGAAGGGGTTGGAAACCTCGCTACTATTTTCGTCAATCTCTTTTTCTGGAAGTTGAGAGAGGGTGTTTTGTACCTTGTTAAGTACTTTTTCAAGTTCGTAGGTTATCTCTTCATTGTTAAACCGCAGGACTTGGAAACCTAATTTGTTTAGGGCTCTTGTTCTTTCTTCATCACTGATTTGCATTTCAGGTAACTGATGATAATTACCATCTACTTCAATAACCAATCCTTTCTTTAAACAGGCAAAATCTGCAATAAAGCTTCCTATTATATGCTGCCTTCTAAATTTGTAACCTTCTTTTTTACTCTTTAGCTTATCCCATAGTATTTCTTCAGCCATGGTAGCCTCTTTTCTATGTGATAAAGCGAATTCCTTAAGCCTTTGATATGGTAAAGGATCTGCTTTCAACTGATTAATCGTTACAGATGAGCCATCATACAATTGCTCACTTTCCATTTTATTTTCAGCAAGCGTTATTGCACGCGCTATCCTTCTGATATCCTTCTTTTCTTCAAGCGGAAGCTTTCCGTTCCACTTGCGGGGTGCCAACCAATAGTCGGAGTGATGCCCATCTCCTCCCCCACCGGGGGAGGCCGGGAGGGGGCCTTTGCATTGTTTTATCACCTCCTCAATCATCCCTTCCAATCCCAATCGTCGCCCATCATCCGGACTATAGATCCTCGTGATCCCATAATTATGTAATTCAGTAATCTCCTGGGGCAGAATGGTGCCGCCGCCGCCGCCGAAGATCTTTATATGGCCGCAGCCATTCTCGTCCAGCAGGTCTTTCATGTATTTGAAGAACTCCACATGGCCGCCCTGGTAGCTGGTAATGGCAATGCCCTGGGCATCTTCTTCTATAGCGCATTCAACGATCTCCGCTACAGACCGGTTATGCCCCAGGTGAATGATCTCAGCGCCTTTTGACTGTAAAATGCGCCGCATGATGTTAATAGCAGCATCGTGACCATCAAAAAGGGAGGCAGCAGTAACTATTCTGACTTTATTAATTGGTGTATAACTCATATTAGCATGCATTACAAAATCGGCCTAAAGTTAGTTCAAAAAAGCTAATGATCGTTAGTATACAGTTTTCTTGCATAAAACAGATAAGAAAAAGCAAAACTTCCGGGAACGATACCGGAAATTTTCGTTTGGTTTGCAGTGAAAATGAAATAGTTTCGGCCAACAAAAAATTATACTGGTAACATGAAGCTTATACGTTTTGGAAAATCAGGACAGGAAAAGCCTGGAGTTGAATTACCCGATGGAAAAAGAATTGACACCAGCGCTTTTGGTGAAGATTATAACGAGCAATTCTTAACGAATAATGGTCTTGCCCGTTTGGCTGAGTGGTTAAAAACAAATCAGTCTACCTGCCCGGTAGTTGATGCCAGTGAGCGTTTGGGCGCCCCCCTGGCCCGTCCTTCAAAGATCGTGTGCATTGGATTGAACTATGTTGACCATGCTAAAGAAACCAATGCGGCGATCCCTGCTGAACCGATCATCTTCTTTAAATCTACCACTGCTATGGTAGGACCTAACGATTCAGTAGTGATCCCAAAGAACAGTACCAAAACCGATTGGGAAGTAGAACTGGCCGTAGTAATAGGCAAAAAAGCTTCTTATGTTGACGCAAAAGACGCCACTGATTACATTGCCGGCTACATGCTGCACAATGATTATAGCGAGCGTGCTTTTCAGTTGGAGCGCAATGGTCAGTGGGTAAAGGGTAAAAGCTGCGATACGTTTGCTCCTTTAGGCCCCTTTATGGCCACCCCCGATGAAATAAAAGACATTCATAACGTGCGCCTGTGGCTTTCTGTAAACGGTAAAATGATGCAGGATGGCAATACCAGCAACCTCATCTTCAACATTCCGTTCCTGATCTCTTACGTGAGCCAGTTTATGACCCTGCTCCCCGGCGATATCATCAGCACCGGTACGCCTGCTGGCGTTGGTTTAGGTCAAAAACCCGAACCGTTTTATATAAAAGCCGGCGATGTTATTGAATTGGGTATCGATGGACTGGGTACCAGCAAACAAGTTGCCGTAGCCTATAAATAGTTTTCGCATGAAACGATATTGTCTTGCCCTGGACCTGGTAGATGATCCGGTATTGATTGCCGACTACGAGCGCCATCACGATGAAATATGGCCCGAAATAGTGCAAAGCATTCAATCGGCTGGCATTGACGTGCTGGATATCTACCGTACGGGTAACCGGCTGTTTATGATCATCGAGGCCAATGACCAGTTCTCTTTTGCTGAAAAGGCAAAGGCCGATGCTGCGAATTCGAAGGTTCAGGAATGGGAAACCCTGATGTGGAAGTTCCAGCAGGCGCTTCCCTGGGCAAAGCCTGGTGAAAAGTGGATATTGATGGAGAAGATATTCAGCCTGCCGAGGCCGGCCGGCCCCCTCTCGACCTCCCCCGGTGGGGGAGGGGTCTGATACACTCCGTGTATTGGCGAGATAATAAATTGCTAACGCCATTTAAATCTTGAACATGAAACTGCTGAAAAAATATTATGAGGCTTCCGACTCCCCCTCCACCGGAGGGGGCCGGGGGGATTCCGGCCTTTGTATAGACTCCCACGTTCACTTCTGGAAATACGATAAAAAAACCTACGACTGGATAGATAATTCCATGAAGACCCTTCAGCAGGATTATCTGCCGGAGCACCTGGCGTTGGTTTCAAGAAGAAACAATGTGGATGGCGTGGTGGCGGTACAGGCAACCCAAACCGAAATGGAAACCCATTTCCTGGTTGAACTGGCCAAAACACATCCCCTTATTAAAGGCGTGGTAGGCTGGATCGATTTACAGGCCGATAACATCGCAGAGCGCTTGCAATACTTTTCGCAGTATCCCATCATTAAAGGATACCGCCATGTGGTACAGGGCGAGCCGATGGATTTTCTGGACCGGCCAAGATTCCGTCGTGGCGTGGCAGCTTTAAAGGCATACAACTATACGTACGATATTCTCATCTTCCATAATCAATTGCCACCAGCTATTGATTTTGTACGTGTTTTTCCCGATCAGCAATTTGTGATTGATCATTGCGCCAAACCCGACATCCGTCATAAAAAGATCGATGACTGGCGTGCCGGCATGCAGGAGATAGCCCAATTCCCGAACGTATGCTGCAAACTGTCTGGTTTGTTTACCGAAACCAACTGGAAAGAATGGAGCGCAGCCGATTTCTTCCCCTACCTCGATGTGGTGTTTGAAGCATTCGGTACCGACCGGTTACTATTTGGCAGCGACTGGCCTGTTATGTTGCTCAGCGGCATTTATGTACAATGGAAAAGTTTGCTGGAGAAATATATGGAGAGCTTTTCGGCAGAAGACAGGGAAAAAGTATTTGGCAGCAATGCCATTCAATTTTATAATTTATAACTAATATGGATTTACATCTCGCCAACAAAGTATTTATTGTTACCGGAGGTGCCAAAGGCATTGGTGCTGCTATCAGCAGTTCACTGGCTGCTGAAGGTGGTATTGTAGTAATTGCTGGAAGAAATAAAACTGATAACCAGGCTAAAGTTGATGAAATTATAAAAGCAAAAGGAAAGGCTACCAGCATTGAAGCAGAGCTGGCTGATCCTGCTGCATGTAAAGCTGTAATAGATTTTACCGTGAAAGAATATGGCCGCATCGATGGCCTTATTAATAATGCCGGCATGAACGATGGTTGCGGGCTGGAAAGCGGTTCTCCCGAAAAGTTCATGAAATCGCTGCAGATCAACCTCAGCCATATCTATAACCTGGCGCATTATGCATTGCCTTATTTGAAAGAAACAAAAGGCACCATCACCAATATCGGCTCAAAAGTAGCTGACACCGGCCAGGGTAATACCTCTGGTTATGCAGCATCTAAAGGTGGTATCAATGCATTGACCCGTGAATGGGCGGTTGAATTGTTACCATATTCCATCCGCGTAAACACCGTGATCCCTGCCGAGGTATGGACACCGTTGTATGACAAATGGATCCAAACCCTGCCTAACCCCAAAGAGAAGTTGGCGCAGATCGTTTCAAAGATCCCATTGGAAAAACGTTTCACTACATCAGAAGAAATTGCCGACATGACGGTATTCCTGATTAGTGACCGTTCAAGCCACACCACCGGACAGATCATTTATGTTGATGGCGGTTACACGCACCTCGATCGTTCATTGACCTAACATACTATAGCCCCTGAACGAAAGTTCGGGGGCTCAATCTATAAATCCAAACTAAAATTCCCGATTGCATGGCCCTTCCATCATCATCCAGTGCCTCCCTGAATCAAGAACAACGTAAGGGATATCTTTTCCCTTTCATCTTAGTAACCAGTTTGTTTTTCTTTTGGGGCTTTGTACATAATCTCGATCCTATATTGATCCCACACCTGCGAAAGGCTTTTAGCCTTAGCTATTTGCAATCCTCATTAGTAGACTCAGCAGTATTCATAGCCTATTTTGCCATGGCATTACCTGCGGGATTTGTAATGAGAAAGTATGGTTATAAATCTGGAATTATTTTAGGGCTATTGCTGTTTGGTACCGGCTCTCTGTTATTCATTCCTGCCGCCAATACAAGAGAATATGTTTATTTCCTGGGAGCGCTGTTTATTATTGCCAGCGGACTCACGTTTTTAGAAACCGCTGCCAACCCTTATGCTTCCTTATTAGGCCCGAAGGAGACAGCCACCCAACGGTTAAACCTGTCGCAGTCATTTAACGGGCTGGCAACTGTATTGGCGCCGCTGATCGGCGGTGAATTTATTTTATCAAAGAATAATTTAACTGATGCGCAAAAAGCGGCCATGTCACCCGAGGCCTTGAATACTTACCTGGCTGGGGAAGCAGCTACAGTAAAAGGGCCTTATTTAATCCTTGGGGTTATTATTCTTGCCGTAGCCCTGATCTTTATTTTCACCAAACTGCCTGAAATAAAAGAAGAAGAAGAAACAAAAAAATCAAGTTTCGCCAATGCAACCCGCCATAAACATTTAGTATGGGCAGTAATAGCGCAATTCTTCTATGTAGGCGCACAGGTTTGTGTTACCAGCTTCTTTATTAATATAGCCGTGAAAGCTGCCCACATCGATGAAAAGATGGCTTCCAAATACCTGTCTTTGGGATATGGTATTGCCTTCATGGGTGGCCGGTTCGTAGGCACCTTCTTTATGAGATACATCAGCCCTAATAAATTACTGGTTCTCTATTCTGTAATTAATATTGTATTATCTGCTATAGCCATTGTAAGCACTGGCATGATTACGGTTTATGCATTGATAGGGGTTGGATTCTTTATGTCGATCATGTTCCCTACCATTTTCGCATTGGGCATAAAAGGATTGGGCGCCGACACCAAAATAGGCTCCAGCCTCATCATTATGTCAATTGTCGGTGGCGCGTTAATACCACTTGCCATGGGCCGTATTGCCGATATCACGCACAACATTCAGAACGGATACATCATCCCGCTGACTTGCTTTATTGTGATCCTGTATTTCGGTTGGAAAGGTTATAAACCCAAAACAGTATAAAAATTGGAAAGTTAACCTGTCAACTTTTCAACGTATCAACATATCAACTAATTTCGCACCCATGTTTCGACTCGACAATAAAACAGCCATCATTACCGGTGGCGGAAGCGGTATAGGTAAAGCCATTGCAACTGTATTTGCCCAACAGGGAGCCAGCGTTCATATCCTCGATATGGATGAACAGGGCGCCACCAATGTGGTGAAAGAAATTACAGCAGTCGGCGGCAAAGGCCAGTTTTACAAATGTGATGTATCCAAACAAGCTGATGTAAAACAGATCGTGGATGGCATTGCAGCCAATGGCGCTATCGACATCCTCATCAACAATGCCGGTATTGCCCACATTGGTACTGCCGATACTACTCCTGAGGCCGACTTCGACCGCCTGGTAAGTGTGAATGTAAAAGGCGTATACAACTGTTTACACACCGTTATTCCGCACATGAAACAAAATGGCGGTTCCATTCTTAATATGGCTTCCATTGCCTCACTGGTGGGTATACCCGACCGTTTTGCCTACTCCATGACCAAAGGCGCGGTTGTAGGTATGACGTTATCTGTTGCCAAGGACTATTTGAAATACAATATCCGTTGCAACTGTATTTCTCCGGCCCGTGTACATACGCCGTTTGTAGATGGATTCCTGTCAAAGAACTATCCGGGTAAGGAAGCTGAGATGTTTGAGAAACTCTCCAAAACCCAGCCTATCGGCCGCATGGGTAAACCTGAAGAGATCGGTTACCTGGCATTGTACCTCTGTTCTAATGAAGCGTCCTTCATTACGGGCTGCGATTATCCTATCGATGGAGGTTTTACTAAATTAAACAACTAGGAATTATATAGATTCTGAAATAAGAAGTAGGAAATATGAAGCCCCTGTGGTTTCGTACTTCCTACTTTTTCTTTGCCCCTATCAACTATATCAACCTTATCAACCCTCTAATGCCTTTTCCCTGGTCAACTGGTCAACTCACCCATAACACATTACATTTCAATTAATTAAGAACGCCCATACCCCCATTTTAGGGACGAACCTGGGGAAAACCTGGGACGGGCATTCGCAAAATCTGGGATGAATGGCCTAAACCATGTGTCAACCATGTGTGAAGCATGTGTGTACCATTAGTGAAATACCCCATTTGACACATGGTTGACACATGGTTCACACATGGTTGGTATAAGGTTGGTACAACCATTGCCGTCAAATAGCGCTTTTATGTAATAAAATCGGGGATTCCGGGGTTACAAACCCATAATTATAGTCACTAGTAATTAAAGGCGCTTGAAACGCTTTGTAACCAAAACATGGCTAATTTATTTTGGCTTACAGCATTTTCGTAATTCAAATTGTCTTATTTTGTAGTAACTCAAAGCTATTGTATCTCAGATGAAACGGGCTGCTGCCATATTGCTGCTTCTCATCTTCCTGTTTAACTGGTTTGGATATCGGTTACTATCCGATTATCTGCAACACCGGGCAGATACCCGCCTGGAAGCCCAACTCGATCAGCAACAATACAATGAAGCCAGCCTCATAGAGATCCGCGTTCCGCTCAACATGCCTTATCAAAGCATTTCTTCCAGCTATGAACGGTACGATGGCGAAATAGAATTCAACGGTATTCACTATAAATATGTAAAACGTAAAGTAGAGAATGGCGAACTCGTGCTGTTATGTTTGCCTAACGAAAACCGGATGCGTTTACAAAACGCCCGCGATGAATTCTTCAAACTGGTGAATGACCTGCAACATAATTCTCAAGGTAAAAATTCTGCCCCTGGCGTTTCCATCAAAAGCCCGGTAACTGAATACTGGGACCAACAAAACAACTGGCAGGTAGAAGCCCTGGCAGCCCAGCTGCATCAATACACGGGCTATACCAACATAATTCCTTCATTTCCCCTGCTCACCACACCGGCACAACCTCCCGAGTGCTGATCGTATTATCATCGCCTTTTTATTGGGAAAGTTATAGCCAGCTACAAGTCTGATTTATTACTAATTGCTATATCATGCGTTTATTTTTGTTTGCCATTCTATTGGCAGGAGTTACCTCCTGCAAACAACGTACTGCTGATTATCAACAGGTATTGCACAACCCCGTTCTGTACAGTAAAATAACCGGTCAGCTAACTGATGTTATCACCTACGACATCTTTACCCCGCCGGTAGCCAGTCGTATCTATGCCTATGCCCATTTAGCCGCCTATGAAGTAATGGTGCATGGCGACAGCAGTTATACCTCGCTTAAAGGTCAGTTAAAAGGGCTCGATTATGTGCTTCCTCCTGATTCCGGTAAAGTGGTCGATTATCCTTATGCCGCCCTGATGGCTTTTATGGAAGTGGGTAAAACCCTCACCTTTTCAAAAGACCAGACCGATCAGATAGTTGACAGTTTAAAAATGCTGGCCGAAACCAATGGCATGCCTGCAGACATGAAAAAGAATTCTGAAGAATATGGGGTAACCGTTGCCAAAGCAGTACTGGCCTGGAGTAAGAAAGACAATTATGCACAAACCCGTTCTGCCGCCAAATACACGGTGCCTAATGATGAAGGCAAATGGATCCCCACGCCGCCCGGATATTTTCAGGCAGTAGAACCGCAATGGCGAATCATTCGCACCATTGCCATGGACAGCTGCAACCAGTTTGCACCGCCTGCGCCTTGCGCCTGGGGCAAAGACTCCACCTGCGCTTTTTACAAAATGGCCAAACAGGTGTTGGATACCGTTGTAAATCTTACGGAAGAACAAAAAGCCATCTCCAGTTTCTGGGATTGTAATGGTTTTAAATTAAACGTGGTTGGTCATACCATGTATGCCACCAAGGCCATGACGCCCGGAGGTCACTGGATGGGCATTACCGGCATTATTTGCGAGAATAAGAAAGCCGATTTTGATAAAACAGTATACACCTACACTACTGTATCCTTTGCGGTAATGGATGCCTTTATTGCCTGCTGGGATGCCAAATACACCTTTAACCTGGTTCGGCCCGAAACGGTGATCAACAAATACATAGATGCCAACTGGAAACCCTTCCTGCAAACCCCGCCGTTTCCTGAATATACCAGCGGTCACTCTATTATCTCCACTGCCGCATCTACTGTATTGGAACATATCTATGGCGCACAAACGCCATTCCGTGACAGTACCGAACGTCCCTGGGGATTTCCAGACCGGAGCTTTAAAACACCCCGCGAGGCTGCCGATGAAGCAGGTATAAGCCGCTTTTATGGCGGTATTCACTATCGCCCTTCCATTTTCGTAGCGCGCGACCAGGGTGAGAAAGTAGGCAACTACGTACTCACAAAACTATCTATGAGAAAAGAACAGCTGGCCAGTAAATAATCAACCAATACAACCAAATTAACTGTAAATGAAAAAGCTTGCCGTATTATCGATAGCCTGTTTATTGCTAACCTATTACGCCCAATCGCAGGGTTGCGTAGCCATTCGCAGCACCGGTGGTTTCTGCACGCGCGATCAGGCGCTCAGCCACGATTCTACCAAATGGATGCTGTCGGTAAGCAATCGCTATTTTAAATCGTTCCGACATTTTGTGGGCACCGAAGAACAAAAACAACGGATAGAACAGGGAACCCAGGTAATCAATCACGCCTACACCCTTGACCTGGCGCTTTTCCGGAATTTAAAAAATGGCTGGTCTATTGGGTTAGATGTGCCTGTTATTTCAAACGCCCGTTCTTCTTTGTATGAGCATGGCGGCAATGGCGCCAAAAACGCCCGGCACTCCACCCACTCCTTCGGCGTAGGCGATATTCGCTTCGCTGTATACAAGTGGCTGTTTGACCAATCAACCATGCCCAAAGGGAACATCCAGGTAGGGCTCGGACTTAAACTGCCAACCGGCGATTACCGCTACCAGGACTTCTTTATAAAGAACGATTCCACCAAAGTGTTAGGACCCGTAGATCAATCAATACAATTAGGTGATGGTGGAACCGGGTTCACTACCGAAATAAATGCCTTTTACAACTTCACCGAAAATTTTGGGGTATATGGTAACTTTTATTACCTGTTCAATCCCCGCGAACAGAACGGCGTATCAACAGCCCGTGGCGGTACCGTTTCTGCCGACGCTATTAAATATGGGACCAGCGTAATGAGCGTGCCCGATCAAATGATGATCCGCGCAGGGGCCAGTGTCAGCTTTAATAAATTTACTTTCTCTGCCGGGGTACGTGATGAATGCCAGCCTTCCAAAGATCTGATTGGCGGCAGCATGGGTTTCCGCCGTCCTGGTTACATCATTTCTATTGAACCGGGTGTGAACTACCAATTCAAAAAAGCAACGGTATATGCTTATGTGCCATTTGCGGTTAAACGCAATCGCACCCAAAGCGTTGCCGACAAATTAAAAACTGCAGACACCGGAGTATATACACAAGGCGATGCTGCCTTTGCGGATTACCTGGTTAACATTGGCGCTTCTTTTAAATTTTAACCATATACTAACTGTTTATGAAACAATCCAGGAAGACCAGCCTACGGTATTGCAGTTTACTTTACTTATTGGCTGCAAGCATACAATTTGCATCGGCCCAAACAGACATAGACGGCATTATGATGGCCAGAAAAAATCTCTGTATCGGTCCCATGTATGGGTATAGCAGCTGGAAGAATTATTGGGAGGGAACGCTCAAAAGAGAGAACCTGAATTTAGGTACTGTTTCGTCTCAGATGTTTAGTGTGATGGGCGCTTACGGCGTAACTGATAAGTTAAATATTCTCTTTGGAGCTCCTTATGTAAAAACCAGGGCATCAGCAGGCACCTTGCATGGTATGAAGGGTTTTCAGGATGCCTCGCTTTGGGTAAAATATATGCCCCTTGAAACCAGGGTTGGAAAGGGCGATCTGTCTATCTATGGCCTTGCAGGTGTTTCGGCGCCAATGAGTAATTATGTAGCCGATTACCTGCCGCTTTCATTGGGCTTGCGCAGCAAAACACTATCGCTGAGAGCAATGGCCGATTACCAGGTCGGAAAATGGTTTGCCACCATTTCAGGCACCTACGTGCTACGCGACAATATTAAAATTGACCGCGATGCCTACTATACTACCGAAATGCATTACACGAACAAGGTAGATATGCCGGATGCTATGTCGTTCAACTTTAGGGCGGGTTACCGGCACAACGATATTATTGCAGAGGCCTTTCTCGACAATTGGACAACATTGGGCGGTTTTGATATAACCCGTAACAATATGCCCTTCCCCAGTAACAGAATGAATGCAACGAGGTTGGGCTTCAATGGAAAATATCATTTAAAGAACCTGAAACGGCTTCAACTGGTGGTAAACGGGAATTATGTTATCGCAGGGCGCAATGTAGGGCAGTCAACCAGTATCAACACGGGCCTATTCTATATAATCAATTTTGCAAAAAAGCAAGCGCCTGCTTCAACCCACCAAAAAGCACAACCATGAAAAAGTTATTATTCTATATAGTACCGCTGTTGGTCATGAGCGCCTGTTCAAAAACAGAGAAAGGCCGCACCGATGATCTGCCGGCATTGCAACCTGACAAAACCGATATCGATGCAGGAAGCTGGAAACCCATTCTGCTTGCTTCGGCTAATGAGTTTTCCGTTTCGGCGCCCATAGCTACTACCTCGCCTGACTACATTGCCCAGCTGAGCGAGATCAAAAGCTGGCAGGCATCCATCACTGATAATGAAAAGAACATTGTTAAATACTGGAGCGCCGGCGCTGTGCTTCGCTGGAATGAGATCCTGCGCGAACTGGTGGCCAAACACAACCTGCCGCCTTATCAAAACGACGATGGCACTTATCCCATTCCCAGTGCAAACAACCCATTGGCGTATCCGCAATTCCCTTTTGCGAACCCGCCGTACGCAGCAAGGGCCTATGCCTATGTTAGTGCTGCCCAATACGACGCACTGGTTGCTGCTTACTATTATAAAAAATTATACAATCGTCCGGCGCCTTATAAAGTAGATGCCACCATCAATGTGCTGGTGCCACAATCTGACCTGCCTTCTTATCCATCAGAAGATGCAGTTGTAGAAGGCGCCGCCGTTGAAATGATGAAGTTATTATTCCCCGGCGACCAGGAATACATTCAACAAAAAGCCGAAGAACACAAACATGCCCGCATTATTTCAGGTGCCAATGTGCGCAGCGATATAGAAGCTGGTGAAGCATTAGGCAAAGCTGTTGCCCAAAAGTTTGCCACCCGCGCCCGGGGCGACCGGGCTGGCGCTGCTGTAGGTACGCCTGCCGATTGGGCCAAACTGGAAACAGATTGTATTGCCCGTGGTGAAACACCCTGGTACAGTCTGGAAAACCCCAAACGTCCTCCTATGTTACCATTATTTGGTAAGGTAAAAGCTTTCCTGTTCGATTCGCTCACAGCTATTTCTTTACGGCCTGGGCCACCTCCACTTACTGCCAGTAAAAAAATGGCAGATGAAACCGATGAGATCCTGAGTTTCTTTCCAGCACATTGGGATCCTAAGCTTAGAATTCCACGTGGACAAGTTGTCGCG
>JADMIO011741567.1_pt1 | contig 23852 bp, 22 predicted proteins | sample 8958161 | NCBI WGS metagenome assembly JADMIO01 (sample SAMN16585339, study PRJNA669376) | soil metagenome | isolation source: Crop rotation soil | place: USA: Cullars Rotation, Alabama | collected 2011
GCCGCGACTTCAAGTCACGTGAATTCCAAGCTTCGGATCCCACTGTGCTGGAAAGATTGCTTCCGTGCTCGGCGCGATGCTGGGCTACGCTATCGGCTATTTCGTGTTCGAAAGCGTCGGGCAGGCGATCCTCAATTTCTTCGGTTATGGCGGGAAGGAAGAGGAGCTGCGCGCATCCTATGCCCAGTACGGCGTATGGATCATCTTCCTGAAGGGCCTGACGCCGATCCCGTTCAAGCTCGTGACCATCGTTTCCGGCGCCATGGCATTCTCCGTGCCGATCTTCCTCGCTGCTTCCATCGTGACGCGTGGGCTGCGCTTCCTGCTGGTGGCATGGCTGTTCAAGACCTTCGGCCCGGCGCTGGCGCCGGTGATCGAAAAGCGCATCGGCCTGTTCATGCTGCTCTTCCTGGTGGTCCTGATCGGCGGCTTCATCGTCGCCTCGCAGATCCACTGAATCTGTCAAATTCGATCAAAATTTCTGGAATCCATGAACCGGATGTTTGCGATGTTGGCCGAGGGTGGCCCTGATCGCGGCGGATGGTCCGTCGCGGCGCGTCCAGTTTTCGGGCCGTCCCATGGCTACCCTTCGCCGTATCCGGGCCGCCTCGGTGCGCATTGCGCCGTCCTACGCGCTGTGCGTCATCCTCGGCGCCTATCTGAGCCTCAAGGCCATCGCGCCGGGCGTCTAGCCGGCGCCGGCCGCTCAGGCCCTCTTTTGCTCTTCTGCCGGTTGGGCTAACACCGCCGCTCGCTGACGTTCGCGCGGGCGTGGCGGAATTGGCAGACGCGCCGGACTCAAAACTCTGCCGGTACACTAGGACCTAAGACCGCGAGATATCAGAAGCCCCAATTCTGTGCGGGTTCCTAAGTGCTGGCCTATGGCCCAATGCAAGCAGTTTTCACCTGATTGCATCGGTGTTTGGTCCAACAGGTGGTCCAAGAAGGGCTGCCGGATCGCGTATTAGGAAAGGCTCTCCAAGAGCACGCGGCGACGTAGGTGCCGCGGCACGTCGGCATCGTCCGAAGGATGTTCGCCGCCACCCTTCCACTCGTTGCTCCAGAGCCATTCCTCGAAATGGAAGAGCCACAAGTCGGCCCACGGCAGAATCGTTTCTGCAAGGATTTTCTGCGGCGTCCACTCACCGGCCGATGGCAGGTAAAGACATAGGTGCGGCGGGGCGTCTTGATAGGTGTGGGGCAGGCGGCGTCCCTCCGCCAGTAGGGGCAGGTCCGGGTCCTCGACGATGATGGAAGGCCTTCGGCCAAGCCGATACCTGAGCAGGACTGTATACTCCCTGGACAACGGCGTTGGGCGAGTTTGATAGCGCCACTCTAGACAGCTAAGCGACAGGTGTCCTTGCCCAGCGTAGACCTTGCTGGCCCGCAGATGCAGCCACTGTTGAGGGAGAGACAGCGGCCTTTCGATCATTCGTCCTGCCGCCAGCCGAAGTTGGTGTGTTTCAGGACCGGAAGGACCGGCGCAGACGCTGCACGGGCGGTCGTCGTGAGACCGATTTGGCGGCCGACGGCGAGCGAGCCATTCGTGCGCGCGCCGTCGACCCGGTTCACAGTTGCGTTGATGGCCTTGCGAACCGGGGCCTCGCCCATGAACGCGGTGAGCGCAATCGCGACCTCGTCGAACCCGTCTAGGTCGGCCAGGCGGCCGAAGTCGGCGGCGGCGACCTTGTTCCAGCGGTAGAACGCGTGGGCAAGGTTGGGGTCCAGGTTCCACTTGTCTGCGAAGTTTTCTCCCGCCGTTGTCTCGTTCATGACGAAGTAGCCTGGTGTCCCGTTCCATTCGCGCTCGATGAAGGCCGGCATCAGCGCGACCACTCGCAGGAGGAGATCGAGCGGGTTGTCAAACGAGAACCGGCGCACGCAGGCCTCATAGCTCTGGGCTGCAAGCGTCGTGATGATGATCGAGATCGTGGCGAGGTCGGGATCGGTCTTGTCGAACCACACATCGCGGTGCCGCTTCAGGAGCTGGACGATGCGCTGGAGCAGGGCCTTTCGACCTTTCTGATCCGGAAATTCCTCCACGTCAGCCAGGATTCCAGCCTGAGCCTTCAGGATTAGGCCCTGCGGCATCAGCAGCGAGCGCTCCTCGAACTTGGCGCGATAGGCTTTGGGATTGGTCGGTTTCCAGCGGGCGAGTTTCTTGTCCGGGACAAGCTCGCCACCGTTCGGGCAACGAGGGTTTTTGATCGAAGGCGTTAGGTCGAGGTGAAACTCGTTGGCGTAGTTGAGGCGCCAGCAGCGCGTCTTCTCCTCCAGCATGGCCTTGTATCGTGCGTGCTCTCGGAGGCGTTGTCCGACCACCTGCTTGACCAGCGCTGGAGAGGTGTCGGGCGTGATCCCGCGCAGCAGGCACATCGAGTCGACGTCGTGCTCGATTGAAGCTATCGGCTTTACGGTCGTCCGCAGGGCGGTGGAGCCGTGCGCGTAAACTTCGGCCAGGCGGAGGCCTTCGGCGTCTCCAGCCACCAGCCAGGCGCCGACAGCCTCATAGGCTTCTTTCGCCTTGGCTTGCTGGGTTTCCGTAAGTTCCAGCGAGATGCAGACCTGTTCGAGCAGCTCGAACAGCGCTGTCTTGCGTGCCGCGTCAGGAGGGAGTTGTGTCGCCCGCCAGCCAAAACCTGTATGCATGCTTTTCTCCTACTGGGATGTGTTGATGCGGCCTGAGCCGATGCTGAGGCGGCGGACGAAGCCACCGCTGGTTCGGTTCTGGTCGAAGAGGTGAAGGGCGAGGTCAGCCTTCGGCATCCACACGCGCCCGATTTCGACCGCCGCAGAAACCGGGACGGCCGGGAAGACGTTGATCTCGGCCTGCTCGCCGTGAGCCGCCTTGATGTCGTTAAAGACACTCCGCATCACGTGCCGGAAGGCTCGCAGGTCCTCCGCCCGGTGCATGACATCGTTGTGCGGCGCAGGCGTCTCGATTGACCAGATGCTGGCGTCGGGGTCTAGAACCGCTCGGATGCGTTCGTCATTTATCGTCGCGCTGATACACAGCTTCAGCGCGACCTTGCCGCCCATACTGCTGGGCCCCCTGACAAGAAACTCGATGGGCGGCCTTTCCGATCTCCACCCCCAGCCTGGCGGCTCGCGATGGAGCTGCTGAACGGCCGCGGCGGGAATGTCGGACAAAAGGGCGCCCAAGCGAACGAGCAAGGGTTGAGGGGCGATAGCAAAGACGGCGAGGCGGGCTATCGCACCTGAGGCCAGGCGCGGCCGCACGCGCTCGGCAAACTGCCGGCTGAGATGCACATCTTGGAATTGCCAGTACTCCTCTTCACTGTCGAAGATTGCCGCGTCCTTGAGTTCCAGGGTGATCGGCTCGGCTTCGGCCATGAAATGGTCCGGCAGTAGCGCGCGCTGAGCGGCGGCCAGGTCGACTGCGCAGCCGTGTTCGCCGATCCTGGCAGCATAGAAGAGGACATGAGCGGCGCGTTCTTCTGGGATGCCTGTAACTAGGGCGATCCGGGACTCGTGCGCGTTCTTCATTTCCTGTAGGCGCGCTTCAGGATAGTCGCGCCACGTCGACGGGCCGTCGATCAGCCGGTGATGCGGGTCGCAGAGCAACATCAGGTTGCCGATGTCGTCCGCCAGCGCAGGTGATCGGACAGCGTTTCCGCGCGGACCCCCAGGGTTTTCCGCAACTATGTGGGCGACGTAGGCCTTATTCAGGTCGGCTTGGCCGGACGTCAGGTCACCCAGCAGAGAAATGTTGCAGCCCGGGAACTGGCACCGGCCCGCCGCCCTGGTCCACAAAATCAGTCTGGTTCTGGGTGATACGGCCACCGCTGCCCCGCTTTCCCGCTGCCCGAGCCGATTTGCTGGGGCTTAAGTGGGTATGCGGCGGGCTGGCCCAAAGTCGGACATTCGACGTCGCGTGTCCGACAATGCATATTCCCGCCGCATAGACAGGAGGGGGACCCTGTGGCCGAGGACGAACCAGAGTATCTTGATCGGGCCCAGCTGCTCGCCGCCTGGGCGGGCCTATCGGAGACCGACAGGGCGAAGATTGCCGACGCTGCGGACTTTATGGCCGCCGGGACGGGTGAAGACGGGGACGCCCTGATGCAGGAGGCCCTCGTGCGCCTGATAGCCGGCTCGCGCCGATGTCCGAAGGACAAACCTTTTGTCGCCGTCTTCATCGGGACCCTAAGAAGCATTGCCCACCAGGCGCGCAAGAGCCGCAAGCGGCTGGGACCGGCCGTTCCGGTGGCCGACGAAGAGGCCGGCGTCGACGTCCCGGGCGATGCAGACCCCGTGGAAGACCTGATCCGAAAGCAGGGCCGTGAACGCATCTTTGCAGCGATTGCAGACGACGCCGTGGCGAACGAGCTGGTCGAAGCCTGCATCCTCGGGATGAGCCGCGATGAGATGTTGCAGCTGACCGGCCTGGATATCAAAGGCTACGAGACAAAATGGAAGTTTATTATGCGGCGCCTTCGCAAGGCAGGTGGGGAGAAGTGAGATGAGCAATGAACAAAATGAAATCGACGAAATGGATTGTCTGGCACAGGCAATGATGGAGGACCTTCTTGCCCTACCAAACGCTGAATACGTCGCAGAGCTTCGCGAGCGAAAGGTGGACATGAAACAGCTCGCCGCGAGATTCGATAAGGTGCTCGCCGAGGCCCTGCAGCAAGAAGGCAAAATACGGATGGTGGCAGCTAAAACTGCCGTTTCGAACTCAAGGCAGGAGAGTGTTGTTGTTTCATTGGACGCCGGAGGCAAGCGCCGACGCTATGAAGAACTAAGCGCCAATCCCGGCGTTGAAGGTTTTTCGCTGGCAGCTCGAAAAGGGACGGCGCAATCCGAGAGGGACATCGAGACATCCATCGAGGACTTGACCGATCTTGGCGCATTTGACGAAAGCACTCGAAAGTGACCGCCCTGTCTGTCGCGGAGCGCATTCTCCAAGAACTAGGAGTGTCATCGCCATGGGAAATCGATCTCGATGCTATCGCTTGGACGATGGGCGCCAGAGTGAAGTATCGACAACTTGATGGATGCGAAGCTCGCATCGTCGGCTATCGCGACCATGCAATCATCAGTATCGACCCGCGCGCGCCTCGACGCCGGCAACGATACTCAATCGGCCACGAGCTGGGCCATTGGAAATGGCACCGGGGTCGAGCTTTAGCATGTCAAACGGTTGAGAGCGCAGGCGTCGACCCGCGGGCCAAGACAATCGAAAGGGAGGCAGATCGTTTCTCTGCGGACTTGCTGCTTCCTCGCTATCTATTCGATCCTCTCGTGCTGAAGGCCGGTGGGCCCACTCTCAAGAATGTTCGGGGCCTGTCTGAAGTCTTCGATACAAGCGTCTTGGCGACGGCCATTCGCTATGTCAGCTCCCGCCACAGCTCCGCCCTTCTGGTTTGCCATGACAAGTCGGGACGCCGCTGGTTCATCAGATCGCCAAGCGTGCCGGAAAGGTGGTTTCCCTCTTCGGAGCTTCATTCCGACAGCAGCGCTTTCCAATTGTTGTTTGGGGAAGGGCGAGAGGCTCCTCATCCGCAAAGGATAGGCGCAGACGCTTGGTTTGATCGGGCAGATGCCGAACATTTCGAAATTAAAGAGCAGTGCTTTGGCGGTGCCGATGAGACCGTTTTTGCGATCCTAACGATCACCGATGAGCGCATGCTTGAAGAGCGCTAATACCAAAAGAGGACAGCAAGAGAGTTCCACAATGGGAAATCAAGTACCGAACATTGGGTTGCGACAGGCATATCGCCTCTGCCAAATGTCACATCGGGATCGGTTAGCCGTGCTTGCTGAGGGCCTTCCTGTCGTTATCGCGAGCGCTCGCAGTTTTCGGCAGGCCTCATCGCAACTCCGCGAGCAGACACGGGAGGCGCAGGTTCTGGCCGGCCTCGCCGAAGAGGAAGCGGCAAAGATTTTGATCCTGTTGGACATTGCGCGATGCCCTCCGAAGATATCGGCATCACGGATCGGGTCTCTCATTAGATCGTTCTACGATCACCAGGCTCGGCTAATCTACGCCAAGGCAGTCTATTGGCGCCCGACAAACATTCGGCAGCTACGTGAGTGCGTGGACGACAGCCGCCGCTCTCACTTCGTGGAAGGTTTGGCTGGCGAATACATCCTGCCCAACTGGGAAATCTACCAGCGCGAAGCTTGCCTGTACGCCGACATCGAGGCCAGCGAGAACGGTGAACTAAGATGGAACGATCCCACCGAAATTCCTAGCGCCTATTTTGCATCTGAGGGGCTGGATCGCCTCATCGAGGCCATGGACGCACTAAGGCTGTTTTCGCGCGAGGGTTTGAAGATAATTTCCGACGTATGGGGCAGTTTGACATTTGTCGACCTCGAAAGTGCCACGGACGCGGATCGGTTGACGCAAACAATGCTGGAGCGATTGATTGCCAACAATGTTCCGGTGCCGCACGCAAAGCAGGAGAATGTCGACGTCCTGTACCGATATTGGCAGTTGCCCATGTATGACATCGATTTCCGTTCCATCGAGGTTTCGCTCGATGACCTCAGGGATGAGCAGGGCCGCATCATGTGGGCCGAGGCAGGGCACTAAAGCCGGCGGCGCCTCGGATAGCGAGATGCGGCGCAAATCGGTCAGCGGCAGGTACAGTGCCGCTCGATCACCAAACAATCCCTGCGGTGAGCTGGGACGAGATGTCGATGTCGTTCGCGGCGACGGACTGATGCCAAAGGACCTGAAGATCGGCGACGCGGTCTCGTTCGAGCGAAAGAGTGCAGCTGAAGACTATGATCGCCAAGATACAAATACAAATACAAAACAGTGCCCGATCTCGCTACCTCTTTGCTGCACGCTGCCGGTTATGCCGCAATCGGCGCGGGCCTTTGTGTCGCGCTACTCACGGAAGCCAAACGAAGGGCTAACGATGGAAATCGCGCCGAGTGTTAGGCCCGACGGCGGGCCTCGCTTGTGCTCTCGCCTCCCTCTCGGCTGAGAAACCGGCCAATCCTCCTGATTGTCCTTGTTGAGCTTGAACGTGCCGTTCAATCTCGCACCGTCTGCCTTCTGCGATTGACGGCTTCGGTTGGGACAGAAAGAATTCGCGAACTTTGGTCGGGAAGCACATTGCCAAACGAGAAAATTCTCTTAGGCCACCGCACATCGCCTGGAATGGTGTTGGGCCCCCGGGAAAGCATTGCCGCCATGGCACAGCACATGGTGGAACTGCTCGATGGTTCCCGCTGGACGAGAGATGGAGATCCATCCCAGACGGAAAGAATTCGAAAAGTAGGGGCCCCGGTCGACGATCTCCGAGAACAAGTTTTGTTTGCGTATTTGATGTACGGACCGCTTGATGCAACCGCAGGTATGTATCTTTTCGACTGGTACATCCGCGAAACCGGCTTTTCGCGAAGAGAATTCTTTGGCGATTTCAGTTCGGAGTCGACGTCGCCATTTTCCCATGAATTGGAGTCGTCGCTCCCGGCTTATCCATCCGAGACCCTGAAGCTGGATGTCGAAGCGCGACGTAGGATTGCACCGGAGGTAGTCGAGGGGCTCAAACTAGCAGGATTCAAATCGTTCACTTCGTGGTTCGGCGGACCGACCAAGTTTGTTACCGAAGAGACCGTTGTCGATGAAATGGAGGCCCTTGTTCCGCTGGACGACGGCACCCGAAGGTTTCCTGGTACGATGGCAATCGTAGGACGAAGTGCTGCAGGTTCGCTTGCGCGCGCAATTGATCTCGGGGTTCCGCTGCTTTCTAGAACGATGGCCGCTCCCTCTTGGATCAACAGCGCCTTCAGCAATTCTCAGCTTCAGGTATGCAAGGTCGTCTTTGATCAAATCAGCTGGCTTCCCAGGCCGAAGACATTTCGCGAAGCAACTGCGATGGGAGCCGACGAGCACCTCGTACAACTGAGAAGCCTTGTTGGTCATCTGACGGAGAAGCTGCTGCTTGGCGACTTCCAAACCGCGGAGGAACTGTCCGGTGAAATACGTAAGACGGTCGAAGCGTTTCGCAGAAAACCTTGGGCTGCTCGAACTGGCGCATTCTTGACTTACGTTTCACTTCCTCTCGCGTTGGGCGAAGCATTGGTTGGCACCCCAGTTGTTGGGATTAGTACGGCCACCGTCGGGACTGCACTTCAAGCGATTTCGGATAGAGTCGAAGCTTCTCGCCGGCGTCATTGGCTGTCGATGAAAGGCTCACCCTTCGACTCCCCCTAATTCGCGAGTATCATGTCGGGTTTGACAGCCGTGCAGTGGGCTCCCTCAGCTGGTCGCGGAGATTGATATGTCGAATGCCTGGTCCCGGGGTCGCGCGCAGCCCAGCGATCACGAAAAGCAGGGATCGCGGTCGTGGTCGCGACTATCAGGACGGGGCCGAGGAACGCGGTTATTCAGCGCGCTTAGCGAGACAGTGGAAGCGCGATACAGGTTGGGTCTATAAGCCTCGCTTCTCGCAATCTTCGCTCACGAAGCCCGCTTAGGTGCACTCCATTGGACATAGTCCAGAGTTGGAGCGCCGCACAGGCAGCCGCGCCGTCTCCTTCATTGAACAATCGGACAGCCGACGAACTGACTGCCGCAGGACCGACGTTATAGAAGAAAGAAATCCAGCCAACTTCCTGTTCCTTGGTCATGTCGCGATCTATGGCATGGTCAACCAATCGAGAAGTTTTTTCGACCGCTTGTTCGAGCAATTCACGGGCTTGCGGTTCAGTTATGCATTCGCCAACCTTCACATTCGAGCCAGTCTGCCCAAAGCCGACGCTCAGAGTGCCCAAGATACGGTCGCTGGGAAGCAGTCGTCGTTGTGGGGCGAGGTCGTCGTATGGGCAGCTCCTGAAGTTTTCTTCTTCTGCAATAGTTTTCATTGCCAGTTGAAACGCGTCCTGGGGCTCGGCTGTCTGCGCCCAAGTATCCGCTGAGACAATGATGGCAACAGCCACTGCAAGTACGTATCGGCTCTTCATTAGTAGCTCCGCACCTGTTTCGACAGTTGCGGAAGAAATCGGCCTAGTGTGCGGGCTTTGCCCACACCGCCGGAGTGAAAAGCCGGTGTGGGTCGGGGGTCGACTGAACGCGGCGGCAGTTTCCGGTCGGTGGATAGTCGGTGGCGGTGCGGGGGTGCACTAAATTGTTAGGACGCCTATGATCGGCCGGTGACAAGGAACGACGAAATCGACGATCACATGGAGTATCGCGACGTCATCGACTGTCGGGAGAAAATCAAGTTCTGCCTGCAGAAACGGAAGTTGGATGGGCTGTCACTTCCGCATCGCCAGTCAGAACTACATGATTTTGCAGTTAGGGCAGAAATTTGTGAGAGTCCGGAAACCGCAAAAGGCGCAATCCGCGACGGCCACCTGTCCGCCCCCCTTGATGACTGGATCGTAGAGCGGCTCGCCCTGCACCGCCTCAGAAAGAGTTGGTACAGGGACTACCTTCCGGACTTCAAAGATGCATTGCGGCTGGCCCAAGAATTGGAACTGGCTGCGCATCTACGATACCGCTGTTCAAAACCTATCAACGTGGCCAATTACATATGTGCCGTTGAAGTGACGGCCGGACAGACCAGCCCGGGAGAACCAGTTCCCATCACTGCAGGGTTCGAATTCTTCGTGACCGTGGGAACACGACCGTCGCTAGGCCTTAAGAGCGGCCGCCTTCAAGCCACTATCGAATCTTCCGAAGCCCGGCTAACCGACCGGCTCGGTGCCGACGATGATTGGAAGCCGTTTGAACGCGTCGAAATCGTTTGTCGTGGCGGAGATCACCAGCCATTTTGGCAAATAACAAAAGAGGATGGACCATTGGTGGAAAGCATCGCCACCGCTCGCGAACCTTTGTGCCAGCTTCGGTCGGCGAAAGCAGGAGATCGCGTCCACTTCCACTTCCTGGTGTATCCGTTGTTCTTTGCGCCCATGCATGGGAGTTACGACAACGATGGCGAAGAGCTTTCCGAAACCAAAAAGCGGCTGATCGAGCGAATTCGAATTGAAGCTCTTCGAGGGGGCTCGGAGACCGGCCCTGAAATCGAGGACGTAATCGTTCTGTGTTCACAGACGGTGGCAGTTACCGACGCGGGGGAGGAATAGTGGACGCCTCCAGTCGTGAGCAACTCGTTCGAACCGCGAAAACCGAATGTTTCTCGCGATTGCTGCTGTTGTCCGGTCTGAATCCTATGAGGAGTTTTCGCTACTCGAATTGGGCTGGCGTCGATTTTTCGGAAAGAGAGAATACGGTCGTTGATTTGACAGGCGCGAACATACGGGAAGCTACGTTCGACTATGAGTTCTTATCTACAAACTTGGTGAGATGGACGCAGGTAACCGACGAACAGCACCGGGCGCGAGCAATTGCGCGCATCGGCTTCGATCACGATTACCGGCTGCTCCCGCTCGCGCTGCTGCTCAATTCTCGCCCTCCTTCGGACAGGGAGGAGGATCAGTCATTTGAGTTTTTAGGTCTGCGAATTAGACGACCGAAAACCCGCGTAGTAGGCGAAACGCGACACTTCACGGTTATTGTAACCGAAGAAGACGGAAGACAAATGATCGTGGAAGCGGCGCAGAAAGAGGATCGCAAACTGCTCAAATTGACTCCGACCCTTTACGTCAGCGAGCACGCTGTTAATTTGGCGCGGCGCATTCTTGATTTTGTGCCGGGCTTCGCAAATCGTGAGCGATACCCGTTCCACCTTCGGCCCAACGAAACATTTTGTGATGGTGACCGGGGGCCGTTGATGCAATGCACTTCTCTCGCTGGTGCACCGAGTGGTAACTCGGCAGAACAGTTGCTGCACAGCGTCCATCCCCTCAACAAGTATGATTTTTCTGCCGTCGTGCGGAGCAGGGCGCCGCTGCAATACAACGCCGACGATAGCAGGTTTGTGGTCGTAGCAAGTCGGGAGGCGCTACATTATGGAAAGCGGTTGAGCACTTTTGCGAGGTCAACTTATCGGCTTCCGACGGTTCGGGAAATGACAACCCTTTTGGAGCGCTTCAAACCAGTCAAGCGACGCTCAACAAATGACGTTTTCTGGGCCATGGCCGGAGGGCGGCCGGAAGACTATGACGGGATTCGTTGGCCAAAGTACGATCAACTGGTTCGAATCCAATCAGTCAAATCCGAATTGCTTCGTGGTTGGCGGACCGACCTCGCTACGGAAACGTTCAGAATTGAGGAACATGAAAGAGGCAATTCTCGCGACCGCGAATTGGGAGCTCTTTTTTTTGTAGTCCAAGACACCGGATGATGGTTGCTCGTGAGCGAGGTCAATCGAATGGCACGCTCTGCACATCGACCTGCGTGTCGGGAATGCGCATCGCTCCGGGTCCCATTTGCCGAATAGGTACTCCGGGGGTGGCGCAGAGCCCCGGTCCGAGAAAATTTTCCGGCTTTTCTATAGGAGGTAACAATGTCCCTCTGCGAATGCGGGTTGAGCTCGTGGAAGCCGCTGCCTAGGGGGGATAGGGGGTTGTTCAAACCCAGTGGGGCAAAATGTCATTTTTGATTTCTAGAGTGCCAAAGCGCATCCAGCAAAACTGACAGGCTCGCCTGGCTAGGGCCAACGTCCCCTTACCCCCTTCCGTTGCACAATGAGTTTGCCCGGCTACTCGACCCGCCAACGCGAGCCGTTGCGTTCGTCAGACTGACATCGAAGCACACGACCGCCAGCGAAAAGGTCTCGGTGGTCTCGCAGCCATCTGCCGAGCCTGACCGGGTCAAACTCGCCGTCGTGCTCGCCCGGCGCGATCTCTTCTAGGAGTGCGAGCAGGGTCTCACCCTTGGCCCCGGCGCATTCTGCACGGTTGACCAACTGCTTGAGCCGGACTGGCTGGTCGCCGAACGCAGCATCCCAGGTTTTCAACACACGGCGAAAAGTGCCAGTGTTACGATCTTCCTGATCCACCTCCGGCTGCATCGTCAGGCACACATCGGGCAGACCTGCTGCGATCAGCGGCTGTCGAACCATCCGATCCCATTCAGGGAAGCGCGTGCGTGCTTCTAAGGGCTGCGTTCCGACAAGATAGTGACGAGCAATGGTCAAAGCGGCGGTAACAAGCTCGCCACGACGTTCAAGACATTCGTCCTCGAAACTCCAATTGAAGCGACGCTCACGGGGGTTCTCCACTCTTGGGGCCAGCCGACAGACAAAGGCTCGCGATGCTAAATCGCCCCTAAATGCCAGTTGATTGCCGGTGCACATGATAGTGACGGCCGTTGGGAAGTACTGCTCCTTGCTGACGCCAAGGATGCGAGCACCCCATTTTGGGGAGGTAGCAATGGCGCACAGGTGCTCGCCGTCGAGCGGCCGCATGCAGTTGTCAAACAGAATGAATCGACGGCCAGCGCGGAAGGCGGCGAAAAGACGCTTCTCCTCTTCCGCCGCATCCGGGGGCTGGTTCATCGTTTCTACCGTCTCACCCCGCGCAATAAGACTGATTGACGTCGCCAGCTTGGTCTTACCGCTGCCAGCCTGCGGAGCGTCGAAACCATAGATTGGAGCGATGGGTAGCGCCGGCCGGAGAAGCACCGACATGAGGCAGGCAGCCCATACCGCGAAGGCTGCATCGTCGGCAAAGTCAAAGCCTCGCGTGACATCCCTGAGTGCGTCGACGGCCGCTTGAACGTCTCGCTTGGATGGTGACCTGGAGACCGACGGAAACTTGATGCTAGGTGCGAAGAAGACTCCGCTGTCCGGATCATAGCCCTCCTTTTCGACAATCGAGCCGTCTGGGCGCATCGTAGGATGAGAAAGGAGTCCGAACAGATAGCGCAAACGCCATTCCTTTTTGTATAGATAGTGCTTGGCGAAGCTCTCGGGACATTCGGCGGGCACAGTGTGTCCGCGACGCGCGTCAAACTTGCAAAATTTGATCGCGCGCATCGCCTCTTGCTGGATTTGCTGGACATTCATGGGCACGATCTGCGGCGCCCAAATGTCCTCACCGTCCCGTGTGCCCTCGATACTATCGCGAACAAAAACGACTTCATCGCCGCGCTGGAAGATGTCGCGCGAACTGTTGGCCAGGGTTTTGTCCAGTCTCGCGAGGTTTTTGTTTAGCTCGGCAGGGGAGAGAACAATATGTTCGCCCTCGCGTCCCACCTCTTCACTGGCCTCTCTCCAAACACGTTCGACAAATCGGGCGCGCTGCTTACTAGTGCGTTTGCGATTTTGGGTGTCCCTGTCAGCCGAAGCCGATGCCTCTCGATCTGTCGGCCAATTTGCATTGAACTGGTCGAAGGTCTTGCCAGAGCGACGAAAGTCGCACGCCATGCGAAAGAGCACTCCATTGTGATCGCTGTCAGGTCTGCGAAACCGTTCGGGGAGCTCGTAGCCATCCCGTTTCGCGTATTTGAGAATGAGAGCGCCGGTGACGGGATTTGTGGGATTTGGTTTGGCCCAATTCCAAACAGCCTCGAACTCGCCGTCGCGCTGGGCCCCATCCCATGAGTCTGACCATGTTTCGGCCAGTGCCCGACCTTCCGCGCTCCCGCCGGACTCGTAGTGGATCGCCGAAATGAAGTCGCGCCATAGTGCACGACCGCTTCCGCCGGGTTCGCTAAAGCGATCATCGTTCTTCGTCATGCGGACAGCTCTCGACAATTCATCAAAGTCGGTCCGAAAAACCTTCTTCGGAGCGGGAGATTTCAAGTCTCGACCGTCCGCCGGTACAACGTCGAGGGGGTCCAAAAACGCGCCCTCGTTCTTCAGACACCAGTAACGGGAATCGACCGGGCGCGATGGCCAGTACATGAGACGAAAATGCTCGAAGCATCCTTCGTCCACCCCGGCAAGATCATCGACAATCATTTGCGCAATAGCGCGCGCGATGGACCGGTACTGTTCTGGAGCGATGCGAGTCGCCAGCCAAACGACAATACGAATGCGAGGTTTCGCGTTGGTGCTCCGATGGGTTTCGTGCGCGACGAAAGCATAGCGAGAAAGTTTGGTCCGCCCTTGCTCGATGGCCTTCAGAAGTGCGGGCGTTGCCCCATCAATATCCAGACAGACCGCCGTCCGGAATTGGATCGTCTCTTTCGCTCGTCGTTTGCCCTGGCACTTCCCGGCGAGATACCATCCTGACCGTTTTTTGATAGCGTCTCGCTTCTCCTTGGGCAGAGAATGAAACCTTTTCTCGGTATGTTCATCGCGGAGCGGAGTTGCGATGCGCTCGCAGAATTGAGCCCAGGTCAACTTTGCGATTTCGTCGACGGCACCAAGGTTGTCCCCGTTGCCGCACGAAATTGTCCGCCGACGTTCATCGGTGGCAACGCCGCTGTTGCGGTCTTCGGTAGGCCGTACACGTTCATCCGGCTCACCTAAGAGAGCAGCTAAACTTCTGCCATTCATTGTACTCGCGCCTCCGAAATCAAGGCGTCGATCTCTAGCTGTCGGACGAGCCGCCTTCGCTCGTCTCTGGATTGACGCCAACGCCAAAGCGCCGAACGTGCTTGCATGTATTCGGCAAGCTTCATTCCGCGCTCACGAAAAAGCTTGAGCTTGCCGCCGCCGACAATCGTGCCGAGATCACCGACATGTGGAACACCGATTTCAGCCGCGGCGTCCAGGAATAGCGCGAACCGGTGGTGCGCATTTGCGCGCGCCTCGGCCCGGCGGGCAACGAGCGCCAGGTATTGCCTGCCGGGGTCACCGTCAGCACATTTGCGCATCTTAGACTTCCTGCTCGGTCAGATTGTTCTGGGAGGCGTCCCACACACCGGCCACGTTTCGCGAAGATTAGCTTTCCGGCCGGGAAATCCGGCCAAGTGTCAGCATTTCCAAGGCAACTCGGCGCGGAATGAAAATCCGGCGGCCGACGCGAAGAGCTGGAATTTGACCAGATCGGATCGCGCAATCGACGGTGTGGCGGCTGCAGCCAAGCTCGCGGGCAAGCTCTGCAGGACCGAGGGGAGGGCCAGTCATATCCATGGGTTTGCTTCCTTTGAATTCAGCAATGAAGACGTCTGTTGACACGTCGTATACAAATGTCAACACGTCTGTTGACATCCGGTGCGCCAGATGAAATCTGTTGCTGTCTATTGGAAAGAAGGAGCGGTCAGTGCCCAAGAAGCCGAGCGAGCCGAAACGGGCCACGAAAATGGTAAGGCTCAGTGCGGAGCTCTGGGAGCGGACGAAGTCATTTGGGGCCTTGAAAGGTCGCACCCCTCGTCAAGAGTTCGAACTTCGACTGAGCCATTCGTTTGCAGGCGGCGGCGAGGTACGCGGACTCTCTTGGGGCAGCGCTATGGGAAGACTGGTTGGCATGCTTGCCGACGAATCGTTCGCATACAGCCGCTCGGTCGACGAAGCACTCGCCAAGGTGCAGGTCGCCATGCAGGAACTCTGCAGTTCACTGTCGGAGCCGGTTCGCGAGGCCCTCGGACCACAAGCGGGAACGCCCCTAACTGATGAGCAACAAGCCTGGGCTCGCTCACAGGGAACTTTGTTCGCGGGTAAGATACGTTGGGCCGATGCGACACGAGGGAAGGACTCTGGAACGAGTGGAGAGGATCAACTCAGCGAAAAAGAGTTCCGCATGCTCCAGGAGGCACTCCTGCTGTCGCCTCGGTGCCTGGAGGCAATGTCACCGGCAAGACCTACCAAGCGCGGGCCTCGATCATGAGCAGGAAGCTTCGAAAAGACGCCAATATCGACAAGCACGGCTCGGGTTGGCGCATTCGTTACACGCATGAGGGCAGGCGCTACACCGTCACTGTGAATGGCGACAAGGCCGGCGCTCGCGCCAAGTGGAACGAGATCAAGACCCAGATCGACAAGGGTGCACATACCGCGCCAAGCGCGCTCACATTTGCCGGGTGGGTTCCGCAGTTCGTGGCGCTCGTTGAGGCCAAGCGGAAGAACGCTCGCACAGCGGAGTACTACACGCACAAGCTGAAATACGCGCTCAACGCCTTCGGCGGCCAGTTACTTCAGAAGATCACTCCCAGCGATATCGATAAACTCACCGGCGATCTGAAGGGCAAGGTATCCGAAGGCACGCGGCGGCATGTATTTGTCGCTGCCAAGGCGTGCCTTTCGGCTGCTGTGCGTAAGGGGCATATCGACAGCAACCCCGCTGCTCGCGCCGAAGGCGTCGACGTAGACGAGGTCGACGTGGGCGACACGCTCCCTCGTGAGAAGTTCGCGGACTTCCTGAAGGGCTTTCAGGGCAATGCGCTGGAAAGCATCGTGACGGTCGCTCTGCACACTGGCGCACGCCGCAACGAAATCCTCGCGATCCGGCATTCCGATATCGACTACAAAGCCGGCGTGCTTCGCATCGCTCGCTCGGTGGAGCGCACCAAGAAGCACGGCACGCGCTTCAAGACACCAAAGTCCGGCAAGGCGCGAGAGCTGACAATTGACGTGGAGCTGCTGGCCCTGTTCCGGCGCGAGCGCGAGGCGCTGGCGCGTTTCATTGCCGGTGTGTCGGCCGATGCCGATGTGGACTTGTCGCTGGTGAAGCTCCCGCCGGATGCGCTGGTGTTTTGGTCCAATCGCGACGTTCGCGACTTCGCTAAGCCTCGCAATGACGCCGATGTCAGCCGCAACTTCCGCGAAGAGGCGACCAAGCTCGGCTATCCTCGGCTTCGTTTCCACGACCTTCGCGGCTCGCACGAGACGGCGCTGCTTGATGCCGGGGTGCCTGTCCACGTTGTCGCGGCGCGGTGCGGCCACAGCGCGGCCATGCTGCTGAAGACATACGCCGAACGGACGCAGAGCGCTGACGCGAAAGCGGCCGATGCGATGGCGGCGATCTTCGGGCGCAGCTAGGCGTCCATCAGCTCCAGTTTCGGCAAGCCACGTACGATTTTCATCGTCTCCAGGCTCACGGTGATGATGCGCTGGAAGAGCTTCAGCGGATATGAGGGGTCGTTCATCGTCTCGATGGCATAGAGGTTGGCGTCATTGGCGATGCCGCTAGCGGGATCAGTCTTTACGCACTGGCGCTCCATCACCCATTTTAGTGCCGGCTTGCCATTGACCACGTAGTCATAGGCTTCTTCGGGGATGCCGGTCATCGTGATGCGCGGGTTATAGATCACGGTGCTTAGGTCATCGGTCGTCTTGCCTTCGGCATTCTTAGTCTTCCCGTGCTTCATCTTTTCGACGCGGAAGTAGGTGGTCGGGTTTTCGATCACGGCAAGATCAAGACTGCCTTGTTTGATGGTGACGGGGTAAGGATCGACTGTCTCATAGTCGATGTGGAGATCGGCAAGCGCGCGTCCCGCCTTCGCAAAGCGCCAAAAGTCGGCGGCGGATTTGACGCAAGGAATGCGGGGCAGCTCTTTGGTCAAGTTGTCGGCGTAGCGCTCGCGATACTCCTCAGAGTGGAGAAGCCCATACACGTAGTAGAAGATATCTTCTCGTTGAATTTGCTCGCCGGGATACGTCGTAGTGAAGCGAGCCAGAGCAACCTGCGTGATCGCGTTGGATCGCGCGCCTTTCTGGCCTTCCAAGAGGTCGCCCTTGATTGGCTGTTCCCACAGTTCCAGCGGGAGATACTGCGCTCCATCCAGATCAACCGTGTGGAGCCCCGCAATCGAGTCCATCATGAGGGTGCTAAAGCCCTGCCGTCCGGCTTTGACAGATATTCCCATCACGCGGTTCGATGTTTCATTTCCCGGAAAAAGGTGCGCCCAGTGCCCCGGCCGCTCGATAAAGAACGGATCATAGTAGAGCCATGTCTTGAAGAACGGGCGGTACGTGAAGGCCCTTATCGCCGAGGGATCAAAATTCGGGACATCGGGCCTATCGACGCGCTGGAGTAACCCCGTTGACCAACTAATTTTCGTTGCATCTTTGTTTACGACTGCGGCCGGCGTCAGCTCAGCGCTCGACGATTTGAGCTTGGCAAACTTTGCCTGCTCGGCGCGGAATGTCGAAATCGACTTTTCCATATTTGACCGAAGTTCGTGCTTGCTGGAACTGATCGTCCAGCTGTCGCGACTGGTGCTGACACCCACAGAACGTCGCGAAAAAATAGCGTCAGTGTTCCGATCTTCCGAAGCTACCGGCAGATACATTGCGAAGTTTGGGTCGCGCTGTCCAATCCAGTCGCCGTGCTCGTCAGGCACGATCTCTCTCCAGCCTTTGGCGGCTGTAATGCCACCCATGGAGGCGAACGTTTTGACTCGCAGGAGCTTTTCTTCGCGAGTCAGATACTCTCCAATGTCGTGAAAACGAATGTGTCCAGGGTCGGCGGTGGTTGTGCCTTTGATAAGCAGCGTAATGGCAATTGGAGCACGGCTTCCGCTACCAAAAATCTTGCCGCCCTCTCTGCGGGATCGCTCGCCTTGGGTGCGCTGATTGCCTCGCAAATGAAAGACATAGAGGCTGCTGAACTCATCCGCTAAGGCCTTGCGCAGTCCGTCCATCGCGTTGCCATCGATCCAGCCGGCATTGGTGACGAAAGCCATAACTCCACGAGCGCCCAAGCGGTCGCTGCCCCAGCGGATCGCCCGAATGTAACTATCGTAGAGATTTCGGTTCAACGTCGCTGTTGATCGCTTGGCGTAGGTATCGGCGATGCGCGCGTCTAGGTTGGGATACTCGATGTTCTCTGCATCGTCGTTCGCGCTACCCTGTCCAACGGAATATGGAGGGTTGCCAACGATTACGCGAATATCCAATGCCTTTTGCCGCGAACGGCGCTCCGAATTGTCGGGCATCAGGTTCGCGATCATGTCGCGGTCCTGTTCGTACATTTGGAAGGTGTCCGTCAAACAGATGCCTGCGAACGGAACGTACTCGCCGCCCATGACGCCATGGTATGCAGCCTCGATGTTCACTGCCGCGATGTAGTAGGCGAGCAGAACGATCTCGTTAGCGTGGATTTCGTTCTTGAACTTGTGTTTCATCTCCTCGGGTTTGATCAGACCAGATTGTAGAAGGCGCGTTATGAAGGTGCCGGTGCCCACAAATGGATCGATGATGTGCACGTTCTTGGAGCCGAGTGTCTGTCCGAATTCGCCTTGAAGAACTTCGTTCACGGACTTCAGAATGAAATCGACGATTTCGACCGGCGTGTAGACGATGCCAAGTCGCTCCGTCATGCGGGGAAAGGCGTGTCGAAAGAAACTATCGTAAAGCTGCACGATGATGGCCTGCTTGGCCTTAGCCGATTCAACATCAGCGGCTCGGCGCTTCACACTGCCGTAGAACTTCTCTAGGGCCTCCGTTTCCGCAGACATCGATTCCGGTTGAATGACGCGCAGAACTGCATCCATGGCCTTCGATACGGGGTTGTGACTGGCAAAGCTGTAGTCTTCAAATAGCGCGTCAAACACCGGCTTGGTGATAATGTGTTGAGCGATCATCTCGACCGCTTCGTCATCGGTGACACTTGGGTTCAGATCATCGCGCAATTCAGCCAGGAAGCCATCGAAGGCTTTCCGCGCCTTAGTTCCAGGCTCTTTGACAATCGCTTTGATGCGAGTGATGTGGGTTTGCGCAATCTTTGCGATGTCGCCCGCCCAATCCTCCCAATAGGTGCGCCGCCCGCACTTCTTGACGATTTTCGCCATGATCGCCGTAGCGAATTCATCGATCCAAAGCGGGAGCTGTTGCGGCTCTTGAGATGGCGATTCGCCCGAGGAATCCCGATCCGCATCCGTCGCAGAGCCGCGACCCAGGCCGACGGTTTCAGGCGCGGCCCGCATCCGGTTGGGCAGGGTGTTGGAGACGGCAATGATTTCGATCTTGCCGGAGACGTTCTCGCCTAGGTCGATCTTGTTGATGGTCGCATCCATGCGCTCGTCGTGAGAGCGAAGGGCGTTGAGGATTTGCCAGACGACGCGGTAGCGCTCGTTGTCGTTGAGCGCTTCTTCAGGTGGGACGCCGGCCGGGATCGCGATGGGCAGGATCACATAGCCCATCTTCTTGTCCGGCGCGCGGCGCATCACCCGCCCAACAGATTGCACCACATCGATTTGCGATTTTCGCGGATGCAGGAAGAGGATGGCATCGAGCGCCGGCACGTCCACGCCTTCGGAAAGGCAGCGTGCGTTGGAGAGAATACGACACGCGCCTTCAGTGTCCTCCTTCAACCACTTTAGCAGGCGCTCGCGCTGCTTAGCGTTGAACGTCCCGTCCACATGATCAAGCTCGCAACGGAGGCGCTGCTGCTCCTCGCTTTCCCCCGATTGCTCCAACTCGCTGGCCACATACTCATTAACTACGGAGGCAAATTGCTTGGCGACCAACTTCGATGTCTTGATGTCTTTGCAGAAGGCCAGCGCCCGCCGCATCGGCTCGGGGTCTGTCGCCGCGTCGTCCTTGAAGTTCTGTTTGCTCAGCGCCTTATAGCAACCGATGATCTTGGTCGCGTCATCGAGCTTAAGTTCGCTGCTCTCGGTAAGGCTCCGCTGGATGCCTTCAGAAACCGTGCCCTCATCCACCGCCAGGACAACAACTTTATAATCCGTCAGCAGTTGGTTTTCTACCGCCCAGGAGAAGCCCCGCGTGAAGAACGTCGGGCCATAAAGCTCCTCGTTATCCATGCTGCAAAGCTCGACCGAGCTTTCCTCGGCCTTCTGCTTGACGTTCTCGCCATACACGCGTGGCGTGGCTGTCATGTAGAGCCGCTTCGCCCCTTGTACGTTCTCATCGCTGTGAATCCGCGTGAAGTAGGATTCCTCTTGATCATGGAAAATCGCGCCAGTCGTACGGTGAGCTTCGTCACAAATGATCAGATCGAACGCGCCCATGCTGTTGACGAATTGGGCTCGCGAAATCACCTCGATGGACTGATACGTGGCGAACACCACGGTCATCTTGTCCGGCGCGGGCTTTGCGATTTCCTGAGCCAGTTTCTTCGCGTCGGTTGTGGCAGGGTAGGCAAGATCGTGGGTCGCGATGTCGGCGAAGTCGTCGCGGCCTGGCCGTTTGCCAACTTGGGCGTCCGAGCACACTGCGAAGCAGCGGAGCGGCACTGTCGTATCATTCGTCCATTCGCGAACCGATTGCGACATCAGCGAAAGCGACGGGACCATGTAAAGCACGGTCTTGCCCACGCCCACGCGATCTTCGGCGATCTTTAGGCCGGTGAACGTTTTGCCGGTGCCGCAAGCCATGATGAGCTTGCCGCGATCTCCTTCGGCGAATCCCCTGTGAACGGCGGCGAGCGCATCCTTCTGATGCAGCATCAGCTCTTTCTTCGCCGCCTGCACAACCTTGCCGTCACGAGCGAAGCGCGACCAATCGATTGCGCTTTCTTCCAGATCGGCGAAGCTCAGCCGCAGCGCCACCGGGTTTTGATTGACCAAGGCGTCCTCGGCGTTCTCGCTCCAATTTCCATCGGTAGAGTCGATGATCAGCCGGCGGCCGAAATGCTTCTTGCCCGACGCTGTGAAGAAGGAATCGATATCTTCTTTTCGAATGCGATAGCCGGCCGGATAGAATTTGCATTGGACGGCGCAGAATTTGTCTTCGCCGATGATCTTCGCGACCAGATCGATGCCAGTGTCCTTGGCGTTCGTGCCGTTGGCGGCGGCCCAATCCGCATAGGTCCAAGCATCCTCGTATAGGCTCTTTTGCAGCGGGTCGTTCCGCAGGTAGGCCAAGACGAGCTGTTCGAAATACGTGCCCTTTTCCCGCTCAGTCTTTGCGGCGGCACGATAACGTTCCAAGATGTCGCGAAGTGCTTGCGCCAAAGCTTCGGCCCCCTGATTCGCACTTTCCCGAAGGGTTCATTTGAAGAACGCCCAGTCAACGATTTCGCGGGCTTGCTCAGGATCAAGCTCGGGGCCATCTGTGGGTAAATTGGAGCGGAGCACTCCCTGGCTGCGCGAATGAGCGATCTTCTGAGGAATGCCATTGCCTCGATCCAACTGGGGATCGAGGACTATCAGTCTAACGACGAACGGCGTCCGATTAGCGCCGTACGCAACTTTTATGCGGGCGTCCTGCTGCTTGGCAAAGCTTGCCTTCTCAAGGCGGCTTCTGGCGCCGAACCGATGGAGGTTCTCGCAACTCGTTTTGGGCCGGTCCCGGACGGACAGGGCGGAGTGAAGTATCAACCCCAAGGCCAACAGACGATTGATCTCCAGGACCTGAAGGAGCGATTCAAAACATTTGGTTTGGAATGGCCTGACGGTGACATTCGGAAGCTACAGCGGCTCCGGAACGAGCTGGAACACTACCATTCGGAGACTCCATCGGCTGCGATGTCGGAGGTTGTCGCGGCGTGCTTCCCTCTGGTTGCGGGTTTCTTTGAAATCTTGGGCCTCGACCCCGCGACCGAGCTTGGTGAGACGTGGAACGCCATGCTTACTCAGGAAGCCTTCTTCAAAAGGCAGAAAGCTCAGTGTGACGCGACGCTGAGCAAATTGCCATGGTTCGACAAACTTACTCAGCTAGACAAGATTGAATGCCCCTCCTGCGGATCGGCTCTGCTATTCCAGCGAGACGCCGGGAATGATGATGTTGCAGAGATCGATGGTGCGTGTAGGGCGTGCGGACAAAAGATTGGTGCCGAGGGTTTCGTCGAAGCAATTGTCGATTCCGAGTATGGCCTAAGCAACTACCTCGCGATCAAGGACGGTGGCGAACGCGAAATTTATGATTGTCCAGAATGTGGAAACGAGACCTACGCCGATGGCGAGTGCTGGTTTTGCGAACTCGAAATTTCCGGAGAATGCGGGCGGTGTCACGCAACGCTCACCGCTGACAACATAGCGGCGGACAATTCCAGCATATGCGCCCATTGCGACAACATCCTTTCCAAAGACGACTAGGCGCGGGTGGACGACGGAATTGACTTGGTGCATTTAGCGCTCGTCGCAGCCACCTGCTCGGGCACCGGCGGGAACGCCGCCGGAACATCGCCGGCCGCTTCTTCCCACAAATTGGTCCAATTCGTGGTCCAGTTCCGGGTTTGAGCTGCTGCTGTTTACCAAGGAGTGGGCCATAACTCCTTGAACTACCTGGTGCGCGGGCGTGGCGGAATTGGCAGACGCGCCGGACTCAAAATCCGGTTCCCCTTAAAGGAGTGTCGGTTCGACCCCGACCGCCCGCACCATGTCAACCCCGTTTCTGGCTGAATGACTGGCGAAACCGGACGGAGCGACCCGTTACGTCCCTCCACCTACCCCTCCAGCCGAAGGCGACGAAAAGACCGATGACGCTGCCAGCGAACGGCAGAAATCGGTCCGTGAATTGCCGTTCGAGGCACCGTTACCAAGGACGGCTATTGGCCCCAAGCAGTCGTTCAGCAGGTCGCCGAAACTTCAGGTGAAAACGTACCTCCGGCTGCCGGCGGACTACTCGAATCGGTCCGCCGGCAGTCGATGGCTTGATCTGATCAGTTCCCAGCGAGTTGCACAGTCCTAGCCGCCTTCTCGATGAGTTCGGCCACTGCCTTGGGCTGCGACACGTAGATCGCATGGCTGCCTTTGGCTTCGGTGACGGTTGATCCGGCGCGCTTCGACATCCCGCGCTGAGCGTCGGGCGGGATCATTTTGTCCGTCGTGGCGACGAGGTACCAGCTTGGTTTGGATTTCCAGGCCGGCGTGCTGACCTCGCCATTCAACGCATCAAGACCCCATGGCACTTGCGAGTTGGCCATGAAAGTGGCCTTGGCCGGCGCCACATCCGCTGCGAAAGACGCGGCGAACTTCGCCTTGTCTAGCATGAGGAAGCCATCCTTCGGCGGAAGGATCGGTGGCACGGGAGCGCCGGGCACAGGATTGGCGATCAGCTTGGCGACCGACTCCCCCACATCGGGGGCGAAGGCCGTGATGTAGACCAGGCCCGCAACCTTCGGGTTGTTGCCAGCTTCGGTGATCACGACGCCGCCGTAAGAGTGACCGACAAGGATGACAGGCTTGTCCTGGGCGTCGATGACCGCCTTGGTGGCCGCCACGT
>JADMIO011070322.1_pt1 | contig 23846 bp, 21 predicted proteins | sample 8958161 | NCBI WGS metagenome assembly JADMIO01 (sample SAMN16585339, study PRJNA669376) | soil metagenome | isolation source: Crop rotation soil | place: USA: Cullars Rotation, Alabama | collected 2011
GGGAATTCTGTTGACGCTGGGCATGGCAGTGGACGCCAATATCCTGATCAACGAGCGGATCCGGGAGGAGCAGAAGAATGGGCGGCCGCCGCTGTCGGCTCTGGAGCACGGGTTCACGCGTGCCTACAACACCATCTTCGATTCCAACGCGACGGCGTTCCTGGCGCATGTCATGCTGTTCATCTTCGGGTCCGGCCCGGTGAAGGGATTTGCGGTGACGATCACCGTGGGGATCGCGACGTCGCTGTTCACGGCGTGGATGCTGACGCGGTTGCTGGTGTCGCGCTGGTATATCGCCACGCGGCCGCAACTTCTGCCGGTGTAGGCGGCAGCGATGTTCATTCGACCGCGGCTTCGGTTGGCGCCCGACAATACGCGCATCCAGTTCATGCGCGGACGGGTCATGGGATTGGTGGTCTCTGCCATCCTTTCGACTGCGTCGGTGGTGCTGTACTTCCATCCTGGGCTGGCGCTCGGCATCGATTTCTCGGGCGGCATCGTGATGGAGGTGAGAACGCCTGGGCCAGCCGACTTTGCGCAGATCAGGGCCGCCCTGGCGAGCGAACATATCGCCGAGCAAGGCGTTCAGCGGTTCGGCGATGAGTCGTCCGTGCTGATCCGGCTCGGCACGCAGCCGACGGAGGCAGCGACGCAGCAGGCGGTGACGCGGGTGAGGACGGCGCTGGAAAAGGCGGTGCCCGGCAGCAAGATCGTGCGGACAGATGCAGTGGGTGCCTCGGTGTCGGCGGAGCTGTTCCGCAATGGACTGCTGGCGCTGCTGATCAGCCTGGCGATGATCCTGGTTTACATCTGGTTCAGGTTCGAATGGCAGTTTGCCGTGGGTGCCGTGGTGACGCTGATCCTCGATGTCACCAAGGCGATCGGGTTCCTCGCGGTGACGCGGATCGAGTTCGACCTGGTGATGGTTGCCGCAATTCTGACAATCCTGGGGTATTCGACGAACGACAAGGTGGTTGTCTACGACCGGGTGCGCGAGAACCTGCGCAAATACAAGACGATGCCGCTGCGCGACCTGATCGATCTATCGATCAATGAGACGCTGAACCGGACGTTGGGGACGTCGATGACGGTATTCCTGGCGAGCCTGCCGCTGGCGTTGTTCGGCGGCGAGTCGATTTCCGGATTTGCGTGGGTGATGTTGTTCGGGATCGTGGTTGGTACATCGTCGTCGATCTTCATTGCTGCGCCCATTCTGCTGTTCCTGGGCGAGAACCGGTTGCGGCGCGAGGCGGCGCCGGTGATCGCGCCGACGGCCAAGCCGGCGGTGCGCCCGTGATGCGGCGGCGAGCCTTGCTGCTTGGGGCGGCGGCGTTCGGCGTGGTCGGGCATGTGCGGGCGAACCAGCGGCTGACTTTGCTGGTCGGTGCGACAGCCGGTTCGGCGGTCGATACGGTCGCTCGGACCTTTGCCCCGTTCCTGGCGCGGCATCTGCCGTTCACCGATGTGGACGTGCGCAACCTGCCGGGCGGGGCGGGACTGGCGACAGCCGACGCGGTGGCGAAGGCGGCGCCGGATGGCAGCGTGCTGGGGTGGGTGGCGACGCCGACATTGCCGGCCCGGGCGGTTGACCGGGGGGCGGAGGATCTGCTGCGGCGGGTCGCTCTACTGGGCGCGGTGCACAAGGAGCCGATAGCGGTGGTTTCGCCGGCGGCTTCGCCGCTGGGGTCGGTGCAGGACATCGTGGCGCGCGCGGCCGAGGACGCCGAGGCGGTGCCGTTCGGGACGCCTCCGCCCGGCAGTCCGCCACATCTGGCGGCGCTGCGGTTGCAGGTGCTGGCGCAGACGCGGCTGAACATCGTTGCGTTCCCGTCGGCGACGGCAGCGCGGCAGGCGGTGGTTGCGGGGAATGTGGCGGCGGCGGCGCTGACGCTTTCCAGTGCCATTGGGGACCTTCGCGAAGGACGGCTGGTGGGGCTGGGGATTGCGGCGAACAACCGGAGCGATGTGTTCCCCGACATGCCGCCGATGAAGGATTCCGGACTGAACCTGTCCGCCAATGTCCGGCGCGGGCTGGCGGCACCGGTGCGGCTGCCGGCGGAGCTGGTGGCGCGGTTGGGAACGGCAATGCAGGGAGTGGTGGCGGATCCGGAATTCCGTGATCAGGCGGCGGAACGGGGTATTCTGGCGAAGTGGCTTGACGGAGCGGCGTGGGCGTCGGCTGCGGCGATCGAGCGGGCTGAGCTCGCGCAGCTTTGGGAGACGGAGCCCTGGCTGCAGGAGGGGACAGGGTAGCGCCCCTCTCCCGGCGCTGCCCGCCGACCTCCCCCCGCTCGGCGGGGAGAGGTGTGCTTTCAGGTTGGGTAGTAGACGCGGCCGTCGAACAGGCGGCGGGCGGTGCGGTAGAAAGCCCCGCTGTGGGCCTGCCACTGGCTTTGCGGGCTTTGGGTTACGTCGGCGCCGACAGTCAGTATGCCTGAGGGCATGCCGATACGGACCTGATCTGCTGCGCCGGGACGGAGAGCCTGGTTGGTGAGCGTGCCGGTGATGCGGGCCGCGACCGCGGTGCAAAGGGAGGCGGTCAGGGGCAGCGCGCGGTGGGGCTGGCCGTTGGAGAGGAAGCGCGCTGTCAGGTCCACCTGGTCCGCGGCGATGGGGTCGCCGGAGAGGGTTGGCGAATCCATCGGCGGGGCGACGAAGCCGATGATCGGCACGCCGTGGATGGTGCGAGCCTCGGCTTCGTCCTTGGCTATCCCCATGGCGATGCTGGCCTGGCGGCGGATCAGTTGGAGTCTTTCCAACAAAGCGGAATCGCGCTCCAGGGCTTCGGGCAGCTCATTGCCGGTGAGGCCGAGGTCGCGGGCACGGACGAAGACGCAGGCGTTGGCGGCGTCGATCATCGAGGCCTCGATCGGGCCATGGCCGGGGATTTCCAGACGGTCGATCGGGTTGCCGGTTGGGAGGAGCCTGCCGGTTGTGGCACCGCCGGGGGAGAGGAAGTCGAGGCGAACCGGCGCTCCGGTGCCTGCGACGCCCGGGATGGCGAGGTCGCCGTCGGTCGCTGCGCGGCCATCCAGCAGCGGGAATGTCGAGCGGATGATTTTCCGGGTGTTGGTGTTGAAGATGCGGACGATGGCGGTGTCGCCGTTGGGGCGGACGATACCTTCGTCAACCGCGAACGGGCCGACGGCGGAGCTCATGTTGCCGCAGTTGCTGCGGTAGTCGACGGCGGGTTCGCGGATCTGCACCTGGGCGAAGGTGTAGTCGATGTCAGCGTCCTCGCGGTCCGACGGGGCGAGGACGCAGACCTTCGACAGCGAGGAGATCGCGCCGCCCATGCCGTTGAGCTGGCGGCCGTTGGGATCGGGGCTGCCCATGGCGGCGAGGAAGATCGGGTCCCACTCGGAGCGGAGCGGCAGGTCGCGGGCGTGGAACATGATGGCGCGGCTGGTGCCGCCGCGCATGAAGACGGCGGGGAGGGAGAGGAGCGGCATCGCGGTTTCCTCCGGCTGGGTTGGGCGGAGTTTTGACGGGGGTCGCGGTGGGGGGCAAGGGCGCGGTTTCATCTCACGCATGCCCCCTCAAAGCCGGCACTGGCCGCGCATGGCTGACCTGTCCCCGAGCCCCTCGCACAGAAAGTGCCGTTGGGTAAGGTCTGCTCCCATGGACGCGTCCACGCCAACGAATCTTGTTCTCACCCGAACAATGAGGAGAAACCTCTTTCTGCTGGTCTGCTGCCAGGCCATCGGTCAGTCGGCCAACACGATGATGTTCACCGCCACCGCACTCTCGGTGGTGACATTCTTCTCGATGCGCGATCTGGCCACGCTGCCAATAACCATGCAGCACCTTGGTGTGATGCTGTGGGTGTTCCCGGCGGCGTTGCTGATGCAGCGGCGAGGGCGTCGCTTCGGCTCCATGGTCGGGTCCGTGTTCGGAATGGTCGGCGCCTCGACCTGCGGGATGGGCCTGTATATCGCCAGCCTTCCCGTCATGTGCGTGGGTGGCCTGATCCTGGGCTACGCCGTGGCGAGCCTGCAAATGTACCGCTTCGCCGCGATCGAACTTGTGCCCTCCGGTTACCGGGCCAAGGCCATCTCCTGGGTGACGGCGGGTGGCGTGGCGGCCGGCATCCTCGGACCGGCGCTGACGCGATGGTCGTTCGACAAGCTGATGCCGATCTACCTCGCCACCTATGCCACCATGGTCGTCGTCCACATCATCGTCTTCACGATCATGTCCTTCATCCGGTTTCCGCCAGTGCAGGAGCCCACGTCCGTGCCGTCAATGACCGGTACGGACCTGTTGTCCACGCCACCACGGCCGCTATGGCGGATTGCATCGCAGCCGCGTTACGCCGCGTCAGTGATCACGGCAATGGTGGCGTTCGGCACCATGTCGTTTCTGATGAGCGCATCGCCGCTTGCCATCGTCGGGTGCGGGCTGCCGCACACCGAAGCCCACTGGGTGATCTTCCTGCACGTCATGGGCATGTTCGTTCCGTCTTTCTTCACCGGCAATCTGATCACCCGGTTTGGCGTGTTGAACGTGATGTTCTGGGGCGCGGGAATCCTTCTGGCGGGTGTGGCGGCCGCACTGCTCGGGTTGTCCGAGTGGAATTTCCGCATCGCTCTGATGCTCAACGGTCTGGGGTGGAATTTCCTGTTCGTCGGCGCGACGACGCTCTTGACCACCTGCTATCGTGCGTCCGAGCGCGCCAAGGCGCAGGCACTGAACGATTTCCTGGTATTCGGGACGACGGCGACGGCGAGCTTCCTGGCCGGATTTCTACAGGAACGTCTCGGATGGTTCCCGCTCAATCAGTCTGCCATCGTGCTGATCCTGATCGCGGTGCTGGCCGTGCTCTGGCTGTTGCTGCAGCAGCGGCGGCCTGCCGCGCTGCCATTGAGCCACGCGTAATCACGCCGTCGCCAATCCGCTGTCAGTTGGCCGATTCGGGGACCAGGGGGGCACGTGCTGTGACGTCATCGCCGATATCGGCTTCGGTCAGCATGCGCCATGTGCCGCTGATCAGTATCTCGCTGGGTCGGAAGCGCGACTTGTAGGCCATCTTGCGGCTCTCCGGGACCCAATAGCCTAGATAAACGTAAGGGAGGCCTGCAGCCTGCGCCCGCTCGATGAGCCACAGGATCGCGTAGGTTCCAAGCGAGCGCCGATCCAGGCCAGGAAGGAAGAAGCTGTAGACGGCGGACAATCCGTCGCCCAGCCTGTCCGCAAGGCACGCGCTTACCATCCTGTCGTCCGGGTCGCGGAACTCCACCATGAATGTTTCGATAGGCGTGTCTTCGACCATCGCGCGGTAGTCGTAGAAACTCATGGTGGCCATGTCGCCGTCGCCGTGCCGTGCCTGCTGGTAGCGCTGAAAGAGCTGGAATTGTTCGGCGGTGGCGCGGGCGGGGACCTCGAAGCCTTCCAGCATTGCATTGGCCCGTGCGATGCGGCGCAGCGTGCGGTCGGGCTGAAAGGCGGCGACAGGAATGCGTATCGGCACGCACGCCTGGCAGGACGGGCAGACCGGCGCGTAGGCGATGTTATGGCTGCGACGGAAGCCGGCGCGTGACAGGCGGTCATGCAACGAATCAGCATCGGGGCCGGTGATTTCGGTGACAACCTTGCGTTCGGTTCTTCCGGCCACGTAAGGGCAGGGAAGGGGGGCCGTCGTGTAGAAGAATTGCGGCCGGCGCGGGGGTCTGTAGGTCATGCGTAGGGCGATCCGCCGGGTATGTTCCAGGACGCGGGCGCGCGGGTCAACGCCCTTGCGCGAACCACCACCAGTCCACTGGCCAGATCGTGCAACGTGCGCCTGCGGACGGTGAACAGCGCGACGAGAAGCAGCAAGCCGGAGGTGGCAAGCGTCAGGTAGAAGAGCAGCGTGGAGACGAGTGCCTGCGGCAATGTTGGCTGGCCGAGATCATTATTGCGGCGGACGACGAGGTCGAATGCCGCCTGACCGGGCGTGGCCGACATCGGGCCGATGAGCGAGAGCATGTGGTAGCAGAACGGTACGAAGGGCAGCACGCCTAGCAGCGGCAGGCCGAGGCCCAGCGTCAGCACACCGAACAGCAGGAACGCGACCCACAGGCCGACGATCAGCAGTCCGATCAGCACGAGGTCGAGCAACCAGCCGAGTACGCGGCGGATGAGTACGCCCTGGGTGAGCCATTCGTCGTCGATCGGGCGAGCCTGGTAGATCATGGCGTCAACTGAATGGTCGCTGTGATGGTATTGGGCGTTGGCCCGAGTGTGATGGTCGCACCGTCTCGCCAGCGTTGCAGAAAATCGCGCGCGTGGCGGCTGAGCGGATTGCCGGACTGGCCCGGGGCCATGATGAACAGCGAGCGGTCGAGGTCTGCGAGGTCATAGACGCCGCGATACTCCGCTCCGTGCACCGATTGGAACTGCTGATAGGCTGGGCCGCCGCGATTGATGGTGGTGTCGTCACCGGGAGCGGGGATCTTCGGTGTCGTGAGGGCACCGAGCACCGGCAGCGAGCGCAGAAACGGATGTGCGAAGACTGCCTGATGGGCATCGCCCCAGCGCCATGCTGCGGGGTCGTTGCCGAACCGGTCGGACAGGTCCTTGACCGCATCGGCCAGGGCGGCCTGCAACGTGGCTGTGCAGTCGCCGCCGCACCAGTGTGCGCCGGATGGGGACAGCACGAAGGCCACGAACTCCACCAACGGCCCGCCGTTCGCGGCAGGGATGTCCGCCTGATGAAGGACGCGCGCATAGAAGGCGTGGACCCAGGCGTTGAGGATCAGCGGCTGCGGCAGATCGATAGCCATAGTGCCGTCCCAGCCGGGCAACAGTGCCTGCGCTCGGCCGGCGGCGCCATCGGCGCGCGGGACCTTGATCAGGGTTGGCAGCACCTGTTTGGCAAAGGCGGAGCGTGTGTCGATTTGCATGCCGGCGAAGTCGGCTGCGGTGAGCCGATGGGATTGGTCGAGCAGTTCGCGAATGCGGCGGGACCGCCAATCACCGAACCAGTCGCGGCCGAGGAAGATCGGGAAATCCGGCGGGGCGATGCGGTCGTTGGCATTCACCAGCCGACCACTGGCTGGTGCGAGGACGTTGGGAAGTTGATCGCCGGAGGCCCATCCGATCCAGTCGTGTGAGCCGTCGCCTGGTGCAGGCGAGGAACCGTCACCGGCACGGCGAATCGGAATTCGGCCGGTGACATAGAATGCGATGCGTTCCTTGTCAGCGACGAGGAGGTTCTGCACGGGCGCGGTGATCAGTTCCGCGGCTTTGGCGGCGGTTGCGACGTCGTGCGCCTGGTTCAGTGCATGGAGGCCAGCGGCAGCAGTGCCGTTGCCTGGGGCAAGGTGGGCCATGGCGACGCTGAGGAGCTGGCTGCCGGTGCCGGTCAGGTCACTGATGACCGGGCCGTGCCTGGTTTCGCGGACGATCAGGACTTGATCGGGTGCATCACGAACCTTGATACGCTCCTCGTGTATCACGAAGGGTCGCGGTCCGTCGGGCGTCTGATACTGGGATTCGCCGACGGGCGTTTCGATGAATACGTCCTGCACGTCGGCGCCCGTTGTGGTGAAGGTCCAGGCTATGTGGCCGTTGTGGCCGAGGACCATGAACGGAATGCCGGGTGCGGTGGCGCCCGCCAGAACGCCGTCTGGGGTCTCCATTCTTGCGAGGTACCAGATGGCGGGAAAGCCGAAGGCGAGATGCGGGTCGCCGGCCAGGAGAGGTGCGCCGGTGGCCGTGTGGCGCCCGTCCACGGCCCATTCGTTGGAAGCCGAACCCGGGAGCGTGTAAGGCTGAGGGAAGCGAGGCAGCGCGGTTGCGAGAGCTTCGGCAATCGCGGCGACCGAAGCTGCGGGCCGGAGCAGGGCGGCTTCAGGATGGCTGCTTCCGTTGGCGGGCGGCCAGAGTTCGTCGATCTTTTGCTGCGGAACACGGCCGGACAGGGACAGGCGTGACAGCTCGGTGCGCCAGTTGAGCGAGAGCCAGAGGCCCATCGTTTCGCCCCAGAGGAGGCTGTCCACAGGGTCCCAGCGTTCCGGCGCACCGAGGATGAGGAACTCGGGAGAGCTGAAGCGGCCACGGGCTTCGATCCAGGTGTTCACACCGTTTGCGTACGCCTGGAGGATGGCACGTGTTTCCGGCGGCAGGGTGGGATAAGCGGCGACGGCGTGGCGGCGCAGGCCGAGCGTGCGCATGGTGCGGTCCAGGCTGAGCGTGGCGGGGCCAGCGAGTTCGGACAGCCGGCCGGATGCGGCCCGGCGCATGAGGTCCATCTGGAAGATTCTGTCGCGCGCGTGCGCGAAGCCCAGCGCGGCGGCGGCGTCGGCTGCTGATGCGGCGCGAATCCGAGGGATGCCGTCGGAATCGAAGCTGATATCGACGGGACCGGACAGGCCGGGAATGCGCGCCTGCTGCGACCTGGGCGGCAATGTCAGCCAGAGGACGCCCGTGCAGATGGCGGCCACCAGCAGAACGGCGGTGCCAAGCCATGTCAGCAGGCGGCGAAGGAGGCGAACAGAAGCGCGCATCGCTGGAAGGTGGCGGTGCGGTGGGCGAAAGAAAAGCGATAATCCGGAACGGGATTGCACGAGGGGCGGCGCCTTGCTGGCAATCGACGTTGTGTGGCCTTAGGCTCGCGTCACGTCGCGTCGCAACCAGGGGATGCCCATGACCCAGTCACAGAGCGGCGGTTCGCAGCCGGTGGTGCGCGAACTGGAGAAGATCACAATCAGGTCCGATACCCGCGACGTGCTGGCGCACGCGGCGAAGGACGCGCGCAGGCTGGCGGATTATTTCATTGTCGATATCGATGCACACGTTACGGAGACGGCGTTCTGGTCCGACATCACGGACCGGATCGACAACGACTATCTCCGCCACGCGGCGAAGTCGTTCAGGGAGCGGGGTGGGTCGCCGCCGGGGCTGCTGAATATCGCCCCGGGCATGTCGTTCCAGGACATGTTCGGGAGGATCCCGCATCAGCAGCAGCAGGCGGAGGCGGTATCGGGCGAGGCCACGCACCGGCAGGTGGAGCTCACGCGGCGGGCGATGGACAGCATGGGCATCGATTACACCGTGGCGTTTCCGACGCCGATGCTGCTGCTGGGGATGCATCCGCAGGCCGAAGTGGAGGTCGCGCTGGGGCGTGCGTTCAATCGCTGGCTGGTGGAGGAGCTGCTGCCGCGGGAGCAAGGCGATGATGTACCTGCCGTTCAACGAGCCGGAAGCGTGCGTCGAAGTGGTGGAAGAATTCGCGGACGAACCGGGCGTGATCGGGTTCACCGTGGTTTCGACGCGGTATCGCCCGGTGCATCACAACAGCTATATGCGGCTTTATGCGGCGTTGCAGGCGACGGGAAAGCCGCTGGCGTTTCACTCCGGGTTCCATTGGGGCGATGAGTCGATGAAGCAGGTCAACCGCTTCATCTCGATGCATGCGATATCGTTCTGCTACTTTAACATGATCCATCTGACCAACTGGATCATCAATGGGATTCCGGAGCGGTTCCCCGAGCTGAAGGTGATCTGGGTGGAGAGCGGCCTGGCGTGGGTGCCGTTCATGATGCAGCGGCTCGATTCCGAATACATGATGCGGACGTCGGAGGCGCCGATGCTGCGGCGGCGGCCGAGCGAATATATCCAGGACATGTACTTCACCAGCCAACCGCTGGAGACGAGCAATCTGAAGCTGACGCAGGCGACGATGGATGCGATCAAGGCCGACACGCAATTGCTGTTCGCGTCGGACTGGCCGCATTGGGATTTCGATCTGCCGACGACGATAACCAACCTGCCGTTCCTGTCGGAGCAGGCGAAGCGCAACATCCTGGGGTTGAATGCGGCGCGGCTTTTCGGCTTCGAAGTGCCGGCGGGCAAGCTTGCTCGGGTGCCTGGGCCCGAACCGGCACTCGCGAAGTGACGGCTTCCACGCGGAGCGTGGCCGACGTTGCCGCGGAATTCTCGGAGGTGGTGATGGCGGCGTTGCGACGCGGGGACCTGGATGCCGTGCCGGAGAGTGCGCTGCGTGGCGTGCTGACGGCGGCGGTGAAGGCTTACGCGGCGAAGGCCGAAGCAGCGGAGGTTGAGATCACACCTTTCGAGGTGGCCGGGGTGACGGCAACGGAGGCTGCGGTGACGGCGTGTGCGATGATTCGTGCGGCGGACCTCAATCTGTTCGATATCGCGATGTGGTTCCAGCGGCCGGTGGCAAGAGGATGATCGGAGACATGCCATGAGCGAGATCATGGTTGGCAGGTGCAGCGAACTGGCTGATGGTGACCATCGCGTCGTCGCTGTCGGCGAGCTGGAGGTCGGTATCTTCCGGTTGGATGATCGGTTTGTGGCATATGAGAACCGTTGTCCACATTCCGGCGGACCAGTTTGCCAGGGCAAACTGTTCAATGGGGTCGAGGAGATCATCATGCCGGACCAGACGAGTCGCGGCCTGCGATTCACCCAGGACCGACATGTCGTTTGCCCATGGCATGGCTACGAATTCGATCTCGACACCGGGCGGCATCCTGGTGATCCGCGGGTACGGCTGCGTCCGATAGCTGTGCGCATTGCTGACGATTGCATATACATCGACACGCCGGGATGAGGTTTTACGCGCTTCGTTGGCGTGACGCTCGCTCCAGGCGGTTTGTCATGTATCCGAGGTGACGCAGCATAACGGGCAGCGCGGGCCGCGCCGGCATCGGTGCATCATCCAGGATGGCGAGCCACTGTTGCCAGTCATCCGGTGACAGGCGGAGGGACTTCCTGGCGCATTCCGCATCGTTGCCGGTCAGTTGTGCCATGCGGAGATACAGTCGCAGCTCCTGGCGGACGACCTCCGGGACCGTTTGATCTGTGGCGACAGACATGAAGGCGCTCCTTGGTCGGTTGAACTGTCGGTTGCCTCTGTCGCAGGCGTCGGGGTTGCAGTCGTTGAAGTAGTTCACACCAGGCCGGATTTCCGCAGAGTGAGCGGTCCATTGACCATGCGGTGCATCTCTGATTCGATGGTCCGGCGATGACGGGTGTGGACACAGACCACCAGAGGCGCATGTCAAATCCATACGAACGCTTGCCGGAATCCGCCTTCTGGCGTCCTGCCGTGGCGCAGCGGCATCTTTCCAGGATCGGCCCGCTGTGGTCGCCGAAGTTCGATATCGGGCCCGAGCAGCGGGTGGTCACATTCGGATCGTGTTTTGCCCAGCACATTGCGAGAGGGCTGCAAGCGCGCGGCTTCAGTTGGCTGAACACGGAACCGTCACCGCCGGGCATGTCCAAGGCTGACGCGATGCGGTTCAATTATGACCTGTTCTCGTGCCGGACCGGGAATATCTATACGCCGTCCCTGCTGCTGCAATGGACGCGGTGGGCGGTTCTGGAGGAGCCAGCTCCAGCGGAAGTGTGGGAACAGAGCGGGCGTTACATTGATCCGTTCCGCCCCGCGATCGAGCCCGGCGGCTTCGCATCGGTCGATGAAGTGCTGACAATGCGTGACGTGACCATCAAGGCATTTGCGGAGGCGATCCGCTCGGCTGATTGTTTGATATTCACATTGGGATTGACCGAAAGCTGGCTGAACCGGAAGTACGGCTATGAGTATCCGATGTGTCCGGGCACGGTTGCCGGCACGTTCGATCCTGAACTGCATGCCTTTCACAACCTCGACCTGTTGGAAGTCGCCGACGGACTGCAGGCGGCGATCGAAATGATGCGCGGTGTCAACGATAAGTTGGGTATTGTTCTGACCGTTTCTCCGGTACCGCTGACAGCTACGAATTCCGGTGCCCATGTGATGGTGGCGACCATGGAAGCAAAATCGGTGTTACGTGCGGTGGCCGGGCAGCTCCAGCGTCATCGGTCCTACGTCGATTATTTTCCGTCTTACGAAATCATCAGCAGCCCGGTGACGCAGGGTGTGTTCTTCGAGCCGAACCGGCGGGAGGTCTCCCCGATGGGGGTCAGTTTCGTCATGGATCACTTCTTTTCGTGTTTGCGGCAGAAATTTGGGACAGAGGATCCCGTCTCCGGGTCGTCGCTGGATGTGACGGAGACAGCATTGGAAAATGTGGCATGCGAGGAGGAGCTGCTGGCTGCCTTCGGCTCCCAGCAGTAAGGCGCGTCGGTCAGATCTGGCGCAGCCGTTGCATGATTTCAGCCAGCACGAGTGCGCCGCCCGCCTGGTTCAGATGATTGAAATGATGGGCGGGCATCAGCTTGCGGTCAGGCTCGACACCGTTCACGTTCAGTGAGTCCCGGTAGTATTTGTAATCAGGCCGACCGTCGCAGGAGAAGAATTGCTGCGGGAAGGGAACATATACGCCGGGTGCGATTGCCGCTGCAATCAGCGCGGCGCCTCTGGCATAATCGGCTGGTGACGCAACGCCCACTTCATGCAGTTTGATGTTGCCTGACACCACAAATATAGGTTTGTGGGTGATTGTCTGTAGCTCCAGCAGCAATCTGGCTGACCTGAACTGCAGGATCCAATTGCGCAAGGCGACGGAACGCACCTGGTCGGATGATGGAGCGGCGGAGAGTTTTTGCTCATGGTCAAAGCACTGGTGGGGTGCCGGCATCGAGCCGTAAATTGCGAAGTAGTCATAATCGGAGATATCAGCGCTGCCACCGCTGGAAAAACGCGCGTTGACGATAGTGGAGCCCTGGAAGCTCAGTCTTTCATACATATCGCCGGCTGAGGCAAAGAAGCTGAATTCATAGCCTTTGGTGATCGAGCTGGCTTGGTAAGCCCGGTACACCGGCCCGACGGCACTATTGCCAATCATGCATACGCGTCGTGTTGTGGGCTGGCAGAGATCCACATTCGGCGCTGCTTCCGCTGCGACAATCTCCGCGATTGGGACCTCCTTGGGGGTGCTGCCACCTGACTGTCCAGGTTGCCGTGTTGGCCGAGGCATATCAAGCAGACAGGATGCTGAGTCACGGGTTAGTTCCCGGCATCACCTGGGGACAGACTATCGCTTGTCAGCTAAAGGTTGCGTGCGGGGGAAGGAGGCGGCGGCATGGCGGTCCTTGAAACACAGACGCATATCCGAGACGCGGAGATGCCCTCCGGTTGGCCGTTGGCACGGCCGCCCGCGGTCTCCATTTGCGTCATGCTGGAGGGTTGGGCGGAAGGCAGTGCGCCTGGGATCGGTCCGATGGGCAATCCTTTGAAAGCGGGTGTGACGGATCTGCAGGCGCTGTCGTGGGCGGAGTACGGACCGAAGACCGGCGCGCGACGATTGCTCGACCTGTTGGATCGCGAGGGTGTGCGAGCGGTGTTCTACACCAGCGGCGTCATTGCGGAACGCAATCCGGACCTGGCGGCTGAGATTGCCGCACGGGGGCATCCGGTTGCGGCGCATGGCTGGAGCCAGGGCACATTGCCCGCCTATCAGACTGAAGAGACCGAACAGGAGGACGTGGCACGCTGCGTGGACGTGCTGACGCGCACGGCTGGCACACATCCGAATGGCTGGCTGAGCCCGCGCTGTACGCCGAGCGCGATCACTTCCCGCCTGCTGGCACACGCAGGTTTTCGCTGGCATGCAGACATGTTCGACGCCGATGTGCCGTCCTGGATCGAAACAGAAGCCGGACGGCTGCTGGGCATGCCATTCACGATGGAGGTGAATGACATGCCCCTGTATGTCCGTTACGGCAACGAGCCGGAAGCGTTCACCCGAACGTTGGCGCGGATCGTGGATGGATGGGATCGGTTGGGTCGCCCATTCGCCTGCCTGGATGTCACTGTGCATGCGCATGTTTTCGGCCGCCCCTATGGCGCGATCGCCCTGCTCGACTCACTCGCGCTGGTGCGACGCAATGAGCTGTGCTGGCTGACGGATCACGCGAAGCTGGCTGAAATCTATGGCAGCAAGAGCGGATGATTTTTGCCCCATGCTATGCCCTGTTTGCGAGACTGGAGAGGCGGCGCGCTATCGACTGATAGATCGCATCGACTACTTTCGCTGCCTGGCGTGCGGATCGTTGTTTGCGCATCCCGATTTTCTGGCGCGGGCAGACAGAGGTGCCGCGGATGCTTATGCGGACGCCTACTGGCAGAATGAACTGAAAGCTGCCCGTGAACGATGCTTTGGACCGGCGCTGTTGCGTGTTGCCGAGACGATAGCCTATTGCCGCATTCCGATCCGCCGCTTCATCGATATCGGTGCGGGAACGGGCTGGCTGCTGGATGCTGTCGAGACGCTGATGCCCGAGGCGGCCGACAGGTTTCATGCGGTGGAATTGTACCCGCCGCCGCCGCCGCATCGGACGAGCAATTCGAGATATATCATCGGCGCATTGGCCGATATTAGCGGCCCCTTTGACGCCGGCGTCTGCATCGAGGTCATCGAGCACCTGACACCGACCGCTCTGCGGCAACTGGCGATGCAGCTTGGTGCAATATCTCATCCGGGGTCGCTTTATCTGTTCAATTCGGGCCAGCCGGATTTCGTCGAGCACGAAGATCGTGGCTATCTCGATCCGCATGGCCGTGGGCATGTGGTTTCGTACTCGCTGCGGGGAGCCACACATATCTTTGGTCCGGCCGGCTTCACGATCATCCCCTTGCCAGGCCGCACCTGGGCTTTCCTGGCGGAGTTTGGCGAAGCACGTGCCGTGAGCGCGGATGCACTGATCGCCCGGCTCTGGCAGGTGGTGCCGGAGAATGCAGCCATGCTCGCTGGAGCGCGGTTCGGTGAGCTGATGCGTTCGGCCGGCATCGATACGGCGCGCGCCTACCTGCCGCCTGGCGCTGTGTCATCGATGTCGTGGCGTGAATACCTTATGCGCGGCTGGCGTGCTGCCGTGCGCCTGCAGGGACGAGTATCATGACGCTTGCCACTACTTGCAGCCCGATGCACAGGATCAATGCTGCGGAATAGCCGCCGGTGAGATCGCGTGCCAGGCCGAGCAAGGTGGGACCGAATGACAGTACCGCCTGACCCACCATTGAGCTGAGACCGAGCACCATGCCGAATGACTGTGCCGCGAACTCCTGCTGCACGATCAATGTTGGGAGCGTGATGACATTGCCGACGGACAGGCCGAAGACGATGCTGCCGAGATAAAGCGCCCAAGGCTGGTCCGGCAGCAGGAGCATCAGCGCAAGCCCGGCAGCCTGGCTCGCGAAACTCGCCGCCGACACACGGCGCTGGTGCAGCCTGTCGATCACGATGGCAAGAGCGAGCCGACCTGCTGTCGCGGCAATGGCCGTGCTTGCGATCGCTGTCCCTGTGCCGGCGCTGCCGAGATGCGGCAACAGGAACGCCACCTGATGCACGATGAAACCGACCTGTGCCGCGAGTGCCAATGCGAAGGGCAGCGATACCGACCAGAACCGCCGGTTCAGGAATGCCTGCGATTGGCGTGCGAAGGCGGGCAGGTCGTTCCGCTGGTTGGCCTGGACCGAACCACGAACCACGCGGGCGGCGTGTCCGGTTGGAATTGGGCCGATGCCGGCAACGATAACGGGAAGCACCACCGCCAGCGCTGCGGGAACCAGCAGCAGCACGCCCGACACGAGGCCAATCCTGTGATCGAGCTGCACCAGCAGCGGCGCAATGACGAAGCCGCCGGTGCTGGCACCGTTGAGCGCCAGGCTGATCGCCAGTCCTCGCCGTTGGTCGAACCACTCGGCGAGCGTCGTGGCGATCGCCGTGGTTGTGGTGACCGACCAGCCGACGGCCATGACGATGCTGCAGATGTAGAGTTGCCACGGTGCGAATGTCAGACTCAGGCCGATCACGCCGAGACCAAGGATGACGGTTCCGCACATCAGAAGCATGCGCGGGCCAAGCCATGCGATGGCGCGATGAACCTGGGTGAGGAAGACCGCTCCGGCAAGATAATAGGTCGTTGTGGCGGACGCGATCAGCGATGCCGGCCAGCCGTGAAGCTGCTGCAAGGCCGCGAAGTAGACAGACTGGCCATAGAAGCCGAAGCCCCAGGCGAATGTTGCGACACAAAAGCATGCAAGCACCGCGGGCCAGCCGCGTTGGAATTCGCTGGGCATCGTTTCGTCATTGATTGGGGTCGCATGGCTGCTCATGCGGCGCCTCCTTCTCGTCGGGACTGCCTGCGAGATGGTCCCGGCAGGCGATCCTTCGCAAACGATTCTTCCTGGCCGGTTCGGGCGAGAAATTCTATTCTGATGCCATGCACCGGCTGCCGCCTCTGAACGCACTGCGCGCCTTCGAGGCGACCGCGCGCCACCTCAGCATGAAGGAGGCCGCGGCTGAATTGGCGGTGACGCCTGGTGCGGTCAGCCAGCTTATTCGCGGACTTGAGGAGCGGCTGGGACTTGCGCTGTTCCATCGCGGCAACCGGTCGCTGGTGCTGACCGAGGCTGGTCAGGCCTATTTTACGCCGCTGCGCCACGCGTTCCGACAAATTGGCGAAGCGACCCGGCGTCTGCAGGCAACGCCTCGCGCAGGCATGCTGACCATCAGTGCACCGCCGGCCTTTGCCATGACATGGCTGGTGCCGCGGCTGGGCCAGTTCCGTGCTCGGCATCCGCAGATCGAACTCAACCTCACCACGACGCGCCGGTTGGCGAATTTCGTGGCCGACGGCGTGGATGTGGCGATCCGCCACGGCCTGGGACACTATCCGGGTCTGCGCTGCGACCGCATTGCGTCGATTGCGATGATTGCGGTGTGCGGCCGCGGGTTCCTGGCGAGGCTTGCGAAGGCACCGCGGCGGCCGGCGGATCTGTTGCATCTGCCATTGCTGCACGATGCGGAGCGGCAGGACTGGGCGCTCTGGTTCCAGGCGCAGGGCGTGTCCGATATTGCTCATACGACGATTGGCGGCATCAGCTTCGATGATCAGATGCTGCTGATTCGCGCGGCGACGTCTGACCAGGGCGTGGCGCTGGTTACTGAAACGCTCGCACGTCCCGAATTGGATAGCGGCAATCTCGTGCGTGTGCTCGACGTGGACTGGCCACAGGAGTTTGCTTACTGGCTGGTCTATCCTCGCGCCACAGCAGAGGAACCGAAGATTGCGCTGTTCCGGGAATGGCTGTTGGAGGAAGGGCCGGTCACTGCGAGCGCGCGTCCAGCCAGCCGAGTAAGGCGGGCCCGTAAGCCCTGAGACTTTTGTAGTGACGCGTTTCATCGGGCAGCGCACGTACTGCCTCTGCGAGGCGAGCGGCGTGCTGCGGCTTGGTGATGGCGGACGCCAGCGGGTAGCTGTGCACGCGGATGCCGAACAGGACGGCCTGCGATTCGGGTAAGCGACGCAGGGTCTGGCGCTCGACCCGGAGGTACAGCCTTTTGCCGGCGTTCTCCGCGGTGATCGCGTCGTTGGTCGTTTCGCGCCATTTGCCGGTGGGCTGATACAACGCCGGGTCGTCAACGACCGACCAGTTCAGGCGTGACGCGATATGTCCGGTTTTTACCTTTGCCATGAAACGATCGACCGGCGTGGCGAGGCGTTCGGCGTAGTGCGGCACCGGCTCGTGGACAGCGCCCAAGGGTTTGCCCAGTTTCTCGTGCAGTCGCCAGCGGCTGGGAAAGCACAGGACGGCGGCGGTGAAATGCGGTGCGCCGTCGTTGATCTGGACGATGCACAGGTCTTCCTGCACGAGCCGGCCGGCAAGCTCCAGCGGATGACAGGGCAATTCGGCCACATTCCACGTTTCGCCGGTCAAGTGATTGATCAGAATGTTGCCGTCGCGCTGGAACCATTCAGGGTAGCGCGACGGAAGATGTGCAATGAGAAGGTACAACGCCTCGTGGCAGGCAGGTTCGGATTCCGGCAGCACGGCGAACACATCGTCATGCAGTACTGAAAGCAGGCGGCGACGTTCTGCCATCTCATCGGCGTAGCAGGCGTCTATCTCGAACCATTCGGATTCAGGGACTGTGACGAGGCTCATCGCCATGCGGTATGGGCCGGTCTCGAATGGCAGATAGATTGCCTCAGTCGGTGGCTGTTGCATTGGACCAGACTCTGGAAGCATGACTCACGAGTGGCGCTTGTTTGATCGAACCTGATTGGCTCATCTGCTTGCGGCGGATGATGGCCGGATCAAGTCCACGGCTGTCCGGTTCAATTTGCAGTCAGAGACACGGGATTTTTCATCGTCATGGCCGGCCTCGTGCCGGCCATCCACGGCTTCACTTGCCCAGCGAAAGTCGTGGATGACAGGGCCGAGCCCTGCCATGACGTTATACCACCGACACTGCCTGGTGAACAAAGCAAAGAACATGGGTTCAATCGGACAGTCGTGGATCAAGTCAGGCCGCGACGAGCGTTGATGAGTCAGATCACCCCCTTGGTTTTGAGATCTGACAGTGCTGTAGCATCCAGCCCCAGTCGTTCCGACAGCACCGCATTGGTGTGTTCGCCCAACAGCGGTGGCGGGATGCGGTAATCAGGGGGCGTTTCCGACAGGCGCACTGGATTGGCGATCACCTTCACCGTTTCGCCTGATCCATGGGTCATTTCCCGCACCACGCCGCGCGCCACGACATGCGGATCTGCGAACACCTCGGTCAATTTGTTGATTGGACCGCAGCCGATCTTCAGCGCTTCCAGTTTCTCCACCCACCATCCGGTCTGCTGGGTCTGCATCACCGGCGTGAGCGTGTCGGTGACCAACTGCCGGTTCTCGACCCTCGCTGCATTGGTGGCGAACCGCGCATCCTCCAACAGGTGGGTCAGTGAGAACGCCTCGCAGAACCGCTTGAAGGTCGGATCGTTGCCGATAGATAGAACGATGTGACCGTCCTGGGTGGGGAAGACCTGATAGGGGACGATGTTGGGATGCTGATTGCCCAGCCGTGCCGGGTTCTCGCCGGTGGCGAGATAGTTCATTCCCTGATTAGCCAGCCATGCCACATGGGTATCGAGCATGCCGATGTCGATCTGCTGGCCCTGATCCGTCGCATCGCGATGCCGCAGAGCTGCCAGAATGCCGATACATCCATATAAGCCAGCGAACAGATCGGCGACCGGAACGCCGACTTTCTGGGGCAACCCATCCGGCTCACCAGTCAGGCTCATCACACCACCCATTGCCTGGATCAGCGAATCGTAGCCAGGCCGCGGTGCATAGGGGCCGGTCTGACCGAAGCCGGTGATGGAGCAGTAGATCAGCCGGGGAAACTTCGCGTGCAGCTCTTCATAGCCCAGTCCATATTTCGTGAGCGCACCGACCTTGAAGTTCTCCACCAGGATGTCGCACTGAGCGATCAGCTTCAGCGCGATCGCCTGACCCTCCGGCCGAGCAATATCGAGAGTGACCGAACGTTTGTTCCGGTTCACCCCGACGAAATACGCGCTTTCCTTGGTTCCCGGCATGTAGGGTGGCGCGAATCCGCGCGTGTCGTCGCCCGCGCCGGGGCGCTCGATCTTGATGACATCGGCGCCCAGATCAGCCAGCATCTGTGCGCAGGTGGGGCCGGCCAGCACACGCGTCAGGTCGAACACGCGCAGACCACGAAGTGGTCCGGTCGGTTGCGCGCCAATGGGTTCACTCATGCGCTTCTCCAGCTTGCCGATCAGCAATGACGGGTCCATATCCGCAGCCTGCTTATAGGTCCGTCCCCCGGGCAGGCAAACCCGACGACGGTTCGCTTGACCCCGAAGGGAGACGCCGTCCATGCCGGACTCAGGCGCAATGCAGCGCGCCGCAAGCGTTGAGAGCCGCGCGTCGTGGGTCGCCGCGAGTGTGACGCTGGCCGTTCTGTCGATCTCATATGGCGCGCCGCTGCTGGTTGTGGTGGGGCTGAAGCCGATCCAGGACGCGATTGGGACCGACCGGTCGGTCATTGCACTGGCCGGTGCGCTCGTGTGGGTTGGCACTGGCCTGGGCGGCATCATGATGGGCTGGCTGGCCGACCGTATCGGTATCCGATTAACTGTTGCGATCGGCGCGGTGATGATGGCGGCTGGCCTCGCCGTGTCTGCGATCGGGAGCGTGTGGGCGCTCTATGTTGGCCATGGCTTGCTGATCGGTCTGGTTGGCAACGGTGCCATCTATGCACCGCTCGTGGTCTATGTGAGCCGCTGGTTCGACCGCAGGCGAGGTTCTGCGCTGGCGCTGATTTCGTCAGGCCAGTACATCGCCGGCGTCGCGTGGCCCGCCGTGTTCGAGCGCGGCATTGCCGAGTACGGGTGGCAATTCACGATGATCGCGTATGCTGCTGTCGTGCTGGCGGTGATCCTGCCGTTGACGTTGCTGTGCCTGCGCCCATCGCCGGAGCCGCTGGCTTTGCATAGGACTGTGGGCGAGCCGCGCAAAGGCGCACTGGTGCTGGGCATGCCGGCCAATGTCGTGCTCGGATTGATCTGCGTCGCCGGCTTCTTTTGCTGCATTCCGATGGCGGTGCCGAACGGCCATCTGGTCGCGTTCTGCACCGACGTTGGAATCGCGCCGACACATGGTGCCGCAATGCTGTCGGTGCTGCTTGCGTGCGCCTTCCTGAGCAGGCAGTTCTGGGGATTGCTGGCGGATCGTGTGGGTGGGTTGCGCGCCGTCATGGCGGGTTCGGCATGTCAGGCCGTGGCCATCGGGGCATTTCTGCTGACCCAGAACGAGATCGGCCTGTTTGCTGTCTCTGCCGCTTTTGGTCTTGGGTTTTCTGGGATCATTCCCTCCTACGTGGTGGCGGTGCGTGAGCTGTACCCATCGTCGGAGGCTTCATGGCGCGTGCCGACGTTCTTCTTTCTGGCGATGAGCGGCATGGCATTCGGCAGCTGGCTGGCCGGCGCGCTGTATGACCATTTCGGCTTCTATGCGCCGGCGTTCGGTGTCGGCGTGTTCTTCAACGTCGTGAACCTGTTGGTTGTCGGATTCCTGGTGACGCGACAGCGGAGCCAGTCCCGCCTGATTCCCGCTTTCGGATAACCGAGCAAGGTCAGGCTGCAATCCGCAATCGCGCAACCGGCATTGCCCGATCCTGCAAGCGCCGCCGAACAGCTGCCAGTGCTGGGCCGCTCACCGCCATGGGCGCGCAGGCATGCGACTCCCAGGTCAAGGCCGCAAGATCCGGGGCAAGAGAGACAACGCCTATGCCGTCCGGAAATGCCATTCCGTTGCCGGTATCCAAAAAGCTTTCAGCTGGCATCCCGTTGGCGAGCAGGACGTCATGCTGCTTCAGCTTGATGTGATAATAATCGACGACTGCCGCCTGTTCGCTGACGATGGAGACATTGTTGATCAGATGCTTCACCGGGATCATCAATTCGTCCACATACACCGCGTGATCAGGCGACAACAGCAGATCATACCGGGGCATGTTTTCAGCAAACGCGCCACGCCGGATACGGACTGGACGTACGTCGCGTGGACGCTTGTGCCGCCGGCAATCCACGCGTCGGTGGCCGACCGCTATAATCTCGGCGTCACCGGCGAAATGAGCTGTGACCTTATCGCCGACAGCCAGCGATTCGATGCGACGCGGTCCGTCCGGCGTGCTGATGCGCGTGCCGCGCGCGTAGCACGCCAGAAAGATCTCAGTGTCCAACGTCATAGGGCCTGATGTGACTGCCATGAATTGCAGTCCAGTGAAGTCGCCGTTCATCAGCGGTGCCATGATCGTCGATCCGTTCTGCATGACGTCAAGGCGGCCCAAATTCGTATTGTACGGAACGTAATTGACCGTAATGCCGGACAAAAATTGCAAATGAATCCTGTCGCTGGGCGCAAAGCCATAAATCGATGACGTGATGGTCCCGCCATTGATCGGCAGCATTATTGAGCCAAGCGCGAGAGTCGCATTGGTGCTGGCGAATCCTATCGGGGTATCAAACCGCCCTCCACCCACCAGGGTAAGCGTTGCACTGGAGGCTATAAGCAGCGAACCACTTCCGGACACACGGCCAACGGTAAGATCACCGCCGGCAGCGAGGATGTAGCCATCGTTGATGACCTCTTCGGCCCTTCCCGCATCAAATCCATTGGCTATGCCGCCATAGCCCGAAACGATCACGCCCGGACCAACGGTCACGCCACCTATGCCACCAGAGCCATTGCCGCCGATATCAAACGTCGATGTGTCGTCCGCGCGAAGCGCGCCGCCTTGCAGCGAGACACTCCCGAGGTGGACATGCCCGCCGTTGGCGGCTGTGAGGGCCGCAGCGACAGTCACCGAGCCACTGACATTGAAGTAGGCATTGCTGACCTGCACGAGGTTTCCGTGTAAGTTGGCCGTCGTCGCCGTCACACCGCCCGATGCAATGGCGATATCGGTCGTCGTGTTGAGACCTGGTATCTGATTGGGTGGAACGGGGATGCCGTTGACTGTAATTTGGCCGGTGACGAACTCTCCAACCAGCGCAACATTGCCTGAGAGCGTCATAGAGGCCGAGTTTCCCGGACCCCCGATGATCGTGTAATCCGATGTGCCCGGATTGGCGATCGAGACGGTATCATGCGCGCCCGGCGCAATCGTGGCCGGGCCGCCGACCGTTGCATTCTGCCAGTTGGCCTCGGAATTCCAGTCCGTGGCACTCGCTGCCGTCCATACAAAGCTATCGGACGTCCCTGTGCCCTCGCTGGGAACGCTGCCGGGGGACATCTTGACCGCGACAATCCTGCTGCCACCCAGGAATGTACCGGCCCATGGCAGCGCCAGGAATTGGTCGCCCGAATAGTCGCCGAACATCGGCAATGATACATCGATACGCCCGTTCTTCATGACGGTCAGCGTTCCCGTCTGCGGTTCGGTTTGCACATAGGCCACCGACACATCATTTTCGAAGACCAAGCCGATCGCATCGCCCGGGGCGAATCCATATATCGGTGAGGAAACGAATCCGCCATTTATCGGAAGAGCGGTCACATCGATCGCCAACGTGGCATTGGGGCCTTCGAACAGAACGGGCGCGACATACCTGCCATTCCCCCTAAGCTCCAGCGTTCCACCGGTCGCGACGGCGAGAACACCCGGTCCATGCACAAGCCCAATCTCCAGGGTTCCACCCGACGCCATGATGACGCCATCATTCTCTATGGTGCCGTTGGCAGAATCCGCGATGCGGCCGTAGCCTGTGATGGCGGCCTTGGGGTCCACCGTGACAACCCCCGCCGCTGCTCCGCCGGCCACGCCGCACTCGAATGTCGACGTGCTGTCAACAAAGATCCCACCGCCTTGCAGCACAAGATTGCTCACCTGCGCTTTGCCGTTTGCGTTCACGATGATGGAGCCAGTGGCATCGCCGGCGACCTCGAATGCACCACCGGCAACCTGTACCGAGCCATCGGTCAATTGCGCATTCGCCACCGTCACAGTTCCTGCGGTGATCTCCAGGTAGGCCGAGGACCCGACCAACGCGCCGAATGCAAAATCTCCCGCAAGCGAAATGCGGCCCGTCACCGTCGCCGCGGATGCGGCGCCCGCGCCGGTGATAGTCAGGTAGGTCGGTGGCAAACCAGGGATGGAATTGACCGGCGTTCCAGTGATGCTGACCAGGTTGTTCTTCCCCGGCGCGATCGCTGCCGGAATAAGTCCAGCCGAGAGATCTTCCCAGTTCGCCGCGGCGCCCCAATCGCCGCCGCTCGCTGCGATCCACGTATAGGAGTCAGGCGTGCTTGTTCCAGGACTTACTGTTCCGGCGTTCGGCACTGGCGTCACACCGATCACGCTGCCTTTGCCGCCATTGGATGCAGCACCGAATATGCTGTTCGAGTAATCGCCCAATACAGTGAACACCGTAACGGTCGATCCGCCGCTGGTCACGTTCAGCGTCCCAACGCCTGCGCCTGTCACGGCATAGCTGACCGAGGCATTGGCCACCGAGGGCAGAACGATGGCATCGCCCGCAGTAAAGCCTGAAATCGGGCCGTCCAGGCTGCCTCCCGGATTGAGGGTCAAGGTGCCGTTTGCGTCAACGAAATCCACCGGATCGGCCTGCGGCTCGTCGATCACCAC
>JADMIO010789788.1_pt1 | contig 23845 bp, 39 predicted proteins | sample 8958161 | NCBI WGS metagenome assembly JADMIO01 (sample SAMN16585339, study PRJNA669376) | soil metagenome | isolation source: Crop rotation soil | place: USA: Cullars Rotation, Alabama | collected 2011
CGCGACAACTTGTCCACGTGGAATTCTAAGCTTAGGATCCCAATGTGCTGGAAAGGCGAGGCGCGGCGGCGTGGCCGCGATCAGACCGGTCGTGCCGGTGCGGTAGGCCGTTTCGAGCGCCTTCAGCCCGAGGCCATGGGCCTTCTCGGCATCGAGGGCGAACAGGAAGGGGCGCGCCAGTCCGTACAAGGTCAGTGCCCGGCGTTGTGGCCGAACCAGGCCAGGAAGGCAGCGAATCCCCCGAAGAACACGATGATCGCCATCACGAGCAGGACCGCGACGACCACATGCGCATAGCCGAGCAGCATCCCCGCGACCGCCATGCCGTCGCCGTCGAGCGTGCCGCCGGAACGCCGGATCTCCGCCCGGGCCATGTGCCCGCAGAGGATCGCGACCACCGCGGCCGGGAGCGTCATCCCGAACCACGAAAGGATTCCCGCCACGAGGCTGATCGTCGCGGTGGTGCACGTCTGTCGCGCTGGCACGTTCACGGCAATCTGGCCCCCTGTTCCGATACCGCCTTTGCTTCCGGCGTCATCGCGGCCTTCCGATCGTCACGGCCGGTTCCGCGTCCCAGCGACGAACATTACATGACCGCGCGCGCTCCGGCAGCACCCCGGAGGGCACGGCCGGCGCATCGCAGGGATTTCAGACGTCGAACTTGATGCCTTGGGCCAGTGGCAGCGAACTCGAGTAATTGATCGTGTTGGTCTGGCGGCGCATGTAGGCCTTCCAGGCGTCCGAGCCGGACTCGCGGCCGCCGCCGGTTTCCTTCTCGCCGCCGAAGGCGCCGCCGATCTCGGCGCCCGAGGTGCCGATGTTGACGTTGGCGATGCCGCAGTCCGAACCCGAGGCCGCCAGGAAGGCCTCGGCGGTCTTGAGGTTGGTCGTGAAGATCGCCGACGAGAGGCCCTGCGGCACGTCGTTCTGCAGGGCGATGGCCTCGTCGAGGCTGGAATACTTCATCACGTACAGGATCGGCGAGAAGGTCTCGGTCTGCACGACCTCGTCGGCGTTCTTCAAGCCGGTGATGATCGTCGGCAGCACGAAGTAGCCCTTGCGCTCGGTCAGCGCGCGGCCGCCGCTGGCGACGATGCCGCCGGCGGCCTTGGCCTTCTCGATCGCGGCGCAGAACGCCTTGACCGCCTCGGCGCTGTTGAGCGGACCCATGAGGTTGGAATGATCGGTGGGGTCGCCGATCTTCTTCTCGACCTGGGCGTAGGCGCCGACCAGCTTGGACAGCACCTCGTCGTAGCGCGACTCGTGCACGAACAGGCGGCGCGTGGTGGTGCAGCGCTGGCCGGCGGTGCCGACCGCGCCGAACGCGATGGCGGGGATGGCGAGCTTCAGGTCCGCGGTCTCGTCGACGATGATGGCGTTGTTGCCGCCCAGTTCGAGCAGCGAGCGACCCATGCGGTTGGCGACGCGCTCGCCGACCATGCGGCCGACCTTGGTGGAACCGGTGAAGCTGACCAGCGGGACGCGGCGGTCGTCGACGAAGGCCTGCGCGAGATCACTGCCCGCGTCGTTGAACAGGAAGAACAGGTCGGGGAAGCCGCCGTCCTTCAGGGCCTCGTTGCAGATGCGCATCGCGGCGATCGCCGAGAGCGGGGTCTTGGGCGAGGGCTTCCAGATCGAGATGTCGCCGCAGACGGCCGCGACGAACGAGTTCCAGGCCCAGACCGCGACCGGGAAGTTGAAGGCGCTGATGATGCCGACCAGGCCGATCGGGTGCCACTGCTCGTACATGCGGTGGCCGGGGCGCTCGGAATGCATGGTCAGGCCGTAAAGCTGGCGCGAGAGGCCGACGGCGAATTCGCCGATGTCGATCATCTCCTGGACTTCGCCGTCCCCCTCGGGCTTGGACTTGCCCATCTCCAGCGCGACCAGCGAACCGAGCGCGTCCTTGTGCGTGCGCAGCGCCTCGGCGCAGCGGCGGATCGCCTCGCCGCGGCGCGGCGCCGGCGTGGTGCGCCACACCGCGAAGGCTTCCTGCGCGCGCGCCATGATCAGGTCGTAGTCCGCGCGCGAGGAAGCGTGCACTCGCGCGATCACCTCGCCATCGGTCGGATTGACCGGCTCGATCGTTCCCGCGTCGGAGGTCTTCGACCACTCGCCGCGGCCGAGGTAAGTGCCCGATTCCACCGCGCCGAGGCCGAGCGCGGAAAGGACGGGGTGGATATCGTTGCGGGTGTCGAGCTGGGCGTTCATGTTGATCCTCGAAATCGAATGTCGTGAAAGCTTTTCTTGGAATGTCCGCACAAGGATGTGCGGGTTTTTGCGCAGGATGCGCATGAAGCTTGAATTTCCGCACATGGATGTGCGGTGACCAAAGCCGGTCGCCTGGAATGTTGCACATCGCGGAAGGTCCCGGCGACGAGGCGAATACGGACTTTCGCACCAATGCATGGCGACCCCGACAGGAGTCGAACCTGTGACCTCGTCCTTAGGAGGGACGCGCTCTATCCAGCTGAGCTACGGGGCCTATGCGGTTTTCGGAGTGTGCTGTGCTTTTTCCTGTGCTTAGCATACTCCGTCAAAGGCGTAGTTTAGCAACTGCGGCCTTCCCGGCCCCCGGCATGTGGTGCGCGTACATCTCAGTGACCGCGACGGAACTGTGCCCGGCCAGGTCCTTGATATCGTGCAGGCTCACCCCGGCCTTCGCGAGGTAGGTGCAGAACGTGTGCCGGAGCCAGTGCAGCGTGCCGCCGATCCCTTCGGCATCCTTGGCGAACCAGTCGGACAACGTGTCGGTATGGCAATCGACCAGCCGATCCTCCCCGAGCTTCTTCAATGCCGCCTTCGCCTGAGCATTGAGCGGGATGCTCCGCCACTTGCCCGACTTCGTGCGCCCGGTCGGCGTGCTCTCGACGTACAGCAGGCCGTCGCGTACATCGCTCCTGCGGGCTTTCGCCATCTCAGCGCGACGTAGCCCCGTGTTTGCCATGAAACGCCACACAGGCCCGCGCGCGGTCTTGTAGAGGGCGTCCAGTTGGGGGCGGGTGAAATAGGGCGGGGCGCGGCTGGTGACGATCTTGGGCAGGCTCACGCGGTCGAACGGGTTCTCCCGGATCAGGCGACGCTTGATCCCGTAGCGGTAGGCAGCTCGTGCCATCTTGATCGTCTTGGCGACGCTGGCCGGCGCTCGAGTCGTCGTCCCGGCCCACCGCTCGACGTGCCCGATATCGAAGGATTCGGCCGGATGGTCGCCTACGATCGGCAGCAGGTGGCCGAGTGCCGCCTTGGAGCCGCCGTGCGAGTCAGGGCGGGCCTTTTCCGACCACGACAGGTATTCGGCAAGGATCATGCGCACGGTCAGCCCGGAGCGCGGGGCGATCAACCCGGCAAGCTCCGCTTCTTTCTCGGCGCATAGGGCCTCAGCCTGACGGCGGTCAACCTTTCCGAGGGATCGCCGGTACTGATTGCCGCCTTCCCGCCAGTTGAGGTAGTAGGCGTCGCCGCGTTTGTAGAGCGTTGCCACGGTCGGGATTCCAGTGCGGCGTCCAAGCGGGCGCGATTGTAGACCTTCCGGCCGCCTGAGTTAGAGGCAGGCAGGCGCATCTTCCGGAGCGCCCACACGGAGCACCGGCAGTATTCGGCGGCTTCGGCCTCGTACATCCAGGCGGATTGTTCGCTCACTCTCCCCGCCCTCCCGAGTCCTGCTCGCCGTTCTTCGGCTGCAACGCGCGCAACAGGTCCACCGCCCCGACGCAATCGCGGTTCAGCACCTTGACGCGGCAGCGCACGGGCTTGCCGGTCAACAGGACATGCACAGCAGTCGGCGTCGTCATGGCGTCGGAGTCGTAGATGCCGCAACGGCACTGGCCGCACGGGAGATCCGCGATTCGCTCAGGGCTGAGGGGTTGGTCATTGGTCGGTGTCCTCTGGCCACTCGCGAAGAAGCATCATTGCGAACACGATTGCCACGATCCATTGATCGAACAGCAGGGCAGCGACTGCCGCGAGGCCGACAACGAACAGGTTCCACAGCAGCGCCGCCTCTTGCTTGTTCATCCCCCACCCCTAACCCGGTCGATGGCTGCGTCGAGCGATTCCCCGATCAGCGGGCCGATGTATTGCATCGTGTCGAACGCAGCGCGTCGCTGGCTCACCACGACCGGATGCTCCCACTGATTGGCCGAATGATTGCGCAGCCACCTGTACCTCTCCGCATCCTTCCGCAACCCCTCGCACTCCACCCGAAGGGCTTTGTTCTCTCGCGTCGCTTCCGCGTGTTTCGCCGTGAAGTGCTTGCTTGCTGCGTCCGCGCCGGACAGGGCGTCCAAGGTTTCCTGAATGTGATTCAGGATGCGAGTGACGTGCAGGCTTCCGCCATCGGTGCGTCCGCGCTCTACGCCGATTCCGAGTTTTTCAAGGATGCGGTCCGCGTCGGCGCACTCGCGCTCGAACGACACCCGAAGGGCTTGGGATGCGCGGGCTTCGGCGATCAGGGATTCGGCGGCGTTCGTGATCGCGATTAGGAAAGCCGCGCCATCCTCGCTCGCTGCGTAGGAACACAAGTCCCTTCCGGGCGGGAGTTTCGCCTTCGCCAGCAACTCCGCAATCCGGTCCAGCAGGGGAGGGGAGAGGGTCATGCGAGTGCCCGATAGTAGTAATAGCGATAGGTGCTGTCGTATCCGTCTTCCGACGAACCGACACAATTTCCGACCTTGAAAGCATCGGGGTCGATTGGATTGCCGCCGCCGTCGCGAGTCTTTACGCACAGGTCGCCAACCTGCGCATTCCCGCTTTCTTCTTCCTCTTCCACCTTGGCAACAATCCACCAGCCGCGCGGCCTGTTCCCGATGTTGTCGGGGTCAACGCCGAACCGTTCGATCACTTCGTTCTTGTCCATCCCTCACCCCTCCTTCGTGGATGGCGGGGAGGGGGCTGCGGCGAGCATTGCCGTCCAAGTCGATTGCGGCGACTCATCCAGACTGCCGAACCGTCGCTTGAGCGCATCCGCCATTGCGCCGGTCAGCATCAGCGGCACCATCACGAACCCCTCGGGACACTCGGCGGAGACCGGATCCCATCGCTTCGCAGCGGCCACCTGAGCATCGCTCATGCGTTCGTGCTGGCCCATGCCAAGCGAGAACCGGACGGCCTGTCCAATCTTGCTATTGCCTCCCTGGTGATGCCAGAGAATCCAGCACAACGCGTCACGCGAAATGTCGGTGAGGTCGGGACACTCGGCGGAGGGGAGGAGGGCTTCAATCTCTCCGGCGATTGCGTCGCACAGGGAAAACACGTTCGACGGATCGGGCACGTAAACCTCGCGCCGCCTCAGTCGGTCCACCAGCCCGCGCAGCTTATCCATTGGGCACCTCATCGGCAGGCTCATACGTCGCCGCGAAGATTTCCGGCTTGCACGGGTAGTGTTCGCCAGCGACGCCGCGAATCACGTAGTCTCCGATGCTGACCGTGTGCGAGCCTTCGAGCGTGTTGATTCGCAGGCAGGGATAGTCGAATCCCTCCGGATGCTCTGCCGAACAATTGCGGACTTCCTTGTCCATGTAGGCAGGCGTGCTCGATCCTCGGCAAAAGTCGATGATGGCGCGGTTGCTTTCCGGCGAGCCGTCGTACTGCATCGCCTCGATCACTACGGGTTTCTTTCGGAACTTAGCCATTGGACACCTCGAATGCGGCTTGCAGGGCTTCGCGCATGTTGTGACGCATGTCGCTCGTTGTTTCGCCGCATGCGATCTTCCATCCAACCGGATCATGCGCAGCACACGCCCTGTTCACCATCGCATCCGTGACATCCACAACCCTCGCGGCGGTCGGGGCGAGGTAGAGGGGAATCTCGGAGTTGAATGCAGCCTTTCCACGCACCATGCGACGACGGTCCGGGTCGTTACGTATTGCCTCAAGGTCAGTAGCCTCGATCCACGCCACCGCCTCCCCGGCCGATGGGGCGAGGGAGCGGAGTTCTTCCGCCGCCTCTCGAAGCAGTCGGCGCGTACCTTCACCGAACATCCCGTACTCTGCATGGGCGTTCAGGCGGTCAATCATCCCATCACGCATGGTCAGGCTCCTGTGCAGCGGGTGCGCGATGCTTTCGATCCGCGCTCTAGGTTGATTTCGGTGGAACACCACGACGCGCCGTTCTCTGCCGCACAATTACGGGCACCGTCACAACCGCAATCCGGGAAGCAGCAGTTAATCAGCCGGTCGCCACTGAGCGGGTTGCCGTAGGAATCGACTTCCTCGGCCGGAAGAACATCCCCCGCGCTCACGGCGTCACTCCTTCGTCGGTAATCCACAAGGTTTCCCCTGCGGCGTTGCGAACGGTCGCGATGACGGGCGGAGGCAGCGGAGCGAGCGACACGCGGAACCCTGCGATTACGACACCCTCCGCCTTCGCCGCAGCTTCCAATTCATCGGCGCGGCTTTCGATTGCCTTGTACAGTCCGCCTTTGATCTCGGAGAGCGGAGTCGCAAAAATTTCCGCGCATGCTTGCTTCCATGCAGAAGTATTTGCTCGCGGGCCAGCAGTAGGCTTCGCGTCATCGGCATGCCCGCTGCCACCGCAAGTCGGGCAGTTCAGGCGCTCGCCGTCCGCGATGAAGCGCGCTTCCTCGTTGCCGTCGTTGCGAAACTCCGCAGCCTTCGCCGCAGGGGCGGGCAGCCGATCCCGCAGCAAGTCGCGAATCTCCCGCAACAGCTCCCGCTCGCCGGGGTCGGATACCTGGGGCGTAGGGGCGTCGGTGATCGGGGTGCCGTCTTTCGTGCATTCCTGTACGAGGTCGATGCATAGGTGCGAAACCTGCTGTTCGGACCACCATTTTCCGTTCGGATACCACGACTCATCGCGTCCTAGCAGCCGAGCGTAGAAAGCCAGCCCAGCAGCGCCCGTCTGTTTCAACGGTCCGACCTTGCGGCCATCGCGCGTCATGTAGTAACGGCCCTCGCGCAGCGTCAGGGTGGGGGTTGTCATGGCTAGCGCCTCCGCAGTTGTTGGCGCACTTGGAAAATCTCGTGCATCGCCATGCGCTGCTCGTGGCTCATGTACTCGAAGCACTTGGACGGCCCGCTGTCGATGGCCTGCACGCGTTCTTCGATGTAAGCGAAAATCTTGTTCGCGCCTTCCATGCGCAGTCTTTCGTCCTCGTTAGCGCGCCAGTTCCGGTCGGCAACATCGCGCCCAGTGGCGAGTCCGTAGTTCTCATGCGCGCCCTCAAGGGCAACGGTCAGTTGGTCCACCTGTTCCGGCGTCAGCGTCACGCCAAGGTCAGACGGAACTTCCTCCGCAAAAATCCGCCAATACGCGTCCATCACTCCCCTCCCAGCATCCCCCGCAGACCTTGCGGGGTGTATGGCTTGATTGATTCGGTTACGTCGCCGCTTGCGCCAGCTCGCGGGCCTTGGCCAGTTCCGCCTCGCGCCACGCCTGGGCCTCGACCTCGCGCATCAGCAGCGCGCGAATCGCGTCGGACTGGCTCGGCATCAGTTCGACGACGCAATCGGGGCGTGCGGCGCGCTGGCGGTCGATCGACTTGACGATGCCGATGGGTGTGGTGTCGGTTTGGGGGATTAGGGCGGGCATGGGTTAGCTCTCGGTCAACTCGGCGAACCGCGCGTCGTAGAACGCATTGAGCGCCAGGCGCTCGCCCTCGTCGGCGAGGTAGCGGATCAGGTCGGCTTTCTCGTTGAGCGCGTCGACGTCCTGCGCGTTCTCGATGCCGTGGCGGATCCACTCGGCGGTGATCTCGCCGGTCGGCGGCGCGTCGGCGGCAGGCTCGGCATCGGGCAGCGGTTCGCCCTTGATCTTGTGCTCGAGCGTGCGCAGGTTGTCGTGCGCGGTCGGAGCGGCCGGGCCGTGGTCGCGGACGACGCCCCAGACGTCGTTGACTTCCTCGACGGTCTGGATGCCGAGCGAAACTTCCGGAGCGTACAGGCGCGCCCAGAATGCCGCGGCGCGGTACATGAACATCAGCTCGGGCATCGTCTTCCACTTGCTGCCGTTCTTCGACAGCCAGCCTTCGCCCTTGACCATCGCGTAGGTGATCCACGGCCCGTTGCACAGCGCTCCGGACTTCTTGTCGGTCGCGAACGCGCGCACGCGGTAGTCGTCCCTCGCCGGGTCGGCGCCCTCGATCTCGAACCGCAGAGGCTCGAAGCGGCCGCAGGCGTTGACGGTGGCGATCAGGAACGAGGACGAGAGCGACGGCTTGCCCTGGATGACGTGCAGGTTCTGCATGATCTGCATCGTCCCGGCGCCGATGCGCTTGGCCATCTCCATCGCGATCAGGACGTTCCCGATGTTCTCCTTCCCGCGATAGATGGTCGGGACGAGGGTGGAAGTGCACCACGCCAGCGCCTCGCGCTGCTGCAGCGCCCACGCGGATTCAGCGGCGGTCGGCTGCGCGACAGGCGCATTCTGGGTCGGGCTTACGGGTTGCAGCTGTGCGTTCATGGTCAGTCCTTGAGGGCCCATGCGGGCAGGGAGATTTCTTCGATGCCGTCGCCATACGCCGGCCAGCGGTTCTCACGCAGGCAGCGGGCCATCAGGTCCATGCCGCGCTCGCGCAGCTCGTATCCGCGCGATTCGGTGTTGGCGTCGACGTGGTAGACCGCGACGCAGTAGGGCGCGGCCTTCTCCTGCGCCACGATCAGGTAGTTCTCGATCCGCTCGCCGCAGGCGTTGGCGCCGTCGCAGTAGTGCGCGTGCTGGACCGCGTAGCCGTAGTCGTGGATCGCCTTGGCGAACTTGGCTGGCGAAGCGTCCTCGGTCGTCTTGAGGTCGGCGAAATACTGGCCCGGCTCCCACAGGTCCGCGCGGAGCTTGCAGGTCAGGCCGGTCCGCTCATCGACCCAGCGCATCGTGGCCTCGCGGTGCGCGGTGCGGCTGCGGAAGATGTTGCCGGCGATCGGGTGCGCCTTGATCGCGGCGAGCATCCCGGCGATGCGCTCGCCGTCGTCCTCGCTCAGCATTTCCTTGCCGACGTTCTCGGCCTGCCATGTGTCGCGGCGGGCCTTGGCCGCATTGGTGCGCAGGTCGCCGAACTTCGGCGCGACGGCGTAGGTCGCCGCGAACCGCTCGGGTTCCAGGACGGCCATGTGGTAGGCCGTGCCGAACCGCAGCGTCGGGGTTTCCTCGCGCTCGTCGGTGCCGTCGATGTAGGCCTTGTAGTGGGCCGGCGTGCGCTCGCGCAGGATCTTGAGGACGCTATTGCTCACCACGCCCAGCTCGCGGCGGTGGTAGTCCTCGGCCGGCAGGTCGAGGAAGATGCCGAGGTCGGCGCGGGGGGCTTCCTGCAGAACCGCGCTCACGACTGCGCCGCCTCGCCGGCGTCTTCGACCTTCGTGCCCGTCGCCAACAGCGCGACGAGATCGTCCTGCGATGCGACGTCGGCGGCGAACCGCTGCGCGACGTGCCGGATTGCCTGCGACGGGTTGGTAGCGCGCACGAGGCGCGTGGTGGAGCTCTCGCGGTCGGCGACCAGGTAGATGCGCTTCGGGGTCTTGCTCATGGTCTTAGTCCTCACGTTGAAATGGATCGGAAGGGATGCCGCTCTCGTCCCCGAGCCGCAAATGCGCCCGCATGTCGGCGTCGAGGTCGGACGCGTCGCGGTTCATGCGGACGAGGGCGCGCGCGGCGAGGGAGCCGGCGATGAAGAGGGTGAAGAGGATGGCGGCGGCGGTCACGGCAGCGCATCCAGAACGTCGTCCTGCGCCTTGCTGGCGAGGATGTGGGTCAAGGCGCGCATCAGCTCGTCGCCGATCCGCTCGCGGTTGTCGGCGTTCGGGCCGTCCATCAGGATCGCGGCCAGTAGGGCGCCGCAGCCCTTGCCACTCCGCCGCGGCACGAGGTCGGAAGCGATCTCCGAAAGCGCCAGGGCGATCTCCTGCGGCGCGCAGGAGTACACGAACGCCAGCGTCGGGGCATGCTCGCGCACGGCGGCTTCCTCGGCGGCGTGTTCGGCCTCCCACCGCGAGCACAGGGCATCGACGCGCGGGGAGCTGAGCCAGTCCATGAGGGCGCTCACGACCGCACCGTCCGCGCGATATCCAGCCACACGCCGCCCTGAGACCATGCCTGCATTGCCCCGTAGGCCCGCACGAACTGCGGCGTCAGGAACCGCTCGACGCGCCGCGCGATGGCCTGTTGCGGGTACGGATGGGTGGCGTAGTAGCGCGCCAGCGCGTCCCGGTAACGCTTCGGGGCGCACTCGCGCAGCCACTCGTCGGCGTAGTCGGCGAGGGTGACGCCGCCGCGCGGCATGATCGCGCCGCGCGACACGAGGACGCGGCCGGGGTAGGTCAGTGCCGGGCGAACGGTCATCAGCGCCGCGCGCTGAAAGTTCTCGGACTCGACGGCCGGGCCGGTGGCGATCGCGTCGCCTGAGTCGTATTGGGCGGAGCGAGCGAGGGAGGCGATCACGACAGCACCACGCGAACCGCCCGCACCAGCATCGCCACGACACCAGCGACCAGGTACACCAGCCCCGCGACCGCGAGGGCGTTGTCGAACATTTCGGGGAAGGGCTTGCGCATGGGGCGTCCTCTCAGGCGGCGACGAACTTGTGATTCGCATCCAGGCGGTACTTCACGTTCGGCAGCAGTCCGTCCTCGCCGATGTAGCCGACCGCCGTGCGCATGCGGCCATGCTTGGAGTCGTACCAGCGGATGCGGATTTCGCCTTTTTCGCCAGCCGTCGCGGTGCCGGAGTAGCCAGCCGTCGCGGTGCCGGAGTTGCCAGCCGTCGCGGTGCCGGAGTTGCCAGCCGTCGCGGTCTTGCCATCTCCGACCACGATGCAAGCGCCGATCACGAGTTCCGGCTTCACGCGCGGCTCGTTCGCGAGGATGTAGTCCGTCGCGTCCTTCTTGTCGCCGACCGCACGAATCACGCAGCGCGGGAACTTGACCTTGCCGCCCAACATCACGAGGTCAGCGGTCACGACTTCGACCGCCATCCACTTCGCGCCTTTCTCGTTGATGCGGCCGGAAACGGAGTGGTCGCCCGCTCCGTACAGCCAGCCGTGCAGACCGTTGCCGCATTGCTCGCGAGGGCTCCAGTCCGGCGCGACGACTTCGGCCCCGACCGTCAGCGGCCAACGGAAATCGCCATGCGACTCGCCTTCCGGCCCGCAGATGCGCAGGACGAGGGAAGTGTCGGGCTTGGGGGTCTTGGGCTTGCGGGGCATGGCGGGCTCCGGTGGTGTGGAGCCATCCTGCTACACGAAACGTGTAGTTGTCAACACGAAACGTGTAGCTGCCTCGCCAATCCGACGAACGGTAGGCGGCTGGGGGTTACGGAGTGGGGTCGGGCTTGCGCCGGCCGGCGATCACGGCGCCGACGAGAATTGCCGCGATGGTCGCGACGTTGACCACGGACCAGACGGCCCTGGTGGAGTGGACTGGGATGATCGGGTTGTAGATGCCGGCGCAGGCAATCCAGACCCACGCCAACGCCGGCCGATCACCGAGTGACCGGACCGCGAGGAACGCGAACGCGGCGCAGACAATCCAGCGCATGACCTGGTAGTAGCCGTAGGGGTTCGATGGCACAAGCGCCCACGAGAGGAGGGCGACGATTAGCAGGTGCGGAACGAAATAGGCCGCGCCGCGACTAGTCGTCATCGTCGCGCTCCACTTCGTTTGCGATTTCGATGATTCGGGCTTGAGATGCGCGATCGCAGACCTTCGCGTAGAGGCAATGCCACGCCGACACGCTTTGCGCGCATCGCATCCCGCCGCCGCACGCCGCTATTTCGGCCGCGACGTCACGCTGCTCGGTCTGCAATTCCGCGCGTTTCGCAGCCTCGCGGAGGCGTTGCTCGGTCAAGAGCTTCGCGTCGGCCGCTGCGCTTTTCGCGTGGTTGTACTCACCAAAGACCCAAGAGCCGGCGCCGATGGCGAGAATGACGGCGAGTGCCAGGATTACTTGAGCGCCTTCGTTAAGCTGGAATTGGCTTGCCATGCGTTCTCTTGCTCGCTAGATCATGGGCGCTTCGTGCAACTCGAATCCCTGCTCAACGCAATCCTCGTACCGCTCAACACGCTCACGCAGCGCCATCACAGCATCTTCCGGCAGGTCGCCAACGTGGCTCACCGCATGCCGGTCAAGCGTCCGCGTGACCTCGATTTGCCAGCCTCGGGCGTTGACGATTTCGGAGATGCGCCGAAGCGCGCAGGCCCGCGGCGACGTGTCGATGACGGGCAGGGCAACACCATCCTTCGGTGGCGCCTGGTCGTCGGCCGCGACGATCCGCAGCTTCGGCCTAGCGTCCTCCAGCTGCTGCACGCGCCTTGCGAGGCGCCTTCCGAGATCCTTGAGCCTTTCCGCCTTGCTTTCCATCTTTCCCCTCCGCGCGCAGTCGTTGGCCTAATCGCTCGGTTAGGTCGCTCACGTTCGAGGGCGTAACGGGCTGGTCGTACTCCTGCACGATCGCGTCGGCGATCTCGAGGAGTTGCGGGTCGTGGACCCATTCAACCGGTTGACGCTTCTCCTGAAGGTAGCCGAGAAGGACCATCACCGACGCGCCTATCCTTTCGAAGTCCGGTCTAGCGGACTGAGACTGGCTCTGCGCCTCGCTTTCGGCGGGCACTCCTTCGTCGCCCATGAGGATCCACGCGTAAGTGTGACCTCCGAGCTTGACGGCTTCGGCAATCGCGCGCAGGTCGGCCAGGGTTGGTTCGCGGGCGTCCTGCTCGTAGTTGGCAAGCCGCGACGGCGGATCCCACCCGCAAATCTGCGCGAGTTGCAGCTGCGTGAACCCGGCGGATCGACGGGCCGTCGCAATGCGCTTGCCGAGAGTCATGGTCCCCATCGACGGGAAACTACACACAACGTGTTTTGTTGTCGTACACGAAAAGTGTTGCGCGAGGTACACGAAACGTGTAGAAGGTGGTTTTATGCAGACCCCGACCCCCATGCAACAGGCGGCCACCAGCGCCGGCGGGCTGACGAAGCTTGCCGCGCTGCTCGGGCTGCCGTGTAGCCGCGTTGGCAACTGGTACTCGCGCGGGATCCCGCTGGAGTTCGCCGGCAACGTGGAGAACCTGACCGGCGTGCGTGCCGAGCTTTCGCACCCGAACGTGGTGTGGACCCGAGGACCGGATGGGAAGGTCACGGGCTACCACGTCCCGCTCGTTGCGCCATCGTCGCAGGCCGCCGCATGACCGGCGAACTTCGCGGACGCAGGCGCCCCAACTGCCACCACTGCGGCGGCCCAAAGGGGAAGGGCGGCGACGCCTGGAACTGCGCGACTTGCACGCCGATCGTAAGGGCCGAGGCCTCCGCGCGGCTCAACTTGTGCGGCGCGCCCGGTCCGCTCCATCACCGCTGGACGTGCTTGCAGTGCCAGCGCGTCGCGACCGATCGCGCGAAAGCTGCGGCGCGTCGCGGCGTGGAGACCAGGCGCCTCAACAACGCGAACTGGGGACCGCCGCGTGACGCGGATCGCTTCTGGCGCGGCAAGGCGCACAGCATGGTCGCCAGCGCGATCAAGCGCGGCGTCCTGCCGAAGCTCGATGGCTCCATCGCCTGCGTGGACTGCGGCCGGCGGGCTCACGAATACGATCATCGCGACTACGGGCGACCGCTTGAGGTCGAACCCGTCTGCCGCTGCTGCAACAAGGCGCGCGGGACCGCGAAATATCCGCAGCCGCAGACCTTCAAGCGCCTCGCAACCCCCGAAACCGCTGCTGCCTGACATTTCCTTCCCCCGTCCCCGGATGGGACGGGTTGCTTTTCGCCCGGACGCGACCCTCAACGGAAGTCAATTCGCATGAGCGCGGCCGGGGCGACCCTCAATTTGCGGTTCAAGCGGGACGTGAAGCCGATCCCGGAGGCCGATTGGTCGCTGCTGACCAGCGAGGCCGCGGCGGTGAAGTACTGCTGCGAGCACTCCGGCATGCAGGACAAGGCGATCGCGCTCGAAATCGACACGGACGCCGCGCTGCTGTCCAAGGCGAAGGCAGGGCAGGCCAGGCTGAGCGAGGACGCGCGCCGCGCACTTCGCGACGCCACCGGCTGCGATGCGCTGCTGTACGCCGAGATGCTGTCCCTCGGCTACGACCCGCGCAGCCTGCGCAAGCTCGAAACCGAGACCGAACGCCAGCTGCGCGAGGCGAACGAGGCGCTGGAGGCCGAGCGGACCAAGGTTCGCGTGCTGACGGCGGCGCTGCGGGGTGAGGCATGACCTACGCCACCCCTCCCCGCGACAAGTACGCGCCTCGGCGTGCCAAGCCCAAGGGCCCGGAGTACGTCCTGCGCAAGGTGCCGGGGCGTCGTTTCTGCCCGAGCTGTCGGCAGGAACGGCCGTGGGCGGGTGGGGTGAAGGTTTCTGGGTGGGTTTGCGATGGGTGTCGGGTATGAACTACCTCTCCGTCTGTTCCGGCATCGAAGCGGCAACCGTCGCATGGCATCCGCTCGGCTGGATGCCGGCCGGCTTCAGCGAAATCGAGCCGTTCCCGTCGAAAGTCCTCGCGCACCACTACCCCAGCGTTCCGAACTACGGCGACATGACCCGGTTTCAGGAGTGGCCCGATGCAAACCTCGATGTTCTCGTCGGCGGAACCCCCTGCCAGTCCTTCAGCGTTGCAGGCTTGCGAAAGGGAATGGCAGACCCGCGCGGCAACCTGGCGCTGGTCTATCTTGCGATTGCTGACCGATACCGGCCCCAATGGGTGGTTTGGGAGAACGTCCCCGGCGTCCTGTCGTCGGCAGGCGGACGGGACTTTGGTTCCTTCCTTGGGGGGCTGGCAGAACTCGGGTATGGGTGGGCCTACCGAGTGCTTGACGCTCAGTTCTTCGGAGTGGCCCAGCGCCGCCGCCGTGTGTTCGTTGTCGGATGTCTTGGAGACTGGCGAAGTGCCGCGGCGGTTCTATTTGAGCGCGACTGCCTGTCGGGGAATCCTGCGCCGCGCCGCGAAGCGAGGGAAAGACCTGCCCCCACCATTGCGGCACGCACTCGCGGCGGTGGCGGACTCGGAACCGACTTCGATTGCGACGGCGGGCTGATCCCGAGCCTCGCCCGTTGTGACACAACGGGCGAGCACCAGCGGCAGGATTGGGAAACCTGCACGATCCTTCCCGTAGCGCACTCGTTGCGCGCCGATGGGTTCGACGCTTCGGAGGACGGGACGGGCCGCGGGACTCCGCTGGTGCCCATTTCGTTCGGCTGGCAGAACTCGAGTTCGCAAGGCGACAGCGCCAGCGAGGTATGCACGCCGACCTTGGACAAGAGCAAGACGCCGGCGATTGCTTTCGGCTTTGACGAATACAACGCCGCAGAAGCGCCCGAGCTTGCCGCCACGATGGCCGGTTCTCGCGCCGGCAATCGCCGTCCTGCTGTCCGTTCCGATATGGCGGTGCGCCGCCTCACCCCCGAGGAATGCGAGGCCCTACAGGGCTTCCCGCGCGGCTACACGGACATTCGCCCGAACGGCAAGCCAACCGCTGACGGGCCGCGCTACAAGGCGCTCGGGAACTCAATGGCGGTCCCGTGCATGGCCTGGATCGGCGAGCGGATCGCGCAGGTTCACGCACTCAGGCAGGCAAGGAGCGAGGCCGCATGACCCTGGCCTTCACCATCGCCCCGCCGCATCCGGCGACCTCCTATCGGCGCTGGACCGACGAGGATCGCGCGTTCCTCGCCAAGCACTACGCGACGCGCACGAACGACTGGCTCGCGCTGCGGCTCGATCGCAGCCCGAAGGCTATCGGTCTGTATGCGACGAAGCGGATGGGACTGCACAAGGGCCTGGCCGCGGCGTCGGTGTCGCGCTTCAAGCCAGGGCACGTGACCTGGAACAAGGGACGCAGCTACCACGCTGGCGGCGCGTCGAAAGACCACCTGTTCAAGCCGGGCACCCGCTGCGGCGCGGCGCGCGAGAAGTTCCTGCCGGTCGGCTCCGTGCGGTTCGACAAGGCCAATGGCGTGTGGATCCGCAAGATCGCCGACGCGCCCGGCCCGCGCAAGCTCAACTGGCGTCCGGTGCATGTCTTGATCTGGGAACAGGCGCACGGCCCGGTCCCAGCCGGCCGCATCGTCGTGTTCGCAGACCGCGACCGCACGAACTTCGCGCCCGACAACCTGCTGTGCCTGACGCGCTCGGAAAACCTCAAGCGCAACACGCGCCGCACGCCCGAGGGCTACGTGAAGGCGTGGCAGACCCGCAAGCGCCGCGAGCGGGGCAGGGCGGTGCGCATGGTGCAGCTCGTGGCGGCGCTGGCATGACCCAATCCGACCGCATCCGGGCGCAGGGGGAGCATGTGGCGCAGGCCGTGGCGACGACCTTCGCCGGCCGCGCGCGCGATCGGCAGCTTGAGGAACGCATCGCCGGCCTGGCCAAGCGCGTCGAGGCTCTGGCGAAGGAACACAGGTACGCGGAGGCCCGCACGCTCGGGTTGGAACTTTCGGCGGCCATCGCGCAGCGGTCGCCGGAACAGGTGGCGCGGATGGAGAGGGATAGGGGGTTGCAGCGGTGAAGCGTCCGGCATTCCAGTTCTACGTCGCCGACTGGCGCACCAACTCCAAGCTGCGCCGCTGCTCGTGGGCGGCACGCGGAGCGTGGATCGACGTCATGGGCCTCATGCACGACTCCGACGAGTACGGCGTGCTGCGCTGGCCGCTGAAGGAGATTCAGAGCGCATCCGGGGCGCCGATGGCCCTGTTGCGAGAGCTGATCGACAAAGGCGTGCTCAAGGGTGCCGACAAGGGTGCGGCCGACTACATGCACACGCCGACCCACGCTGGCAAGAAGGGCGAGCCGGTGCGCCTGGTCGAAGCCAAGGACGGGCCGTGCTGGTACTGCTCGCGGTTCGTGCGCGACGAGTGGATCCGGAGCCGGCAGGGTGGGGCCACCAAGTTCACCTCCGAAAACAACCCGAACCGCCCACCTGAGCCGCCACCGACCGGCTCACCAACCCGCCCGTTTGGTGAGGGCTTAGGAGACGGCGCTGCATTTGCTTCTGCTTCTTCAAGATCAAAAGCCAAAGCAGGCGATGACGCCTGCCCGCACTCCGACATCCTCGCCCTGTACCACGAGCTCCTTCCGGCCAACCCGAGGATCAAGACCTGGACTGAGCAGCGGCAGGCGAACCTGCGCACCCGCTGGCGCGAGGACATCAAGCGGCAATCGCTGCCGTACTGGCGCCGTTTCTTCACCCACGTCGCCGCCTCGCCTTTCCTCACGGGCCGCACGCCAGGCACCAATGGGCGGCCCTTTCTCCCCGGCCTCGACTGGCTCGTGAAGCCCGAGAACTTCGCGAAGGTCATCGAAGGCCGCTACCACGACGGAGCCGCCGCATGAGCGCCGCAGCCGAAAACGTGATCGGCGGGATCATCCTCGCCGGCCGGGATGCCTACTGGCGCGTCGCTGACGTGCTGACCGCCGAGGACTTCGCGCACCCGAAGCACGCGAACCTGTACCGGCTACTCGCCGGCATGGTGCGCGGCAATGGCGCGATCGACGTCATCACCGTGGGCGAGGAAGCCGAGCGTCAAGGCGTCTGCCGCGATCTCGACGTGCTCGAACTGACGAGCAACACGCACAGCGCGGCGAACATCCGAGGCTACGCGGAGATCGTGAAGGCCGACGCGATCGAGCGGCGCGTGAAGGCCATCTGCGCCGAGGGGGCCAAGACCGGCGACATCGCCACCGTGCAGGCCGCGCTGTCGGCCCTGCTGTCGGCCCAGCCGGCCCATGCCGTCCACGTGTCCGAAGCGCTCAAGCGGATGTGGGACGCGACGATGGTGCGCTATGCCGCGAAGGATGAGCTCGCCGGCCTGTCGACCGGCTTCCCGGCGATCGACGAGCTTACCGGCGGGCTGCAGCCGGGCAGGGTGTACGGCATCGGCGCCCGCGCGAAGATGGGCAAGACGCTGCTCGCGATGAACATCTGCGCGAACGTGGCGCTGGCAGGGACGCCCGTCGCGGTGTGGTCGCTGGAGATGGGCGACGAGGAGCTGACCCAGCGCATGGCGTGCGCGACCGCTGGGGTGAAGTCGGTCCTGCTGCAGCGCCCGAAGATGCTCGACTGGGAGCACAACGCCGACGCCATGCCGGCGCTGCGCGTCGCGATCAGCGCGCTCAAGACCGCGCCCCTGTGGATCTCCGACCGCACCGACGTGACCATCGAGCAGATCGAGGCGCAGGCCCGCCACCTGCACGCCCTGGGCCGCTGCTCGCTGCTGTGCATCGACTACCTGGGCCTCCTGCGGATGCCCAAGCTCGACCGGCACGACCTCGCCATTGCGCATTGCACGCGCCGCGTGAAGATCATCGCGAAGGAGCTGCGCATCCCGGTAATCCTCGTGTTCCAGCTCAATCGCGGGAGCGAGCAGGGGCACGCGCCGCGGACGCCGCGCCCGTCCGACGCCCGCGACTCCGGCGCCATCGAGCAGGACCTCGACGCAATGTTCCTGCTGCACCGGCCGCGCTACTACGACAAGAAGGCCGAGTCGGGGCTGCGCCTGGACCTGGCGCTGCAGCGCAACGGGCCGACCGGGTTGATTCGGCTCGAGGACGAAACGGACTGCTGCCGGTTCGTGCCCAGCGACCGCGAGTGGGCCGATCCGCAGACCAAGGGCGGGAGGGACGACAACCTGTGAGCGCACCCCAGTCCCAGATCGCGCGCGCGCATTTTTCCGCGACTCTTCCGCTCCGCACCGGCCGCGGCCTCAACGACCGCAAGCACCATTTCGCGCGGTACCGGGCAGCGAAAGCCGAGCGCAAAGCCGCCTACCTCTGCACGCGCGCGGTGTCGCTACCGTGCGTCGTCACACTCACCCGCATCTCACCCGGCACGCTCGACGGCGACAACCTGCAGGGCGCGCTCAAAGGCGTGCGCGATGGCGTCGCCGATCGGCTGGGCGTGGACGACCGCGATGCGCGGGTGCGGTGGGTGTATGCGCAGGAGCGGGGGAAGGAGTTCGGGGTGCGGATCGTGATCGAGGCAACGACGGCCACGGACGGCCCCAACGCAGGGGATGCCGATGGGCCGCAAGCGCGCAGCACTTGAAGCAACGCCGCCGTGCGGCAAGGTGCAGCCACCCAAGCACCAGAACCACGCCCCCGAGCCGCTGACGCTGCTCAACCCCAAGCGCATCGACATGACCGTTCACGCCATCCGACATGCGGTCCAGGCGAACCGACACGCCGGCGGGGCGAGCTACCTGTTCATCGCCGACGCGGACGCCGACGGGCTGCATCGCGTGTTCGTCATCTCCGAGTTGCGCAGCGTCGCGAAGGAGTGGGTCCGCGAGAAGTTCCGCTGGCTGGTCGCGTTCTACGCGCCGCGCCGGGGCGACGGCAGCAACCGCAACGACGACGGCACGCCGTTCCTGCAGGCGAGCATCAAGGGCGTGACCGAGGACGTGCTGGCGCACCTGGCCGACCTGGCGAGGGCGCGATGAGCGTTGCCAGCCGCATCGACACCGCCCTCGCATGGCTCGCCTCGCAATTCAGCGCGACCCGCGAAGAGTTCTACCGCGCGCAGCATCCGGGCGGCCCGATGCTGCTGCAGGGCTGCCTGTCGGGCGGCTATCTCAACACCCGCGACGACCGGGTGTCGGTCTCGCCGCTGGGGCTGAAGCGGCTGGAGGCGAATCGGGAGCCGGCGCAGGATGACGGCGAGGGTGGGGTGTGATGGCGCGCCACGACCTGCTCGGGGAGGATGGGCGATTCCTGCCGTCGGGCGTCTACACGCTCGAACTGCTCGAGACGATCGCCGAGCGCGTCGCCGAAGGTGAAACCCTCTCGGCCGTTTGTCGCGACCTAGGCGTGCAGCGCCGCACCGTCAACCGCATCCGCCGCAAAGACCCCGAGATCGGCGCGTTGTTCGAAGAGGCCAAGTCCGACGGCTACGACGCCATCGCCGACGAGTGCATCGCGATCGCCGACGACGGGTCGCGTGACTACGTGCAGACCGACGGCGGCGTCATGGTCGACCACGACCACGTCAACCGATCGAAGTTGCGCATCGAAACCCGCCTGAAGCTGCTGCGCTCGTGGGATCCGGAGCGCTACGGCGACGCCATGACGATCAAGGGTGACAAGAAGAACCCGCTGCGCACCACGCACGACCTCGACGACGCGGCGCTGATGCAGATCGCCAGGGAAGCCGCCCGCAACATGGCCGAGACCCCGAAGCGTGGCTGACGGTGCCGGCATGGAGTTCCGCCCGACCGCCGCCGCGGCTGCTACCGAGCTGCTGCGCCGTCGCCGCGCCCGCGGCTCGCTCGTCGACTACTCGCAGGCCATCGAGATTCCCGGCGCGCCGGTCAGCGACGACCCCGACTGCTGGCTCTTCAAGCCCATCGAGACCGCGGTCGCCGCTCACCACATCGTGACGATGGAGGCGATCGAGCGGTGCATCCGCGCCGACTACGGTCGCCTGATCATCATGGAACCGCCGGGCTCGGCGAAGTCCACCTACGCCAGCGTCGTCGGCACAACCTGGGCGATGGGCGCATTCCCCGGCTTGCGCGTGCTGATGACCAGCTACGCCGGTACGCCGATCATCCGGCACTCAAAGCGCGCGCGGCAGATCGTCGGCAGCGCAGCGTTCGGCTCGATTTGGGAGAACCGTCCGACCCTGCTGGGCGACTCGCGCGCCGCGGACGAATGGGAACTCACGAACGGATCGGGCATGTTCGCCGCGGGCTTGATGGGCGGCATCACGTCGAGCCGCTGCGACCTCGGCATCGTCGACGACCCCGTCGCCGGCCGCGAGGAAGCCGATAGCGAGGTCATGCGCGCCAAGACTCGACAGGCGTTCGATGACGACTTCCTGACGCGCCTGAAGCCGAAGGCGTCGATCATCCTGATCGGCACGCGCTGGCACGAATCCGACCTGATCGGCGGCATCCTGCCGGAGAACTACGCCGGCGAATGCGGCCCGGTCGCCTGCCGCGACGGCCAGACGTGGGAAGTGCTGTGCATCCCCGCGAAGGCCGAGCGCGAAGACGATCCGCTCGGACGCTCCGTCGGCGAATACCTGTGGCCGGAGTGGTTCGGCCCGAAGCACTGGGCGATCTTCGAGGCCAAGGCCCGGACATGGTCGGCGCTCTACCAGCAGCGCCCGGTGCCGGACACCGGCGGCCAGTTCGAACGCGCCTGGGTGCAGTGGTACGACGAAGGCGAGCTACCCGAGCGCCTGAACTACTACGGCGCCAGCGACTTCGCGGTGACGCAGGACGGCGGCGACTTCACCGAGCACGGCGTGATCGGCGTCGACGAGGCCGGCGACATCTGGGGCGTCGACTGGTGGTACGGCCAGGAGGCGACCGACAACACCATCGCCGCCAAGCTCGCGCTGGCGCACCAGTACGAGACCATCGTCTGGTTCGGCGAGGCCGGCGTGATCGAGAAGGCCATCGGCCCGGCGACCAACCGCGCAATGCGCGACGCGCAGAAGTGGATCGTGAACGAGTATCTGCCGTCGATCGGCAACAAGATCGCGCGCTTCGCCTCGTTCCGCGCTCGCGCCAAGGCCGGCACATTCCACCTTCCGCGCAAGCCGTGGGCGTATCGCCTCGTCGACCTGCTGTGCGGCTTCCCGATGGCCGCCTTCGATGACGGTGTTGACGTCATGGGCCTGTTCGGCCGCGCGCTCGATCAGATCGCCGACGCCGAGAAGAAGCCCGAGCCCCGCAAGAAAGACCCCGACCCCATGACCGGCGCATGGCTAGACCGCATGGACCAGCGCGACGAAGACGAGGAGGCCGAACGTGCCCGCTATTACGGCTGACGCACAGCAAGCGATGGACGCGGGCATCGCCTCGCTCAACACGCCCGAGGACCAGCGCGAGCAGGCCGATGTCAAGCGCTGGTTCAAGCGCCTGACCGACGCGCGCGAGTACGACAAGACCGCACGCGAGCAGTACGTGAAGGATCGCCGGCAGGCCCGTGGCGACTCCGGGTTCCAGGTCGACGCCAACCTGATCGGAACGTACATCGACATCAGCGAAGCGTTCCTGTACGCCCGCGATCCGGATGTCGAAGTGCTGCCGACGCGCTACTGCGACCCGCCGACGATGGACACGCTGCGCGAGCTCGTGCCGAAGCTGGTGCAGGCCGATCCGGAGATGCAACAGCAGATCCAGAAGTCTGGCGATCAAGCGAGCTGGCAGGCGCTCGCGGCCGGGCAGGATCCGGGCATGGCGACCAAGGCCGCCGCCAGCATGGCGACGCAGGTCGCGACCCAGATGAAGTTCCAGCAGGTCCGCGACCGCTACATGCAGCGCCAGCGGAACATGAAGCAGTACGCGCAGACCATCGAACTCGTCGTGTCGTACCTGTGGCGCTGCGCGCGCCTGAAGGTCGCCGGCCGCCGGTGCGTGCGCTCGGCGCTGACGACCGGGTTGGGCGTGCTGAAGATCAGCTGGCAGGAGCGCACCGCGCCCTCGCCGGAGACCACGAAGGCGATCAACGACCTGCAGGACAACATCGCGCGCACCGTCGCGATGCGCAAGGATTTGGACGAGGCGTCGGGCTGCGATCTCGACATCAAGCTCACCGACTACCAGCGCCAGCTGACCGCGCTCAAGAGCCAGACCGAGCGCGTCGTGGCCAAGGGCCTGGCGATCGACCTGGTCGCTCCGGAGGATTTCCAGATCCCGCCGGGCTTCACCATCGCCGACCACTGCAACGCGCCGTGGAACGCCCACCGCATCCTCATGCTGGCCGAGGACGCGAAGGCCGACTTCGGGCTCGACGACGAGACGTTCAAGCAGGCCACGCGCTACAAGGCGCGCACGCCCGTCATGATTCGCCGCGAATCCCCGCTCAACGCCTCCGAGGAGGTCAGCGACAAGGAGGCCGACAGCTTCGAGGCGGCCGACGCCTCGTCCGGCGGCGATTTCGTGATCGTCCACGAGATTTGGGACCGCAACGCGAACGCGGTGCTGACCGGCATCGAGGGCATCAAGAAGTGGGTGAAGGAGCCGTGGAATCCGACCGCGACGACGCGGTTCTACGGGTTTTTCGTGCTGCCGCTGTCCGAGGTCGATTCGCAGCGCCACCCGCAATCGCTGGTGTCGCGCTCGGCGCGGCTGGTCGACGAGTACAACCGCATCGGTTCGGACGAGGCCGAGCATCGCCGCCGGTCGCTGCCGGGCATCCTGTTCAACGCCGGGAAGATGGGTCCGGAGGCGGTCAAGAAGATCGAGAAGGCGGGCCGGCAGGAGCTGATCGGCGTCAAGCTGACCAACCCGACCGCTGCCGACGACCTGCGTTCGGTGTTCTTCCCGAAGCCCTATGCGCCGCTCGACGCCGCGCTGTACTCGCGCGATCGCATCGTCACCGAGCTGGAGCGCATTTGGGGCATCCAGGAAGCGCTCGCCGGCGCGGTGAACACCGAGAAGACCCTGGGCGAAGCCGAGATCCAGCAATCCGGGTTCCAGGCCCGCGAGAACGCCCGCCGCGACCTGCTCGAATCCATGCTGGAGGACGCCGCGCTCTACACCGCCGAACTCGCGCGCGCCCACCAGAGCGAGGAGGACGTGGTCGCCATCGCTGGCCCGGATGCGCTGTGGCCGCCGTATGCGGGCGCCGCCGACCTGAACAGCATGGTGCAGGTCCAGATCCGCGCCGGTTCGTCCGGGAAGCCCAACACGTCGGCCGAGCGGCAGTCGTGGTCGCAACTGCTGCCGCTGCTGCAGGCCGGCATCACCCAGATCGCGCAGCTTCGCCAGTCCGCGCCCGAGGACGTGGCCGACTCGCTAGAGAAGCTGCTGCGCATCACCGCCAGTCGTGCGGGCGACCGCATCGACGTGGACAGCCTGCTTCCCAAGCCTGGCCCGACGCCGCCGCCTGCGCCTGCTGGCGCCCCAGCGGCGCCCGGCGCCCCCGCGCAAACCCAGCCCGGAGGCGCGGCCGCACGGGAAAG
>JADMIO011006409.1_pt1 | contig 23845 bp, 20 predicted proteins | sample 8958161 | NCBI WGS metagenome assembly JADMIO01 (sample SAMN16585339, study PRJNA669376) | soil metagenome | isolation source: Crop rotation soil | place: USA: Cullars Rotation, Alabama | collected 2011
CGCTCAGGCGGTCAAGGCCCTGCAAGCGTCAGCATTCGGCTGCGCGGGAGAACGCTGCATGGCGGGGAGCATCGCGGTGCCTGTCGGGAAAATTGCCGACGGGCTCGTTGAAGGCTTGTGCGAAGTCGGCAAGGCGATGAAGGTCGGGCCGACCGACGGGGCGACCGACGTCGATATGGGACCGCTCATTACCAAAGATCATCGCGACCGTGTCGCCGGCTACATCGACACTGCTCGCAAAGAAGGGGCCCACGTCGCCTTGAACGGACTCGATCGGGACCTGCCGAAGGATGGGTTTCTCCTGGGCCCCAGCGTCGTCGATCGCGTTGCGCCGACGATGAAGCTGGCGAAGGAGGAAATCTTCGGACCGGTGTTGTCGGTCGTCCGCGCGAATGATCTGGATGAAGCCCTCGCCATCGGCAAAGGTTGCGAGTACGGCAACGGGGCGTGCATCTTCACTCGCAGCGGCTGGGCGGCCCGCGAGTTCAAACGCCGCTTCAACGCGGGCATGATCGGCGTCAACGTCGGCGTCCCCGCTCCCATGGCATGGTTCCCGTTCACCGGGTGGAACAAATCGTTCTTCGGCGACCTGCACATTCAAGGCGTCGAGGGCGTGCAGTTTTACACGCAGCAAAAAATGACGATGACGCGCTGGTTCAAGAGCGCGAGCGAATCGCACGCCGATCCGATTTGGAAGACGAAAGCGGGCGGGGCGTGATTGTGTTTAGCCGCCGCTCACGGAGCGGTGTGAACCGCATCGTTGCAAATCGATGAATCGTCAGACAGCCACCATGCCGCGCCGCTCCGTGAGCGGCAGCCAAAGCTAAACGGAGTCATCAATGCCCATTCCTCTGCCGATCTGCAATCACAAACCCGAACCTTATCGCGGCCCGTCGAAGGAAGAAGTCCTCGCCCTGCGGCGGCAATATCTCACGCCGGGACTCATCACGTATTACAAAGACCCTCTGCTCATCGTCGAAGGCAAGATGCAATATGTCTGGGATGAAAAAGGAACGCGTTACCTCGACGCCTTCGCCGGCATCGTCACGGTTTCCGTCGGGCATTGTCATCCGCACGTCGTTGAAAAAGTTAAAGAGCAAGTCGGCAAACTCCAGCACACGACGACGATCTATCTGCACCCGACCATCGGCCTGTTCGGCAAGAAGCTGGCCGAGCACTTCCCGCAAAACTCCGGCCTGTCGGTGACGTACTTCACCAACTCCGGCAGCGAAGCCAATGAATTGGCGATCCTCATGGCCCGCGAGTTCACGGGACGAAACGAAATCATCGCCCTGCGTAACGCCTACCATGGCGGCACGTCGGCGACCATGGGCCTCACAGCCCACAGCACATGGAAGTTCAAATCCAACCCGGCGGCGAACGTGAAGAACGCCCTGGCCCCGTATTGTTACCGATGCCCGTACGGCCTCGAATATCCAAGCTGCGGGCTCAAATGCGCTCATGACATTGAAAACGTGATTCGCTACGAGACGTCCGGCGAGCCGGCAGTGTTCATCGCCGAGACGATCCAGGGCGTCGGCGGTACGGTCACGCCGCCGCCGGAATACTTCAAGATCGTCTACGACATCGTCCGCAAATTTGGGGGCCTGTGCATCGCCGACGAAGTGCAGGCGGGCTTCGGCCGCACCGGGACCAAATTCTGGGGCTTCGAAAACTACGGCGTCAAGCCCGACATGGTGACCATGGCCAAAGGCATCGGCAACGGCGCGCCGCTCGGCGCGGTCACCACCCGCGCCGAATTGGCGAAGACGACCACCAACCGCATCCACTTCAACACCTACGGCGGCAATCCCATCTCGATGACGCAAGGCCTGGCGACGCTCGAAGTCATCGACCGCGAGAAGAGCCAGGAGAATTCCCGGATCGTCGGCGATCACTTGAAGTCGAAACTCGCCGAATTGCAAAAGAAGCAGCCGCTGATCGGCGAAGTGCGCGGCATGGGGCTGATGCTCGGCGTCGAATTAGTCAAGGATTTGAAGACCAAGGAGCCGGCGTCCGCGGAGGCGGGAGAAGTTCTCGAGCTTTGCCGGCAACGCGGGCTGCTCATCGGCAAGGGCGGCCTCTATGGCAACACGCTCCGCATCAAGCCGCCGATGTGCTTGACGAAGGACGATGCCGATTTTCTCATTTCGTGCTTGGACGAAAGTCTGACGGCACTGAAAGCGGGGAAGTAGGTTCTGACGGGGGTCAGCAGCCCGGCTGCTTTGGAGCAGCCGGGCTGCTTCAATGTCACCCCGAGAACGTGATCGACCCTGTGCCGGCGACACTGTCGTTGCCGGCGGTGTCGTGAGCGACGCCGGCGGGAACAGTCACCGTCACCAAACCCGGAGCGTCCGCGACCACGTCGAAGTTGTAAGTCTTGGGATTCACCTGCACGAAGTTCCCGGCCGCGCCGTTCGTCACTTGAACGTCCGCCAGGACGAAGTCCGCCACATCCTCGTCGAACGTGACCGTGAACGGAATCGTCGCGTTGTTCGTCGGATCGGTGTCGTTGGCGGTAACCGTTGGTGTCGGCCCCGTCGTGTCGTAGGTGAAGGTGAGCGTCTTGGCCTGGTTGGCATTTCCGGCCGCGTCCTGCGCCCCACTCGCGGGCACGTCGATGGTCACTGATCCTTCGGCAGTCGCGGTAATTTCGAAGGTGTAGGTCTTCGGATCGACCTGGGTGAAGCTTGCCGCCGTCATCGTCGCGTTGGTGAGTTGAATGTCCGTTTCGGTGAAGTTGACCACGTCTTCGTCGAACGTGACGGTGATGGTGTGCGTCGCCTGGTTGGTGGGATCGGTGACGCCGGTGATCGTCGGGGTCGGCCCCGTCGCGTCATAGGTGTAGGTGAGCGTCTTGGCCTGATTGGCGTTCCCGGCCGCGTCCTGCGCCCCACTCGCGGGCACGTCGATGGTCACTGATCCTTCGGCAGTCGCGGTAATTTCGAAGGTGTAGGTCTTCGGATCGACCTGGGTGAAGCTTGCCGCCGTCATCGTCGCGTTGGTGAGTTGAATGTCCGTTTCGGTGAAGTTGACCACGTCTTCGTCGAACGTGACGGTGATGGTGTGCGTCGCCTGGTTGGTGGGATCGGTGACGCCAGTGATCGTCGCGGTTGGCCCTGTCGCGTCGTAGGTGTAAGTGAGCGTCTTGCCCTGATTGAGGTTCCCCGCCGCGTCTTCGGCGGAGTTCGCGAGCACCTCGATCGTGACCTGGCCCTCAGCGGTCGCGTTGATCTCGAAGGTGTAGGTGTGCTGATCGACCTGGGTAAAACTATTGGCCGTCATCGTCGCGTTGGTGAGTTGAATGTCCGTATCGACGAAGTTGAAGACGTCTTCGTCGAAGGTCACGGTGATCGTGTGCGTCGCCTGATTGGTCGGATCGGTAACGCCCGTGATGGTCGCCGTCGGCTGCGCGGTGAGGACAGTGGTCGCCGTGAAACTGGTCCCGGCGAAGGCGTTGCCCGCGGCATCGTGGACCAAGGCCGGCTGAATCTGCACGACCACCAGTCCGTCGGCGGTGGCGGTCACGTCGAACGTGTAGGTCTTCGGGTCTTGCTGGACGAAATTGCTCGGCGAACCGTTGGTGATGAACAAATCGCCGATGTCGAAGTCGCCGACGTTTTCGCTGAAGACGACCGTGATCGGCACGACGGGATTGTTGGTCGGGTCGGCGGCGGTCGTCGTCAGAGTCGCGGTGGGGACCGTTCTGTCGGATTCGAACGAGATGGTCGCAAGGGCATTCTTGTTGCCGGCGGCGTCTTGTGCGGCGTCGGCAAGGACCTTCACCGTCACTTGGCCGTCGGCGGCGGGCGTCACGTTGAAGGTGTATTGTTTCGGGTTGACCATGGTGAAGCCCGAAACAGCGCCGTTCGTGACATCGAGGCCGGCTTCGGTGAAATTCGTGACGTCTTCGTCGAAGTTGACCGTCATGAGAATCGGAGACTGATTGGTCGGATCGCTCGACGGCGGCACGATGGTCGCGATCGGCGGCGTCGAGTCGAAGGTAAACGTCGTCGACTTCGACGCATTGGGAAGATTGCTGCTGTCTTGGGCCGCGCCCGCGACCACTTCGATGGTGACCAAGCCGTCGGCGGTTGGCGCGATGTCCACCGTGTAGGTCGTCGGATTTTGCTGGACGAAGTTGCTGGTCGCGCCGTTGGTCACGTTGATGTCGGTCTCGGTAAAACCGGTGACCGCCTCGCTGAACGTGATGGTCACCGTCACGGAAGTCGACGCCGTTGGGCTCGTGATCGGGGCAAACGAGACGACGGGCGGGATGTCGGCGACGATCGACTTCGACGCGCCGGTATTTTGATTGCCGGCGGCGTCCGACGCGGAACCGGAGAGGACTTCGACGATGACCGTTCCGTCGACCGTGGGATCGACGTCGAACGTATATTCTTGGTCGCTGACCTTTTGGAAGTTCGACACGGTTCCATTGGTGACATTTAAGCCCGCGACCGTGAAGCTCAGCACGTCTTCGCTGAATTGAACGGTGAACGGGATCGTCGCCAAGTTTGTGGGATCGGTCGCCGTGGTTGTGATCGTCACCGTCGGCACAACGTTGTCGAAGACGATGGGGGCGCTGCTGGTTGCCGCGACTTGGTTGTTGGCGGCGTCGTGCGCGGTGTTTGCCGCGATGCTGAGGGTGATTGGGCCGTTGGCAGTCGGCGTGATCGTGATCTTATAGGTCTTAGCGTCGACGGTACTGAGGGCGCCCAAAGTGGCGCCGTTGTTGACCGAAATGCCGGCCGCGGTGAATCCTTGGACGTTCTCGCTGAAGGTGATCGTCGCCTCGATCCCGGTGTTGCTCGTCGGGCTGGTCGCGTTGAAGGCGATCGTGGCAGTGGGGGCGACGTTGTCAAAGGTCCGAGTAAACGAAGTCGCGGGGTTGCTGTTGCCGGCGGCGTCGTGCGCGACGCCAGCGGGGAGGTTGATGGTCACCGGGCCCGGACCGGTGGGGGTCACGGTGATGTCGTAGCTGGTGCCGGCGCCGGAGAAACTCGTCAACGTGCCGCCGGTGATCACGCCGGCAGCGGAGAGGTCCGCGGAAGCGAAGTCCGCGACACTTTCGCCGAAGGTGAAATGGAACGGAATCGGCGAGTTCGCCGTCGGTTCGGTCGCAGTCGAACTGATCGTCACGGTCGGGGCAGTGCGATCGAAGGTGACGGTGATGGGGGTGGAGGCCAAGTTGTTGTTGCCGGCCGTGTCCTGAGCGACGCCGGCGTTGATAGTGACAGTGACCGCGCCATCGGCAGTCGGAGTTAGATCGGCGGTGAACACCTTGTTGTCGGAGGAGGCGACGAAGTTGCTCAACGTGCCGCCGACGCCGCCGACCGCAATATCGCCGACGACGAAGTTGCTCATCGCTTCGCTGAAGGTGACCGTAATGGTCGTTTTTGTCGCATTGGTGGGGCTGGCGGGATTCGAGATGACCGTCACGGAGGGCGACGTCAAGTCGATGACCAGGTTGCCGGTGCCGGTGTCAGATGCAACGGGATTGGTGGTCGTAGCGGTGGCCGTCACGGTGAACGTGCCTTCCGCGAGGGCGGTCGTCAGCGTGACCGACCAAGTGCCGCCCGTGACCTGCGCGTCGATGGGCGTTCCGCCGTTGATGCTGATCTTGACGGTTGCCGCGGAGTCGCTCACCGTGCCAGTGATGGTCGGCGTGGTGTCTTTCGTGGTGAGCGCATCGACCGTGACGTCGAGGGGGATTTGATTGCGCGTAATCGCCTGGCTGAACGTGGAGACGTTGCCCGCGGCGTCGGTCGCCTTGACGGTGAACGTGGCGGTGCCGTTGGTCAGGGCCACGTTGCTGAACGTGAAATTGCCGCTGGAGTCCGCGGTTGTGCTGGCGTTGGTGTTGGTGAGCGTCACGGTCACGCCCGCTTCCGTCTTTCCCTTGAACGTGACGGTACTGAGAGTCGTGGTGTGATCGCCCGTCGGCGTCGTGTCGGACGTGGAATCGAGATCGAAGGAGGTGATCGTCGGTGCTTTGGTGTCGAGACCGAAGGTGACTGTTTTGGTGGCCGTGCGACCAGCTTGATCCTTCGCGAAAAGCGTGACCGTATGCGAGCCGTCGGCGCCGCCGCCGAGCCCCAGGGCCGTGGTGAAGCTGTATTGCGAATTGGTCACCGTGACGGGGACGAAGCTTCCAGAATCGGTCTTGGCCTGGAGAGTCACCTGATCGAGCCCGGCAGGCACAACGGAGCCGGTGACCGTGACATTATGATTGAACGATTGGTTCGCGGTGGGGGTGGCGATGGTGATCGTCAAGTCGCTCCAGTCCTTACCGGTGGCCGACCGCACTGCCGCCTCAATGGGAAAGCGCGGCATGTTGAGCCCTTCGCCGAGCGGCGGCAGCGACCCGATTGCCGGCGCCAGACGATCTTCCAAATGGTCGATCGCTAGGTTCTGCCGTTTTCGGCGATTTGTCGATTGCGGAGTTTTTACGCCGCGGCGGTCGCGCCACGAAAAGAGCTTGCCGAGCCAATGCCCCATGGTCGAACCTCTCTGTTCCGATGTCTCTGTATTATGCAGCGTTCCGTTAGATCTGCAGCTACTATCATTTCAAATCGAAATCGGGGTTGTAAAGGCCGCTTTCCTCAACCGCACAATTTTAATGGTCTTCTCAGCTTGCCCAGTCGCAGGGACCGGAGTGCCGGAAAAAGGTCCCCTATTGTACGCACTTGCATGCCCGCAAGGCAAATGTATCTCTTCGTGAATGAGAACAGACGGGGAATAGTGAAGGATTGTTGCCGGTTCTGCCGATAATGGCGGTTAGATGGACTTTGACGATGCCGTCAAGATTGCCGTCAGATATCGGGGGGATGACGATGGCCCGCAAAAAGCTCTACTGCCTGGCCGCGATGTGGCTCGCCGCCGCGACGCGACAGGCCCACGCCGACACGCCGATCAGGGTCAGCGCGCCGACGCCGGTCGTGGTCGCCCAAGCGCCCGCCCAATCCTTCGTGCCCCCGCCGCCGGCATTCGTCAATCAACCGGCGCCCGTTGTCGCGGCGCCGGCCCCGCTGCCAACCGGCACGCCGACTGTCGTGGGGCAACCAACGGTCGTTAGCCAACCGACAGTGGTCAGCCAACCGACCGTGGTGGGGCAACCGGTTGTGGTGGGTCAGCCAACCGTCGTGGGCCAGACGGTCGTCAGTGGACCGATCTATGAGGTGCAACCCGGCCCGATCACGCAGATGTTCGACTACGACTGGGCCGGCTGGTCGTTTCACCAGCCCCCCTATCGCGTCTGGGTCAACGCCGACTTCATGCTGTCAACGCTGCGCGGCACTCAGGTTCCGCCGCTGGTCACGACCAGTCCCAATAGCGTCGGCCAGACTGCTGCCGCGACACTGACGTCCAGCAGCAATGTCGTCTTCGGCGGCAGCAATATCGATAACAACAGCCAGCCCGGCTTCCGCATCTTTGGCGGCTTTTGGCTGCCCGGCAACGATCAACGTGGATTTGAATTCGGAGCCTTTGTCCTTGGCGAACGCCAACGCAACGGCGGCGCTTCGGGGACAGGCCTTTCCGACAGCATCGCCGTCGGCCGGCCGTTCACTGAGGTCAATACCGGCGCTCCCGCCGCGGCGCTCTCGGCCTTCAAGAACCAACTCGCCGGTGGATCGTCCGCCTCGCTATCCACCAATCTGTGGGGATTCGAGGCCAACTACCTGATGCGCGAGGCGTTCTCCGATCGCTGCAACGTGATCCTTCTGGCCGGCGTCCGCTACCTCGACTTCGAACAACGCATCGATGCCTCCGATTTCTCGTCGCCGATGCCAGGCGCGACGATCCCTCTCGGCGGCACGGTTTCAGTGACGACGCCCAACTCCGTCCGCGTCATCGATTCGTTCCAGGTGCGAGACCAGTTCATCGGCGGCCAAATCGGCCTTCGCGGAACCTACGACATCGGCCGGATCGAACTCGGCGCCAGCGGCAAAGTCGCCCTCGGCTCGACGTATCAGACGTTGCGCATTACTGGGCTTTCCGAAGCGATGGCGTCGAACGGTCAGGTGATCTTGACATCGCCCGGCGGCGTCCTCGCCAATTCGAGCAATATCGGCAGCTATAATCGCACCGTTGCCAGCGTCGTGCCTGAACTCGAAGTGAAGCTCGGCTACCGGCTCACCAACAATTTCACAGCCTATCTCTCGTACAGCTTCCTGTATTGGGACAACGTCGCCATGGCCGGCAGCCAAATTCCGCGCACCGTTGACCTGACCCGGGTGCCCACGTCCGCTGTATTCAATCCGAACGTCGGCTCCGTCGCGTCCGCGCAGATCATCCACTCGGATTTCTACATGAACACCATCTTCTTCGGTGGCAGCTTGAAGTATTAACGTTCGCCGCCGTCATCCGCGTCTTGCTCCGCGGCTTCGAGATCGTCGAGGTCTCGCTTTCTCGCTCCAAGGAAGCCGACGTAAACTCCGTTGCGCCGGAGAACGGTCGTCGCGTGGCCGTTGATGATGACCAAGACGAGAACGTTTAGGCAAGGAACGAGCACGAGAAGCCCCAATAGAATGCCTACGACGACGTTATAAACTTTGATCGACAGCAGAAAGACGAATACCGTGGCCGCGATGCCCGTGGCAGCAAAGGCCGCGATCAGCACAAAGAGAGGGACCAACAAGGCGCCGTCCGTCCGGCCCGCCTTCGCCGACTCTTGTGCCATCACCGAAACGGCGCCGATGCTAAAATAAAGCACCATCATCGCCAAGACGCACAGAAGCAGCACTTTTTGATAGAACGCGACGGCCCGCAAATCCTCCATCGGCAATTGATCGTAATCATGGTAACGGTTGCGGCGGCGTTCCATTCGGTCGGCGCGTGACATCTCGCGATCCGCCGGCGAGCCTCGTCCCCTGCGGCGCGGCGAGGGTTCCCCCCTCGAGGGCTCACGCCGCGAAGGCTCTCCGGGGCGGATATTTTCATCGTCTTGCGGCGGCATCATACTTCTCCAACACGCTGCTACGTTTGATTCCCTTCGGAATTGTCGCGGTTTTCAAGATTCGGACAAGCAAAAAGTTCTCGCCAAACGCCCATTGCGGAAGTGATTCGAATCGCGGAAAATCGCTATGTTGACGCAAACGTAAATCCCGCAGACAAGCCCGCCGAAGGCTTCGATCATGAAACCGCGAGCCCAGGTTCCACGTTGGACGGTCGTCGTCTTGGGAGTGGCGATTTCGTGTCTACTTCCGATATCGGCACGTGCCGACGACGCGGGCATCGAGTTTTTCGAAAAACGAATCCGTCCCCTCTTCGCCGAGCATTGCAACAGTTGCCACAGTTCTTCGGCGAAGAAGATCAAAGGCGAATTGCGACTCGATTCACGCCCGGCAATTCTCAAAGGCGGCGAGTCGGGACCGGCGGTCGTGCCAGGCAAGCCCGCGGACAGTCTGCTCATCAAGGCGGTGCGCTACGACAAAGACCTGCGCATGCCGCCCAAGGGAAAGCTGCCGGCGGACGCGATTGCCGATCTCGAAGCGTGGATCAAGATGGGGGCGCCCGATCCGCGCGACGCCGCTCCCGAGACAGCGGTGAAAAAGTCATCCATCGACATCGCCGCGGGCAAAGCGTTTTGGTCGTTTCAGCCGATCAAACACGTCGCGCCGCCGACGGTAAAAGACACGGCGTGGCCGATGAGCCCGATCGATCGTTTCATTTTGGCGCGACTCGAATCGAAGGGATTGAAACCCGGGCTCCCGGCGGATCGGCGAACGCTGCTGCGCCGCGCAACCTTCGACCTGACTGGGCTGCCGCCGACGCCCGAGGAAATCGCCGCGTTCGACGGCGACACTTCGCCGGACGCGTTCGACAAGGTGATCGAACGGCTGCTAACGTCGCCGGCATATGGCGAGCGTTGGGGCCGGCACTGGCTCGACGTCGTCCGCTACGCCGACACCGCCGGCGACAATTCCGACTTCCCGATTCCGCAGATGTACAAGTATCGCAACTGGGTGATTGCCGCTTTCAATAACGACATGCCCTACGACCGCTTCGTGCGCGAGCAGATCGCCGGCGACTTGATGCCGGCACGATCGGATCAAGACCGTTTCGAAAAGATCGTCGCCACGGGCTACCTCGCCAACTCGCGGCGGCATGGTTCCTATGCGGATGACAAATATCCCTGGCATCTCACCATCGAAGACACGATCGACAATCTGAGCAAGACGTTTCTTGGCCTGACCATGGGTTGCGCCCGCTGCCACGACCACAAGTTCGACCCGATCACGTCCGAAGACTATTACGCGCTCTACGGGTTCTTCTCGAGTACGCATTATCCCTGGCCGGGGATCGAGCTCGATCAACGTCAACGCGGCCTGGTTCCGCTTGCAGGCGATGGCGAAGCCGCCGCCTTCGCCAAATCGCGTGAGGCGAAGCTCGCCGATTTCGACGCGCAAATGAAATCGCTGGAAGCGGACAAAGCTCCCAAGGAAAAAATACAGGCCGTTCGCAAGGAACGCGACGCCTACGCCAGCCAGCCGATGCCCTTCGAGTTGGCTTATGCAGTGATGGATGGCAAGAACGAGACGAAGAAACGGACCGGCCGCGTTGGCGACGCGCGGATTCAACTCAAGGGCGACCCCGATTACCTCGGCATTTCCGTCACGCGGCGGTTTCCGTCGGTGCTCGGCGGCCAGACACTGGCGGCGTCGACCAACGGCAGCGGCCGACTCGAACTGGCGAACTGGATCGCCGACCCCGCGAATCCACTCACCGCTCGCGTCATGGTCAACCGCATTTGGCAGCACCATTTCGGCGACGGCATCGTGGCCTCGCCCAACAATTTCGGCAAACAAGGCCGGCAGCCGGACGATCCGGAACTTTTGGACTTTCTCGCACGACAATTCATCGACGGCGGATGGTCGATGAAGCAGATGCATCGGCAGATCATGCGCTCGCGGGCCTACCAGTTGGCGTCGGATGATGATGACGCCAACCTGAGGATCGACCCGAACAACGAACTGCATTGGCGTTTCCCGCGACGACGGCTCGAAGCCGAAGCGATCCGCGACGCCATGCTCGCCGTCAGCGGCAATTTGGATCGCACGCCGGGCGGCTCGCACCCATTCCCGGCGGAGAAGACGTGGAACTTCACGCAACACAATCCGTTCAAAGCCGACTATGCGACCAAGCGCCGCAGCGTCTACCTGATGACGCAGCGCATCCAACGGCAACCGTTCCTTTCTCTGTTTGACGGCCCCGACACCAACGCCAGCACCGCCTCCCGCGACACGAGCACGACGCCGCTGCAAGCGCTGTTCTTGATGAATGACCCATTCGTCCACGAGCAGGCGCGAAGCTTCGCCGCCCGGTTAATCGCCGAGCGAACGGACGACGGCGAGCGGATCGAACGGGCATTCCTTTATGCCTTCGGACGACCGGCGAGTTCAGAAGAGATCGACCAATCGCGCGATTATCTGGTGTCGCTGCGAAAGCGGATTTCCGGGGACACTGATTCCCGTGCTTGGCAAAGCTTCGCTCGCGTTCTGCTGATGAGCAGCGAGTTTGTTTACGTTAATTGATCGTCCGTGTCCAAATTCAGCTAATAGCTATTAGCTATTTGAAGATCTTGGGGAGCCGCATGCCGATCGCACACACCATTACCCGCCGCGGTGTTCTCCATTCGCTCGTTGGCGGCTCAATGATTCTGCCGGCGATCCTGTCCGAACTGCTCGCCAGCGAAACGCCCGCCGATCCGCTCGCCCCACGCCAACCTCATTTCACCCCGAAGGCGTCCCGGGTCATCTTCCTCTTCTCGACCGGCGGCGTCTCGCACATGGACACGTTCGACTTTAAGCCCAAGCTCTTCCAAGCCGACGGCCGCATGACCGGAGCCGGCGGCGGACTATCGAACGAGGCCCGACCGCTTTTGCGCCCCCGCTGGCGCTTCCGACCCGGCGGCCGCTCGGGAACGCTCGTCAGTGACTTGTTCCCAAATCTCCGTGACCAGATCGACGATGTTTGTCTCATCAACTCGATGACGACCGACAACAACGAACATTTCCAAGCGACGCTCGCCATCCACACCGGCTCGTTCTTCCAGGCTCGCCCGAGCATCGGCTCGTGGATCAGCTACGGCCTCGGCACCGTCAACCGCAACCTGCCGTCGTTCGTCGTCTTCGCCCCCGCGCTTCCCTACGCCGGCACCCAAGTTTTTGCCAACGATTTCCTGCCGGCGTATCACCAGGGAACTCGCGTCGTCCCCGGCCCCGAACCGATCCCAAACCTTCGCCGGCCGAACGTGCCAGGGAACTTCACCGAGATGCAGCAAATGGAGCTCGGCCTCGCCCGGGCGTTGAATCAGCGTCATCTCGAACGGAACGGCCTCGATTCCGACCTCGCCGCCCGCATTCGCACCTTCGAAACCGCGTACCAAATGCAGACCGAGGCCCCGGAAGCCTTCGACCTCTCCAGCGAATCCGCCGAGACGCTCCGGCTCTACGGCCTCGACCGCGGCGACACGCAGAGCTTCGCATGGCAATGCCTCATGGCCCGCCGCCTCGTCGAACGGGGCGTTCGCTTCGTGGAACTGGTCGACGCGGGTTCGTCGAACAATTGGGACTCGCACAGCGACATGGGAGCCCACGAACCGCTCGCCCGCAAAATCGACCGCCCCATCGCCGGCCTGTTGCGCGACCTCAAACGCCGCGGCATGCTCGACGACACGCTCGTCGTCTGGACAACCGAGTTCGGCCGCACTCCGGGAACCGACGGCGCTCAGGGTCGCGGTCATCATCCCGCCGTTTTCACCTCATGGCTTGCCGGCGGTGGATCCAAACCCGGCATCGTGTTCGGCAAGTCGGATGACATCGGAGCCACCGTCGCCGAGCGCCCCGTCCACGTCCACGATTTCCACGCCACGATCCTGCATCTTTTGGGCTTCGACCACCAGCGCCTCACCTTCCGCCACGCCGGACGCGACTATCGACTTACCGACGTCCGCGGCGAACTCGTTCGGGAACTGCTTGGTTAATTGGACGGTGCCGAAGGTAGAGGTCGAAATCCATGAGCGAATTTGCCCCGGTTCGCGTAGTCCTCGACACAAACGTGTTGGTTGCGGCTGCACGGTCGCGTCTCGGAGCGAGTTTCGCGTTGATCAATTCGATACCCGCGGCGGAATTCGTGCCGTGTCTTTCGATCGGGCTGTATTCCGAATGGCAGGATGTGCTGACGCGGCCAGAAAACCTCCCACCAGGCCTGACTGCAGAAGATGCGCAAAAATTCCTTCGGTACCTCGCTAGCCAATGCCATTTACAAGAAATTTACTTCCTTTGGCGGCCTTTTTTGCCGGATGCGAGCGATGATATGGTATTGGAACTTGCGTTGGCCGCGGGGTGCCAGTGTATAATCACGCATAATGTCCGCGATTTCATTGGTTCGGAACAAGTCGGTGTGACTGCGCTGACGCCGCGAGAATTTCTGCAAGAGGTGCGAAAGACGCCATGAGTTCGCTCACGATTGAATTGCCGGATTCGCTGAGAAAGAACATCGAGGCGCTCGCCGCGAAAGAAGGGTTCACAGTTAGCCAATTCATCGCAAGCGCCGCGGGCGAGAAACTAGCCGTCCTCATGACGATGGATTACCTCCGCCGCGAAGCCGCGGCCGGGCGGCGCGCCGATTTCGACAAGTTTTTGGCTGCCGTGCCGGATGCGCCGCCGATTGAAGGCGACCAAAACGACTGAATTCTATTGGTCGATCAATCGCCGCTGACAAACGCTTTGATAAGTCGATTTCAAATCGAGCGGCACAATATCGACGCCCGATAGCCCGAGAGGCACAGTCGGTAGTTCGTCGCCAATCGCCAGCTGTTTCTGCCAAATGTCGATCTCGTCTCGTTCGTCCCGGCGGACCGGATGGTAGCCGACGGCATAGGTGAACGCGTCGTCGGCCATGCGAGTCGACGCGTCGTATTGCAAAAGATCGACCATTTCATTGTGCAGGTTGGCTTTGCGACTCGTGACGATGTCAACGATGGCGAGGCCGATGCCGCGTTGGAGATGCGCGGCGCATTTCATCGCGAAGGCGCGGCGATGGCCGGGCCGATCCTTGTTCGCCGGACTGATCAGTTCGACCGCGGCCACAAGAGTCGGTCCTCCTTCGGAGCGATAGATCTCGACGGCGATCGAATCGGGAAACACCGCCGGCACCGTTTGAGTCGGAGCGGGCGGCGTCCAAGTTCGCGTCATCGTTGCCGTTCGCGGCGATGAGGAATCGGATTCGTCCCACGTCGCCACATCAATCTCGACGCGGCCGCCGATGGTGATCATTTCCTCCGCGAAATAGCCATCGGGTAGCCATTTTTCGTTAAGCTGGTCCGCGAGCGCCGTCGCCCAAGCCGAATGAAATGACTCCCAATGGCGACGAAGCGACAACGGGGGATGAAAATGGTCAAGCAGCGGCATGGCAGCCTCACGACATCCTGGCGACAAGCGACAACGTCATCATAGCCTACTGTTCATGCATCGTTGCTCCATGAACTTTTGGAGCAAATAGCTATTAGCTACTCCACCGTCACACTCTTCGCTAAGTTCCTCGGTTTGTCGACATCGCACCCGCGGAGCAGCGCCGCGTGATACGCCAGCAGTTGCAGCGGGATCACGGCCACCAGCGGCTGCAAATACTCGGGCACTTGCGGGACGGTGACGACGTCGTCGGCCTTTTCGTAAACCTGCCGGAGCACGTCTTCGTCGCCTTCGCTGGCGATCGCGATCACGGGGCCGCCGCGGGCTTTGATTTCTTCCAGGTTGCTCATCACTTTGTCGACGACGCCGCCCGAGGGGATCAGGAACACCGACGGCGTATGCTCATCCACAAGCGCGATCGGGCCGTGCTTCATTTCGGCGGCGGGATAGCCTTCGGCGTGGATATACGAGATTTCCTTGATCTTGAGGGCGCCTTCGAGGGCGACGGGGAAGAGATATTGCCGGCCGAGATAGAGCATGTTGCGGACACCGTGATATTTCTCGGCGATCGCTTTGACATGGCTATGACACTCAAGGGCGCGGCGGATGGCGTCGGGCATGGCGCGAAGTTCTCGCAACATGCGCAGGCCTTGGATGCTCGACAGATGCCGCATCCTGCCCAAATAAAGGGCGAGCATGGTCAGCACCATGACTTGGTTGCTGAACGCCTTGGTGCTGGCGACGCCGATTTCGGGGCCGGCGTGGAGGTAGACGCCGCCGTCGGCTTCACGCGCGATGCTGCTGCCGACGACGTTGCACAGGGCCAGCGTCGGGTGGCCTTTGCGTTTCGATTCGCGCACGGCGGCCAACGTGTCGGCGGTTTCGCCGGATTGCGTCAGGGCCACCACAATCGTATTGCGATCGAGCGGCGGATTGCGGTAGCGGAATTCGGAGGCGTATTCGACTTCCACCGGCATGCGGGCGAGTTCCTCGAAGAGATACTCGCCGACGAGGGCCGCGTGGTAGCTGGTGCCGCACGCGGTGAAGATGAGGCGATCGCAACGGCGCAATTGCCGCGGGCTGATGTTGAGGCCGCCGAAATGGGCAGTGGCATCTTCATCGGCGAGTCGGCCGCGCATGGCGTTTTCGAGGGCTTCGGGCTGCTCGTGGATCTCCTTGAGCATGTAGTGGTCGTAGGCGCCCTTGTCGGCGTCGCCCGCCGTGATCTCAATTTGATGCACGGTGGCGTCGACGCGCGATTGGTTGGCGTCGAGCACCTGCCAACTGTCATTGCGCAATACCGCGAGTTGATGATCGTCGAGGTAAACGACCTTTTGCGTGTTGGCGACGAGGGCCGAGGCGTCGCTCGCCAAGAACTGCTCCCCCTGGCCGACGCCGACGACAAGCGGACTGCCCAGACGGGCGCCGATCAACATGTCCGGTTGTCGGCGGCAAACAACGGCGAGGCCATAGGTGCCTTTCAGAAGCCGCAACGTTTTGCGAACGGCGTCGACAATGTCGTCGGAGAGATTCTTGGCGATGAGATGGGCGATGACTTCGGTGTCGGTGTCGCTTTGAAAGGCGACGCCGTCATCGATGAGTTGCCGTTTCAAGATCGCGTAGTTTTCGATGACGCCGTTGTGAACGACCGCAACTTGCCCGTCGAATGACAAATGCGGATGAGCGTTAATGTCGTTGGCGGGGCCGTGGGTTGCCCAGCGCGTGTGGCTGATGCCGACGCAGCCGGGTGCGGGACGGTCTTGGAGAAAACGAGCGAGATCGGCGATGCGTCCCGCTTTCTTGCGAAGGTGGAGGTGCGAGCCGGTCAGTGTCGCGAGGCCGGAGCTGTCGTAACCGCGATATTCGAGGCGACGCAAGCCTTCAACGAGGATCGGTTCCGCTTCGCGTGGGCCGATGTAACCGACGATGCCGCACATAAGGAAAGTCCCTCGCTCATCCAACGCCCATGCCTGTTGCCCGCGAAATTCGCGGCGAATGCGTCTCGGGCATTGTGCCAATTTTGCCCCGCTTGCGGCAAGGCGAACCGGAAATAGGTTAATCGTGTCTTGGATGTTTAGCGGTGAGCCACAGGCGATCGCGGACGGGGTCGCTTTCATTGAAACGATGCTGCCCGCAGTCGCCTTCGGCTTGCCGCTAAACGATGACGGAATCATCGCTTATTATCGGAAAGCGTATTTATGACTCCAGCGCCACGCATTCTCAGCGGCGTGCAGCCCTCCGGCAAGCTTCACATCGGCAATTACTTCGGCGCCGTCAAGCAGCACATCGAATTGCAGGAACGAGGCAATTGCTTTTACTTCATCGCGAACTACCACGCCCTGACGACATTGCAAGACGGCCCGCTCTTGGCCGAATACACGCGCGGCGTCGCTCTCGATTATCTCGCCCTCGGCCTCGATCCCGCGAAGGCGATCTTCTTTCGGCAATCCGACGTCCCCGAAGTCACTGAACTCGCGTGGATTCTTTCGACCGTCGTCAACATGGGCCTGCTCGAACGGGCGCACTCCTACAAGGACAAGACCGCAAAAGGCTTTGAGGCGAGCGTCGGCTTGTTTACCTATCCCGTCTTGATGGCGGCCGACATTTTGATCTATCGCTCGAATCTTGTCCCGGTTGGTCAGGATCAGGTGCAGCACCTCGAAATGACGAGCGACATGGCGACGAAGTTCAACAACGCCTTCGGCGCGGAGGTCTTTCCCGAGCCGTTGCCGCTGGTTCCCAAAGCGGGAACGCAAGCGAAGGTGCCGGGGACCGACGGCCAAAAAATGAGCAAATCGTACGGCAACACCATCGAGATTTTCGCGGAGGGCAAGCCGCTCGAAAAGACGATCATGGGCATCAAGACCGACAGCACGCCGATGGGCCAGCCGCTCGATCCGGACAACGACACCGTGTTCACGCTTTACAGCCTGTTTGCCAACGATGCGGAAAAGGCGGAACTTGCCGAGCAATACCGTGGCGGGAAGATTGGCTACGGCGGAGCGAAGAAACTGCTTCGGGCGAAGGTCGATTCGTTTTTCGCGCCGTTTCGGGAGAAGCGCAAGGAACTCGCGGCTGAACCGGAAAAAGTCGAGAGCATTTTGCAAGACGGCGCCCGCCGGGCGCGCGAGGAGGCTGAAAAGACGATGACGCTCGTTCGCGCGGCCACGGGGTTGCGTCGCTGAAAGCCCAGGGATGGCCATCCCTGGGGCTTTGGCAGACTTTTCCTTTACTGCACCAGCGCCAAGCTTGCCGCTCGCTCTTCGGCCATCTTGCGGATATCCTGTGTGATCCGCATCGAGCAGAACTTCGGGCCGCACATCGAGCAGAACTTCGCCGATTTAAACACCTCTTGCGGCAACGTCTCGTCGTGCATCTTGCGAGCGGTTTCTGGATCGAGCGACAGTTGAAACTGTTTCTCCCAATCGAACTCGAACCTTGCCTTCGAAAGTTCATCGTCGCGCTTGCGGGCGTTTTTGCGGCCGCGAGCGACGTCGGCGGCGTGGGCGGCGATCTTGTACGCGATCACGCCCTGTCGCACGTCGTCCTTGTTCGGCAAACCGAGATGTTCTTTCGGCGTCACGTAGCAGAGCATCGCCGCCCCCGCTTCGCCGGCAATGGCGGCGCCAATCGCGCTCGTGATGTGGTCGTAACCCGGCGCAATGTCAGTCACGAGCGGCCCGAGAACGTAGAACGGCGCCTCGTGGCACAGTTCGCGCTCCTTCTCGATGTTCATCTTGATCAAATGCATTGGCACGTGGCCGGGGCCTTCGATCATCACCTGGCAACCGTGCTCCCAGGCCTTGAGCGTCAGTTCGCCGAGCGTTTTCAATTCGGCGAACTGGGCGGCGTCGTTCGCATCGGCGAGGCAACCGGGCCGCAAGCCGTCGCCGAGGCTGAAGGTCACGTCGTACTTCTTCATGATCTCGCACAGTTCATCGAAATGCGTGTACCAGGGATTTTGCTTATGGTGGGCGATCATCCAGCCCCCCATCAGCGATCCGCCGCGGCTGACGATGCCGGTGATACGGTTCGTCGTCATCGGCAGATATTCCTGAAGCACGCCGGCGTGGATCGTCATATAGTCGACGCCCTGCTGAGCTTGATGTTCGACCATGTCGAGCATTTGCTTCGGCGTGACGTCGGCGGGATCTTTGACGTTTTGAATGATCTGATAAATCGGTACCGTGCCAATGGGAACCGGCGAGGCGTCGATGATCGCCTGGCGAATCTTGTCGATCTCGCCGCCGGTCGACAGGTCCATGACCGTGTCGGAGCCGAGATGGACCGCGGTGTGCAGCTTTTCGAGTTCATCGTCGACCGTGCCGGTGACGGCGGAGTTGCCGATGTTGGCGTTGATTTTGCATTTGGCGGCGACGCCGATGGCCATCGGTTCGAGGTTCTTTTTCAGATGGTGGATGTTGGCCGGAATCACCATGCGGCCTCGGGCGACTTCATCGCGGATCACTTCGGGATCGAGGTCTTCGCGCTCAGCGACGAAGTGCATTTCCGGCGTGATGATGTTCTTGCGAGCTGATTCGATTTGCGTCATGGTTAACATCCCTCATGTAGGGTGGGCTGAGTCTTCGAAGCCCACCAAAAGGTTCGTGAACGGATTCTTCTAACCTTGTCGTTGGATCATGCCTCAGCAACTTTCGGTGGGCTTCGAAGACTCAGCCCACCCTACGCGACTGGCTTCAGCCAGCTTTCCAGGAAACCGACCCAATATCCCCAATACGGCAACACGAGCGTGATTGGATAAAGCACCGCGATTGGTGCGAAGAACAGAGCGAGGTGTCCCAGGCCCTTGAAGATATCCTCTTGAGCGAAGAAATACGTCAGCACGAACGCGGCCGCCGGAACGTATGCGAGAAACAGCGTGAAATGGACGACGCCGGCGGGGACTTCCGCCCAAACGGCCAAAACATAATCGACAAAGAAAAACGCCACAGTCGTCACGGCCAAAACGCCCGACGCGTACAGCGACCGGGTCCAGAGTTCGTCGTTGTCCATCCGAGTTTCGTCGTCTTCAGGGACACGGCCGACGCTGATGCGATAGGTGGCGTACAAGAGCGGCGAATTGATCGCGATCAGGCAGGCGATACTCGCCATCCACGCCAGCGCGCCGCGGACGAAGCCGTAAATCTCCATCGAAAATCTCGTGTCGGCGCCGGAGGGGCGAGCGAGAGATGAAACAGGAAGGAGGGCTGTAATTGAATGTCGCCTTCCCCACGCCGGCATGATCCGGATCGGGTCCTGAGGGTGTCATCTCAGCCCGCGGCTTCGAAAAGCGGGGCACCCCTAGCGAACGAACTCATTGTATCGAAAGCCCAGGGATGGCTATCCCTGGGCGTTGCCCCGGCAACGACTCACGCCCTTATCGGTATTTGTTCTCGCACTTTTTTCGCTTCCACGGCGATGGGTGGTTGTACGCTTTGCGAAGCCGCTTCGCTTTGGTCCGGAGATGTTTCTTGCGCATGGCCATGATTCGAGTCCTCATTGAGACGTTGACGGCAGAGCCGGCCGATTCGACAGACATCTTATAAATCGAGTGACTTTCGGCGACGGCCTTGACATGCAACCAAAAGGTTGCATAATAACGCCGTGAATGCCGATATGGACAAGGTGTTCAAAGCCCTCGCGGACGCTGGGCGACGCTTGCTGCTTGACCGGTTGCGGGCCGACAACGGCCAGACACTCGGCCAATTGTGCGAGCATCTCGACATGACGCGGCAAGCGGTGACCAAGCATTTGGCGATTCTCGAAGAGGCGAACCTGATCGCCGTTGTCTGGCGGGGCCGCGAGAAGCTGCACTATTTGAACCCCGTGCCGATCCAGGAAGTTGCCGATCGCTGGATCGGCATGTTCGAGCGCGGCCGGCTGCGAGCCCTCGCCGACCTCAAGAAAAAGCTCGAGGAGGAGTCCGATGGCTGAGGCTCCTCGGATGACCGACAGCACCATAAATCTCAAGGAGCAACATCATGGCTGGCGACAAATCCGTGTATGTGACCTACATCCGAGCGACCCCGCAAAAGATCTGGGACGCGCTGCGTGATCCGGAATTCACCAAGCAATACTGGGTCGAGACATGGCAGGAATCGGAATGGAAGAAGGGAGCGTCGTGGAAAATCATGCTTCCCGACGGCCGCGTCGGCGATTCGGGCGAGATTTTGGAATACGACCCACCGAAGAAGATGGTCATTTCGTGGCGCAACGAGTTTCTGCCCGACCTCAAGGAGGAAGGGTATTCTCGCTGCACTTATGAATTGGAGCCAATCGACGATTGCGTCAAGGTGACGGTGACGCATGAGATCGACAAGCCGAATTCGAAGTTGATCGCGGGCGTCTCGAAGGGTTGGCCGGGCGTGATGGCGGCGCTGAAGACGCTCCTCGAAACCGGCAAGCCGCTCGAACACATGCGCAAATGGCCGGAAGGAAAGTGATGCAATTGGCGAGCCGAGCGGCGTAAGCCGCCGGGTGCTTGGTCGCAAGGCAACGACATTTTTGTTGCAAGTGGGATGCAGCACCGCGCGGTTTGCGCCGCTGGGCTTGCCAAATCCTAATCATGTCCGCCGAACGATGACGAACCAAGCCTTCGGGCCGCCTTCGCTGAAGGTGATGTCGACCAGATCGGGCCGCACTTCGAACCGGGTCGGCGTGATCGATTCGATGGCCCAGCCGTCGCCGAACGAAGTTTCGATCTCGTGACGGGAAACGCGGCGCGGGCCGTGATCGCCGGGCTCTTGGTCGCTGAAGCACATCATGAAATATCGTCCGCCCCGCTTTACCACGGTCTGGAGAGCCATCACATACTTGTGGCGGTCGTCATCGCTGAAGACGTGGAACAGTCCGCAATCGATCACGCTGTCAAAGGTTTCCTTGAGTTCATCGAGTTCCAGCGCGTCCATGACGAGAAACGTCGCCCGATGGCCGTGGCCCGACGAGGCCTTCTGATGGGCCCGTTTGATCGGCTCGGCGAGGTAGTCGATGCCGGTGACTTGATGTCCCAAGCCGGCAAAATAGAGGGCGTTGTCGCCGGTGCCGCAGCCGACGTCGAGGATGGTCCCTTTGATGTGCTCGGCCGCCTCGACGAAGACGCGCTGCGGTTTGCCGATGTCCCACGGCGCTTGGCCGGCGTAGGCCGATTCAAAAGTCGTGCGGTCGGGGATGGCCATGGCGCTTCTCCGTGATCGAAGCAGCAATCGTCTTTCATCATTTTAACCTGAAATTGCAGAATTAGGTGACCGCTCTCGGCTCGCCGCTCATGCATAAGCTATCCCTGCTGCATTTCTCTCAGCAGGAGATTCCCCATGAAGATCACCAGACGCGGTTCGTCGGTATGGCGCGGCGGCATCAAGGACGGCAAAGGCCTCCTTTCGACCGAAAGCGGCGCGCTCAAGGAATATCCCTATGGCTTCTCGAGCCGGTTCGAAGGGCAAAAGGGGAGCAATCCCGAGGAGTTGATCGCCGTCGCGCACGCCGGCTGCTTCAACATGGCGTTTTCGTTGATTTTGGGAGAAGCGAAACTCGTCCCCGAACAGCTCGACACCACCGCCGAAGTGACGCTCGAGCAAGTCGAGGGTGGCTACGCCATCACATCGGTGCTTCTCAAGTTGCAAGCCAAAATCCCCGGCGCGGATCAGGCGACCTTCGAGAAGCTGGCCAACGCCGCCAAGGCAGGCTGTCCGGTGTCGAAACTTCTGAAGGCCAACATCACCATGGACGCCAAATTGGTGTAATCGCAGCGCGAACCTTCGACGAGCGCGGGCGCTCTACCATACGCGTTGCCCGCCTCAGGAGTTTTTCGATGGCCGATCAACGGCTCGTCTCGGACAGGTTCCCGCTCTCGTCGAAGTATCATCCCGAATGGGTCATTGCCAACGCTAGCAGCGGCGCGAGCGCCTTATGGCTCGCGGAATGGTTGGCCCCGGCGCTCGATTTGAGGCCGGGGATGCGGATTCTCGACCTTGGTTGCGGCCGGGCCGCGTCGTCGATCTTCTTGCACCGCGAGTTCGGCGTCGAAGTTTGGGCGACCGATCTCTGGTTCAGCGCCGCCGAGAACATGCAGCGGATTCAAGACGCCGGGGTTCAAGCCGGCGTCTTGCCATTTCATGCCGACGCCCGGTCTCTTCCCTTCGCCCCCAACTTTTTCGATGCGATTGTCTGTATCGATGCGTATCCCTATTTCGGCACCGACGACCTGTATCTCAATTACCTGGCCCAATTCGTGAAGCCGGGCCGGCCGATCGGTGTCGCCGGAGCGAATTTCGTTCGCGATTTCGACGGCGGTGTTCCCGAGCATCTAAAGGCATGGTGGACGAACGACATGTGGTCGTTTCACACCGCCAATTGGTGGCGGCATCACTGGGCGCGGACCGGCATTGTCGACGTCGACGTGGCCGACACGATGCCCGACGGGTGGAAGTACTGGCTTCAGTGGCACCACGCCATCGCCCCGGACAACAAGGACGAGATTCAGGCCATCGAGGCGGACGCCGGGCGGTACATGGGATATGTCAGAGTCGTGGGCCGCCGGCGCGGCGAAACGCGGCTCGAAGACTATTGCTGGCCCGATCCATTGCGATCGCTTCCGCTGCAGCCGACGCCGAAGAAGCCGCTCTTGCGCGAGGGATGATGACCGACAAAAAACGCTGCGACTGGTTGCCGGCCGATAAGCCCGATTATGCCGCGTACCACGACAACGAATGGGGCGTGCCGGTTCACGACGATCGCGTGCTTTTCGAGATGCTCATCCTCGAAGGGGCCCAGGCGGGATTAAGCTGGTACACGATCCTGCGCCGCCGCGAGGGATATCGTAAAGCGTTCAAGAGCTTCGACGTCGTGAAGCTCTCGAAGTTGACCGACAGCCAGCTCGAAGAACTTCTCAAAAACGGCGACATCATCCGCAATCGATTGAAAGTCTTTTCGGTCCGCAAGAACGCTCAAGTCTTTTTGGCGATTCAGAAGGAGTTCGGATCCTTCGATGCGTATCTCTGGCGTTTCGTCGGCGGACAGACAAAAGTGAATCGCCCGAAATCGCTCAAAGACATCAAACCTACCACGCCCGAATCGGACGCACTGGCGAAGGACCTGAAAAAGCGCGGCATGAGCTTCGTCGGCTCGGCGATCATGTACGCCTACATGCAGGCTGTCGGCCTGGTCAATGACCACATGCGCGATTGCTTCAAATGCCCATAGCAAGCTGGTGCAACCAGAATTTCTGGGGCAGCTTTCTGGCTCCCTCTCCACCGGTACTCCGGGGGAGAGGGCTGGGGTGAGGGGGCGGCCCCTGCAAAGGCGATATCAATTTCGCGAGACGCCTAATTCCTCCCTCACCCCCGGCCCCTCTTCCCCGGTACTCCGGGGGAGAGGGGAGCAGCGAGCGTCCACCTCCCACAGATTCTGGTTACACCCTAGCAAGCTGGAAG
>JADMIO011294220.1_pt1 | contig 23845 bp, 29 predicted proteins | sample 8958161 | NCBI WGS metagenome assembly JADMIO01 (sample SAMN16585339, study PRJNA669376) | soil metagenome | isolation source: Crop rotation soil | place: USA: Cullars Rotation, Alabama | collected 2011
GAATGGACCGCCAGTCTACGACTGGCGGCCGGACTCGTTTAAGGGGGGCAGGTCACCGTCGCGGAAGAGGAGGGGGCATGCCCGTCGACGGCGCGGCGGAGTTCGGTCGGCGTCCGGCCCATGCTGTGGGGTCGTTTGTTGTTTCGTCGCCTCATGTCAAACACCTCCGATAACTCACGTTACGGGGCTCCAATTGGCATCCTCTTCCGCAGTCGGTAGACGTCCCACAACCTGGACTTCTTGCTCGTCGTCACCGCGCTGCCATGCTTCGCGATCGTCTTCCCAGCAGTCGCCGTTGAGCCATGGTTCCGGACCTAGAACATAGCGCCCCTGTCCGGTTGGTGACGCTGTGTATTCAGTTGCCGCGGCGATGATGACTTCTGGATCGGCGCGCTTGATTGCGGTTTTCCATGCCTTGCGGGCATCGCCCTTTTTGGTTCGTCGTCCGCGTGGAAACTCATTCCAGAAACGCTCAAACAACGAGCCGTCATTCTTTTCTTCTTCAGTTCCTTTCTTCTTACGTTCTTCAGATGTGGTCCGCAGCGTGGCTCGCGGGGTGTCCTCAGGTCGGTCCACAGCCCGGCTCGCAGCGTGGCTCGCGGGGTGGTCGCTTTGTGATTCCGTGTCGTCGCAATCTGGAAGGTCGCACAAAGTTACGATTGAAAAATGGGTGTCCGCTTTTAGTGTGATATAGCTAAAGTCGGCGAGCACTTTTAAGCGACGCCGATATGTGCTCTCGGGTATTCCGAGCGCAGCTGCAGTTGTTTCTCGTCCGACTATGGCTTGTCCGACGTCGAGCTTCACCAACCTCGTTCCTCCGCCGGTCTTCGCTGGCCAGATCGTCGGCCTGAACGCTGCCGACAGCATCAGGTACACGTACAGCTGAAAGAGTCCCGCGTCAGCGAAGACAGCGTCACTGAGAAGGCGTCGCGGGAGCTTTACCCAGCCGCCGCGGCTGCCGGCGTCGATGATCGGTTCGGCGTCGGCCTTCATGCGGCACCTCCGACTGGCTCGAGGTCGCCGAGCGCGTCGGGTTCGTTCGTTGACTTGCCGGCGTCGTGCCGATAATCTGACATAGTTCGATTCACCTTTGCCCGTCGTCGCACCTTGGCCGGAACGCGATGACGGGCTTTTTCATTCACTTCGGAACCGACTCCACGACGTCGACGGTGTCGACCGTCTTACTCTTAAGCCAAGCGTCCAAATCGGCGACACGATACCGCCGGCACCGACCGATGACCGCCGAAGGAATTTCACCAGATCGCGCGAATCGTGCGACGGTTTCGGGATGAAGGCTGAGTAACTCCGCCGCACGGTATTTGTCGACGGCAAGCGGGGAAACGTCGGATTGGGCGGGGGCGATCATGGCTAATTCCTTAGACGGCGGCAGCAACTGCGGCGTGTCGTTGTTCCCGCTTCGCGACGAGCGATTCGAGGAAGCGGCGTAACGCTTGATGCGACGAATAAACGCGGCCGCCCACCTCGACGACCTCGAGCTTCGTGCCGCGCACGCCGACGCTCGCCCATCGGAACAGTGATCGGACCGACGTCTTACGACCGCCGGGCCCTACCGGCAGATCTGCGACCAGGTCGGAAAGCGCGAGGAGTTCTTCGTTGTTCGTGAGGATTTGCATGTAGCACCTCATGTGTGGTTTCGTGTTCGACAAATCGGCGGTTTGTCACGATTTCTTGTGAAGTCGGATGGCCCCGACACTCGTGACACTCGCGCCGTCAAAAGAGCAAATCGTCTGGTTGCGCGCAGTTTCTCCAGTCGAGCATCAAGAAACTTTCGCGACATCGCGCTCGCCGAGTTCTGATTGATGCCGCGCGAGAAAATCATCGCGCGACCATGCCGCGCCACGCGTCAACATTCGTGCTGATGCACAACCGCGCGAAACCGTCAAGCATTAAGCCGATGGAAAACCGACGAGCGTCGGACCGGCGAAAAGAATTCGCACGAGTCCGATTTCGCTAGCTAAGACCGCGCCCCACTTGAGTTATGTCGTGGTGTCGATCCCGGCGGCGTGCGATCGTTTTTGCAGCAATCCGCGGCGGTTTCGCGATTCACCGAACGCGGCGTCAGGGTTGGCGGCGTCATAGGACTATTTGCGTCTCGCGCGTACTGCCGTCGTCGTCCTTCGGCGCCGTCTTCACGATTTCCTTCCAGGCGGCGGCTTGCTCGCGCGGAGTTTCGAGCTTGGTGAGCGGCCGGGCCTGTCTCTCGTTGACCGGCAAAACCTCCCCCACGGGGCTTTGCAGCAGAATTCTAATCCGCGAGTCAAATAGCGAAACGCGTTTTGTTTCGGCGCAACTGGCGGCGACCAGTAGAAGTAGCAAGCTGTCGGCTTGATGTGTTCGCCTTCTTCCCTTTGATCACGCCGTTGTTGACGAGCTTCGTTTTGTATCTCAACAGACTCGCGAAAGTTTTTCCTGAGCTATTTGGGATGTTGCTTTATCACCGCGTTCAGTCGGGCTCGGTCAACGTCAATGATTTCGAGCGGTCCGCGGGCTCCTTGCAGAACAGCGCGGTCGCCCGGCGGAATTGCTAAGATCCGTTCCAGTTCAACGGGAGAACGCAATGGATTACTGATGGATTTGCCTTCGCGGTCGAATACTTCAAAATCAGTAGTGCCGCCCAAATAGATTCGGTCGTTTTTCGTGTCGAAGGCGATGGTTCGGGCAATACTTCCTACACGGCCTTTAATTTCCCATATGGCCTTAGAAAGATCATTCCCGTCAGCAATTGCCGGTCCGACGGAGTTGGTTACCGGCCCGTTTGGGCCCATCGTGATCGGCATGCCGACGTCGATCCAATGACCGTCGCGGCTCACGTTCAATCCACGAGACTCTTCTATGCCCCCGTGGCGAGTCGATTGTTCGTAAATGAGATCGTCGCCTTCGATTCGAAACCGATGAATCTTCATTTGGCTCAGGGCCATGAAAAGGTGCTTGCCGTTATCGGTCAGCACAATTTGGGGGCGCGGACTGTAGCCGACACTACTTCCCTCGCGGCGCGGAAAGCTGCGGTAAACTGCTGTCAGCGGAATTCTCGATCGAACGACCCCGCTTGCGACTTCGAACGAGACCAAATGCGTGGAAGTTAATGCGAACGCGATCGGCGATGCGCCGCCGACCCCTATGGATTGAACGCCGGGCAGCGTAATCTCGTACCGTTTTTGCAATGTGCTCGCGTCCAAGGCCCAAACGGAATTTGTTTTCGACATCGCGGCCAACAACGTGTTGGGAGCGTATTCAAGTTGCGTACATTCGAACTGACTGGAGTTCGAGGCCATAATCATCGCCGTCCTTTGCGCTTCCTCGGCGGTGAGGGGTTTATCTTGGTATCCGGTTTTTGGAATCTCGATCTGGCGGCGATCCAAGAGCATCTGAGCCGTTTCGGTCCAAGTCGCCGTATCAAATTTTCGCAACATGTGATCCTGGTCGACGGCAAAGAAAAATCGGCCGTCGGCGGAACACGTCATGGCGGACTGCCAGACGCGATACCTGTTCACCTCCAATCTAATATCCGACCCGAGCGCGGCGGCAGCATACGTATCGACAGGATGTTCATCCCATTCATGCAATCGCGGTTTCATTCCGGTCACGAGCGACGGTGAAGTTACCCCATTGGGTAAGGGCTGCGGTACTCCGGGCGAATCGTTCGTGCGAAAGTGAGCATCAGAAACGATCCATCCGCCGTCTTTGTGCGTTGGCAGCGGCGCAATCGTCGCATCATGCGGAAAGATTGAGACACCGGGTTCAATCCCCGCGGTAATCTTATCGGGATTCAGATGATGACGATGGCCGGCTTCGTCTTCGAATTCAATGTTCACCACGAACGACGTAGACGGAGGAGACAGGCCCGGTTGACTTAGGCGGGCCGAGAACGCCCCCGTCCACATCGAATAATGAGTCCGATCGGCCCAATCCGTCATATCACGAGTTTCCGGTAGAATTACTCCTTCCTGCTTCATTGTGGCCGACCAGTTGATGTGCGGCGGGTTCTCGAACGGACTCACTCTAACACGATTTGCCGTAAGTGACTTGCACCGCTTCAACGGATCGTAAATCAGCGCTCCTAGTTCAACCGAGGCTTCGGTTGTGCCGGCAATTGAGAGGATGTAGGTACTACAAACTTGCGGAGCGCACAACCATTCAAAATGACGCAATGGGATGACGTGATAGCCGCTGACGTGCTTGGCAACTTCCCCAATCCCGAGCGGCGTGCCGGATTCGGATAACACCAATACTGTCGGCGACGTGAACGACGAATCGGGGTTCACAATGAACGATTTAACTCTCCCGCTCCAATCTTGTTGATCAACGCTGATTACGGTGCCGATTGACGTCGTTGCCGCACCTCGCGTCTTAGAACCCTGAGAGCCCGGTGCATATCCGATAACAGTCACTTTGTTGTTTACTCGAATATTTGGTTGATCATCGTGATTCAACGGCACCGGCAGTTTATCTTTTGGCGCAGAAATAATGGCCCAGGTGATTCGACTATGGGTAAACGAAACCAAGTTCGCCGGAACGTCACCCGGCGATTTTCCGTACACGGAACAATGGATCTTGGCGCTCTTCATTGTCTTGGGATCTAGCAGTGGGTGCACGCCGAAACTTGGAATGGGAATCGCCAAGTATGCTTGAGCGTCGTCAACATAACTCACAACGGTGTCGAAATACTTCGCCTCACGGCCCGGCACCTCCACGACGACGGTAACAATCGAATCGAGATTGGTCGGTGCTTGCGGACCGCGACTACAACCTTCGCAAACGACGACAGTCGACAACATGAGCGCCTTAATGAATGCGATTGTCTTTCCGTTTTTACAAAACCCCATACCGCGCCCCAATTCTTAAGATGGGTCAATGATTGATTGACGGAGTCATGCGATTGATCGACTACTTGCTCGCGTACGTCTTTTGGTGCTTCGTCGCCGGAACGAAGACGGTGTAGCTCTTGCCGTCGGCGGCTAAGGCCGAACTGATGAGCGAAGCCAGGAACGCGAAAACGCAAAGGCGTTACGCGACATGACGGAATTCCTTTTGAGAGAAACGTGAGCGGCGATATTATCGCTCGTCGCCAGGCGCGCGACAACCAAAAAGTAACAGGTGCGCGAGCGTGCCTGCTACGAAAAAAGCCGAGGCCCCGTCGCAGCTTCGGCGTCTTGGTTCGGAACCAGGACTGAGACGGTCCGGGTATAAATCGGATTACGCGAACAACTGCGGGATGATCTTGCCGTCGCGGTTGATCATGATCGGCCGGCCCGTGTTCGTGTGGTATTCCTTGTGGTGGTCGATGCCGAGCGAGTGGAAGAACGACGCAGAGAGATCGCGTCGTTCGCCGGGCCTTGGCCCTTGTCGTCGCTGGCGCCGATCACCTGGCCGGTCTTCATGCCGCCGCCGGCGAGCACGACGAACATGGCCCGTGCCAATGCAAGTCGTACGCTCCAGTGAGTCCTGACTTGCAAGACCCCTCACCTTCTCGAACATGATCCGCGTGTCGATGTGGTTCATGACCTTTGACATCGCGTCGTTCAGGTCGACCACTAACGGGTAGAGCTGATCTTGATTAAGCCCCGCGGTCACCATGCGGGCTTCTAACCGGCTCAGGTAGTCGGCCATCGCAGTAAGTTTCGCTTTGAGCTTGGCGAGCTCTTCCGGTTCCGCGCGTCGTCCGTACATCGCTGCGCCCTCCGTAGCGCCGATGATACCGGCCGCGGCGGTGCGATCGGCTCGCGGGGCAGAAGTCGTGTAGCCGTCCGACGACCGCTACGACATCTTGGGGCTTGCCTTAGCGTCGACGACCATTAGTTTCAGCCGTCCGTTTGACTCGTCGGTGCACCTTGTACCGAAAAAAGGCTTGACGCTAGCAGGTAATCTAGTAATATCGCGTTATCCATAGCTCTATTCGAGGCCGCTTGCATGCCGCTACCTTCACTGACCGACCTGCAGTTTCTTGTGATTGAATCACTGCTCGACGGCGATAGATCAGGCCGCCAAGTTCGGGAGTATATGGGAACCCGCGGTGCAAGGAAAAGTGGCCCCGCCTTCTATCAGCTTATGTCGCGTCTAGAGGATGCCGGACTTGTTGAAGGCCGATACGACGATCGCGACGTTGCCGGTCATCGCCTGAAGGAACGCGTCTACAAGCTTATAGGTGCCGGACGACGAGCCTACGAGCAAACTATCGCGTTTTACTCGTTGCGTTCGCTACAGGGAGGATTTGCGAATTAATAACGTACTGAGGTTCATAGGCGAGTCTATTATTTCGCACGCCAAAAGGAGAATTCGCCGATTTCTCGATTGGCATGACCGTAGTGAGACGAAGCCTAAGGCTTCATTTCCTCGAACTTGGGACTTATTGAAATACCTTCTCCCCTCAAAAGTTCGCAGTAGGGTCTACGAGCCGGCCGTCGCGGATCTGCATATCGACTATGTCGAAGCCTGTTCAAAATACCCGGCGAGTTCGTGGGCGGGTCGTTGGGTTACTTTCTGCTTTACCCTACGAACCGCCGTACTCGTTGTGCAGTCGCTGAGGGCATGGCTCGGTGCGCACTTGGCGGACTGCCTCGTCCATGTAATGCCGTCGGTGGTTAGGGAATGGTGGTTCCGGAAGATAGGTCCGTAGGCGTCTCTACGATCGCCAGCACGTCCGCCCGCTGCTCGTCGGTGATTGGGTGCTAAAATGGGCTTCATGAAATGGCTCGCACGAATCGGCGCCGTCGGTGGAACCGCGCGCTGGGCTGCAAGGACCTATGAATTCTTCCGACGGCGTCATCCCGACAGTTCTGAAATCCCAGACAATAGCATTTTTCGTTTAATGATTGTTCAGCGATATGAGGCGCTACCCGACCAAAAGGCTGAGCAGGTGTTATTGTCGCGCGCTGACAGACTCTTTGGACTTCGCGATCTTGTAACCTCGGTGTTGATCGCGGAAGCGGGCTTCGCTGATAACACGCCTTCTGTCCAATCTCAATTCTTGGAAGTGATTGAGGAAGAGCTTGAACGGGCCGGAGTAACTCGCCAGGTGATTATTGGCTCACGGTCGATTAGCCCGTATTCCAAGTGATACCCGTTGGACGACTCGCGATTCCGTCCAAGCTCATCATCTAGAACGGTTCACATGTGTGGCCGCTACACCCTTCGCGCCAACTTGAATCGCATCCTCGCCGAGTTCGAGGCTGAGGCACGGCCCGAGTATCAACCGGTCGCCCGCTACAACGTCGCGCCGACGCAAATGGTTTCCGCGATCCGCCAAGCTGAAGACGGTCATCGCGAACTCCTGCCGTTGAAATGGGGTCTCATTCCGTCGTGGGCGAAGGATGAAAAGATCGCCTACAGCACGATCAACGCCCGCGCTGAGACCGTCGCCGAGAAACCGGCCTTCCGTTCAGCGTTCAAACGGCGCCGGTGCCTGATCGTTGCCGATGGTTATTACGAATGGCAGGCCGTCGGCGGCACCGAGAAGAAGCCGATCAAGCAGCCTCATCTCATCCAACTGAAAGACGGACGCCCTTTCGGCATGGCCGGCCTGTGGGAGAAGTGGGGCAAGGACGATGATGCGATTGAGTCGTGCACCATCATCGTCACGGCGGCGAACGCGAAGCTCGCGAAGATCCACGACCGCATGCCGGTGATCATTCCGCATGACGAGTACGCCGCCTGGCTTGATCCGGAGTTCCAGGGTATCGACGAGCTAAAGGGAATGCTGCGTCAGTGGCCGGGGAAGGATATGGAGACCGTCGCCGTTTCGACGCTGGTGAACTCGCCGAAGAATGAGAAGCCGGAGTGCGTTGAGCCTTTGGCCGCTTGAACGCCGACGCTGACGATAATGGCCGCGTCGCAGCGATCGGCCTCCGGGGCAGAAGTCGTGGTGCTCGTCAGACCGCGCACGACATCTTGGGGCTTGCTCTGCGAACTTTGCAGCTAGCACTAACGCCGTCCGGCCTTGCCGCGATTTGTCGCCCAATGTAACATTTCGCCTCAATTCGTGGAGTGCGATCATGCGTCGATTGATTACGTTGACGGCGCTTTCATTGCCGTTGTTCGCTGGTGGCTGCAAGTTTGCAGGCTTCCTAGTCGATGCCGTGGTCAATGGATGGATAGACGGCGACGACGTCGGTACCAACGCAGGCGGCTTCGGAAACGGTAACTACGTCGTCGACGATCACATGGAAGGGCCTGATTACCCTCACGACTCGTTGAAGCCGACCCGCGATGCCAACAACCAAACGCTTGGCGTATCGCCGCTACCTGGCGTGTCACTTCGCTGACAATGCGATTCTCACGCGGCTTTGGGCATTCTCGCCCGCCCGTCGCTACAATTGTTTGGGGCGTGATGGTGACCGTCCGTGAGTCTGCATCCGCTATAGGGCGTCGAAGAGCCATGATATCGAAAGACCATTTCGTCGAAGATGGCTGTTGTCGAGCAGCGTTGGCTATTGAATCGCAAATTCGCGCTGAAGTGCTTGCCGAATACGCAGAACGTCTGGAAGGGAAAAGCGTCTGGGGACGTTTTCTGCTTAAGTTGCAAATTAGGCGAGAAATTGAACGCCGGACTGCTGAGCGCATTGCCGAGCGCGCTCCGCCACATGCCCTCTACTAACGGCTAAATCGCCGTCAATCGCACGCAAGAACTGCCTGCGCCAGAATTCAACACGTTGCGCTAGAATGAACGCTCACGGTAGAATTCTGCTGCAAAGCCCCTCCGTGGCGCCGATGATATGTCCGAGAATAATAAGACCCGAACAAGAGTGCTTCTCCTAACGAGGGCCGCATTACTGTATTGCATAGGTAACGGCTCTCCAGCGGCCCTCGCACGAGAGCTTGGGGTTCGGCGAATCACGATTCGATCGTACCTGAGGTGAGTGGAAAATGAGCGTGACGCCGAAGGTTGCCGGTCCCTCGCTCGTCGAGCACCGGACCATCCAGCCGCTTGCGAGTCCCCGATTCGTTGCTCCTTGCGGCTTGATCGCAGCCGCCGCGCTTTCTCTCTTCGCGGCGAACCTGCCCGCTCAGGGGTTGCAATATCTCATTCCCAAGCACCAACAGCCCCTCCTGACGGTCCTTCCACCATCCGCTGCCCAGCGGTCCAAACCGGGCGACGGAAAATTCGTCCTCTTCACCCGGGAACAGGTGGGCAAAGACTGGGATTTCATTGCCGGGGCGTGGGAGTGTCTACCGTCGCGCCCGGAGGTGCCGATCACCAAGCGCGTCGAGTTCTGCCATTCATCGTGGAACTGCACGCCCTTGCTGGACGGCAACAGCGCTGGGATGCACCCGCGGTTTGCCAGACTCCAGGTTGACAGTGACGACCGGGATCTTGGTTACACGATGAACCTCTATGACATCAATTTCAGGACCTGGGACGTACGTTGCATCTGGCAAGGCGGCTGGTTGGCGGCGTTTGGCGTGCTGGGCGACTCCATCTTCTGCAAGAGCGCCGAGGGCTGGCTGCTCATCGATGCCGTTTCAGGGATGCACAGCCGGGAGATCCCCTTTGTTCCGGTAGAGACCGACGGCGACTTCTGGCTGGTCAGAAAGCCCGGAGAAACCGCAGGCTGCTGGAGCTATGACCGGAAGCAGCGACGGTACGTCGCTCACTTTGGGCATGTCGATCCGCCCATCAAAGGGTTCTCGCGATCCCGGCTATCGCCCGACGGCAAGTGCCGGGCGTGGGTGCTGGCTTCCGTGCACGACGGCTGGCGAGGCGGAACGATTGCGGGTCGGCTGATTCTGCAAAGACAAGGTGAGGAAGACGTTTCCGTTCCCATCGAATTTCAGGCCGTCGCCGGCAGCTTGATCGAGGTGATCCCGAAGGGCATTCAACTCGCGTTTTCTCCCGAGGGCAAGCTTACCTTTCGCGCCTGGGCGGAAGACGACGTCGCCCAAGACCGTGTCTGGACCATCGACCTTTCTACGGGCCAGGTCAGTTCGACCGCGGCCCCGCATTCGGAACCTGCCGAAGAGATCGAAGACAACTTGTCCGGGGTTCCCGTCCCGGACTATCTCCGAGAAGGTGTCAAAGCGTTCCGACATTTCGGCCGGAGCGGGCTGGCGCCGGCGTTCTTGCTGCATGTGGGAATACTCCAGCAGAAGCCGGGATACGCGGATTGCACGGCGGGCGTATCGCCGGATGGGCGCCATCTGCTCTACCAAGCCCATAAAGGTCCGTTGGCCGGCGTCCTCATTTACGGCGATACGGTCACCGAGCAAACGGTTCAATGGAAGTGGCCGGATGAGCTTGCGCGATGCAACGCGATGGATTTCGTTTGGGTGGAGACGCCCACCGACGCCGAACAAGCCGCTCCACCTGACCGTGGCGGCGATTAGAATCGTTTCAAAGACCAACACGTCACCCGCCGCCTCGGCAGGTGACCTTCAACGTTCGGCGATAGGAGGGCGTACGCCAGCATGGCGTCACAGATCGACCACTACCGAACATACGCGGCTACCTGTGTCGCGACCGATTACGCATCGAAGCATTCGGTATCCCAGCACAACGCAGCTGCTGACCAAATGCGAGCGATGGTTGCCGAGGTCTACGCGGCCGGGCCGCAGGTACTCGCCGAGTTGCTCCCTCTATTGGACGAGCCACCATCGGATCAGTGGCTTGCGTTCCAACTGCTTGAGTTAGGGGAGCCGGAACCGGCCGTTGTAGAGCGGTGCCTTTCCATCATCCGACGTCTCGCAGCTGGGCCAGGGGCCGACGCGATGGGTGCGAGCATGTGGCTCCGAGATTGGGAAGCAAAGCACGCCGAACAAGGCGCTCCACCCGACCGTGGCGGCGATTAGAATCGTTTTTAGTTCAATGTCTCACCCGTCGCCTCGGCAGGTGACCTTCAACGTTAGGCGGCGGAGGCAGACGGATGACAACAGTGCGCGACCGGCAGCGTTTCGAGTTGGCGCTGACGTCACCTGATCCCGCCGCTGCTCTTAATGAGTTAGCGAAGGCGCTTAAGGCAGAGGGCATGGGGCAAGCGGCGATGTACCGCCTGTTCGCGGAGTTCCAGCAGACGACCGATGACGACGACCCTCGCTACGACGCCATCGTTGACAACATGGATTTGATCTGGGGAGGCGGCTGGGCGAAGGGACGGGCACTGTACGATACGGAACTGACCGGCGCCGACATCGCCGAACAAGCCGCTCCACCTGACCGTGGCGGCGATTAGAATTGTCCCGAGACCAACCCGCCGCCTCGGCAGGTGACATTCAACGTTAGGCGATACTCAAAGTGATTGAACCGATCGAGTTGCAAACCAACGACGATCGTTTCACGTTGCGGATGTCGGGATTCGAAAAGTTCACCGACGGCGAGTTTCGTTGCGAACTCTGCGTTCGCTCCGGTGGCTTTTCATGCCAACGCCCGTTTTACTTTGACGATTCTACGCTTCCCGACGCGGTGGCCACTTTACAGCAGATGGACTCTGGCCAAGTCGCACGGGCCATCCTCAAAGCACGATGGGAAGATGATTTCATATCGTTCGAGTCAGACAAACTTGGCCATGTGTTCGTCTCGGGTGAGATATTCGAGCACGGCGAGCTTTCACAATCGATGAAGTTCGAATTTCGGACTGATCAAACAGTTCTCGGCCAATTTGTCCGCCGCCTTGCAAATCTGCTTCCCGCCTAACAACGCGATCCAGTTGTCCCTGCGTGGTGTCGGTTGTTTGCGTCGGCGCCTTCGACGTCGGTAAACTGGTGTTCGACTCGGCTCGCTTCGAGCAGGGCAACTGATCTTTGTCGTTCGGCTTTTGGAAGGCGTGACATGCAGACCACTCGATTAGTCCAGATTGCGGTTGCCGGATGTCTGTTGAGTATCGCGCCGTCGTTCTCGCATGACGCGACTGCCGCCGGGGCCGAGGAGACCGTCGCCAAGAAGACTGTCGCCGAACAGGCCGTTCTGCTTTCCATGCCCGAGCCGCCGGAAGGTTACGCTGTTACCAAGCAACCGATCGAAGCGGACGGGAAGCCGGTGGGATATCGCATCCTCGTGCTTCCGGAAGGTGCCGGAAGCAACGTCGTCATCACCGTGGAGACCTCCATCGATCGCTCCACCAAGCCGGCGCGGATTGCTGCGACGAAAGGCTATATCAATGGTTTGTTCAAAGCGTTGAAAGAGGGGGGCTTTAATCCCGTGAAAGACGCCATACCGGACCCGGAGCAAACGGACTTCGCCGAGACTTTGCAAGCGGACGCGACGTTTGCGAACTCCGCTGGCGTGACATTGCACACTCGTCAACTCATTTTCTTTACGAAGCACGGCTTCAGCATTCAAATGGCCTCAAAAGAAATGCAAGACATCGAATCGCTGACTAAATGGGCGAAGCATATCAAGCCGGCAGTTTTAGCCCCCGACTCTTTGACGCCTTGATCTCGGCCTGGACGTTCCATGGCCTCTGGTACCAAGCGAGTGAAGGCTGAACAGGTCGCTCCACCTGACGCGGCGGCTTATACTCGGCCTTTCAAATCCGCGTCTCGCCTGCCGCCGCGCAGGTGAACGGAAAAGTTATGCATCGGAGGAGGCGTTGCCCGAACCGGAAAAGGTCACCGTCGCCGATGTCATGCGTGCGTACGCGGCCGACGCAGTCAAGCATGCGAAGAACCAATATGGGTTCGACTTGGATTACTCCGAGGCCAGCCTTGAACACATCGACCGGATGCTCGATGACAAGATGCATGGCGCGGTCATCGAGCCCGACAAGCTAACGCCGGAACAGCGCGCAGATCTATGGATCTACTGCAAGATGATCGGTGGATACGTCGGTGAGGTCATCATCCGAAATCTCGGCGGGACATGGCAGACGAAGGAACTCGATTCCGGAAGTTCTTCGGTGAAGTTGATGGCGGCCGGGAAGATCGAAGGCGCGCCGCCGGACAGTGTTTGGCGAACGCTCACTGAGCCGTTCCGCAGCACCGTTTCCTACTACCGCTCGCTCCGCGCAATCCTCGGGCACGGCGAGGAGCGGACCGAGCAAGGCATGAAGATGATCAAGGTCCCCGCGTTGTCATCCGCGTCCCCACTAACCGAAGGACGCGCGAGGCCCTGGTGGAAGTTCTGGTGACAGCGGCGCGGCCGGTGCATATCCTAATCGTTGGGCAAACTAACCATGACTGACTTAAAGCAACGCGCCATATCCGCCAGTTAACAGGCTCCTCTCGCATTTTTTCCGCTGAATCACGCCGTTTGTTCAATTCTGCATATCGCGCCGCGCGCGAAAAACTCTCTACCTGTTAACTCGACTCAACATGCCCCCAGAGAGACGGAGAGTTTGAGGCAAAAAAGTCGTTGAGCAGGTCGGAGGGAGGCCGTTTTAGCGCGTTGGCGACCTCTCTCTTGTCGAGCGGCGAGAGATACCACGAGTCGCGCGATTGCGTAGAACGTCGCGATTTCCAGCGTAGAAAAGAAAAACGCCGCGAGGATCAACTCGCAGCGTTTTCTGTGAACCGGCGGGTCGTCGTAGTTCGACGACCGATTGGTCAGCTCCCCGTGCAAGACTCGAACTTGTGACCTATTGGTTAACAGCCAATCGGCGTCGCTGGCCAATGGGTAGATTCTTGTACTCGGCGGCTGCCTTTGATTGGAAAGCATTTTCGCGCACCGGGTACATGACGCTATACAGCCAGCAGACGCGATTGCGCTCGCAGCAGAGTGGACTGTGTCTGCGGCGGAAAACGGTACCGCGCCCGATTGAAACGATCGGCCCCTGTTTCGCCGGACTCTCGTCCTTCACTCATTGGGCTGCTGGCCATGCTCCTTTCGTGCGACATCCGATGCGGATGGTCCCAATACCTAATCGGACCCCTTCACTTAAAATGCTAGAAAAACGCGGAGTTTTTAGATTGCGACCGGCCGCGATCTGACAACGCGATCAAGTAAGGCCGGATGTTCTCTGAAGCGAACATTTCTGAAACGTTGATTACGTTGTGCGTGCGTAACTGCTATGACGGATTGTCTTTGCGACAATCGTCGCTTGAGTTCAACTCGCGGCACTTTCGTCAGAATCCACTACTATAGGTGGAACGCGGCTGTCTTTGACCGTCGAGCGACATTCAGTGGGATAGGCTCCCTCGATATCTTAGCCAAAACGCCGGCACAGATCGATCAGCTCACTTCTTCGGATCGAGGACTTCCAACACGCGTGATATGAGAGCCGGCCTCATGCGCTCGAAAGACTTCTCCGTCGGCATTTTAGGGATGTCGACTCCCCACATCGTTGCGCTGTAATGCTCTTCCAAGTCCTTCGCTAGTGCGAGAGGATTTGAGACCTTTAGCCGTTTCGGCAGGAGGCGAATCGCGGTCGGCGTAAGCGTCGACCAGCCGGGTCGATCCCACTTTCGAACCGATTCGATGAGGTAGGCGTCGAGCTTCGAATCGGCAAAACCCTCCAGAAGCCACGCAAGAGCAGAGGTACTTTCGCGCGGTGGAACCTCGCTGACGACAACGTCGGACATGCGACGATACTGAGCCGTGGTAACTGCGGCCGCACTGAGTGGTAGCCACGATCGTGTATCCAGGTAGAGCGAATGCACCCCGATTTCTCGCGTCGTTGGGTTCAAACAGAGTTGCACGTATAACTCAGTGAGCGCAGCATCGCGTACTTGCCCTTTGGGCATGTCAAGAATCTTGCCGAGCTCCGGCACGCGGACATTCATCGCGGCTTCGAGCGAGTCGTTCAGTGGAAAGCTGCCCTCAGACCGTCCGACGGAACGATAAGCATCATCATCGGGAGACCATTTCAAAAACACCAAGGCCTTACTGTCAGCAAGAAAATTGATGTCAACATCACAACTCGCGCGATCACATGTCGCGAGTTCGAACTCCCGAGGGAATGTCGAGGGGCCATGTAATCGCTTGACGACCGTCATCGATGTTTTGTGGTTGAAGCTATCATCAGTTTTTGGCTGAACCTCGCGCGTTGCCCCGCAGCGGACGATGACAACGGCATCGGCGGCTGGATAGATTTCGGAAAGGCTGAATTGCGCCGGAGCAATCGCTTTCGCCGGCGTTACGTAAGCTAACGCTGCGGCCCAGGCACAGATGAGAAGACGTAGAATTGCAATGCGAGATGTTCTCATCGGAGCACGTAATGAGAGCGTAACGAAGCATTCAGCGGTCCGCCCCACAATTGCGCGGGTGTGGAATCGATTGTAGCACGACCTACGAAGTGCGACTCAACGTACCGGCAAGCTTTAGATTCATCGTCGCCGACGACGCCAAAGGACGACGGCCACGACTACGGCCGCGATGGCGAACAATAACACCAAGCCGACCGTTCGTATGCCGTACGCATAGTAGTAGAACTCCGGCGTCGCTTCTTCCTGCATAGCCTCGTAATCTCCAAACTCATGCGCCATCCTTATTTCATCGAACTTGGCGGCGGCAATCGTCCGGCATCTCAATTAGGCTTCTGATCGCGAAAGAATATCGCCAGCTTTTCGTTTGGCTCGTGCCCTGAGTAGTGGTTGTTGCTTCCGTCCGCCAGCCAGATTACCCGAAATCGCTCACCTCGCTTCGCGGCCGATGCCAGCTGCACCGGATCAGCCTTCCAATCGATGATCACGCGACGTCGCAGTTCATCAAACGTCCAAGGGCGTCCAAAGCTGACCGTCATTGTTTCGTAGTCGTCAATCAAGTCGTCCCATCCATGCGGCCATTGCCCTTGGTTCGCCTCCATATGCAAAATGGTCATGTCTGCGACCCACCACACAGCGTATGCATTATGGACACCTTCGAGGGCGTGATGCACGGTCCACGCGGCACCCGCAACCAGGACCAGTAGAACTATTCCGATTTTGAAATAGACGTTGCGCACGTCAGTCCTATTCCGTCCACGGCTTCACGGTTGGTGTGATTACGGCATGTACAGTATCAGCAAGAAGGCAATAGCTGAGAGCCCTAGGATGACGGACGTGCGCATTTGCCCGCGACGCGCCAGAACTGCTGCGCATATCAAAGGTATGTCACAGCCAAAAGTTGATTTTAGGTATCCGGCTTGGAAGCCGAAGGCGAGGCTGACGTATATCGTTCCGCAGATGTCATAAACGACAAACAAGAGACAGAGCGCTGCCCATAGATTCTCAATAGCTCGTCGCGTTCTCATGCCTGCAACAAACCACTGTGGCTGGTTGATCTACAAACCATGCCTTATGACGCTGTGGATATACGATACGATGCTAAGCGGCGACGCGTGGGCCTGAGTCGTACCGGAAGATTGATCGTGCGACACGCTAAATCGAACCGGCTGGATCTTTGGAAGTCCGTGTTCGCCAGGATGACCAAATACTCCTGAGGCATCTAACTGCTTTTTAGTGATCGAACGATTGCCAACGGCGATCGTCAATTCCGACACTCGGCGATATAGCAAAATCCGCCCCACGGTGCGATCCTCTTTCGCTTCGTCGGATGAAAGCGGATTGTAAACACGACCACTGGAATCGATCATCACTAATCCGAAATTGGCGTTTTCCGAAGGCATCCACTCGGACGACAACCCTTGAGTATCAGTTAGTCGTCTAAATTTATCGTCGCAGAGCAGCCCTGCAAACGGAGCCTTTAAGGGGTCAAATTCTTGGCGCAAGTAATAGGAATCGCTTTCATGGTCATCAAAGACGAGAAATACGTTTCCTGTTGTGCGGAGTGTCGTATCGCTCATTCGGTAAGCAAGCGATGCGCCAAAGCACACAACGCAGATGACCGCCACTACAAAAAGATTGCGTGGCGTAAGAACAAATCGAAACGAGCGATTCAATAAATGCATAAGCGCCAATGATCTGGAGATCACGGATTCACAGACCGGACGTTCTTCACGCGACGTCTGCTTGCGGGACTAATAGCCTACTGGCAGCCAAAGGTTCGTTTCAATGGAAGTCGGGAATCGTCCAAACTCTTCGATTCGTACTTGGGCGCCGGCCGCAGTGATTCTTTTGCTGATCGTGTGCGCCGTAACCGTATGGGCCGTTTCGAAATCCCGCGAGCTCCGGAAGCAGGAGCAGTTGCTTCAGCTCCTGCGACAATCGGGCGGAAAAGTTTGGTACTTCCCGGAAAGCCGGCAGCTAGGAATGAATGGCCCGCAAATCACCGACGCTCAACTGGAGCAGGTGCGCGGACGGAATGAACTGCTCGGCCTAAACCTCGATGAATCGTCGATTACCGACGACGGGCTGAGCAATCTCCAAGGAATGATCCGGCTGGAACAACTCAATCTCCGTTTAACGCCAATCACCGACGCCGGACTGCGGCATCTCCAAGAAGTGCCGAAGCTCACGAACCTAGGACTAAGCAGCACGAGAATCTCGGGCTCCGGGTTGGCTCATCTGCAATCGCTGCCGAACCTTCAAGAGTTGAGTCTCACGAATACAGAGATTACCGACGCCGGTCTCGAACATCTTCAAAGTGCGACGCACCTGAAATCGCTATACCTGTACCAAACGAATATTACGGATGCAGGCGTTGAAAATCTGCTCAATTGTTCGGAACTTGAATCGCTTCAAATTGGTTATACGGAGGTCACCGACGTAGGCATTCAGCAGCTGGCAAAGTTGCCGAAACTTCAATCGCTGTATGCCAACGGAACAAAACTATCCGATGCCGGACTCGCCCACCTCAAGCAGTTGACGAATCTGAAACAGCTCGACATTTACGAGACGCAAGTTACCGAAGCGGGTCGAGCGGACATTCAGAAGGCGATTCCCGGACTCAAAGTCGGTTACGATCCTTAGGCCTTCCTTCAGTCCGTGAAGCGACGCTACTAAGCCCCAGGTTCCACCAAATCAGCGGGCCAGGGCTGCAATGCTATCGGCGACGTCGGGCGACGATGCCGAATCAAAGTCGTCTTGGGCCAAACTGCCCCGGCGTAGTTGCCGATACCTAAGACCGTGGCTGCCAGTACCGACATCCAGAGAAGGAAAGCTATGGTCAAACGGAATTTGAACGGACGTAAGCGCGGAGCCGCTGGTATCGACGTGATTGAGGATTCCGTGGAGACGGATACCGTCGTTCACGACGTTGAGCCGACGCATGAAGATGAGACCGCCACGGCCCCGAAGAAGGAACGGAAAGCGAAAGCAGAGTCGCAGACGGAAGGGAACTTCGGCGTCGGCGACGTGCGTAAGGCTGCGACGTTCGTCAACTCGGTCGGCGGCCTGGACAAGGCCATTGCTTTGCTTCAGATCCTGAAGGTCGCCAAAGAAGTGCAATAGCACGGGCGACTCTCAACGTTTTAGATCCGACGCTACTGACACCCAGCGTCCGATGGAGCCTTCACAAGTCATGGGGCTTGTGAAGGCTTTTTTCATAGTCGCCGCTAGCCATTCGCTTATTCTCCGAAAGGCTTCTTAAGGCACCATTCTAACGGCTTTTTCGAGACTCCTCGAGCGATCCCCTTCGTAGTGTTTACCGGAGTGTCACGTCTCTTGTCTCGGAGTTCCATTTTAACGGGTCACGTTGTTGAGGAGTGGCGTACGCCCATGAGGGCGACACGATCAGCAGTAAACGCGAAAGACAGCGTCACATAAGTCTTCCTTGAATATGCCGGTGAGTCTCCCGCCCGACAAATTGTAGCGAGGTTTTCTCTTTCGGCCTTCATAGTTCGTCGTCTCGATGACAGGGGCCGTCTTCGGATCAAAGTTCTTCATTTCGGTCTTTATCAACTTGCCGTCTTCACTCGTGAGATGTTCCTCGCTATCGAAGATGTAGCGAAGGGGTAGGGCTTTCGATATCCCAATCCGTTCCCCTCGGGCAATGATGATTACGCCGTCAAACCAAGTTGCTGTCCGGCACGGCTTCCGCGACGCTGATTGTTCGCCAACGTACTGGTAACGTTTGAAAGACAAGAGGGATCGGCGACCAGACCATCCAGCCGAATCCGAATCGGAGCGATGCGAACCGCGATTCGCTTGGCGAACGGAGCACTCGTTCACTTAGTTCATCGCGAAAGCGAACTTTGCGGAATGACCTTGTGCGCTCAAGTACGCTGCGAAGGCTTTTCAGTGACGGAAAAGGGCGGCAGCGCCAGGGGTCAGGAGCGAGTATTGCAAGTGCATCTTGGCGTCGCCATAGCCCTAAGAGTATTGATACCACTCCGCCGATCATGACCGGCGGCAACCAAATCTCGGGATGAGCTCGATAGGCAAGCCACAGACACAACAGAGTCACAATGGCGATCAGTTGGCTCGCGTGCCACCGACGATGGGATGCCTCGATGACCTCTGCGTCGGAATCAAGTATCAGTAACCAGCGTTGGATATAGTCCCAAGTAGCTTTGTCAGCCACAACGACATGATCTTTGACGTCGTCGTAGTAACTCCAGAGATCCAGCTTCGCGATGCGAACCGTAGGATCGTCTGTCGTAATTGCCCTTAGACGATCATCGAATTCAAACGACTTGATTCGGTCGAAGAGAAAGTCTTCGACGGCGGCACGAACTGCGATGCGAGCGGCTCGGTCGATCATTCGGGCATTGTCTATCGAGTCGATGCCTTTGCCAAGCTGATTCAGATCACCGCCGATAGACCGGCTTAGTACTCTCCGAGGGCCACCGGCAGCCGGAGTTCTTGGCGAGGCTTCTTCGGCGACTCTCGCACAATTCGGACTACGATTTGGTCTCCTGGCTCTTTCATACGGATGATTTCGATCAGATGATCTCCGTTCTCAACCGCAGTCTCGTCGATATGGGTAACGACGTCGCCGGCGCGAATGCCCGCTTCATGGGCCGCGCTACGGGATACGATGTTGGAAATGAAGGCTCCCGGTGTGCCGGGCCGCAAGTCATCGTTGGGAACAACGCCGAGCATTGGGCGAGCGGTGTCGTCTTGAGACGCGACTGACGGCGGGACCGGCCGTGCCTTCAGCGCAGCGGCAGCGGCATGCAACTCCTTGACGTCGGCTGGCGTGAGTTCCATGGTTGCCTCAGTCAGCACTAACCCATCCGGTCCAGAAAACCGGAAATGCACTTTTGCCGGGAAAGGGGGTTCTTGTTTCGCTGTCGTAGCCGTCTGGAGCAACAGGTCGACGAAACGTCGAACCGTGGACGAGCGGCGGTCGTTGATTCGAGAAATGCAAACCCCTTCCTGCAATTCACCGATGCCGAGGCGCGCCGAATTCTTGCCGGGATCGAGGACTAGCACACCTCGCGCATCGTCATTGAGAAAATAGGCGGCCCGCAATTCCGGCGTGATCGTAGCCAGTTTCAATCCCAACACGTCGATCGTATCGAGGGGTTCCGTTAACACGATCGGTTGCAATCGCAACTCGACATCGGCTTGATCGCGATCCAAAGCAACCGACGTGTGCCCTTGCTGCTTCAGCGCATGTGACTCAGCGAACACGACCGCCTTCCTCGGCGCCAATCCGACAAGCAAGAATCGACCGTTATTGTCCGTCAGCCCGTCTCGGCCGTCGTTTCGCCCGTCGACGTATCCCACAACCACCCGGGCCTTTGCGACCGGAGCACCGGCTGCGTCGCGCACGATGCCGGAAAGGGAACGACCCGCCGCCATCACCACCTTCATCCCTCGCTGCTCTGCGGGCGACAGCCAATAGACGTCGTCGACGATGGCCCTCACCAAGCGGTCATGATCGAACTTCAAGACGGCGCGATGCTTTTCCGTCGGTCGCAATGGAAAATTGAAAATCTCAAATCGGCCGCGCTCGTCGGTTTTCGTGAGTCCAATCCAGTCGTCGTCCTGATCGTGATACAAGCCGGCGTAAACATCGACGTTTGCAACCGGTTTCCCTTGTTCATCCACAACAGTCCCTGCTGCGTATTGAGCCGCCTTCAGAACCATCGACACTTCCAACTTTGTACCGGGCGTGACATTCTCTGCACTCTGCGTGGGAAAGGACATCACCGGTCCCCACGCCGAACCAAAGCCGGGTTTCATCGCATCGACGGAGATGGTCGTTTCATCGCCGAGCGGAACGGTCAACTGGTAGCGGCCTTCGGCGTCGGTCATCCGTTCGACGACCCGATGCCGGGAACCAAGATATGCAAATCGCATGTCGGCTGCCGGTGTTGCAACACGCACCAGTGCCCCAGCCAACGGTCCGCCATTTTCATCTGTGATTCGCCCAGCGACCTGGACCGTCCCTTCCTTTACTTCGTCACCGTAAGAAGAGCGACCGATTGCTGACAGAACGAGCAACACCACACAAACTGCGCGAGCCCAAGATGGGGCGATCATAGCGGCCTCCGAGATGAGACGGATCGTCGGGCAGTATACCGCTCGATAGACTTTGCAACGTAGGTCGGTTCCGCCTGTCATTGTCTGCCTTCGTCGGACTCTGCCGGGCGACGCTAGCGTCCCAAGATGCCCGAAAACTACGAAAGCGGTCGGGCTCGATCGACATAGAATTCAGAGTTGTCCTTCAATTGGCGTCGACGATTTTTTTCGCGGGAATTATAAGCACATCGAGATCCGCCGCACAAGAAACGTCTGCCTGTCGATCCAAAGCGTCAATGGTTGGTCGCCGAACTTCCCTTCGATGCGGAAGCAATCGACCTGGCCGAGTTTGGCGACGACAAGGGGCTTCAGTTCCGTCAGTTCCGATAACGACCGCCCGCTGATTTCGTTCGGCGGAAGCAAAATCGGAACCGTGTGCGCCGAGCCGCCCGATACACCCGTGGCTCCGGCCAAGGCGAGGCTCAGCGACTCCCGCTTTTCGACGCCCGGACTTACGTACCACCACCTTCGAACGTCGTCCCCCCTTGACGACGTTTTACCGGTTAGTACAGAGCGTGTGGCGGTGCGCACTTAGCAATTCGGCGTTCGATATCTCGCCGAATTTGCCACTTAAGCAGAAAACGCCCCCAAACGCTTTCCCTTTCCAACCGCTCCGCGTATTCAGCAAGTACCTCGGCGCGAATCTGCGATTCAATCGCCAAAGCTGCTCGACGACAGCCGTCTTCGACAAAATGGTTTTGCGATCTCATGGCTCTTCGATGCGGCTTTGCAACGGAATAAGTTTCTGAGCGTTCATTCCTGCACAACGTGTTTCATTTTGGCGTAGGCCGTCGACGTCGCGAGAATAACGCAGCCACGATGAGGCCTGCCATTCCGCCAAAGAAGCCAGCGGGTAACGCTACGGCTCGCGCCACCTCTAACGATGCTGGATTACCGCCTTTGTAGATGCCTGGTGAGATCTCGTATCGGTAGAAGGGCCAGTGGTGAAGGATCGCGGCACTTATCAACATCGCAATCACCACCAAGGCAACCCCTCCAAACGCTCCGAATAGGATGCCTCTGACTAGGTTCACGGCCCACATCTCCAAAGAGCTCGCCCTTTACGCCCCGAACAATTGTAGCGACGGGCAACTCGTTCTATTTCGGCGCGATTTATTTCGCCGGCAACCCCTACCAACAGCTGAAGTTATCTTGCGTGAAAATGCGAATTGTTCGTCCGGTGCGAGCGTCAATGTCGATGGTCCGAACGTCGTATGATCGGCCGCCTCCAACAGCAGGTCTATCCAACGACACGACTTGCCGAATTGAGTAGATAAAGCGTCCTTCGTTCGAGCGATACGACAATTCAAAGCCGCAATGGGACACGTCGAAGCCCGCAGCCGCTGCGGTTTGTACTGCGGAAGGAAATGGGGCGAACGTTCCCAATTCGGGATGTAGGGCGATGTCCGGCAGATCGATGTCTTCAATTACCGATCCGTCCGCGCGCATCCGAATGTCGCACCGATAGTACTCGATTCCCTTATCAGGAACGCAAAACTCAAAGTGGAGGTTATAGGCGAAGATCTCCCACTCGAAGTCTTTCCAACTCGGCTCACGCCGATGGAACTCCGCAAAGTCGACAATCTGGCCGCCGCAAAGTCGGAGCGAAGAGTAAAAGGGCTCACCCAGCTTCTTTTTGAGATGGGTGACAAGTCTCGTTCGAACAGGCTCCGGCAGATCATCGAGCGACGTAGGCTTAATCGCCTCGTAGCCGCCCAACGAACTCCACCCGGCAGCATAGCTTCGAATACTTGTCGGAGCGTCTGCGGCGGCAGATGCTGCCACGTATAAGGCCAGTGGTATCGAAAACAGTGTTCGCATGTTTCCCGGCCGAAACGAATTACAGACGCTTAGATGCTCTACTAAGGCTGACCAAATTCCTCTTCCAACGCCATCATGAGTTCAACAAGGTCAATGGAGTCCACGGCCAAGTCATCTACAAACCTGACTGGATTAGCGCGAATGACCTTTTCATCAACACCAAGCTGGGCGGCGATTATCGTAATAGCCCTCTCACGCATAGCGTGACTCTCGCTCAACTGAAAAAACCGTTTGTCGTTGGCTGCGCCAATGAACCACAACAACGAGCCGCAAACTGGGCACGGCGCATCGCCAAAAAACAACGATGGCTCGATGCTGATGTAGCTCTGACACACCGGACAACGATTCGGTGTGCCTTCCGGTGTTCGCGTGGATATCTCCACCGAGTTGCTCGCGGTATCTACTTCGGCTGCTCGCCCGTGCGTCGGACGAGGTCTCACGCCCCCAACCAATTGTAGCGAGAGAACGGAGGAGTGCCGAAAGCGTTCGTCGCTTTGACCCTATTACCCACAACCGCTACGCTGAATTCGCCGTTGGGATCCGGCGGATCTACCGCACTTCCGCTCTTGAATGCCGCTTCTGCTTCCAGACGCAAAGGATGAATGACGGAAGGTTCGTGCAAATCGGAGGCGAGCACGAAGACCACTACGATCCGGATTTCTTTATCTACAACGACGTCGTCATTCACGACGGGCGGGGTAACGGGAGGAATGGTTTGGGTCGTTGCGGAAGATGAGACGAAGATCATTCCCAACGAAGAGCAGTTTGAACTGAACCTTTCTCGTCGGGAGTG
>JADMIO011456541.1_pt1 | contig 23844 bp, 16 predicted proteins | sample 8958161 | NCBI WGS metagenome assembly JADMIO01 (sample SAMN16585339, study PRJNA669376) | soil metagenome | isolation source: Crop rotation soil | place: USA: Cullars Rotation, Alabama | collected 2011
CCGCGACTTCAAGTCACGTGAATTCCAAGCTTCGGATCCCACTGTGCTGGAAAGCAGTGGACGATGCTCGTGGCGATGCTGCCGATTGCTTACGCGCTGGCGCTGGGGCATCTCGGCACGATTAATTTTGACGAGCATCAGGAATTAGAGATACTGATGACCATCGGGCAATCGCTGCTGGGCGCGATGCTGCTTGCAAACATGAAATTCGCGTGGTGGGAAGCCGCGCTGTTATTCGTGTTATGGGCTGCTCAGTTCGCGCTTTCCGGTTTTGAAAAGCCGCTGATAGCAACCGAAGGAGCAGCCGTTCATAACAGCCTCGCCGAGTGGCTGGCCGGAGGGCTTTCGATCAGCGTTGATTTCATAGAGTTATTCGCGCGGCGCGGGAAAGAAGTCATCACAGCCTTATACTTCGCCTGGACTGCCGGCATTATCGTGTCAGCAATAAAACGCCGCAGCGTCTTTGAAGTATTCACGGTCTTTCCCAAGCTGATGCGAGAACATTGGTAATTCATCGGAGATGTGAGCCATGAGCATTAAAATCATTCTCGTGCCCGTAGACTTCAGCGAAAACTCTCAGGTTGCTTTTGAGGCGGCTTACGATCTCGCGCTCCAACTTGGAGCAAAGCTCTACGTGTTGCATGTTCAGGATGAGAGCACTCTGAGGATAGCTATCAAAGAAGAATTGCTCAGTCAGTGTTCGACTGATGAAGAACTGCAATCATCGGTCGAGCGATTGACGGAAGAACGATTCTCTAAAATGCTTTCAAGCATGGAGATATCGAAAGTCGCAATCGAACACACGTCGCGACGCGGCGATTCCGATAGAGAGATAGTCGCTTATGCGCGCGAAATCGAAGCCGATATGATAGTGATAGGCAGGCGCGGCGCAGGTATTATCAGCGCCGTGCTTGGATCAGTAGCCGAATCGGTGATCAGAAAATCGCCCTGCCCTGTTCTTGTTGTCAGACTCGAACATAAAAAACAGCGGTAAATGACCAGCGCCAAGCGATACGTTACGCGAATCCTGATAGATTCCAGCCTCTAACCTCAAATCTCTATCCTCTATTCTCTGGATTTGTCGCGAGTTTGTTGTAGAATATAGCAGCCGTATCAAGCAGGAAAGGACATCGAGAGGCCCCACCGGAGGAATTAGAATGAAAAGAATCGTCGTTGTTGCGGTGATGATTGCCTTTGTTGCACTTGCCGCTTGCAAGCCAAATGCGACGAGCGTGACTACGGGAGGGCCAAATCCGCCCTTCGAAGGCGAATTGCCGCAGGACCCTTATATCTTTCAAGGTGAGCCCGGCTTATACGGCGGTCAAATAGTTCTCGAACTCAAAAACGATCCGAGGACTTTCAACATAATTCTTGCCTCCGACGAAAACACAGCCTTTCTACTACAGTATCACGTCAATCGCTGGTTGATCGATTTTCGCAACGGCGATGATCCGCCCGATTATGATTCCGGTCTGTGCACTAAATGGGAAACCTCTTCTGACGCCAAACAGTGGACTTTTTATTTGCGGCGCGGAGTTCGGTGGTCTGACGGCGAGCCTTTTACCGCCGATGATCTCATGTTTACATACGATGTCATGCTTGACGAGAAAGTAGAGACCGCGTCGCGCGATGTGTTTAAAGAAGGCACGGACGCCGCCGGAAAGCCGATCTATCCCAAGCTTGAAAAGATAGATGATTACACAGTGCGCTTCACATTGCGCAACGGCAGCGCAATGTTTCTGGATCAGATCGTCAACTTCTTTCCAATCCCCAAGCACAAATGGGAACAAGTCTGGCGCGCAGGCAAATTCAATCAAGCCATGCAACTGGGCGATAAGCTCGAAGACATTGTTTCGCTCGGGCCGTTTCGCATCAAAGAATATGTCTCAGGCCAGCGCGTTGTGCTCGAACGCAATCCCTATTTTTGGAAGGTGGACAAAAAGGGGCAACGGCTCCCTTATCTAGACCGCGTAGTTTTCGTCACAGCAAAAGATTTCAACACGGTCCAGGCTAAGTTTCAGGCAGGCGAGCTTGACATCATGTCTCGCGTGCGAGCCGAAGATTACGCTCAGGTCAAAAAGATGGAGAGTCCCGATATCGTAGTTCAGGATATCGGCACAGTGCTTGATACTCAGTGGTTAGTGCTCAACCAGAATAATTCGGTCAATCGCGCAACCGGCAAACCTTTCGTCGAGCCGTGGAAGCAGCGATTGTTCCGCGATCAGAAATTCCGGCAGGCCGTCTCTTATGCGATTGATCGCGAAGGATTGGTAAACACCGTCTATGTGGGGCGCGCCGTGCCGCTGTATTCATTCGTCACCCCAGCCGATAAATTCTGGTACTCGGATGACGTTATGAAGTATGCGCACGAGCCGGAGCGCGCGCGACAGATGCTCGCTGAGATGGGATTGAAAGACACAAACGGCGACGGCATACTCGAAGACGCGGAAGGCCACGCTTTAGAATTCACTATTCATACGAATTCTGAAAATTCTCAGCGCATCCGCTCGGTAGCTTTTATAACCAGAAACCTGCAGGACGTAGGCATCAAAATCAACTCGTCCCCAATCTCGCTTAATGCGCTGGTTCAACTGCAGCAATCCGTATTCAACTTCGACGGTCTGCTGCTCGGCTGGGGAACAGCCGTGCCGCCCGGCCCCACCAACACAAAGAATATAACGTTATCGTCGAGCCTGAACCACGCTTGCTTTGCGGGCCAGACGAAGCCATCTACTGAATGGGAAGCACGGATAGATGAACTGGTGCACGAGATTGACTCGTCGCTTGATATGGCAGTTCGCAAGCAGAAGTACGCAGAGATTCAGCGCATCTGGTCTGAGCAATTGCCTGAAATCAATCTAGTCGCTCAGAAAGAAGCCATCGCTTACAAAAACATTTTCGGCAACTTGCTTCCATCGCCTATGCCTCCGCGTGTAACCTGGAACGTGGAAGAGATTTACATTAAGCAGAAATGAGAGGCTAGAGGTCAGAGGTCAGTATAAGTTTTCTCACTGACCTCTGACCTCTAGCCTCCAACCTCTCTCCTCTCATTAATGATGAGAACTTTCCTGATAAGACGGATGCTGGGGGCGATACCGCTCATCATCTTTGTCACCTTCATCACGAAAGCCATGCTCGTGCTTTCGCCCGGCAACTACCTCGACGAGCTCAGGGTCAGTCAAAGAGTCCCGGTTGATTTCATAGCTCAAATGGAGCAGAAGTATCACCTCGATAGCAAAAACGTTTTCGAGCGATACTGGTATTGGGTCTGGCCCGCCGCGCGTGGCGATTTCGGCAACTCGTATACTAAAGCATCACCCGTCACGTCGCTCATAGGCGAGCGCGTATTCAACACGGTGTTGCTGACAGGCGCGGCGCTTATTTTCTCGTGGGCATTTGCGATTCCGCTCGGCGTGCTTGCGGCTGTCTATCGCAATCGCTGGATAGACAAGCTGTGCGGGTTCATTTCGTTTTTCGGTCTCTCAATCCCAAGCGTCTTCTTTTCGCTGTTGATGGTGCTGTTTGCAGCAAAGACAAGACTGTTTCCTGTGGACAATGTTCATAATCAGGTGATGTGGAATATTATGAGCCCATGGGAAAAGTTCATTGATACATTGCATCATCTCGTGCTGCCGACCATCGTGCTCGGCACAATCGGGCTCGCGCAGTATATGCGACAGATGCGCAGCGAAATGATCGAAACGCTTTCGCAAGACTACATCCGCACTGCGCGGGCAAAAGGATTGAGCCGCTGGCGCGTGGTCTACTCTCACGCGCTTCCAAACGCGATCAATCCGCTGGTCACGCTTTTCGGTTTTTCGCTGGCCTTCCTGCTCGGCGGCGCGCTGCTTGTAGAATATGTTTTCTCGTGGCCCGGACTCGGCACCTTGATTTTCGAATCTCTCAGAGACAAAGACGAACCTCTGGTGATGGCTGCCGTGACGATGCTCGTGTTGATGCTGGTAATCGGAAACCTGATCGCAGATTTGCTGCTCGCAATCATTGACCCGCGAATAAGAATGGAATGATCCATTATGCCCGAACGCCTCGAAGAAAATAGCAGCCCGCGCGCACCTGATTACAGTAGAAGTCAGGCTGTAGCCGTCCCGCCCGCCCCGCCGGTTGAAATTGAAGATGAAGACAAGATTGAATCCGTGCGCGCTCGCGGGTTGTCGCCTTCCAGAATGATCTGGAAGAAGCTGCGCCGCAACCGTGTTGCTATGTTCGGGCTTTATACGCTCGTAGCGTTGTACGCAGCGGCGATACTTGCTGGCTTTCTCGCGCCGTACAAATACGACAATGCTGCGCACGACTTCCCTTTTTATCCGCCGATGATAACGCGCATTCACCTGTTCGACGAGCAGGGCAACTTCACTCGCCCCTTCGTTTACGGCATCATTCCTGACGATCCCACGCTTGCGACTTATCACGACGATTTGGAAAAGAAATATCCGTTGCGCTTCTTCGTTCGCGGCGAAAGCTATCACATACTCTGGATAATTCGTTCCGACATTCATCTGTTCGGCGTGGACGAGCCGGGGCGCATTTTCCTGTTCGGCTCGGACATAGTAGGTCAGGACATCTTCTCGCGCATTCTTTACGGCGCGCAGGTCTCTTTGTCAATCGGCATAGTTGGAATTATCATCTCGACCTTAATCGGCATAATAGCCGGAGCGGTCGCGGGTTATTTCGGCGGCGCGACCGACTTCCTGCTGATGCGGCTGGTTGAAGCCGTGCTTGCCATCCCAACTATTTATTTCGTTTTAATAATGCGCCAGATGTTCGGCACGTCTCTGAGTTCAGGCGAGATTTATCTAATCATAATAATCATCTTTGTTTTTATCGGTTGGGCGATGGAGGCGCGGGTAATTCGCGGGATGGTTCTCTCTTTGAAAGAGCAGGAATACGTAATAGCGGCGCGCGCGCTCGGTTACACCAACACGCGAATCATCTTCAAGCACATATTGCCCAACACGTTTTCGTTTGTGATTGTGACGGCAACGCTCACCGTCCCGTTTTATATTCTCGGCGAAGTGGCGCTTTCGTTCCTCGGCGTAGGCATAATAGAACCTGAGGCGAGTTGGGGTAATATGTTGAGCGCGGCTCAGACCAATCGCTACCTTTATGATTTCCCGTGGATGTTGATTCCGGGCGTCTTTATTTTCCTCGCGGTGATGGCATGGAATTTTTTAGGCGACGGATTGCGCGACGCCGCCGACCCGCGAACGTTGAGTTGATAAACTGACTATTGCTCTATGCAAGAACGAAAAATAACGATAACGAATCGGCTCGGCCTGCACGCGCGGGCTTCTGCGCGGCTCGTTCGGCGAGCGACGCAGTTCACAAGCCAGATAGATATTGTGCGCGAAGATACAGAGCAAAAGGCCGACGGCAAATCAATTCTCAGCGTGCTATTGCTTGCAGCATCACGCGGCACGCGGCTTATAATCAGAACTGTAGGTGATGACGAAGAGCGCGCAGCGGACGCGCTCGTCGAATTGATAGAGCAGAAGTTTGGAGAGGAGATTTCCGATGGCGTCTTCTAACGCCACACGGGCGCGCGATTTGAGGTTGCGAGGCGTAGCTGCGTCCGCAGGAATTGCCGTGGGACGCGCGCTCCGCCTCGACGAGCGCGGGCGGCATCAGTTCTATTACATAGACGTATCGCCCACGCAGGTGCGAAGAGAGATTCGCCGCCTGCACGAGGCGATTGAAGAAGGTCGCGCGCAGTTGCAGGAGATCAAAGCCAGACTGGCGCGCGAGCTTGGATATGAACATTCGTTCATACTCGACGCTCACTTGCTGATGCTCGAAGACAAGAGGTTGCTTGCCGAGTTTGAGCAGGAAATACGCACGCGCCGCGTAAATGCCGAATGGGCCGTGCGTTCCTCGATTGATCGAATGGCGGAAGCCTATCGGCAGGTCAACGATTCTTACCTGCGCGAACGCACGTCCGATCTTGAAGACGTAGCAACACGACTGCTCACTATTCTTTCGGGCCAGGATCAGGTTGATCTGTCGAAGATAGGCGAAGACGTGGTCATCGTCGCCAAAGACATATGGCCTTCGACCGTAGCCGAGCTTGATTTCAATCGTGTGCTCGGCTTTGCGACCAACGCGGGCGGCATCACTTCTCACTCTGCAATCATTGCGCGGGCGCTCGGAATACCGGCAGTCGTGGGCCTTCACGACATTACGCGGCATGCAAAGACAGGCAACACGATTATCATTGACGGCTCGGCGGGCGAAGTAATACTCAGACCCGGCAAACTGCTCCAGCGCGAGTATGCGCAAAAGCGCGCGCGCGAAGTCGAACTCCGCTCTCGCCGGGACACAGGGGCAATCGAGGCTGCGGAAACGATAGACGGCGTGCGGATTCGTGTGCGCGCAAACGTCGAGCTTCCAACCGAGATAGAATCGCTTCAGCTTTTTGGCGCGGAAGGCATAGGGCTCTATCGCTCCGAGTTCATTTTCCTGGCGAGCCTGCCTGAGCTTCCGAGCGAAGAGGAGCAATACAGAATTTACCGCAAGCTCGCAGAAGCGACCGACGAAGCAGGTGCGAGCATCCGTGTTTTTGATCTCGGAGGAGACAAGCTGACGCTCGAAGGGTTTGAAGAAGAAGCCAATCCCGCGCTCGGGCTGCGGGCGATCAGGTTATCGCTGCGGGCCGAAGAAATTTTCCGCACACAGCTTCGCGCGATACTCAGGGCAAATCGTCACGGCAAGCTGCGCGTGGTGCTGCCGCTCATCAGCACGATTACAGAGTTGCGCGAGGCCAAGCGCATCATCACAGAAGTGAAGCACGAGATGGCGGAAGCAGGCGTGGAGCACAACGCGAGCCTGCCGCTCGGAGTGATGATAGAAGTCCCCGCCGCCGCGTTGATGGCCGATCTGTTCGCGCGCGAGGCGGATTTTTTGAGCATAGGCACGAATGACCTGATTCAATATATTCTGGCAGTTGATCGCGCGAACGAAAACGTCGCGCATCTTTATCAACCGCTGAACCCGGCTGTCTTGAGAACAATAGCGCATTTAGTTCGCGCGGCTGAAACCGCGCAGGTGCCGCTTGAACTGTGCGGCGAGATGGCTGCCGATCCCATGCAGGCCATCGCTTTGATCGGACTCGGCATTCGCACTTTGAGCCTCGTCCCCGCTTCGATACCGCTCGTAAAAAACGCCGTGCGCTCAGTCGAGCTTGAGCGAGTCAAATCTCTGATGAAAGATGCGATGAAGCTCGCATCGTCTACGGAAGTCGAAGAGTTGCTGGCGCGCGAGCTTCCGCGTCAGGCTCCGCGATTCTTTGCCGCGTGGGCTTCGCAAGCTGAGGCCACGAATTAGCGCGGGCGTTCGCGCCGTAAATTCATGCTGTGATAGTATCTCGCCAGACACATCCGCCCGATTGATAGTGGAGGCCAGTTTTACATGTCCGTAGCAATAACAGATTACCTCGCAGCCATTGAGCACCTGCCCGCAGGGGCTGCGCTCCGAATGGACGACGTGACATGGGAAGAGTACGAACAACTGCTGGCCGATTTAGGCGACGGTTACGCCGCGCGAATCTTCTACGATCAGGGAAGGATGGAAATCGTGGCCCCGAATTCTATTCACGAAAGACCAAAAGGCATAATTTATCGCTTAGTTGTAGTCCTAAGCGACGAGCTTGATATTGATGTCGAAGGTTTTGGCTCGACGACTTTCAGAGAAAAGATAAAAGCCAAAGGCGCAGAACCTGATGAATGCTTTTACGTGCAGAACGCTTCGGCTGTTATCGGCAAAGAAGATGAGATAGATTTGAGGTATGACCCGCCGCCCGACATAGTCGTCGAAGTTGATCGCACGAGCGCATCGTTGAACAAATTTAATATCTATTCGGCCTTGGGCGTGCCCGAAATCTGGCGAATCAAGGGACGCTCGCTCGAAATTTATCTGCTGGCCGAAAACAACTACGAGCAGTCGCCGACCAGTCGCGCCTTTCCTCTTCTCTCTGCGCAGACGCTTTCAGAGTTCATGGCAAAAGGATTTGTTGAGTCGGAAAGAAAGACCGCTCGCGCTTTTCGCGACTGGGTGCGCGAGCATTATCGCTAAGGCTTATTGATCACAAGCTTGACCACCTTCGACCGGGAAGCAACAAACAATTCGTTCTTATCGTTGAACACCATCCCTGATGCTACGCCGCCAGCTTTGAACTGATCTATGTACCTGCCATTCGTATCAAAAACTTGAATGCGGTTGATGTCGCTCACATAGACGCGGCCCTGGCCGTCTACTGCGATAGCATCAGGCGCTCTGAACTGGCCGGGCTGATCGCCTGAGCCTCCAAACTTGTTTATGAATTTGCCTTCGGGCGTGAACTTGAAGACAGCGTTGTTGAATGTTCCCAGCGCGTAGATGTTCCCAAGTCCATCTACGGCCACGCGAGTGTCCAGTTCGGCGCTGTCCGTTTGCTGACTGATGGCGTCGCGAATAGTTCGGACGGTGCGCCCGTTCGCGTCAAAGCGCACTATGTTATCGCCGCGCGTTCCATAAGAGATGCCATTCATCACGCGAAACCATGCAGTGACCAGCCCGCCGTCTGCCGTCACCGCAACATCGTCAAAGCCGCGCCCTTCGGGAAATTGCAATTGCCCTATCATCTTGCCGGTCGCGCCTTCGTAACGCGAGATGATGCCGCGCTGCGCTATGTAAACAGTGCCTTTGCGGTCAGCCGCCATTCCGCGCAGAGGCATCTTTGTATCGGCCATCCACTGATTGAGGAATTTGCCTTCCGAATCGAAAACCTGTATGCGCCCGTTTCCATACTCGCCCACATAGATATTGCCCGCGCCGTCAATCGCGATGCTGCGCGCATCCGTAAACAAGCCCGGCCCTATGCCTTCGGTCCCGAATGTCATCACGACGGTTGCAAAGCCGGGAGGCTGCTCAGGCTTGGGCGGCGGGGGCGGCGTAGAACGGATTTGAGGGGGTTGAGGTACATTAACCACAAACTGCGGCGGCGTGGATTTAGCTCGCGACAGTATCACGGCAAGCACGATTCCAAATATGATTAAGCCGACCGAGACAAGTATGATTATCGGCACCGCTTTTGGCAGGCCGCGCGAGGGGTGAATATTAACATGTAGAAGATTGGCCGTGTGCGCGCGCAATTCTTTCGGCACGATCACCGAATTCAGACAGAAAGGACAACGGACAAATTTGTCCGAGCCGCCTTTGTATTCAAGCGGCCCGCCACACGAAGGACAACCGAAGGTCTCTTTCATATCACTTCAAACTCACATGCTCATTGAAGCTTTTCGCCGAGCGTTTGTGTGACAGCCTCAACGGCCACGTCTTCCGACTGGCGAGTCGCGCGAGTCATCAATTCGACTTTGCCTTCTTTGATTTTCTTGCCGACGGTCACACGATAAGGCACGCCTATCAAATCCGCATCGTTGAATTTCACGCCCGCGCGCTCGTCGCGGTCATCAAGCAAAGCTTCGATGCCTGCCGCTTCAAGCTCGTCGTAGATTTTCTCCGCCGTGCTCATCAACACCTCGTCTTTGATATTGACCGGCGTGATGATTACGTGGAACGGCGCAATCGAGGCAGGCCAGATGATGCCCGCTTCATCGTTGGACAGTTCGATGGCTGCGGCCATCAGGCGCTCGACGCCTATGCCGTAGCTCCCCATCACTATGGGCACGCTGCTGCCATCTGCGGTCAAGACATTTGCGCCCATGCTATCGGAATACTTCGTGCCGAGTTTGAAGATATGGCCTATCTCGACCGCTTTGAAAACGTCCAGCACGCCTTCGCAATTCGGGCAGCCTTCGCCCGTTTTCACCGCGCGAAGACTGGCCCATTTGTCAGCCTTGATGTCCCGCTCGATATTGACGCCGCGCAGGTGGTGGTCGTCTTTGTTAGCGCCTGTGGTCATGTTGCGCCGCCCGCGCAACGCTTCGTCAGCAACGATCCGAGATATTTTCGGATGCGTCGCGTGAGTGACGCCGACAGCGCCGAGCGAGCCAGCCGATGCGCCGAGCGCTTCGCTTATCTCTTCCGGGCGCGCAGGTCTCACGTTCAGCGCGCCAGTCGCGTCCTGTAGCTTAGTTTCGTTCAGCTCGTGGTCGCCGCGCATCAATACGAGCGCGATGCTATCATCCACCGCATAGACCAGAGTTTTGATTTGACGATCAGCCGCAGCGCCGCCGGGAAATACTGTAAGGTCTTCGATGGTTCGCACGCCCGGCGTCGGGAATTCTTCGGGCGTGCTGGGGCCTTCTTCATCGTTGGATGGCTCAAGCCTCGATGTGGCTTTTTCGACGTTCGCCGCATAGCCGCACTTTTCACAGACGGCTATCAGGTCTTCTCCGGCGTTCGTGCGCGCCATAAATTCGGTTGACTGGCTTCCGCCCATTGCGCCGGAGCTTGCTTCGACAGCAGTGTACTTCAACCCGCAGCGGTCAAATATTTTGCAGTAAGCCTCGTACTCATCTTGAAACGATTTATCGAGGCCTTCGCGATCAACGTCGAACGAGTAAGCGTCTTTCATCGTGAACTCGCGCACGCGCAGCAGTCCCGATTTGGGGCGAGCTTCATCGCGAAACTTGGTTTGCATCTGATACCAGACCTGCGGCAGTTGGCGGTAAGAGTTGATGGAGTTGCGCGCGATTGATGTGAAGACTTCTTCGTGCGTCATCCCCAGACACATCTCTGCATTTTTGCGGTCACGCAGCCGGAACATATTATCGCCCATCACTTCCCAACGGCCTGATTCTTTCCACACTTCAGCCGGGTTGAGCGCAGGGAGCAAATATTCCTGTCCGCCAATTCGGTTCATCTCTTCGCGGATAATCTGCATAACTTTCAGCCGCACGCGTTGCGCAAGCGGCAGCAGCGAGTAAACGCCCGCCGTGAGTTGTCGGATGTAGCCCGCGCGCACTAGCAGCCGATGACTTGTGACTTCCGCATCGGCAGGGTCTTCGCGCAGAGTGGGCAGAAACAGCTTGGACCATCGCATTTACGGTTCTCCTTAAACAAACAATCGTTCAACCATAACGAGACTCAGCATGATGACTACAGGTCGCGAGATGGAATTACCAAACCTAACAACCCGAAAAGTTGTATGTCAAGCAAGCCTATGGCAGGACGTTAGCAACAGACGACGCAATGAGCGCGCAATACCGTCAAGCAGCTTTTTCTTTGTTAACACTTGCTCAGTTTTTAGCGTCTTGACATACTACCAGTATTCTATTCTGCGAAATAATTTTGTAGGGGAGGTCACAAACAAAATGCAACGAGACTACCAAAGAGAGTCGCAACATCTGTCCTTCACAGAGACTCTGCTACAAGACTTGCGCTTCATGCTTAGAATGCTAAGAAAAAGTCCACAGTTTACCGTGATAACTTTGCTTGTTCTGGCCTTGGGCATCGGTGCGAATGCTGCAATCTTCTCACTGATAGAAGGCGTGCTTTTGCGGCCTCTCGACTACCGTGATCCTGAGCGCCTGTTTACTGTTCGGGAAGTCGTGCCAAAGCTCAGTCACCTTTATCCTACTTTGCCTGCAAATGCAAAGCACGTCGCCGAATGGCAAAACAGGTGCTCGTCTTTTGAAGATATAGCTCAAATGAACACGGGAACCGTAAGCCTTTCAGGCTCGGGAGAACCGCAACAAATAATGGGAAGCAATGTTTCCTGGAATTTCTTTCAAGTACTGGGAACCCAAGCCCGACTTGGTAGGACATTCCTTCCCGAGGAGGATCAGCCCGGTCGTAATGATGTAGTTGTCTTATCAAATTCGCTTTGGCAAAAACAATTCAATGCCAATTCCTCGATACTTAACAATAAGGTTCTTCTTGACGGCAAGCCCTACACAGTCATAGGCATACTTCCCGCAGAATTTCGTTATCCAGAAGTAGAACTAACCAATCGCTCTGGAAAAACGCCGGAAGTATTTATGACGTTGGGGATCGACCTGAACACAGTGCCCAACCTTGGAGATTTCGATTACGAGGTAATAGCTCGCATTCAAAAGAATGTAAGCGCGGAACAAGCTTTGGCGGAATTAAACTCGGTTCAGTCTCAAATATCCGCGCAGATACCCGGCAACGTAGAGCTTCTTGGCAAAATGCAGCCTCTTCAAGATGCAATTGTCGGTTCATCACGTCAGGATTTGCTGGTTTTATTTGCGGCAGTAGGCGCAATCCTCCTTATCGTATGCGTGAACCTGGCAAATCTACTCCTCGCGCGCATGAAACGGCGCAAGCGCGAGTTTGCCGTCCGCGCTGCGCTGGGCGCAAGCCCCGGACGATTGATAAGGCAATGCCTGACAGAAGGGTTAACCATTGCTCTGATGGGAGGCGCGCTGGGCATCGCGCTCGCGAGTTTAGGCATTAAAATCTTAACAAGCTCCGCGCCAGTCGATCTGCCTCGATTGAATGATGTACGACTCAACTGGGCAGTCATATTGTTTGCGATATTAATCTCCGGCTTTGCCGGAATTGTAATCAGCATACTGCCCGCCTGGAAGATCGCGAGAGGGCAACAAAATGAAGACCTGAAGACAGGCCCTAATAGAACAACACAAGGCCCACGCAGCGCGCGAATGCGACAAATGCTCGTTGTGGCGGAGGTCAGCCTAAGCCTTACGCTTGTAGTAGCGGCGGGCCTTCTCCTGACCAGCTTCGTGCGCCTCCTTCAAGTAGACAAAGGGTTCCAGACTCAAAACATTTTGACCATGAACCTGATCTTGCCCTCGACCAAATATACGGAAGACAATAGTATCGATCAGTTCTACACTCAGATGGTGAGCAGAGTCGAAGCCGTGCCCGGGGTAGTCTCCGCAGGGATTGTCAGCCTGCTGCCTCTTCAGGGCGAATCGTGGATAGATGCCGTAACAGCAGAGGGCGATCAAAGACCCGTCACAGAACGCCCGCAAGCAAATTATCGCTTCATAAGCCCTGACTACTTCAAGGCTATAGGCATCCCTCTTCTGGATGGCCGGACCTTCGATGAGAGGGATCGAAAGGTCAGAGCAGCCATAATCTCGCAGGCAACTGCGCAAGCATTATGGCCGGGGCAAAACCCTATCGGGATACGATTCAAACGCGCAGCCAGCAGCGAGCCTCCTTTCGAAGTCATAGGCGTAATCGCGGATATACGCACCATCAGCTTGCAACAAAAACCGGGGCTCATGGTCTACGTCCCGTACTGGGAGCGCCTGCGGCCCTGGGCTTCTCTGGTAGTACGGACCAATTCTAATCCAACAGCCATCGCGTCCAGTTTGCGATCCGCCATCTGGCAGATTGATGATCAGGTGCCAATCACACGTCTGCAAACCATGGAGCAATTAGTAGACGGATCGGTTGCCCAAAGACGCTTCCAATTAGGGCTGGTTTCACTATTTGCCATTTCAGCGCTCTTGCTAGCCAGCCTCGGAATCTACGGCATCGTAGCCGAATCAGTAGGAAGCCGAACTAACGAGATTGGCATTCGCATGGCACTAGGGGCAGATGGGTCTCGCATTCGCCTAATGATATTGCGCGAAGGGCTTTTGCCAGTTGCTCTGGGAATAATTATCGGCGTGGCTGCTTCGCTCGCGGTGGGACGCTTGCTCAGTAGCCTGTTGTTTGAAGTAAAGGCAAGCGACCCGCTGATACTGTTTGGCGCGACACTGATAATGACGCTGGTCGCAATCGCAGCGTGCTATCTGCCCGCTCGTAAAGCGTCAAGAGTCGATCCGCTAGTAGCCTTGCGCTACGAATAGCTTCATCTGCAAAACAAAACCGTAGGGGCTGCCTGTTTGACAGGCAGCCCCTACGGTTATTTATACGCGCCGCATCATGAGTCATGCAGATTGATGCGATTAATCCGATACGGAAAGCGGCTGCTCCAAAACTGGCAAAATGTTCTTCGGCGTTTGCTCTAGCCTTGCGGCCTGATTGACCGGCTTCCGCACCGCATTTTTCCGCACCGCCAGTGAAAGGTAACGTTCTGCCTCGCTGTACATAAGTCCCCGCTCGACAAACTGCTCCAAAAGCTTTCGAGTCTGCTCCTCTGTGAGGGGTGAAGATTGAGATAAAAGCATGTTCTGAATGGCGCTGAAAGATCGGTTCTCGTCACAAAATAAATAGATTTTTGATTGCAAGGCGTTTAAGTTCATGCGACGCATCACGATATCCTCGCCCGGTCGCCTCGGCCTGTTATCATAGAGCGTAAGAAATCCCGGCCCCTTTTCATAATAGAAAGAGACTCTCTTCTCCTGCCAGCGTTCCAGCCATTCTCCATGAGCGTCATGCACTGGCCGCATATATTCATCCGCAGGCCCTTCGGCGCCTTCCCAACTGCCTTCAAAGTAGTAGGCCATCTTATTCAAATCGATCACGCGCTCAGGATAAAGCAGGCGATACTCAGCTATGGGAGTAGTGCTGAGACTGAATTTTTCCGGTTCGAAGTGGTACGGGCTGAAACGTTCAAAGATAACAGGGAAAACGCCTGCGGGAGGTTTCAGATGGAAAAGCAGTCGAAACAGCCTCGGATAGTCTGCGTAATGCGCGCGAGTCTCACCCGGAAACGCATAGAGAACATTCCATAAAGGGTCTATGTCGAATTCGCTGCACCACTTCAGAAACTGAATGTTCTGGATAGCGGTAACGCCCTTGCGCATCAGGCGAAGCAGTTCCGTGTTAAAGCTCTCGATGCCGGGCTGTATGCTGTTGATCCCTGCATCTGCAAGCGCGTGAATCTGCGAGCGAGTCAGGTTTGCTTTGACCTCGTAAAAAAATGAAAGGTCAACGTCGGCATCCGCCAGCCGGGGAAGCAGGTCACGGAAATACCCCATGTCCATGATGTTATCGACGGCGCTGAATGCCAGACATCTGTGGCGCTCCGACAAATTCATGATCTCTTGATAAACACGCTCGGCGTCCTTTTTTCGGAAGCCCATCGTTGTGCCGTTCAATCCGCAAAACGTGCAATGGTGTTTAGCCCCCCACCAGCAGCCGCGCGAAGATTCGATTGGCAAAGAGACTCGAATGCTTTTTTCCAAATTCCAGTTCTTGATTTCGCGGAAATAATCGCTGTAGTCAGGCTCCGGCGATTCGTTCATGTTCGCGAGAGGCTGCGCGTCCGAGAAGCCTTCTATCAACTCAGTCCCGCGCCGAGATGATACGCCCGCAATACGGTCAAATGCCTGCTCAGAATAAATCATAGACAAGAGTTGCGGGAAGCTCCGCTCCGCCTCGCCGTGAACCACGTGATCAATCCAGTCGAACGCTTTCAAAAGCTCGAACCCCATCACAGAGTCAACATTGGCCCCGCCAAAAACCACAGTCAGATGAGGGTGCTTATCTTTGAGTCGCTTTGCCAAAAGCAGCGAAGATAAGGTTTGAGCAAATGTTACCGAGAAACCCGCGACCTTATACTGCGACCAATCGACTTGTTCCAGACACGACTCGATAAAATCCGGCACGGCATTCAGAATGCCAAAGCAGGTTTCCAAAGAACCATTCGCCAGCTCGACGATCTTCTGAGTCATCTGCTGACCCTGCTCGATCAATTGCAGATCCTGCCAGGAGTTGACCATGAGATTGAGACCGTCAGGGCCGAAGAGTTTGTTCGAGAAAAACCATTCGGGATGTATGGCAGAGCTTGTCGAAATACTCTCATAAAGCTCCATCCCTATGCGCCCTGCGAACGGAAGGTTGAAATAATGCACATCCGCATCAAAGCCTTCTTTCCTGATGCATTCCTTCAAAATACCCAGAGCGATGGAGGGCCGTTTGATAGCTCCCCAGGGCATATACATGAGAGCAATCTTTTCCTGCCCGGACCTGTTTGTGTTCATATTCTTCTCGTCACCGCTCATGACAGGCATCCCATCTCAATTGTTTCTCAGTCCTGTGGAAGTCAACACAGGCCCGTCAGTCTCAAGCGCGGGCTTGCCAAGATTTTCGATACTTCCCTCAATAGAAAGGTCGCCGTTGAACCCGAACTGGTTGTCAAACAACCTTTTGTAATGACCATTCTGATGGTAAAGCTCGGCGTGCGTGCCGATCTCCATTATCCCGCCGTTTTGCACGACTGCCACGACATCCGCCGACAGAATCGTCGAGAGCCTGTGAGCGATAATCAAGGCAGTCTTCTCTCGCAAAAGCGGTATGATATTTTCATAGACTACCGCCTCTGATCTGGAATCGAGCGATGAGGTGAATTCATCGAGAATCCAGATGGGAGGGTCTTTGAGCACCAGACGCGCTATCGCCAGACGCTGCCTTTGACCGCCCGACAGCTTCGCCCCGCGAGGCCCGATGACGGTTTGATACCCGTTGGGCAACCCTTGAATGAAATCATGCAGGTGGGCTTTCTTTGCGGCCTCGATCACCTCTTCCTGCGACGCATCGACCCGGCCATAGCGGATGTTCTCTTCCACGGTCGCATTGAAGAGATAGGAATCTTGCGGGATGACACCAATCGCTTTATAAAGCGAGTCGAAGGCAAGCTCTCGAACATCAATTCCATCTATGCTGATGCTGCCCGAATCAACATCGTAAAGGCGGCCCAGCAGGTTGATGATTGTAGTTTTTCCCGCCCCGCTCGGCCCGACCAGCGCCACTTTCCAGCCCGCCTGTATGGAAAGCGTCAAGTTCCGAATGACCGTTGAGTCGTTGCGCGGATACCGGAAGGAAATATTATCGAAGAATATCTCGCCTCGCATTTTAGCAGGGCGTTTGGGATCGGCTGCTTCCACGATCTCGGATTTCAAATCCATGTACTCTACGACGCGCTCTGCGGAAGCTAAGCCGTTATATATCTCAACGCCTCGATTAGCCAACGACTGTAGCGGCCCATACAAGCGGGCCGTATACAGGTAAAAGGCAAACAGCGAGCCGAACGACAGGCTCCCATTAATTACCCTGTAACCGCCATACCATACGATTAGAATGCTTGCGGCAGTCGTCAATAAGCTGATGAAGAATGTAGAGACGAATTTATAGCGAACGCTTTTGAGCGATGAGGAGATTACATCTTCGCTCAACTTTATATGATTTTGATCTTCGTACTCGCCGCGATTGTATAGCTTGACAAGCTGGATGTTGCCCATCCGCTCGTGAAAAAATTCCAATAGGTTGGCATCTTTGCGCCGCACGGTCATGCTCAACTCGCGCATCTGGCGGCCAAAGCGCACCAGTATCAAATACAAGGGCGGAATGAATGAAAGAGCTATCAAAGCAAGCGTAGGGTTGAGGTATAAAAGGAAGATGGAGATTCCGACGATCTGGACAATTTCGCTCAGCGAGCCGAGGAATGTATTGACTAAGACGCCGTAAACAGCAGTGATGTCTGTCCGCAGCCGACTCAATATGTCTCCGATTTTGGCCGAAGAAAAGAAGCTCATCGGCTGGCGTAAGACATGCGTGAATAAATGCCCGCGAAGGTCTGCGATAAACCAGTTGCTAACCCATTCGTGCAAATACTCCATCAGCCATCTTGTGATTCCTGACAAAGTCGCCACCCCAATAAGCGAGATCGCCATGATATTCAAGATAGAGAGATTGCCTTCCTGAATGCCGTTGTCAATCATCACTTTCAGCAAATAAGGCGGCAACAAAGACAGAAGCGATGTTATTACGAGAAGAAAAACAGCAGCCAGGTATTTCTTCAGATAAGGCCGAAGGAAGGGTCCCAACTTCTTAATGAGTTCTGCAAGAGTATATCGGCTTTCAGACATTGAGATCGTTTCTCCCATCAGTTTTTGGGGCCACCTGGATTACAGGCGGCCCCGCCTGTTTATATTTGTATGGGTATAGCTGTTCTTCGCCTTATTTGGGCTTACCAGCACAGCCGCTCACACAAATGATGACAGGTTCAGCCTCAATCGGTCTGGTCACACCGCCGGGGACTTCAACCACCGGTTCAAGGTAAACATCCGCATCGAAATCATGAGAGTTTTGAGCCATGACAATTTTCTCCTTTTCTTCAAGTTAAGGTTGTTAATATATTTTGCACAAACAGACCGCAACCCGGTCATCAATTGCGGAAGCCGTTTTATTAATGACCTGACTTGCGACTGCTCGCGCATTTCGAGAGAGACAAGTCGCTTGACTTTTTCTGAGAAAGATCAGTTTCCGCTCGCGCGAGACCTAATAATCTGGACAAGCGGCGTGTTCATAATCGGGATCGATTCGTTCGACAATACGGTCTGCACACAATCATCTGTGTATTGTCTGAACGGCGAAGCGGGATCCAGCTCTTTTCCGCGAGACAGAAGGCTCGCTGTGGTCAGCAGGCAGGCTTCTGATACAGGCGCTTCCATATGCCCGTCCTGATTGAACCCTCGCATGGCCGCGCACGGCTCGCACTCTGAAGTGTGCGTGCAGGACCCGCAGCGGTTGGGTTTATAGCCCAGAATATCCTGACGCATTTTCACCCTTCGCTGTGAATCCCATATTTCCGAAAGGGATTTCTGCTGCAGGTTTCCAAGAGAAACCGTATTGATCAGCTCGCATGGCAGAACATCGCCTTTGGCGGTGATGCGCGCCTTTGAGACGGCTGCCGTGCAGACGAACTTGCTTTCGTGCGAAACCAGTCCCGCCCGATATAATTCGGCCTGTTGTTTGAGGCTGACCCCATGCTTGATCAAATCTACGGAGCCATTGCGGTTCGGAACCAGCTTGGTTTCAAAAGAGTAGGTCGCGCCGATATTGTCTGCGAATTCGGGCAGGCGGAATGCGTCTTCAAAGTTATGCTGCTGGACGAAATACAGGAAGTTCACGTGAACTCCGAGTTCCGTCAGGTATCTGGCTCCGTTTATGCTCTTGTCATAAGTTCCCGGCTTCAGCGTGACCGCTTCATGCAGGTCGGCGGTCGTTCCATAAAGGCTGATCTGTACAGCATCCAGATAATACTTGCTGAGTTGTTTGGCTTTTTCTTTTGTAATGAAATTGCCATTGGTAAGCAGGATAATGGAAAACCCTTTACGCTCCGCGTAGGCAACGATATCGAGGAGGTCTCGCCTGAGGAATATTTCCCCTCCCGTGAATACGATTTCGGGGCAGCCATGATCGGCCAGTTGATCAAGGTAGTCGGTCACTACGTTGAAGGGCATTATATCGGTCTCGCTGAAGTCCAGATAGCAATGACGACAGCGCAAGTTGCACGGAACAAGCAGATCAAAAATGCACTTGGCCAGCACCTCGGCATCTATTGCCGCCTCGTACATCTTCGCATTCTGATTATGCGGCTCTTCCTTGACCTGGCTCGCCCGCTCTTCGTCCGAAATATCTTCCCGCCCGGGAATATCCACAATCTGGCGTTGCCACAAATTTTCGATAAACTTCAGAACGTCGTTTTGAATCTTCTCGGGCGGAATGTTGTATCTAGCGCCTAAAGATTTGCCAATATCTTCAGCCGTCTGGCCTTCGCTCAACCTGTGCCAGATGCCGGAACTGCTCCCTTGAAATACCCAGGATTCCCGCCGTTTTAGATTGTATAGGCATAGGGATTTGCCAAGGTGGCGAACTCCGATATAAGGGCGAATAGAAACAGGAACCGACGCTATGTTTTCCATTCCTCTCATCTCCTTTATGCCTTTGCCGCATAATTTTGGTATAGCTCCGCAAAATGGCGCTCATTGGGAGCGCATTGGAGAAGGCTGCCGGTTTCGAGGTATGAGTGAGCAGGGCAACGGCTGCAACTCGGCTGCAGTCCGCAACCGGAGCATTCGCTCTCCTGCTCGAATATCTTTCGGAAAGACAAGAACTCGGCCCCATACCAGATTTCAGCAAGCGACCGGTCTCGCAAATTCCCCAGCTTGAAATCGGTAAGCCATTCGCAGGGGCTTACAAATCCATCAGGAGTAATTGCGCCTCTGACATGACCGGGCTTACACGAACCGGGGTCGTTGCCACCTTTAGGGTCGCTATGCGTGACAAGCATCTCGTTGTATTGCTTGTCCGTCGTGAGCTGGACCAAAGGCGACATGTCTCGGTTGGTTCGAGGAATCAGAGAACCCGTGTTTACAACATGAGGAACGCCAAGCTTGCGCATATTCTCTTCAAACAGGTCCATGCCGTGGAAGTTGTCTCGCATGGTGACGAACTTGGTGACCAGATTCATCTTGGCCTCCGAGAGAAGTTGAACGGCGCGCATGGTGCTGAAAAAAGACCCTGTTCGTTTAGCCAGCGCGTCATGCACTTCCGCATCTGCACCATAGAAGCTAATGTCAACCGACTGTAAGAAAGGGCGCATTGGCTCTAGCTGCTTCAGCATATGCTCGTCTATCAACGATCCGTTCGTATTGAGTCGGAAGGTAAATCCTTTATCGCAAGCAGCTTGAAGAATTTGAATCGTATCTTTTCTTACAAAAACTTCGCCGCCTGTAAATGTGAGAAGATAGCACCCGAGTCCTGCTAATTGATCCAACGCGCGCTCCCATTCGGCGGCGGTCATTTCCGTTGAGCCGCCCCCATGCGTTGGGTTGTAACAATGCACGCATCGAAAGTTGCACCGGTAGGTCAATTCCAGGTGCATTTTATGAATGTAAAATCTTTCCCAATACAAATCGTCAAATTGATCGCTCAGGCTAGCCCCGTTCTTCTTGACTTGAGCAGTAACGCATTCCGATTGTATCGGGCGAAATGGTTCTTGACTTGCCTTTGCATTTTGGCTGTCAGGTGATGAGGCGCTATTTTCAGTTACACGAAGCGTCGGACGCGGGCGCTCCTTGAACATTCCATCTTCATATTTTAATAGCAGCCCAATGAGAAACAGATCTTCCAGAAAGCTCTCAACTTTCGACGCCATTTTCTCTATGGCAATTGGAGGAGAGTCATTGCGGCGCGCCAAAATCTTAGCGATGTCGCGCGCGGTGGAGCGGCCATCAATCAAATCCCATATCGCCGTTCCGCTCTCATTAAGATAGACCGGCCTGGCTCCAAGATGGAGGACCGAATATTTTTCAACTTGTCTGAAGGGAAGGACTTTTCGAACAAACAAAGTATTCATAGCACCCCCGGAAGCCTAAGAGGCGTTCATACGGCAAATGCACATACCTATGCATAGGCAATGCACTAGTCATTAATGATGAGGTAACAGCTAATCCAACTAAGACGCAGGGCAAGCTACATAAGATTTAGACGTAATTTTATTACTTTAATTATCCATACGAGGATTAATCGGCAGTTACAAATAACGACCGATCAACTCAAATTAAAAGGACTTTTTGGAGCCCCCAATATGACGTAGATTACATTGCTTGTCAAGCAAAAACTTCGGCACGCGTAATAAATGTTACGCGAATTAAATACGACCGCATCTCAAGTAATGAGCACATCAAACAAATAGCGCTCACCCGGCACCGCCTTAAAGTAAGGTCTCCGCTTCTTTATACAGATGGCCTTGATCGCCTTACAGACTTTGATCTTCAGGTAAGCAGCAGATGCGACACTGTCACAGCACGAGCCCGGTTCAAGAAACAATGCTAAAAGCCTTTCAGGCCATATCCGCGCTCTATATAGAAGCTCTGGTACTTAAGCAAGAAGCGCCAAAGCCAATAACCCGGTTGTTTTGTTCAATGGACTTTGATACATTCCATAGCTGGGCCACCCAGGACCAGCACCGATATATTGTGCATCATCGCGAAGCTTTCCGATGACGCCATATTGAGATTATTTACTGATTGAATCGAGGTAGTACGATGCTGGCTGGTGATATTTCCGAAGCTCTGACTTTTGACGACGTTTCACTCGTCCCCGCGCGAAGCGATGTTCTCCCGACCGAAGCAGATACGACGACGCGATTCACGCGCAACATTCCTGTAAACATTCCGATCTCAAGCGCAGCGATGGACACTGTGACCGAATCGCATCTGGCCATCGCCATCGCGCAACAAGGCGGCATAGGCGTTATACACAAAAATCTCTCCATCGAAATACAGCGCGATGAAGTAGACAAGGTGAAACGCAGCGAGAGCGGAATGATAGTTGACCCTGTGACGATGACGCCTGATCGCCACATCCACGAAGCGATGGAGATGATGGATCACTATCGCATATCGGGCGTGCCGATAGTAGAAAACAACGGCCATCTGGTCGGCATCCTGACGAATCGCGATTTGAGATTCGAGACCCGGCTCGATCTTCCGATCAGCGAAGTGATGACGAAAGAAAATCTCATCACGGTGCCGGTCGGCACCACGCTCAACGAAGCGAAGGCCATACTTCAACGCCATCGCGTCGAAAAGCTGCTCGTGGTTGACGAGAATTATCGCCTCAGGGGTCTCATCACGGTCAAAGACATTCAAAAGGCCATCAAGTACCCGCTCGCCGCCAAAGACGATCTCGGGCGTTTGCGTGTCGCCGCGGCGGTCGGGGCAACGGGCGATTTCTTCGAGCGGGCCGAAGAACTTGTGCGCGCGCGTGTTGATGCGCTCGTCATTGACACGGCGCACGGTCATACTGAAAGCGTCCTCGCCGCGATCAAAAAGATCAAGGGCCGATTCCCTGAGATTGATCTCGTCGCAGGCAACATCGCAACAGCCGAAGCGACAAAGGATTTGATCCTCGCAGGCGTTGACGCGGTCAAAGTAGGAATGGGGCCAGGCTCAATCTGCACAACTCGCGTCGTATCGGGCGCTGGCGTGCCGCAGATCACTGCAATATTGGAATGCGCGCGCGCCGCGCGCGGGTCAAACGTGCCGGTCATTGCAGACGGCGGTATCAAATATTCGGGCGACATCGCCAAAGCAATCGCAGCGGGCGCGGACTCTGTGATGATAGGGTCGTTGTTTGCCGGAACGGATGAAAGCCCCGGCGAGATAATCCTCTTTCAAGGCCGCTCGTTCAAATCCTATCGCGGCATGGGTTCCATCTCTGCGATGAAGGAAGGCAGCCGCGACCGTTACGGTCAAGCTGGCGAATCGCAGATGTCAAAGCTCGTGCCCGAAGGCATCGAAGGGCGAGTCCCGCACAAAGGCCCGCTCTCATCGCTCGTTCATCAACTCGTGGGCGGATTGCGCTCGGGCATGGGATATTGCGGCTGTCGCACTGTGCCTGAGCTTCACGAACGCGCGCGCTTCATTCGTGTCACATCTGCGGGCTTGCGCGAAAGCCACGTTCACGATGTCATCATCACGAAAGAAGCTCCGAACTATCAGATAGAATAATGCCCTTCGATACAAAAAAAATCTGGGATGCGTGCGGCGAAGCCTTCGACCGTTTCACCACTGCCGGAGACTCTTATTCGGATAACATCGAACGACCTGCGATTGAACAATTAATTGGGGAAGTCAATGGCGCGCGCGTGCTCGATATAGGGTGCGGGTCTGGAACATATTCGACATGGCTTGCAGAACGCGGCGCGCGAGTCGTGGGAGTAGACTTATCCTCCACGATGATTTCACTCGCGCAAACGAGAGCGCGAGAGAGCGGCATCGAGTTGGAGCTTTGCGTCGCAGACATATCCAAGCCTTTGCCTTTCAATGAAGCTGAATTCGATACGGTCTTCACAGCCACCGCATTGCACTACGTTGAGAATCTGGGTAACGCTTTCAAAGAGATTGCAAAAGCGATGAAGACGAAAGCGCAACTGGTCGCAAGCGCGCTGCACCCGATGTCAACGTCGCGATTCCCTGCTAACCGCATCAGCCAATCCGACGCGCTCGATTCGTGGGACGCGCGGCACAGTTGGGAAGCTCAATATTTCGGCTCGCCTACTCGCGTGATTGAAACTCCCTGGCTTGGTTTTGGCGACGTATCGAGCGAAGGGCAGCGCATCACCTGTTATCATCACACGACTGCCGACTACTTTAGCGCGATCTTTCCAGCACATTGGGATCCTAAGCTTAGAATTCCACGTGGACAAGTTGTCGC
>JADMIO011475813.1_pt1 | contig 23843 bp, 23 predicted proteins | sample 8958161 | NCBI WGS metagenome assembly JADMIO01 (sample SAMN16585339, study PRJNA669376) | soil metagenome | isolation source: Crop rotation soil | place: USA: Cullars Rotation, Alabama | collected 2011
GGCTTCTTCTCCTCCGGTTTTTTAACGAGACCCGCGGCCTCTTTAATTCGGTCCTCGATTTCTTTCGCCACGGCGGGGTTTTGCTTTAAGTAGCTTTTTGCATTATCCCGGCCCTGGCCGATCCGGTCTTCCTTATAAGTATACCAGGTTCCGCTTTTCTCGATAAGCTGCCGCTCCACGCCGAGGTCCACGATTTCTCCCGACTTGGAAATTCCTTCATTGAAGAGAACATCGAATTCCGCCTGTCTGAACGGAGGAGCGACTTTGTTTTTGACCACTTTCACCCGAACCCGGCTTCCGATCACTTCCTGCCCTTCTTTGATTGCCTCGATCCTGCGGATGTCCAGCCGAAGGGATGAATAAAATTTTAAGGCGTTTCCTCCGGTCGTTGTTTCCGGGTTGCCGAACATGACGCCTATTTTCATCCGAATCTGATTAATGAAGATCACGGTGGTGTGGGATTTGCTGATCGTCGCCGTCAGCTTTCTTAAAGCCTGCGACATTAGCCTTGCCTGAAGGCCCATATGAGCATCGCCCATCTCGCCTTCGAGCTCCGCCCTCGGCACCAAGGCTGCAACCGAGTCGATGATGATCAGGTCCAGGGCCCCGCTTCGGACCAGCGTTTCGGCAATCTCCAACGCCTGCTCGCCGGTATCGGGCTGCGAGATCAGAAGATCATCCGTCTTGACGCCGAGTTTTCGCGCGTAGCCGACATCTAAGGCATGCTCGGCATCGATGAACGCGGCCACGCCCCCGGCTTTCTGGACTTCCGCGATTGCATGAAGCGTCAGCGTCGTCTTGCCGGAGGCTTCCGGCCCGAATATTTCAACCACCCGCCCCCGGGGAAATCCGCTGATTCCGGTGGCGATATCAAGGCCTAAAGAGCCGGTGGAGATGGCCGGAATCTCCGCCGGCGCCTCATCCGAACCGAGCCTCATGATCGCGCCTTTTCCGAATTGTTTCTCGATCTGGGCCACTGCAAGCTCCAGCGCCTTGCCTCTGCTGTCCTTCTCGGCCATCTTGTCCGCCATGATTCTCTCCTTATCTGTGACGAGAAAGTCCCGCGTCACATTGATTGAGGGTTAGTCTTGACCGCCTTCACGGTCCACAGCTTGCTATAAATAGATCGGCCGGACCCGGGCATGCTCCGCATCAGATTCATTTCATCCAGGCTCCATTCGCCCAAAAGCACCGGCGTTCTTAGCGCTTGGGACAAAGCATCCCGGTTTTTATCCGACCTCACGCGCCCGAGGGTGAGATGGGGATGAAAATCGCGCGGTTCTTCTGGAAACCCCAGCCCGGCCAGCGTCCGGTCTACCCGCTTTTGAAGCCCGATTAACGCGCCGCTCGGCTCTTCTATCCCCAGCCAGATCACCCTGGGCTTATTGAGGGCCGGAAATCCGCCCAATCCTTCCACGGTAATCGTCAACGATTGAAAGCCTTCGCCGATTTCGGTCATGGCCGTCTCGACCTGGTGCACCCGTTGTCTCTCCAACTCGCCCAAGAATTTCAGGGTGAGATGCATCCCTTCCGGCCGGCTCCAACCGACGTCCGCGCCGGTCTCCCGAAGCCGCATCTGAACAACACCGGCGGCGTCTTTAATCGCCTGCGGCAGCTCCAACGAAATGAACAGGCGGTACACATTTTCCCTAAAATTTAAGTCCCAAGCCCGTTGGGAGGCGTTCAGCTTAATGATCTCGCGCGCTCCCATAAAACGGTAGAAGCGGCAATGGCTGTCCCCCGCGCTGGCCAGGCCGATATAGACCAGACCCACCGGTTTCTCTTTGGTTCCGCCGGCCGGTCCGGCAATGCCGGTTACCGCGAGCGCCAGGTCGGCGCCGCTTGACTTCAATAACCCCTGCGCCATCGCAATGACCGTCGGACTGCTGACGGCGCCGTGCTCCCGAAGTGTCCGGGCCGGCACGCCCAACAGTTCGATCTTGGCGCGGTTGCTGTAGCAGACCAAGACCCGATCCAAATAATCGGAGCTCCCCGGAATATTCGTCAGTCGGTGTCCGATCAGGCCGCCGGTGCAGGATTCGGCGACCGCGAGCGTGACGCCGTGTTCTTTCAGCAATCCGCCGACCACCGCTTCCATTGTTGTTGGGCCCGTACCGTATATATGGTCTCCCAGACGCTCTTGCAGGAGATCGACCAACTCGAGACTGAGCGCTTCAGCCTCTTCCGCCTTCTTGCCGGTGATCTGAATTCGGACATCCACTCCGAGCGGGCTGGCCGCAAGGCCGAGATGGACCGCCTTGTTCACGAGGAACAAATCCTTGATCAACTCGTTTATTCTCGACTCCGGAAGACCGTAGCTTCTCACCGTCTTAAGATGGATCGCCGGAGAAGCGGGCGTTATATTGGCCAAAAATTTAGATACGGAGTCTTTAAACATCCGCTCCATCTCATGCGGAACGCCGGGAAGAACAACCAGGTATGCCTGCCCGCCGCGGAACCGGCTCTCTTTTTGGGTCAGTGTAAACCCGGGGGCGATTCCGACAGGGTTTTCAAGTACGGTCGCCTGGGAAGGAATTAAAGCTTGCCGTTCCGCCTGTTTCGGCATCGAACGCTTCAGGCCTCCGTACCGCTTCGCAATCTGCTGGAGAATTTCTTCACGGAGCACGAGACGGCGCCGGGTCACTTTACTGATCACTTTTTTAGTAATATCATCTTCGGTTTGACCCAAGCCCCCCGTGGTGATAATCAGCGAGGCCCGCTCGAAGGCGCGGCGGACGGCTTCTTCAATGTCGCTTTCCCGATCGCCCACGACGGTTTTGTACCGTACCTCAATCCCGAGCGGAACCAACGCTTCGGTGAGGAATATGGAATTCGTCTCGGGTCTTCCTCCAAGGAGAAGTTCAGACCCGATTGCAATGATTTCGGCCTGCACACTACTCCTTCCTTATTATTATACGGAAATCAGAGCGGTTTAAGGTTCGAGCGAAACAACAGATGATCATGGCCATCTTTCATCGATCTGTCAAAGAGTTAGGTTATTTTAGCATCGGGGTATAGGGGTGTCAAGAAAGTTTTGGCCAATCGATCGTCCCAATCGCGATTAACGGCCGATCTGTTCCGCCACGGTTCGGTTCGAACTGCGGCGGCCGGCCCAGAATGGTTCGCGGCGCTCCTTAAAAAGCGGCCGGATAACTTGATCACTATTCTTTCCGCGCAAAAAGGATTTTGCTGTAGCCGAACCGATTGACCGGCCAGACGCCGCGAAGCGCAATATCCAGCTTCCCCAAACTCAGCGCCAGCTTTTCCATAAACCCGCGCTCGGTTGAAAAATGATAATGTTCCGGGATGAGATAAGTGAAAAAATCAAACCCATACGTTCGAATCGGCTTAAAACCGCAGCGGCGAAGCAGTCCGGTGATTTCACGATGTGTAAACGTATTTAAGTCCAGGCCGTGGTCCTTGTATGTCCAGGTCCGCAGGTGTCCCTCCCGAAAATTTTTGAGAGCCTCCCGCCGCTCGGCCCGGTCCCGCAGCAGATTGAGGTACCATTTATTATCAAACTCCAGGGACACGACCGCGCCGGGCCGGCAGAGACGGCCCAGTTCCCGGATCGCAGTCTCATAGTCCGGTATATGGCCCAAAACATCGCCGTAAGAATAAACGCAGTCCACCGATGCATCCGGAAAATCGTTCCGGACGATGTCCGCGCACCGAAAGTCGATATTTTCAAGTCCTTCTTCTTTCGCCGCGAGCCTCGCCTGCTCGATGGACTCGGGCGAGACATCCACGCCGATTGCTTTTTGACAAAAACGCGCCGCGTATCGAAGGTAGGCGCCGGTTCCGCAGCCGATATCGAGAACCGTTCGGTAAGGCCCGCCGAATTTTTTTTGACCGAACAATTCTTTCAGACAGAGCAGATGCAGATCGCGGACGTTGATGAAGTAAGGATAACGGCTGTGATAGTAGCTGTCTCCGACGTGCGCGTAGAACCGTCGGACTTTTTCCAGATGATGAGGATCGTTGATCTTCATAAAAACTTTTCGATGGTCGTATTATAGTGACTTCAGTCTTGATTGCAAGAAAAATTTTCCGCGAAAATTCACTTTTTTCTTGACAAAAAATTTTATTGGATTATATTTACAAATACACGATGATTAGTGCAAATCATCATTCAATTTCGGTCGAATTGAAAAGCATTTTTCAAAAATTTTTCGATCGCGCGATTGCGAAAGTTTCAGAGAAAAGCGGGATGGTTGATGGAGGTGCGGCCGGCCGTAAGAGATGGCCGGGAGTTTTCACAATGAACGAAGGGAGGAAAATAGATTGCATGCGTTAGGGACGCATCTGCTCTTGGAGTTGAAGGATTGCAACTCCAAGCTTTTAAACGATCAGAAACGGATCCAAGAGATCCTCGTCTCAGCAGCAAAAGAAGCCAAGGCAACGATCATCGAAACAACCTTCCATAGATTTAGTCCTTTCGGTGTGAGCGGTGTCGTGGTCATTGCCGAATCTCATCTCACCATCCATACCTGGCCTGAGTACGGATATGCAGCCGTCGACATCTTTACCTGCGGCGATCTCCTGAAACCCAGTGTCGCAGCCGCTTATCTGATCGACAAGTTTCAATCAAAGCATCCCTCCATCTTTGAGATGAAGCGGGGTCTGCTTTCAAGGGGAGACATTAAGCTTCCCCACAAGGCGATTAAAGAGGTGCCCGACTATGCCAGAACAGCAAAAGAGCTACAAATGGTTCCTTGATCTACTGAACCCCGAAGAAGGGCATATGCATGGGATCACCACGATCCTTTATGCCAAGCAGACCAAGTACCAGCAGATGGAAATCATGGAGACCAAGAGCTACGGCCGGTGTCTTGTCTTGGACGGCAAGATGCAGTCGAGCGAGGCGGACGAGTTTATCTATCACGAAGCGCTTGTTCATCCCGCCCTGCTGACCCATCCCAATCCCGAGAAAATCTTCATCGTGGGAGGGGGGGAGGGGGCTACGGTCCGCGAGATCCTCCGGCACAAGTCGGTCAAGTCGGTGCTGATGGTCGACATCGACCAGGAGGTCGTTGAGAGCTGCAAGAAATATCTCCCGGAATGGCATCAGGGCTCGCTCGACGATCCACGGGTCGCATTAAAATTCCTGGATGCCCGTAAATATCTGGAAGAGACCCAGGAGACCTACGACATCATTATTATCGACATCTCCGAGCCGGTTGAGGAAGGCCCGGCTTACCTTCTTTACACCAAAGAGTTTTACCAGATCGTCAAGAAGCGCCTCTCAAAAGACGGGATCATTTCACTTCAGGCGGGCACCACCTCGCTGACGGCTTTGCTGAATTTTTCTGCCGTCTACCAGACGCTCAAGACCGCTTTTCCGATTGTCACAGGCTATCAGGCCTGCATCCCATCTTTCGGCCTCCCGTGGGGTTTTGCCTTGGCCTCCAAGAGCCTCGATCCGAGAAAATTGACCCGCGACGAGGTGGACAAAAGAATCAAAGAACGAATTACGGGAGAGCTCCGGTACTATGACGGGGAAGTCCACCAGGGGCAGTTTCTTCTCCCCAAACATGTCCGCCGCAAGGTCGAAGCCGAAAGCCAAATCATCGAGGATAACCACCCGCTGTTTACCTTTCATTAATCGATGGACCCGGATGAACAACTGAGAACCCCGCTTTTCGATGCCATGGTGGGGTTGGCCGAAGCGCGCAAGGTTTCTTTCCACACGCCCGGCCATAAAAGCGGCAAAGGAATTTCGACCCGCTTTCGGAAATTCGTCGGGCCCAAGATTTTTTCGATCGATCTCACCACGCTCGACGAAGTCGACTCGCTGCAGAAGCCCAAGGGCGTCATTAAAGAGGCACAGGAGCTGGCGGCCAAAGCCTACGGCGCCGACCGGTCCTACTTTCTCGTCAATGGAACCACCGGAGGCAATCAGGCCATGATCCTCACCGCCTGCAATCCGGGGGACAAAGTCCTGGTGGCGCGAAACGCCCACAAGTCGGTGCTCGCCGGACTGATCGCCACCGGTGCGCAGCCGATCTTCTATCTGACGGAAGTGGATGAAAACCTGAAAATCACCCTCAATGCCGCGTATGAAGCCACCCGGCGGGCCATCGACGCCCATCCTGAAGCGCGCGTCCTGTTCCTGACCAGCCCAAACTATTACGGAATATGCGCCGATCTGGAGCGGATCATCGCGTATGCTCACGAGCGGAACGTAACCGTTCTCGTGGACGAGGCGCACGGTCCCCACTTAAAATTTCATCCGGACCTCCCCGCATCGGCCCTGGAGGCCGGCGCGGACATGTGCGTTCAGAGCACGCATAAAATCATTGGCGGGATGACCCAGGCTTCCATGCTTCACGCGATGGCAAGGCGAATCGATATCCCGACCTTGTCGAACGTCCTGCGGTTTGTTCAGACGACGAGCCCGTCCTACATCCTGATGGCCTCGCTCGACCTCGCCCGGATGCAGATGGCCACGGAAGGCGAGAAGCTCCTCGACAAGGCGATCAAGCTGGCGGAAGAAGCCAGGACAAAAATCAACAAAATTCCCGGAATTATTTGTTTTGGAAAAGAAATGATCAAAGGCTCTCTGTTTTCCCAGATGGGCGACTTCGATGTGACGAAGCTCACGATTACCGTCAAAGACCTCGGACTTTCGGGCTACCAGGTGTCTCAGATATTGAACAACCGGTATCATATCCAGGTGGAAATGGCCGACCCGTTCCATGTGCTGGTCATCGTCAGCATCGGGGACCGGCGGGACGACCTTAACCGTCTGGTCGAGGCGCTCCGCGAGATCTCCAAGGAGTATTACGGCACCGGTAAACCGTCGCCGCTGGAGGGCGTCGGGGTTCCGCTTTTCATGAACCAGGCCCATTTAACGCCGCGCGAAGCTTTCTTTGCCGACCACCATTATGTTGAGGTGGAAAAGGCGATCGGCTGCATCAGCTCCGAGATCGTCACAGTTTATCCGCCCGGAATTCCATTGCTGATTCCCGGCGAGGTCATTACACAAGAAGTATTGGACTACTTAAGAGAAATGCTTAAGCTCGGCGCCTTCGTAGACGGATTGGACGAGGGCAACAAGCTTATTGGGGTGGTAAAACGGTAGTGTGCCGGATGATTTTTCCTTCCACGAGATAAACCACCAGCTCCGCAATGTTCGTCGCGTGATCGGCGATCCGCTCAAGATATTTTGAAATAAAACTGATGCGGATCGCCCGGGTCGTGCTATGCGGGTCTTCGATCATAAAAGACAGCAATTCCCGAAAAATCTGGTGATTCAAACGGTCGATAATATCGTCGTCGCTGCAGACTTTGCGGGCCAGGTCGGAATTCTGATTCACAAAAGAGTCCAGCGACTCTTTTACCATGCGCTGAACATGCTCGGCCATTCGCGGAATATCGATGTAGGGTTTGAGCTGGGGTTCCTCATTCAACTCCAGGGTTCGCTCCGAGACATTTTCGGCCAGGTCGCTCATCCGTTCGAGCTCGGTCGAGATCTTCATCGCGGTCGTGAGAAAACGCAGGTCCCTCGCCATCGGCTGATGCAGCGCAATCAAACGCAGGCAGTCTTCATCAATTTCAACGTCCATCGCATTGACCCGGGGGTCGTTGGCGATGACCTGCCGCGCAAGGTCGGTGTTCCGGTCCACCAGCCCCTGAATGGCATGGGTGATTTGCTCTTCCACCATCGCACCCATCCTGAGAATCTTTTCCTTAAGGGCTTTTAATTCATCATCAAAGTGCCTTTGCATTTCTCCTCCATTATCGCTGGGACGCGTGCGGACGGACAAAACTGCTCGTCCTTGGATGCCGAGACGAAAGCGGTCGCTCCATAAAACGCCTCCTGCCTTAACCGAACCTCCCCGTAATGTAATCCTCCGTCCGGCGGTCCCTCGGATTGGTAAAAATCTGCTGTGTTTTGCCGAACTCGATCAACTCGCCTAAAAGAAAAAATCCGGTCATGTCCGACACGCGCGCGGCCTGCTGCATGTTATGCGTGACGATGACAATGGTGTAAGATTTCTTGAGTTCAAGCAGCAACTCTTCGATCCGCGCCGTGGCAATCGGGTCGAGGGCCGAGCAAGGCTCGTCCAGCAACAAAACTTCCGGCTCGACCGCGATGGCTCGGGCAATGCACAGCCGCTGCTGCTGGCCGCCGGAAAGGCTGGCGCCAGATTTTTGCAAAACCTCCTTGACCTCGTCCCAAAGAACGGCCTGCTTCAAGGCCTTCTCCACGCGCTCGTCGAGAACCGCCCGGCCCCGTATTCCGTTGAGCCGAAGCCCCGCGGCGACATTATCATAGACGGACATCGTCGGGAAGGGGTTGGGTTTCTGGAACACCATCCCGACCCGTCTTCGTATTGTCACCGGATCGACTTTGGGGCCGTTAATGTCCTCGCCGTCCAGCAGAATCGTGCCGGTCAGCCGCGCGCCCGGCACCACCTCATGCAACCGGTTCAGGCAGCGGATAAAGGTAGATTTTCCGCAGCCGGAAGGTCCGATCAGAGCGGTGACCTCCTTCAAACCGATCGTCAGCGTAATGTCTTTTAAAATGTGGCGATCTCCGAACCATGTGTTTAGTTTCTCGATGACGTATACGGATTTAGTCATCTTTTTCCAAGCCTCTATCCTTTCAGCTGGCGGTGCAAAATCAACCGCGACAGAACGTTAGCGCCCAACACCAGCATCAGCAGCACCAGTCCCGCCGCCCAGGCCTGCCGGTGCCAGTCCTCGTACGGCGCAATGGCGTAGGTGTAGATCATGACCGGCAACGAGGCGGTCGGCTCCAGCCATCCCCGGCTCCAGAACCGATTGCTAAATGCTGTAAACAGCAACGGCGCGGTTTCTCCCGCCACCCGGGCAAGATCGAGCATGATCCCGGTCACAATACCGCGAAAGGCGGTGGGGATGACAATAAAAGTGACCACCTTCCATTCTGTCAGGCCCAGCGCCAGCCCCGCCTCCCGGATGGAGTCCGGAACCAGCTTGAGAAACTCTTCCGTGCTCCGGACCGCAATCGGGATCATCATAATTCCCAGCGCCACACCCCCGGCCGCGGTCGAAAAATGCTTCATGGGCAGCACCACAACCGTGTAAGCAAAGATTCCCATCACGATAGACGGGATGCCGTTTAAAATATCGGCGGCATGCCGGATCAGAAAACCGATCGCATTCTTCCGCCCGTACTCGGAAAGATAGACCCCGCCGAGAAAACCGATCGGGACGCCGATTAAACTGGCAAGCGCCAAAAGCTTCGCCGTTCCCACGATCGCGTTGGCCATCCCGCCGCCCTTTTCTCCGACCGGTTTCGGGAGTTTGGTGAAAAAATCCCAATTCAACGCCGAGATCCCGTGGTAGGCGATGTAACCCAGAATAAAGAACAGGACGCCCAGGACCAGCGCGGTGCAAACGCCCGTCATGGAAAGCATGACGATATTGGCGATCCGGCGGCGGAACAAAAGTGCGGGCGTCACTCTCTTACCTCGACCTTCGAAAACACGCTGTAGATCAATAGACGCGCCGCCGCATTGACCAGAATCGTAAAAGCGAAGAGGACCAGGCCGATCTCGATCAATGTCTGGACATAAAGGTCCGAGGTGGCCTCGGTAAACTCGTTGGCGATGACGGCCGCCATCGTATATCCGGGTTCAAAAAGCGAAAGCCGGATTTCCGGCCGATTCCCGATCACCATCGTCACGGCCATGGTCTCTCCCAGCGCCCGCGCCAGAGCCAGGAATACGGAACCCATAATCCCGGAACGTGCGTAGGGCAGCACCGCAATACGGACCATCTCCCACCGGGTCGCTCCCAAAGACAGAATCGCCTCGCGCTGAGAGCGCGGAACCGCCATCAGAATTTCGCGCGAGACTGAGACAATGAACGGTATCACCATAATGGTGAGCACGAGACCGGCCGTGAGCATTCCGACGCCGTACGGCGCTCCCTTGAACAACGGCAAAAACCCGAGGGTGGTCGAAAGCACCGGCTCGAGAATATTTCTGACCCAGGGCACCAGCACAAAAATCCCGACCAGTCCGTAGATTACGCTGGGAATCGCGGCCAGCAGTTCGACCAGGAACGTCACCGGATCGGACAGCCATCGGGGCGCGAGTTCGGAAAGGAAAATGGCCACGCCGAGCCCGACCGGCACGGCAATTAAAAGCGCCAGAACGGACGTGACCAGCGTGCCGTAAAGAAAAGGCAGCGCCCCGAACTGCTCCGCGACCGGGTCCCAAGTCGTCCCCCAAAGAAAGGACCAACCGAATTTCTGGATCGGCAACCGGGAGTTTCGGAATAATTCGTACCCGATGACCCCGGCGATGAACAAGACCGACAGGGCCACGGTTGTGACCGTGGCCCTGAAGAACCGGTCGGCCGGGCTGATGCCCGACCGGCTAAACGCTGCCATGTTCAAGAAATTAGTACTTGACTTGGGCAATCGCCTTTTCCTCCATCGCAACCACTTCTTTCGGAAGAGGCGCATACAGCAGCTCGGCCGCAAACCGCTGGCCGTCTTTTAGCATCCACTTCAGAAATCCGGTGATCGCTTTTCCTTTTTTCGGATCATTGATCTTTTCCGGGATTAAAAGCCAGGTAAAACTCGCAATCGGATACGCCTTCGCGCCGGGCGCGTTCGTGATCGAGACCCGGAAATCGGCCGGCATTGTTTTTGATGCCTCCGCCGCCGCGGCGGTGACGGCTTCAAGATCCGCCTTTACAAACTGGCCGGATGAGTTTTGCACCTTCCCATGCGCCATTTTGTTGTGCTCCGCATAAATCAACTCGACGTAGCCGATGGCGTAAGGCGTTTGCTTCACGAGGCCCGCCACGCCTTCGTTTCCCTTTCCTCCGACTCCGGTCGGCCAGTTGACCGATGTGCCGACGCCGACCTTTTCTTTCCATTCCGGGCTGACCTTGGAAAGGTAATCCACCCAGACGTAGGTCGTCCCCGAGCCGTCGGAACGGTGGACCACGATGATCAGCTTATCCGGGAGGTTCGCACCCGGATTCGCTTTCGCAATCTCTGGATCGTTCCATTTTGTAATCGTTCCCAGAAAAATGCCGGCCAGGGCTTGAGGAGTGAAGTTCAAATCGGCCGATACCCCGGGAAGGTTGTAAGTCGGGACCACCGCTCCGAGAACCGTCGGAAAATGCAAGAGCTTTACCTTCGCCTTGCTCATCTGCTCTTCGTTCATCGGCCCATCGGTTGCGCCAAAATCAACGGTCGATTCGGACGCCTGGCGGATGCCGCCGCCGGAGCCGATCGATTGATAGTTGATGTGGATATCCGGGTTGGCCTTGGCATACTCGTCGAACCATTTTGAATATATCGGGTACGGGAAGGTGGCGCCCGCGCCGTTGATCAGCATTGACTCGGCCCAGGCCGGGCCCGTGAGACCGGCCAGCAGTACCGCCGCTGCGATAAATTTTTTCATTGATATTTCTCCTTAATTGTAATTACAGTGAGGTTTCCATCATGTTAAATCAGTGTTACAACCGTGTAAATTTTTATTTAAAACTTGACCGAGAGGTCGACCTGCAACCGGTCGATGTTGTTTTTAAAGGGCGCCAAAGTCTCGTTGGCCACTTTTGTCTTGAAGAACTTCGCTTTGGCCTGCAGGTACTTCGTAAAATTGTAAGCCGCCCACAAGATATGCCCCTTCCGGTTCGTTCCGCCGTTTCCAAAATCCGAATCGGCAAAGTCCGCCAGCGTGGAATCCGTCTCGGAATATTTGTACAGGTATGCCAGCTCCCAGGTCTGGGCCTCGGACGCCTTGCCGAGGATGGCGCCGGCCTGAAAACCGAAATTTTTTCCGCTCGGGGTCTTGTCCGTGTTTCGAATCCAGTCCCCCATCACTGTAAACGGAAGCGGGCCGACCTTCGTCGCAAGCTGGGCTGTTAAATCCACCACATTGAACCCGCCGCAGATCACCCCGGCGGCGAGGCCGCAATCGGCTCCCCGGCTGTTTCCGTTCTGCACAGTCACCTGGCCCAGCGTGCTTTGATTGATATTGGTCGAGTAGTAATCGGCCGCGGCGAGGGTCAATTTGGTTTCGGTGCCGATGTTCAACTCGGTCCCGACCTGTTCCCCGAACATCCATTGGTCATTGCTGTCGGCGGCGTCCTCATCCAGCACAAACTGGGCGGCGTTAAAGAAGAAGGTGAGCCCTCCCGGCCTGAATTTAAAGTTTTCGGCAAACCCTTCGGGGTTTACATCGCCGTCCCAAACGATATCCGTCGTTTCAATCCAGAAGAAAGGCTGCGGCATCTTTCCGCCCGTCAGGGCAATCCAGTTGTCCGGCCTCCATTGCAGGTACGCCCGGTCAAACCAGATTTGCTTCTGGCTGAAAGCGTTGTCGAAGCTCTGATTCGTGGACACCTGCTCCCCCGTGCCGGTGGCCAGCCGGACGCCGACGAGAAAATCCCCGATGGTAATTTCGGTGCCCATTCGAAGCCTAAAACGAAAACGCGTGCGGTCCGGGTGCGGGGTGTCGTTATTGAAATATTCGCCGCGCAGCCGGATGTCGCCGCCGAAAGTGATGCGATCAATCCATTTGGCGATTTTTACTTCCTGAATTGAGTCGGCCTCATCCTTGGTGATCAGGCCTTTGTCGAACAACAGTTCCTTTAGGGTCTTTCTCTCCTCCTGGGCCAAGGCGGGTGTTAATTCAAACAGAATGAGAAACAGTGCCATCACTCGAGTGAGTAATCTAAACTTCATTAACGGTGCTCTCCTTTCTTTAATGTCGTAGGATTGGGGTTTTGGTCCGGCTCCGGGCACACGATGCTGGAAACTTTATTTTATTGTATCGGATAGGCCGATAAGCCTATCCGATCGCGCGAGCGACTTCCCTTAAAATGGCCTTCAGCAGACTGGGTTTGATTTTCTTGTTGAGCTTGGTATTATGCTGCATCATTCATCGCCTCCTTTCTCTTCTACTGTGCTCTTTTGTTGGCCCCCAGCTTATCGTGTGCAAATTAACAAATCATAAACAGGATGTTAACTCCGAGTAAACCTTCAACCCTACGAAGACACCGTCCCTAGACTTTCATCAGGCCTGCGTCACGGGCGGACTTCGGCTTCAAAAACATGCTGACGGCATGAAGAAGATGCTCCCGGTAGACCGCGCACCGCAGATGCTGTTCGGTGGCGCAAAATTCATCCACTTCAACTCGGAAGGCCTGTAGTTCGTGCCGGCCGCGCTGCAGGAATTATCGGTATGCTGCAAATACGGACAATGCATATTTTCCCCTCCTTTGATCGGTTTAGGATGTTGGAATACTGCTTTTCATCGTTGATGGCCGATGAGTCTAGCCTACGATTGTTAAGCCCTTCTCAAAAGCTTGTAAAATACCGGTAAACAATCGGCGCAAAAGGACGGATGGCAAACGGGGGCGAAACGAACTAAATAACCCAATCGGAAGGGTAAACCTGGGAAGGCGGCTCGGTTTCTTTTTGCTTTAAAAACAATTTAAGATTTGGAAGTTTAGCGTAGACGCGCTCTCCTTTTTGAAACCTTAGCTCGTTGTAGCGCCCCCGGGGCAGTTCGGCTTCAATCCGGCCGCCGCCGTCCCGGCGGATTAATTCCAGCCGGACGACCGATCCGACGGCATGAATGACCGAGATCGTCGCCTCGATCCCAACGGGATCGCCGGGAGTCCTGTCGAGCTCGATTTCATGCGAACGGGCATAGCCGACTGCGGGGGTGTCTTTGACCTCGGCATGCTCGGGAGCGGAAATTTCGACCGAGCCGATTCGCACCCGTCCCTCATGCACCCGGCCATGGAAGAGATTGACCTTTCCCAGAAAATGAAATACGAAAGGGTTGGCCGGATGCTCGTAGATTTCGTCCGGCCTACCGACCTGTTCGATCCGGCCTTGATTCATCACCACGACCCGGTCGGACACCTCGAGGGCTTCCTCCTGATCGTGGGTCACAAAAACGCTCGTGATGTGGAGTTCGTCATGAAGCCGCCGAAGCCAGCGGCGGAGTTCAAGCCGCACCTTCGCATCGAGCGAGCCAAACGGCTCGTCCAGCAGAAGGACCTTGGGCTCGACCGCAAGCGCCCGCGCCAGGGCGACGCGCTGGCGCTGTCCGCCGGAGAGTTGGGACGGATAATGCCCTGCCAGCCAGTCCAACTGAATAAGTTTCAGCAGCGAATGGACTTTCTCGCGTATTTCCGCCTTGGACGGCCGGACGCGGCGCGGCTTGACCTTCAACCCAAACGCGATGTTGTCAAAAACCGTCATGTGACGGAACAACGCATAATGCTGAAACACAAAACCGACATTCCGGTCCCGCACTTTTTGATCCGTTTGGTCTTCGCCCTGGAATAGAATCGATCCGTCGTCCGGCGTCTCCAGTCCGGCAATGATTCGAAGCAGCGTCGTTTTTCCGGACCCGGACGGCCCGAGCAACGCGACCAGTTCGCCCGAGGGTATCTCAAGGCTCACTTCCTTAAGCGCCGCGAATGCGCCGAACGTCTTTGTAATTTTTTTAACTTCGATGCTCATGGCCCGACTTCCTGCCGCCTGGACCTCCATTCAACAAAACTCTTTGCCGCCAGCGTCACCAGAGCCAGCATCGCAAGCAGCGAGGCGACGGCAAAGGCCGCGGCAAAGTTATACTCATTGTAGAGTATTTCCACATGGAGAGGCATCGTGTTCGTCAACCCTCGCACATGGCCGGACACCACCGAGACCGCGCCGAACTCGCCCATCGCGCGGGCGTTGCAAAGAATCACGCCGTAAAGCAAGCCCCACTTTATGTTCGGCATCGTGACATGAAGGAAAGTTTGGAGGCCGGAAGCGCCCAGGACCATCGCCGCTTCTTCCTCTTCCTTGCCCTGCTCCTGCATCAGCGGGATCAGTTCACGGGCGACAAAAGGAAAAGTCACAAATATCGTCGCCAGCACGATTCCGGGCACCGCGAAAAGGATTTTGATGTCATGGTCGGAAAGCCAGGCGCCCCACAGCCCCTGAAGCCCGAACAACAGCACAAAGATCAATCCGGAGATCACCGGCGAAACCGCAAACGGCAAATCGATCAGCGTCATCAAAAAACCTTTTCCTCTAAAATCAAATTTGGCAATCGCCCAGGCGGCGGCAACACCGAACACGAGGTTCAGCGGCACCGCGATCCCCGCCGCAAGAAGCGTGAGCTTCATGGCGGCCAAGGCATCCGGCTCAATGACGGCGGCCAAGTAGGACGACAGTCCCTTGCCCAACGCCTCCTTAAAAACCACGGCGAGCGGTATGAATAGGAACAACAGGACAAACAGCAATGCCGCGCCGGTCAAAGCCCAGCGGACCACTGCGGATTCGGTCGTGGCTTTCTTTTTAAACAAAACGCTTCCGGTCGCATCCGCCATCGGTCATTCTCAATCGCCCATTAAGCCGTTTTGCCTTCTCCCCCATAACTGCAGCAAATTAATCGCAAGCAGGACCGCAAAAGAAAACGCCAGCATTACCACGGCGAGCGCCGTTGCCCCGGCGTAGTCGTACTGTTCCAGTTTGGTGATGATCAAAAGCGGAGTGATTTCAGAAACCATCGGCATGTTTCCCGCGATGAAAATAACCGAACCATACTCCCCGATTGCGCGGGCAAAAGACAGGGCGAACCCGGTCATAAGGGCCGGCCTTAGACTGGGCAGGATGACCCTGCTCAGGATCTGCCAGCGGCCGGCGCCGAGGCTTGCCGCGGCTTCTTCAACCTCAACATCGAGGTCTTCCAGGACGGGCTGGACGGTGCGGACCACGAACGGCAAGCCGATAAATGTTAATGCCACCACCACGCCCAGCGGCGTAAAGGCTACCTTGATTCCCAGAGGATGAAGATAACGGCCGATCCATCCGTTCGGAGAATAGACGGCGGTGAGGGCGATGCCCGCAACGGCGGTCGGGAGCGCAAACGGCAGGTCCACCAATGCGTCGATGATTTTCCGGCCCGGAAATCGGTACCGAACCAGGACCCATGCCAACAGCAGGCCGAACCCCGCATTAATGAATGCGGCAATCAGGGAGGCGCCGAAGCTCAAACGGTAAGAGGCCAACACGCGGGGGGCGGTCACCGCGTCCCGAAATTGGGTCCAGGTCAGCGTGGCCGACTTAAACAGAATTCCTGAAAGTGGAATCAGGACGACCAGGCCGAGATAAAATAGCGTGAAACCCATCGCGAGGCCAAAACCGGGAAGAATGCTGCGTCGACTTAAGTCCATGGCGATTCTCCTACCTGTTGGACAGATAGATCCGGTCAAAAACCCCGCCGTCTTCAAAATGCGTTTTCTGCGCCTTTTGCCAGCCGCCTGAAACTTCATCGATGGTGAAAAGATTGATCGCAGGAAATCGGCCGGCATACTTTTCGATGATTGATTTCAGCCGAGGGCGGTAATAATGCCGGGCGGCGATCTCCTGGCCCTCCTCGGAATAGAGGTAATCCAGGTAGGCCTGCGCGGCCGCCCGGGTTTTATGTTTGTCGACGAACTTGTCCACGATCGAAACCGGCGGCTCGGCCAGGATGCTCACCGAGGGGATGACGATCTCAAACCTGTCCCGCCCGAGCTCCTTAACCGCAAGAAACGCTTCATTTTCCCAGGCAAGCAGCACATCCCCGATGCCCCGCTCGATAAAAGTGGTTGTAGAACCGCGCGCCCCGGAATCCAAGACGGGAACATTTTTATACAGCCGGGCCACGAAATCCTTTGCTTTAGCATCGTCGTTCCCATATTTTTTGAGCGCATAGCCCCACGCGGCGAGATAATTCCACCGCGCCCCGCCGGAAGTCTTCGGGTTCGGGGTAATGACAGACACCTCCGGTTTCACGAGGTCTTCCCAGTCTTTAATGCTCTTCGGGTTGCCTTTTCGCACGAGAAAAACAATCGTTGAGGTATAAGGCGAGCTATTTTGGGGCAGGCGCGACTGCCAGTCCTTTGGGAGCAGCTTCGCCTTTTCGGCAACCGCGTCGATATCGTAGGCCAACGCCAGCGTGACGACGTCGGCTTCCAGGCCGTCGATCACGGCGCGGGCCTGCTTGCCCGATCCTCCATGGGATTGACGGATAATGACTTTATCTCCTGTTTTGGCTTCCCAGTACTTGGCGAACGCGGCATTGAAATCCTGGTAGAGCTCCCGGGTCGGGTCATAGGAAACATTCAACAGCGCCGTCTCAGCCCATGCCGCCTGGGACATCATGCAGGCCATGGTAAAAATCAGTCCGCGCATTATTTTTTTAAGCGGCATCCTCTGCTCCACTTTTTGACGCGAGCGGTTTAAAAAATTGGGTTTTCCCGCTTCCGGAATCTCCGGTTAAAAATAAACGAGGAAGTCCGCTTGAAACCGGTCAATGCTGTTCTTAAACGGCGCATAGGTTTCGTTCGCTACCTGAGTGCTGAATAATTTTGCCCTTCCTTGAAGATATCTGGTAATGTTGTACGCGATCCAGGCAATGTGTCCCTTTCGGTTCGTTCCGCCGTTTCCAAAGTCCGAATCGGCAAGATCCGCCAGCGTGGAATCGGTCTCTGAATATTTATAAAAATACGCCGCCTCCCAGCTGTTCGGCGCGGCCGCCTTGCCCAATATGACCCCGGACTGGAAACCGAAATTTTTACCGCTGGGTGTTTTTTGCGTATTCCGAACCCAGTCCCCCATTACGGTCACGGGAAGCGGGCCGACTTTTGCGGCAAACTGAAGCGTGACATCCACGATATTGAACCGGCCGCAAATTACGCCCGCCGGCAGACCGCAGTCCGCTCCCCTGCTGTTCCCATCCTGAACCGTTACCTGGCTCAGCGTGCTGCTGCTGATGTTCGTGGGGTAATAGTCCGCGGCCGCCAGCGTCAGCTTCGCCGCGTCGTATAAGACCACGTCGGCGCCCGCCTGCTGGCCGAACATCCATTGCGAATTGCTGTCTCCAGTGTCGTCGTCCAGGACAAACTGGCCGGCATTCAAAAAAATAACGACGCCGTCCATCGGCGTGGCCCTGAAATTCTCGGCAAACCCTTCGGGCGAAACATCGTCATCCCACACAATATCCGTCGATGCGATACGGAAAAAAGGCAGCGGCATTTTTCCGCCCGTCACACTGAGCCAGTCGGCCGCATTCCATCGAAGATAAGCCCGGTCGATCCAAATCTGTTTTTGGCTCGATAAATTATCAAACGTTTGGTTCGTCCCCGTCTGGGATCCGGTGCCCGAGGCCAAACGGATCCCCACGAGAAATTGCTGGAGGGCGATTTCCGTTCCGAACCGGAGACGGAACCGCGCGCGCCCGTGGTCTTCCTCCGGTTGAGTCGTGCCGGCGGGCGGCGGGGCATTCCCAGTGCGAAAGTTGAAATATTCATACCGCAGACGAAGGTCGCCGCCGAAGCTGATGCTGTCGATCCAGGGCGCCGGCCTGACTTGTCGGACATTTTTTAAATCGTCCTTCGCGATCACGCCTTTTTCAACCAGCAGGTCTTCAAGACTTTTCTTGGTCGAATCCTCGGAAAAAGCGGGTTGAAACGGCCCGCATAAAACGACCATTGAAATCGCGAGAAGCCATGACCTGAAATCCCCCATTGAATTCTCCCTTTGTTCCCGGGAAAGTCCGGTGAACCGTCCGTTGCCTACTTTCGAGCCTTGGGGCGACTGCGGGCGGCTTTGACGCGCTCTGTTTTTATAAGCGCATCCTCGAGGGTCACGCCATCCAGCACGGTTGCGATCGCGTCGCGGGTTTCTTTCATGACCATCCGGACTTCGCATTTCTCTTCGTCCTTGCATTCACGGCACCGCTGGTAAGCCATCTGGCTGACGCAGGCAACGGGGGCCAGCGGGCCGTCGAGAATGCGGATGACCTGGCCGAACGTCACCGACCCGGGAGGCCTCCCGAGCAAATATCCGCCCCCCTTTCCTTTCCTGCTTTCGAGCGTGCCGTGTTTCTTCAATTCAAGCAGGATCTGCTCAAGAAATTTCTTGGGGATTCCTTCTTCTTCGGCAAGATCCGCAATCAGCACCGGCCCCCGATTGTATTCCTTCGCGAGGACGATGAGCGCCTTTAAGGCATATTTTGCTTTTTTTGAAAGCATATTAACTCTATATTGTCTATCAGTTTTGTAGAGTATTGCCGATCTGTCTTGTCCTTGTCAAGTTTTTTTACAGGGTCGGATTAAGAAAAAATGTCAACTCAGCCGGCAGGCCGTTTAGTTCGCGATTTGGAGCTTGTACCCGACTCCCCGGACCGTTATCAGATACACGGGCCGGGAGGATTCCGGTTCGATCTGCTGTCTTAACGAATGAATGTGGACATCGAGATTGTGCTCCTCCACAAACCGGTCTTCGCCCCACAGTCTGCTGATCAGTTCATCCCGTGTAAACACCCGGCCCGGATACTCTGCGAGGAGCTTCAGCAGCGCAAACTCGGTCCGGGTAACCTTTAACAGCCGCCCCGCCATCCGCACCTCGTATCTTTCCATATCGATCGACAACGAACCGATGGCAAGAATCCCCCCGGTCTTACCCTCTCGGCTGATTCGGGTGCGCCGAAGGAGCGCCCGAATCCGGGCCACCAATTCTTTAAGGCTGAATGGCTTGATGAGATAATCGTCCGCCCCCAATTCCAGCCCCTTCACCCGGTTTTCTTCCTCCCCCAACGCCGTGAGAATTAAAATCGGAATACCTTTGATCCTTTTATCGGTTTTGAGCGAGCGGCAAACCTCCCACCCCGGCAACCCCGGCAGTAAAAGATCGAGAATAATTAAATCGGGCGGTTGCCGCTGGGCCTCCGCCAGGCCGGTTTGACCGTCGCGGGCGGCCCGCACGCCATACCGGTGCTCTTTTAGCGCCTGGGTCAGCAGGGTCACAATATCCCTATCATCGTCAATAATGAGGATTTCCTGCGCTGAAGAATCCCGGCCGGACGCGGTTTTTTCCTTCATAGCTGATAAAACTATCAGGGGGACGTTAACGGAAAATCAAGATAACGTAAATTTTAGATAAACAGGCAAGGCTGCGGATTTATCGAGGTTTCAAGTCCCGAACCGTACACGGAAGAAGCAGGGTCAATGTCGACCCCTTTCCGAGTTCGCTGTCGGCGCGAATGCTGCCTCCGTGCGCTTCAACGATGTGTTTGGCGATGGAAAGGCCCAGGCCGGTGCCGCCCAGGTCCCGGGAACGGGCCCGGTCCGCGCGATAGAAACGCTCAAAAATCCTGGAGAGGTCCTTTTTAGGTATTCCAAGCCCGGTATCGTTCACCACGATTTCAATCATATCGCCGCTGCGGCGGGCTTCAACGGCAATTCGTCCTCCTTCCGGCGTGTACTTGACGGCATTATCCAAAAGATTGATCAGGACCTGCCTCAGCCTGTCCGAATCGCCGGTGATCGATGGGAGCGAACGGTCGGCTGAAATCGAGAGCTCTTGTTTCTTTTTCTCCGCCAGCGGCCTGATTAAATCGACGGATTTTCGAATCAGATTTTCCGGCCCGATCTGCTCGCGCTTCCATTCGTACCGGCCGGATTCAATCTGGGAGAGTTGAAGAAGGTCGGTGATCAAATGGTTCAGCTGATCCGCATGCTGTTGCGCGACCTTGAGAAACTGCGCGCATTTTTCGGGGTCGTCGCTCGCCCCATCGAGCAGCGCCTCGAGATACCCTTTGATCGATGTCAGGGGCGTTCGGAGCTCATGCGAGACATTCGCCACAAAATCTTTCCGGACATGCTCGAGGCGTTTTAGCTCGGTCACATCGTGAAAGACAAAAACCGCCACCGGGCCGCCCTCTTGAGCGGCCTCGGCGGTCGATGCCTGAACCGCGAATATCCGTTCTTCGGGCATTTGGACGGCGATTTCGACCGACCGATTGGCCGGGGAGCTTAAAGTTGTACGAATAAATTCATTCAGCTGGTGGTGTCTCAACACCTCGATGAATGTTTTTCCGACGATAAAATCACCCTTCAGGCGGAACATCCTCTCCATCGCTACGTTGACTCTCATGATCCGGCCGTGCGCGTCCGTTACGATAACGCCTTCCAACATTCCGCTCAGTATGGCGGCCAGCCTGGCCCGATCGCCGGTAATTTCACCGACTTTCGATTCGAGCGCGGCCGCCATCTGATTTAAGACGACCGCGAGGTCCGCCAGATCGTCGGCCGCAGAAACACGCGCCCGGCTTTCAAGCCGCCCGAGGGCAAGGTCTTTCGCAACGGTCGTTAATTCCGCCAATGAGGCGGACAGGCGTTTAATAAAGAGGTAAGCCATCGCCAGGGCGAGGCCGAAAAAAAAAGCGGAAACAACATAAAGGGACAGCCGAAGCGGCTCCCGGCGGGCATCCAGGAGCAGAAACCCGGTAGCCGCCCATCCAATCGCCGCAAAGAAAAGCGCTGAACGGAGCAGTTTCCATCGGCCCTTCGGGTTTATCATTGAAACACCGACGGATCAGTCTTCTTCTTTGAGCTTATAGCCATAAGACTTGATGGTGAGAATCGCATCGGCGAGCAGCGGTATTTTTTCCCGGAGCCTGCGGACATGGACGTCTACCGTGCGGGTCGTTACTTCCGCATCGTAGCCCCAGACGCGGTCCAGCAGGACATCGCGGGTCAGGATCCGGCCTTTATTTTGAAGCAGCTGCTCGAGAAGTCCGAACTCCTTCGCGGTCAGCGAAACTTCTTTATTTTTATGCAGCACCTCATGCTTCACCGCATCGAGGTACAGGTCCGCGTAACCATAACTCTGCGTTTTGGCGCCGGGCTGCTCGGTCCTCCGGAGCAGCGCCTTCACCCGCGCCATCAATTCTTTCGGGCTGAACGGTTTCGTGAGGTAATCATCCGCGCCCAGTTCCAGGCCGACGATTTTGTCCGTTTCCTCGCCCTTCGCGGTCAGCATAATGACCGGAATCGCCGCCGTCTTCGGATCGGCGCGGAGCTTCTTGCACACCTCCAGGCCGTCCAGTTCGGGAAGCATCAGGTCCAGAATGACCAGGTCGGGCTTTTGCGCCCTCGCCATGGAAAGGCCCTTTCCACCGTCCGGGGCCGCGTCGACTTTATACCCCTCCTTGGCCAGGTAATGCACGACGAGGTCGCGTATGTCCCGCTCGTCTTCAATGATGAGTATTTTTTTCGACATATTTAAAAATCCCGGCGGGCTGCCTTTAAAACATTCCCGGACAGGTCGAGTTCGGTCGCGCCGGTGATTTCGACCTTCACAAAATCACCCGGCTTGGCGGCTCCTTCGAGCGCCACCACCCCGTCGATTTCCGGCGCCTGGCCTTTTGTTATAGGGGAGCGACCATCCCCCTCCACCGGCAAAGCCGGACGGAGCCTCCCCCTCCCCACGCTCGCATTCGCTCGCTGTTCTAGAATCACCACCCCGTCGATTTCCGGCGCCTGGCCTTCCAGGCGGCCGAACAATTCTTTAGATTCTTCATTAAAGCCGTCCACCATCACCTCCCGCACTTTTCCCACCAAAGCCTGATTTTTTGAAAGGGAAATCTCTTCCTGAACCGCCATCAGGCGGTTGCGCCGTTCGGTTTTTTCCAACGGGGGGACCGAGTCCGGCAAACCGTAGGCGGGCGTTCCCTCCTCATGCGAATAGGTGAAGACCCCGACCCGGTCGAACCAGCCTTCTTCCACAAAGTCCGACAGCTTTTTGAAGTCTGCCTCCGTTTCATCCGGAAAGCCGACGATGAAAGTGGTTCTCATTGAAACGTTCGGAATCCTGGACTTGATTTTTTCCAGAAGAGAGCGGATCTCCCCGGCGTCGCCCTTCCGGCGCATTTTTTTCAAAATTTCATTATCGATATGCTGCAATGGAAGGTCGATATAATTGCAGATTTTCTGCTCCCCCGCGATGAGATCGATCAGCTCGTCCGTCAAATCGGTGGGATAGGCGTAGAACAGACGGATCCACCGGATGCCGCGGACCTTTGCCATCCGCTTGAGCAGCCTCGGGAGCTCGCCCTTTTTTTTCCAGTCCAAGCCGTAACTGGTGAGGCTCTGCGCAATCAGATTGACTTCTTTGACCCCTTCGGCGGCGAGCTGCTCGGCTTCGGCGACGATCGAATCCGGCAAACGGCTTTTTATGTCCCCGCGAAACGACGGGATGCTGCAGAAGGAACAGCGGTAATTGCATCCCTCCGAGATCTTAACATAGGCCCAGTGGCGCGGGCCGGTGCGCAACCGGGGGGTGCCGACATCGTAGAGAAATGCCGGTTGGCTGACCATCGCCCGCTGGGATCGTTTTTCCGCGCCATGGGTCAGTGTTTTACAAAGGCTGGCGATTTCGGGAAAGTCGCCGGTCCCGACGACCGCGTCGAGCTCCTTCAGCTCGGACAAAAGCTCCTTCCCGTACCGCTGGGCCAGGCAGCCCGCGGCGATCAAGACCCGGCCGGGTTTTCTCTTTTTCAGTTTCCCGAGCTCGACCAAAGTGTCGACGGACTCTTCTTTGGCCGCATCGATAAAACCGCAGGTGTTGACGATGATCACTTCGGCCGTTGCCGGATCGGATACCAGTTGAAACCCGTCTTGTTTTAAGAGGCCGAGCATGACCTCCGAGTCTACCTGGTTCTTGGAACAACCGAGGCTGACGACCGCGACCTTTTTTTGCCCGCCGGTTTTTTTCATGCCCGGGCAAGCTCCTTCATCGTCTTAAGGTTTGTCGGGTCGTCCTCCGGGTTGTCCTTGGGAGTCTCAAGGACCATCGGGACGCTTCTAAAAGCCGGATGATGCACGAAGAAACGAAACCCGTCAAGGCCGATGCCTCCCCGGCCGATGTGCTGGTGGCGGTCCAGCCGGCAGTCCAGCCCCTTTTTTGAGTCGTTGGCATGGATCAGCCTCAGCCGGTCCATACCGACATGCTGTTCCATTTCATCGGCGACGCGGTTGACCCCGTCCGGTTT
>JADMIO012763334.1_pt1 | contig 23842 bp, 24 predicted proteins | sample 8958161 | NCBI WGS metagenome assembly JADMIO01 (sample SAMN16585339, study PRJNA669376) | soil metagenome | isolation source: Crop rotation soil | place: USA: Cullars Rotation, Alabama | collected 2011
CTTTCCCCTCACTCTCCGTCGGCTCCACCATCAGAGTGCCCGGTACCGGGAACGATACGGTTGGTGCGTGGAAGCCATAGTCCATTAGCCGCTTGGCGATGTCCTCCACCTCGACGCCAGACTCCGGCTTGATCGGCCTGCAATCCACGATGCACTCGTGCGCCACGAGACCGTGCGACCCTTTGTAAAGGACCGGAAAGTGTGGGTCCAGCCGTTTAGCCATGTAGTTGGCGTTCAGGATGGCGACCTGCGTGGCCCGCTTCAATCCCTCCTGCCCCATCATTCGGATGTAGGCGTAGGAGATCGGGAGGATGCTGGGGCTACCCCACGGCGCGGCGGAAAGGGAAAGGGATAGCCTTGTCCCCGCCCGTATGGACCACCGGGTGATCCGGCAGGTAGGGTGCCAGGTGTCGCTTTACACCGATAGGACCCATGCCGGGCCCTCCACCACCGTGCGGGATGCAGAAGGTCTTGTGCAGATTGAGGTGACAGACATCCGGGCCAAAGTCTCCAGGACGGCAGAGGCCAACCTGGGCGTTCATGTTAGCGCCATCCATATAGACCTGCCCGCCGAAGCGGTGCACGATGTCGCAGATCTCGGTGATGGCTTCCTCAAACACCCCGTGCGTGGAAGGGTACGTCACCATAAGAGCCGAGAGCTCATGCGCGTGCGCCGAGGCCTTTTCGCAGAGGTCGTCTACGTCGATGTTGCCCGCCTCATCCGTTTTCACCGCCACGATCTTCATGCCGACCATGGCCGCCGAAGCCGGATTCGTTCCGTGCCGTGCGCCGACTGCGGGATAAGACAGACGTTGCGATTTGTCTCTCCCCTCTCCAGGTGGTACTTTCGGATCACTAGCAGCCCCGCATACTCGCCCTGCGAGCCCGCATTAGGCTGCAGCGAAACGGCGTCAAACCCCGTGATCTCGGCCAACATCGCCTCCAACTTGTGGATGAGCGCCTGGTAGCCGCGCGCCTGATCTGCCGGGGCAAACGGATGCAGCTTCCCGAATTCCGGCCACGTCACAGGGATCATCTCAGCCGTGGCGTTGAGCTTCATGGTGCACGAGCCGAGCGGGATCATGGAGTGTGCCAGCGAGATGTCCCTGGCCGCAAGCTTGTTCAGGTAGCGCAGCATCTCCGTCTCGGAGTGGTGCGCATTAAAGACCGGGTGCGTGAGGTAGGGAGTCGAGCGGGCGAACGGGGCCCGGAAGCTAGCACTCTCCCCTCCCCCACCCTGCTCTGCAGTCCGTCCAGAGATCACTTCCACGAGATCGCGAACGTCCTCCGGCCGTGTCGTCTCGTCTACGGAGACGGTCAGCGTGTTTACGTCTAGCACGCGGAGGTTGATCTGCTTTTGCCGGGCGCGGTCGAGGATGGCCTTCATCTGACCGTCCGCTATTGGTACCTTTATTGTGTCGAAGTAAAGCGCATCGTCGAGGCGAACACCGGCGGCGCGAAGCCCTTCTGCAAGTGCATGGGCGCGGGCGTGTACACGCTCTGCGATCTCGCGGATGCCGTCCGGTCCGTGGTAGACCGCGTACATGCCCGCGATGACGGCCAGGAGAACCTGCGCCGTACAGATGTTGCTGGTGGCCCGGTCGCGGCGGATGTGCTGCTCGCGCGTCTGCAGCGCAAGACGTACAGCCGGTCTGCCTTCCGCATCCTTCGACACCCCCACCAGACGGCCCGGAATCTGCCGCTTGTAGGCGTCCTTGGTTGCCAGGTAAGCGGCGTGGGGACCGCCGTAACCGTAACCCATCGGCACGCCGAAGCGCTGGGTACTGCCCACGGCGATGTCTGCCCCAAACTCACCAGGAGGCGCAAGCAAGGCCAACGCCAATATGTCCGCCGCGACGCATGCGAGCCCACCCGCTTTGTGCACGCCTTCAATGAAGTCGCGATAGTCATGGATGACGCCGTCGGTGGCCGGATACTGCACCAGCGCGCCGCAAATCGGCCGGTCGAAGGTGAATTGCCGGTGGTCACCGACTATGACCTCCACGCCCATCGGCTCGGCGCGGCCCTGCACCACCGCAATTGTCTGCGGGTGACAATCCTGAGAGACGAAGAAAGCCTTGTCGTGCCCCTGGATGGCGACACACATTCCCATGGCTTCGGCGGCGGCGGTCGCCTCGTCCAGCATGGATGCGTTGGCGATCTCCATGCCCGTGAGGTCCATGACCATGGTCTGGAAGTTGAGCAACGCCTCCAGGCGGCCCTGGGAGACCTCCGACTGGTAGGGCGTGTAGGGCGTATACCAGCGCGGGTTCTCCAGCACGTTGCGCAAGATGACAGGCGGAGTAATGCAGTCGTAGTAGGGAAAGATCCCCATGTAGGAGCGGAAGACCTGGTTCTGACCTGCCAGCCCGCGCAGCTCCTCTAGGATGTCGCGCTCGCTCATTCCGTCGCCCACCTCCGGCATGGCGATCTCACTTTTCGGGCGTATCTGCGGCGGGACGGTCTTGTCTACCAGCTCATTGATGGAGGAGAGGCCAAGCGTTTTCAGCATCTGCTGAATGTCCGCTTCTCGCGGCCCGATGTGGCGCTCGGCGAAGGAGTCGACGGAGTGCATGTATGTCAGGCTTTCCTTATGGGAGGGTTAGGCGACTTCACGCTTGGTACAGACGGAGGACCAAGGACCGACGACCGAAACGAACCCAATGCGTCTTCGGTCTCCCGTCCTTGGTCCCCCCAATCAAAGACTCATACGCAGCCACGAACACGCTAGTGCCCGTCGGCAGAGACGAGCTGATCGTAATCGTTGGCGTTCAAAAGCTCCTCAAGCTCCGCGGTGTTGGAGAGGCGAACCTTGATCATCCAGCCGCGTCCGAAAGGGTCCTGGTTTACGACTTCGGTCATGTCGCCAAGGTCGGTATTCGATTCTACGACCTCGCCGCTCACTGGGCTGTAAAGGTCCGAGACCGCCTTCACTGATTCGACGGTACCGAAGATCTCATCCAGAGCCAGCATGCGGCCCGGCTCCGGCAGCTCCAGGTAGACGATGTCGCCGAGCTCTTCCTGGGCATGGTCGGTGATGCCGATGGTGACGATGTCGCCTTGTACGCGCACCCATTCGTGGGACTTCGAATACTTCAGGTCTGCTGGAACCGGCATGGGTTGGCCTCCGTTGTCTTCGCTATCGTTTGCGGCGACCGGCCTTCGCCGGTTTGAATGACTTTGCAGGAACAGGACCGGGAGCCCAGCGTAATGTCTTCGCGGCCGCAGCATCCAACATCTTGGCATGCCCGTCCGCGAAAGCCACGGCCGCCTTGCCGTCATGCTTGAAGTCGAGCTTGCCCTGGCTGCCCTCGTAGATCAGAACGGTCTCGGCCGGTCTCCCGATTTTGGCCGCGCCAACGCCCAGCAACTGCTGGTTCAGGGTATAGCTCAGGGTGCCAGCCTTGTCGGACGGGCAGGTGAAGACACTCTGGTTTTTGATGTACGGCATGATGAGCTGTTTGTAGCTTGTACCGCGGCGCGGGAACACCTCATCATAATCCTGCATGTACATCATCGTGCCCAGCGCGAGCTGCTTGACGTTGGAAAGACAGGAGACCCCACGGGCTGTGTCACGGGCTGTCAGCAGAACGTTCGGATAAGCGAGCGCAGAGGCCATCATCGTGATAATCGGCATCTCTTTGGGTTCGTTCCGTGGCAAAGCGGCCATCTCGGCAGAATCGAAGGGCGCGACCTTCCACTCCTCGCCTTCCTTTCGGAGCTTGACTGTCTCAGGAGACGCCATGCCTCTTTCCACCGGCGGAGCGAAGGTGACCGTGGCGGTCGCCGTATCGCCTGTGGTCTGCACCTGAATGTCCGTGATGTTGATATTGGGGAGGTTGTTCTTCTTGTCGCGTTGGATGTCCGCCTGGAGCTGATCGATATACGGATGGGGCTTCGCTCCCGCGATGGCCTTCACCGCCAGAGGCAGGTCCGGCGCTTTTATCGCCGCCACGAACGAGCGGACCGCCTTCTCCGGCGTGGAGAGGTCCAACGCCACCGTCTGTGATCGGGCCTCCATCAGCGCAAAGACGCCGCCCGCTACTAACGCCAAGAATACGGCCGTGCGCATGCCCTTACCCACGAATGAGCTCCTTTTTGGGAACAACAGTTGCACCGTGGCGGTTGGCGCGGATCTGCACCTGGAGGGTCGTGCCGGTCTTGTTGTGCGGGTCGTTCACGTAGGCCATGCCGATGCCGCGGCCCGTCACAGGCGAAAAGACGCCACTGGTAACGGCCCCGACCTCGTCATCGCCTATGTAGAGAGTATACCCCTGCCTCGGAACGATGCGCTCCGCTAGCGTGATCCCCACGAGCTTCCGACCGGCTCCGGCCCGCTTCTTCTCCGCGATAGACTCCCTGCCGATGAACTCACCCTTGTCCAGCTTCACCACCCACAAGAGCGCGGCCTCAACGGGCGTGGTCATGTCGTCGATCTCATGGCCGTAGAGCGGATAACCCGCCTCAATACGCAACGCGTCGCGCGCGCCCAACCCGCAGGGCACTCCCCCACCCTGTTGGAGGGCGCGCCACACGTCGTTGGCCTTCTCCGCAGGAACGATCAGCTCAAAACCGTCCTCGCCCGTATACCCTGTGCGGCAGAGTGCGGCGGTGGCTCCGGCGATCTCTCCATGGGAAAGGCCAGAGAGGGCTTGGCCCGACAGGCGCGCGACTAGATCGGGCGCTTTCGGACCCTGCACGGCGATCATAGCGGTGCGCTCGGTGTACTCGTCGATGATTACGTCATCAGCCGAGTGAGAGCGCATCCAGTCGAGGTCCTTCTGCGTGTTGCTTGCGTTCAAGACGACCGTAAACTCTTGCTCTCCCAGGCGATAGACGATGATGTCATCGATGATGCCGCCCTGCGGGTTCGTGAGGAGTGAGTATTGGGCCTGACCCGGAGCGAGCGCCGACACGTCGTTGCTGGTGACTCGCTGGAGGAGAGCCAGCGCCCCTGGGCCATGCACGTGGGTACGGCCCATGTGGCTGATGTCGAACAGCCCGACGGCCGTGCGTACCGCCCGCGACTCCTCCAGGATGCCCGCGTACTGCACAGGCATCTCCCACCCTGCAAAGGGCACGAGCCGCGCGCCGATCTCTTTATGGAGCTCGTAGAGGGGTGTCCGCCGCAGTTTTTCGTCCGTCATCGGGTTTCGCTTTCTGAAGGTCTTCGACACGGGGGACCATCGCGCGCCCGCGCATGGTGAGGGTCCCCTTCCCTATCTCAATGGCCGTGGCGTGGAAGTATGCGCCCAAGCCTAAATCCTTCTCCAGGTCCAGCACTGGGTTGAGACTGTTGACGATGGTATCGCGCATGAACGGCGCGGCCTCTTTGTTGTTAAGCGCAATGCTCATGTTGACGGCGTCAACGTACCGTCCCTCGCGCACGACCAGGTCCGAAACGGCGTCGACTCGCGTCTTCGCGCCCAGCAGGCTCATGCTGCCGCCGACCAGTATCTTCCCGTCGATGAGCTTGACAGCCACGTCACTGAGTTGCGGGTACTTGCGCGTCACGAAATCCGCCAAGCCCTTTTCGTCCACAACCGCCTCGGCAGTCCCCTCCCCCGCCGTGCGGACGATGATACGATCATCGAAGAAGGCCCGGAAGATGTCCAGGTTGACAGACGGTATCTCCGCCGTAAACCGCTTGACCTGCGAGCCGCGCAGCAGGAAGTCCTGGAAGTCGAACTTGAGATGTCGCACGTGCGCGCGCAGACCGTCTCCACGTTTGACCTTGAAGGGGAAGCCCTCTGTGGCGAAGCCTTGTCCGGTCACGCTGACGACATCCCCCTGCCCCACCAGCAGACCGTAAAAGCCACGGGGCTTGACGCGGGCGTGTATCTCGCCGCCCTTCACAGAGCGATTGAGGTCATGCACGATGGCGCGCTCGGCGCGGTGGTTCAGGAAACCGGCGAAGAGTGTAAGGCCCAGCAGGGCGAATGCGCCGTTTTTGAGGTCGTCTGACATGGTGGCCCCCGGACCGTCATCTCGAGCGAAGCGAAGAATGAGCGCAGCCGAGGGATCGGTAACAGTGAGCAAAACGTAGTGCCTGCTGAGGCCGATCCTTCGACTGCGGCCTTTCCGCTCGTTGCTCGCTACAAGGCCTCCGCTCAGGATGACGTCTCAGGGCACTCTGTTGGCTAACGCCGTGAGCCTATTCTCCCAGATACGCCTTCTTCACCTCTTCATTCGCCAGCAGGTTGGCCGAGCTGTCTTCGAGCACGACCGAACCCGTCTCCAGCACATACCCCCGCGAGGCGACCCGCAGCGCCTGAAAGGCGTTCTGCTCCACCAGCAGAATCGTCACGCCCTGAGCGTTAATGTCCCGGATGATCTGGAAGATCTGCTGTACCAGGAAGGGGGCAAGGCCAAGCGACGGCTCATCCAGCATCAGCAGCTTCGGCCTGGACATGAGGGCCCGGCCGATAGCCAGCATCTGCTGTTCCCCGCCGGAAAGCGTCCCTGCCGATTGCGCGATGCGCTCCTTGAGGCGCGGGAAGAGGCCGAAGACCCGGTCCATGTCTTCGCGCACCTGGCTCTTCTTGCCCCGGTGGGTGTAGGCGCCAAGCTCCAGGTTTTCACGAACCGTCATGTCCGCAAATACCCGACGGCCCTCCGGCGACTGGCACAGCCCCCGCTCCACCAACTTGTGCGGGGGTATCCGAGTTACGTCTACTCCCTGAAAGAGGATGCGCCCAGTGCGCGGGCGCACCAGTCCGGAGGCGGTGCGAATGGTCGTGCTCTTGCCCGCGCCGTTCGCGCCGATCATCGTGACGATCTCGCCCTCATTCACGGTGAGGCTCACGCCGCACAGGGCGTGAATCGCTCCGTAGTAGACGTCTACGTTCTCGATGGTCAGCACGTCGTGACCTCCTCGCCGAGGTAGGCCGCGATGACCTTCGGGTCCTTCTGAATCTCGTCCGGCGTGCCTTCCGCGATGATCTCGCCGTAATCGAGCACGTATATACGCTCGCAGATGCCCATGACCACCTTCATGTCATGCTCGATGAGCAGAATGGTCAGGCCGAACTCTTTGCGGATTTGGAGTATGTCCTCCATCAGCTCGGTCTTTTCTTGCGGGTTCATACCGGCGGCAGGCTCGTCCAGCAGGAGCAGCTTCGGGCGCGTCGCCAGGGCGCGCGCGATCTCAAGTCGCCGCTGCCGCTGCGCGCCGTACGGCAGGCTGCGCGCGGGCACGTCTGCCAGACCGTCTAGCTCGAACCGTTTGAGAAGGCCACGGGCGCGGGCGCGTACATAGTCATCCTCCTGGATCATGCGGCCCGTCCGGAAGAGAGCGTCGACGAGCGTGGTCTGGCGGCGCACGTAGGACGCGGTCATGACGTTCTGGATGACGGACAGATCGGGGAAGAGGCGGATGTTCTGAAACGTGCGCGAAATGCCCTTGCGGGCGAACGCATTGGGCCTCGCGCCCGGCATGATTGTCCGCCGCTTACCCGCTGTCAGAATGGAGAGCAGCATCCCGGCGATCACGAACGCCCAGACGATCCACGAGTGGAGCGCGAGCGAGAAGACACTCAGGAGCCTGTCGGACGGGATGGAGTTGGGAATGATGGAGCTGAAGACGATGGTGCCGATCAGAAAACCGCCGAAACCTGTCAGGAGGGTGTCCCACACGAGGAGTCGTAGGCGTATGCCTGGCTCCAACGGCACAGGCCCGGCCTGAAGCTTGCCTTCAAACTCGACTGTACCCTCGGTCGGCTCGTAGACGCCGGTGAGGAGGTTAAAGACCGTCGTCTTGCCCGCTCCGTTCGGACCGATGAGGCCGACGAGCTCGCCGCCCTTGAGGTTGATGTTCAAGGTGTTGACGGCGGTCAGACCGCCGAACCGCTTGGTCACGTTCGTGACGCGGAGGACGTCCTTCGACGGGTCTACCGGGTGCGCCGCGGCGTCGTGCGCGGCAACTTCGGCGGGCGTCTCGGAGGCTTCCTTCTTGCCGCCCTTGCCAAACTTGCGGAAGAGCCAGCCCAGGGAGAACTCTGACCGGCCGAAGACGCCCTGCGGCCTCACCAGCATCATGATGATAAGGATAAGGGCGTAGGCCACCATCCGGTACTCGTCCTTGAAGCCGGGTATCTGGTCTTTGACCGATTTGAGCCACTCCGGGATGGCGGTGAGCACGAACGCTGCGATGGCCGACCCGGTGATGCTTCCCGTTCCTCCCAACACCACCATGACCACGATGTTCATGGAGATGAGGAAGTTGAAGGCCATGGGCGAGAAGAGGTAGGCATGGCCGAACAGCGCGCCAGCGACGCCGGCAAAGAACGCGCCCAGCGCGAACGCCTGAACCTTGACGCGGGTCGTGTTCACGCCCATTGCGTCCGCGGCGATCTCGTCCTCCCGGATCGATTGGTAGGCGAGGCCGTGGAGGGAGAACTTCAGGTTGCGCGTGAGGACGATCACGAGGACGGCGGTGAGATAGACGAGCACGAAGGTGGTGAGCTTCGGGACGCCGTAGAAGCCCTGCGCGCCGCCAAGGTAGGCCAGGTTCGGGCTGATCTTGTTGGTGTTGGTGATGAGGACGCGGATGATCTCGCCGAAGCCGAGAGTGACGATAGCAAGGTAGTCGCCGCGCAGCCGGAGGCTGGGTACGCCCACGGCCCAGCCGAACAGGGCTGCGATGGCCCCGCCCGCGAGCATGGCGGCGGGCAGTACCCACCAGTGGCTCGTAGTAAAAGCCTCCAGCAGCCGGGCGTCCGACCAGCTCGGATTCGACTTCTTCAGGGCCTCCTTAAAGCCGGTCCAGAGCGGGTAGCTCATCGCGCCGCCGATGTAGGCCCCTACCGCCATGAAACCAGCATGCCCGATGGAGAACTGTCCCGTCAGCCCGTTCACGATGTTGAGGCTGACGGCCAGGATCACATAGATGCCGCAGAGAATGAGCATGTCCTGAACGGAGTTCAGGAGGTTGCCGTAAACCAGGTTCAGACCGAGGATGACTGCCAGGATGGCAGCAGCTCCGGCCGTGCGCAGAGTCAGTCTTCGCATGGGCTAGACCTTCTCCACCACGTTGCTGCCGAGAAGTCCCGCCGGGCGAAACATGAGGACAGTGATTAGGATGATGAAGGCGAACATGTCCCGGAAGCTGGAGAAGCTGGAGCTTCCCACGAACGCCTCAGTAAGGCCCATGAGCAGCCCGCCCAACACGGCGCCGCCGATGTTCCCGATGCCGCCCAGGACCGCGGCCACGAACGCCTTCAGACCGAGCGTTACGCCGATGAGCGGCTCAAACGTCTGGCGCGTCAGGCCGTGGTTCAGCAGGCCCGCGGCCCCGGCCAGCGCCGAGCCGAGCGCAAAGGTAAAGGTGATCACCGTGGCGGAGTTGATTCCCATGAGGGTTGCGGCATCGCGGTCGTATGAGACTGCGCGGATGGCCTTTCCGATGGTGGTGCGGCGCACGATGTAGACCAGGAAGATGGTGAGCAGCACCGCCGCGATGAGCACGATGCCCTGCCCCTTGTCCAGCGTCAGACTGATGGAGCCGAGGGAGAGCGTGATCGGCTTGCCGATGCCCGCGATCTCATAGGCGCGCGGCGTCGCCCCGAAGATCGCCTGGGAGCCGTTTTCCAGCAGCAGCGAAACGCCTATGGCGGTGATGAGGGCCGTCAGGCGACCAGACTTTCGGACGGGCTTGTAGGCGGCTCGCTCGATCAGCACGCCGATTATGGCGCAGCCGAGCATGCAGATGGCGAGGGCGCAAATTCCTTGAAGGAGCGGAGCCTGCGAAGCGAGCAGCTTCGTAACGGCGAAGAAGCCGAAGTAGCCGCCCAGCATGTAGACGTCGCCGTGGGCGAAGTTGATGAACCGGAGGACGCCGTAGACCATGGTGTAGCCCACGGCGATCAGCGCGTAGACGCTGCCGATCTGAATGCCGTTGATCAGTTGTTGGAGAAGCGCCTGTACCGCCTCCAACCTACCCTCCCCTACCGAACCAATGAGGTCAATCCGACAAAAGGTCGCCGTGGCATCCCGGCAGAACTCGCCCGCTCTGGATAGCCACGGCGCTCCGTTGTTTCACGGCTGTCCGGCTACTGCTTAACGATCGCCTCTTTCGGGATAGCCTCTTTGAACTTGAAGGTTCCGTTCGTGACCTCCATGATCACAGCGCCTTTCTCCGCATCCCGGTTGGCGTTGATGGTGATCTTGCCGGTCACGCCTTCGAAGTCCTTGGTCTGCGCGAGGGCGTCGCGGAGGTCCGGACCGCTCAGGCTCTTGGCCTTCTTGATTGCATCCGCCAGGACCATCATGGAGTCGTAACCCAGCGCGGCCAGCGCGTTGGGCTTCTCGCCGAATTTGCCCTCGAACGCCTTCACGAAGGTCTGAATGACCGTGCTGGGGTCTTCCATAGAGGCGTGCGTGGACATATAGGCGTTGCCCACGCTCTTGCCCGCATAGGTGTGGAACTGCGCATCGTCCCAGCCATCGCCGCCGAGGAGCGGCGCGTTGATGCCGAGGTCACGGGCCTGCTTCAGGATGGTGCCGCCCTGCGTATAGTAGCTGCCCACGACGATCACGTCCGGATTGGCGGCTTTGATCTTGGTGAGCGGCGCTTTGAAGTCCTTGTCCTCCGTACCGAAGGAGGTCTCCGCCACGATCTTGCCGCCACGGCCGGTAAAGGACTTGATGAACTCGTCGCGGATGCCCACGCTATAGGGCGCGCCTGCGTCGTACATGACGGCCGCGGTGTTCGCCTTCAGCGTGTCCTTTGCGAACTTGGCGAGGACGGCGCCCTGGAACGAGTCGATGAAGCAAACGCGGAAGATGTAGTCGCCGATCTGCGTGACCTTTTCGTTGGTGGAAGAGGGCGAGACCATGGGAATCTGCGCCTGTTGGCAGACCGGGCCGCCTGCCATGCTGATGCCGCTCGAAACCTCTCCGATCACGGCGACGACCTTCTTCTCCAGGAGCCGCTTCACGGCTATCTCGCCCTGTTGCTGGATGCTCGCAGTGTCTTCCGGCCCGACGATCTCGATCTTCTTGCCGTTGATGCCGCCCTTGTTGTTGATCTCCTCGACGGCCAGCTTAACGCCCTCGTCTGTCGCCTTCCCGAAGGCCGAGGTCTGGCCGGTCATGGAGCCGTACTCGCCGACGCGGATCGTGTCACCGGGAAAGCGTTCGTCCCGCCGCCACCTTCGCCGTCTTTGGGCTTGCAGCCAGGAACGAGAGCGCAGAGCAATCCAAGTGCCGCCAGGTGCAGTGCGAAGGTGCGTCTATTCGTCATAATCTTCATCTCCTCGGTTGTGCAGGACCTATCCTGTAAGCTGCCCTTCGAGTATTGCCTGGCAGATGTCTACACGACTGATGGTGCCGATCAGCTTGCCCTCGCTAGTGACCGGGATACGCTTCACACCATGCGCGGTGATGAGCGAGAGCGCCTTTGCCACGTCGTCGTTTTCGTCTACGGAGAGGGCGGGCTGCGTCATCATGGCCGAGACGGTCTGGTCCCCCTGGCGATTGACGGTCTCGGTCAAGTCGTCGCCTGCCTGCTGATAGGCCGGGATAAGCCTCCCCGCAACGTCGTGCTCGGTAATCACACCCACCAGCCGATCCTCTGCATCCACCACGGGGAGTGTCGTCAGCTGATAGAGATCGAGCATGTCGACCACGTCGCGCATAGTCGCGTCAGGCGCAGTCTTAATGACATGCGTCTTCATCAGCTCGAGGATCTTCATACTTCAATCCGCAGAGTTCGCAGATGGGCAATCGAGCATTTAGGCGGGAACGATGAAAGGAGGGCTAACCGGCTTCGCCGGGGTCATCGCGCCTACTATTTTACACCGTACCCGTCTGTTTTCCTGCAAGGCTCGTTCTGATTCTCCGCTCCATGGGCCGCACAACCATGCCGAAAACGAGTCCACACACGATCAGCGCTCCGGAGATGAGGGTGAGATAGAGGCCCAACCTTACGACCACCGGGTCATAGCGGAACTCCACGCGGTGGCGGCCACCCGGCACGACCACCCCACAGAAGGCATGATTGGCACGCTCTACGAGCGAGGGCTTGCCGTCAATCGTTACAGACCAGCCGGGGTACCAGGCCGCACTCCAGACCAGAAAGGCAGGCTGTTCACCGGCGTCGACCTCAGCAGTGAAGCTCCCTGACCGCGAGGACAGGGAGGTAACCTGGGGGAAAGGCCAACTGTCGTGGGTGTCAATCGCGAGCTTTCCCCCAGCCCATCAGTTCCGGAGACGATTGCAGTCTGTCTGAGATCAAACGTCGTGTCCGTCAGTGCCGCCAGCGCCCGCTCGGAGCCGTCCACGCGAACTGTCCGGGGGACCAGCCAGGCGCGCGGCATCGGCTGATTTAAGTAGAGCAGTGTCACGCCGCTCACCCGCTGGGCGGTGAACGCGGGATGCGGATAGCGCGTGCCTTCCGGCAGCAGGAGCGTTCGCGCGTTGAAGAGGCCGAGAAGGTCCGGCAGGTTCGGTGACTGGCGATCCAGCGCCTCCCGCACAAGGTGATCCACTTCCGTCACGGCCCGGACTGGCACCGGCTCGTAGCCGCTCCCCTCTTCGACTCTAAACCGCATCCCGATGTTGGGCGAGAGGGTGTCCGTCAATTCGTGGGCGTACCGGGCGCTGTCGGGACCGTAGTCGCTGTAGTTGAGATAGCGTTTCCAGACCTCGTCACGCAGGGCGGTGAAGACCCTCCCCTCGCCTTTGGGAGGGGCGTATTCCATAGCCCGTGGGCGGTAGTTGAAAGAAGAAGGCCCCAGCGTGGGGTTCAGGTGTGCACCGAAAGCCCAGAGGTTGATTGCAGTAACCACGACCACCCCTACTCTGTAACGGTCGGCTACCCTCCGTTCCCGCAACGACCGAAGCCCGATCCCGGCCAGCACAGCAATGGCGAACGTTGTAAGGAACGTAAAGCGGGCCGGGTCATGGAAGCTCGCCAGCCCTGGCACCACGTAATAGGCGATCCAGAATACTCCCCCGAACCGGCCCATCGCCAGCCAGAGCGCGATCAAGCCCAGGAGCGCGAAGAAGCGCACAGCCGGTCGCTTTGCAGATCGATAGACCGCATATCCGGCCAAGATGAGCGGCAAGATGGCCACATAGACGCATGTCTCCCACAGGTTGCCTTCGCCCCAGTAGTCGCCCTGAGCCGGATTGCCGTAGAAATAGGGGAAGAGAAAGTTGACGAAATGCTCCGGTAGAAAGACGAACCGGTTTGCCTGTGCGAATGTGAGGTGCCCTCGCGTAGAGAGCCGAAACAACTGCAACGCGGGTAGAAGCTGCACGCTCGCGCCGAGCATCCCGACGACCAGCGCGCCCGTCATCTCCCCGAAGGCGCGGACGACGCGCTCACGATGCCGCCGGAACTGGTAGAGCCGCGCCAGGGCGTAGAACGTCGCGCAGGCAAAGCTCATGTAGGCAAGCTGAGTATGGGCTGCCAGCAGCTCTAGCGCCACGATCAATGCCAGCAGCGCGGCGTGCCAGACGCGAGGGCGGTCGATGATGCGGTCCACCATGATAAGGAGCCACGGCAGATAGGCCGCCGATTGTACCATGGTCGGGAATTGCAGCCTGGCAAGCAAAAACCCACTGCCCATGTAAGTGATGGCGGCCAGAATCGCGCCGAGGCGGTCGCCGGCCAGACGACGGACGAATAGATACGTCCCTACGCCGGCTAGGACCAAGTGAAGCAGCGCATTAGCCGTGAAGTAGAGCCAAACTGGGAAGAGGGTGAGTAAGACGGTGGACGGGTAAAAGACCCAGGATTGTGGGTTGCCTACCAAGGGTTGGCCGCAGAGTACAAAGGGGTTCCACAGTGGCACTTCCCCGCCGTTGAGCGACGCTTTTACGTGGTGTTCGAGGGGGTAGAAGTAGAGGAAGATGTCGCCCCAGTACAGCGATTCAGCTAACAAGACCAGCTTGTAGAGCACGGCCACAGCGAAAAGCGAAATCACCAAGATCGGGCCAACGCGCTGGGCCAAGGAGCGGCGGCGAGTACTAGGTGAAACGTGCGATGTGGTGTAGGAGGCAGAGGGCGGTGTGGTGATCTCCACGGCGGAAGAAGTCTAGCACGGGCGTAGAAAGCGAGTCAAGGAGGTGCAGGGTGACGAAAGCGGCGCGGGCAGGATGGTTCAGCCTTCGTGGTGAACGTAGGTTCAGACTTAACTCCGCGCAACGTCCATTCTTTGTTCACCTATGAGCATACTCTTGACTATTCTGTCCGTTGCATCCGCTGGGCCTGTACAGGTTCAGCAGCCCACCCCAACCTTTCGATGGCCAGACGGCAAGCGCGTGGCTCTCAGCCTGGCCTGGGACGACGCCCGCCTCAGCCAAGTAGACGTCGGAACCGCGATCCTATCCTCGACAAGCATGGCGTGAAGGCAACCTTCTACATTGTCCCGTCTAGCGTTGAGAAGCGGCTCGACGGCTGGAAGAAAGCGGTCGCGTCCGGGCACGAGATCGGCAACCACACGCTCAGCCACCCCTGCTCCGGTAACTTCGCGTGGTCCCGGATGAAGGCGCTGGAAGAGTACACGCTGGACAAGATGCGCGCCGAAATGGAAGGCTGTAACCGCCGAACGAAGGAACTGCTCGGCGTTACGCCCGAGACGTTCGCCTATCCGTGCGGCCAGAAGTTTGTTGGGCGTGGTGTCGAGACGAAAAGCTACGTGCCACTCACGGCTGAGCTATTTGTGGCGGGCCGGGGATGGATGGACGAAGCCCCCAACGATCCCATGTATTGCGACCTCGCCCAGCTCACCGGCATCGAGATGGACAACAAGAGCTTCGAGCAGATACGCTCCATCATCGAGAAGGCGAAAGAAACCGGCCAGTGGGTCGTATTAGGTGGCCACGAGATCGGCAAGGACGGCCCACAAACGACGCGCGTTGCGATGCTGCAAAGGCTGCTCAAGTACGCGACCGACCCGGCGAACGGAATCTGGGTCGCTCCCGTCGGGACCGTAGCCAAATATGTGCGGGAACACCGGGCAACCGGCAGATAGGAGCTTACGATGGATACGGTGACAACATCCCCTACCAACGTTGCCCCAGATGATGCAGTCCTCAGCCATGCAGCAGTACCTGAAGTTGCGACCTCTGGTGGAGATCCACCGAGCGGCGGAACCCGGCTTACTTCTGTGGGGAAAGCGCCTACCGGGGCTTCGTCATGCTCCTCATGGCCTCGGAAGGGCTGGGCATCCCGCAAGTGGCGAAGGCGTTCTCGCAGAGCCGTTTCTGGCAGTTCATGGGTTACGAATTCGACCACGTAAAATGGGTCGGCTGCGCCCTGTGGGACCTTATCCAGCCTTCGTTTTCGTTCCTGGTGGGCGTGTCCCTCCCCTACTCCATCGCAGCCCGCCGCGCCAAAGGGCAAACCTACGGCCAGATGTTTCGCCACGCCCTCTTCCGCTCGCTGGCGCTCATCCTCCTAGGGATCTTTCTGCGGTCGATGGGCAAGCCGCAGACCTATTTCACATTCGAGGACACCCTCACCCAGATCGGCCTCGGTTACCTCTTCCTGTTCATCCTTGCGAACAAGCCGATGCGCACGCAGGCAGTAGCCGCAGGCGCGCTCCTCTTCGTCTATTGGCTCGCCTTCCTGGTCTACCCGCTGCCACCAGCCAATTTCGACTACAGCTCCGTGGGTGTCCGCTCCGACTGGGAGCATCTCGGCGGCATGGCAGCGCACTGGGACAAGAACACCAACTTCGCCTCCGCCTTCGACCAGTGGTTCCTGAACCTCTTCCCGCGGGAAAAACCGTTCGTCTTCAACGGCGGCGGTTATCTCACGCTCAGCTTCATCCCCACCCTCGCCACGATGGTCTTTGGCCTCCTGGCCGGCGGTCTGCTCAAAAGCGAGCGGCCGTCGAAGGAGAAGGTGCGCATTCTCATCACAGCCGGTATCGCCGGGCTGGTGATCGGGTGGACCCTCGGACTGCTTGGCATCTGTCCAGTAGTCAAGCGCATCTGGACGCCATCCTGGGCCATCTTCAGCGGCGGCTGCTGCTGCCTGCTCCTAGCATCCTTCTATCACGTCGTCGATCTTAAGGGGCGGCGCAAGTGGACGTTTCCTCTCCTAGTCGTGGGAATGAACTCCATCGCGATGTACCTCCTTGCCCACATCTTCCCGAGCATGATCGAGAAGAACCTGAAGACGCATCTAGGTCAGAACGTCTTTGAACACCTGGGTGGCGTCTACGCCCCCATCTTGGAAGCCTCGGCCGTGCTTCTTGTCCTGTGGCTCATGTGTTATTGGCTGTACAAAAGGAAGGTCTTCCTCCGGATATGAGCGCTATCGCTGTCATTGGAGGGACCGGCCTGGAGCGACTACCGGCAGAATACACCCTTCAGCCGGAGGTCGTCGAGACGCGGTTCGGGCGGGCGGCCATCACACGCGCCCAGAAGGGCGACGCCGAGTTCATCTTCCTCTCCCGTCATGGCGATCAGCATGGCATCCCGCCCCACCGCATCAACTACCAGGCGAACATTGCGGCTTTGGTAGAGATGGGGGTGCAGCGTGTCTTTGCAACGAACGCTGTCGGATCGCTGCGGCTCGACGTCCCGCCCGGCTCCTACGTCCTCCTCGACGACTTCATCGACTTCACCCACGCCCGGCCACTCACCATGATCGAGGGCGGTGAGAGCGTTGTCCACACCGACTTCTCTTCTCCGAACCCTACTGTCCTGCCCTCCGCCTGGCCCTGCGTGAAGCAGCCATCGAGCTAGGCATCGAGCTACTCCCACGCGGTACCTACCTGTGTGCCGAAGGCCCTCGGTTTGAGAGCCCGGCGGAGATACGTACGTTCCAGCAGTGGGGTGGCGACGTAGTGGGCATGACCGGCCTGCCGGAATCCATCTTCGCGCGAGAGTTGGGGCTGTGCTACGCGGCGGTCGCCATCGTCACTAACTACGGAGCGGGTCTTACCGACGAACCGGTCGAGCACGAAGAGGTCGTCGCCCGCATGGCGACACGGGTGGAGGAAGTACGAAGGTTGTTGCTGGCGGCCGCCGTAAGACAGACGGCCGGTGACTGCCGCTGTGCCGCTAACGCTTCTTAACGGGCAGGGTTCCTTTTCCGTTAGGAGACTTCTGCTTCGCGGCTTGTTCTCGCGCCTTACGCCCTTTGGCCTTGCGCAGAGCCGCACGGGCGCCCGCCCGGTTGTTGACTGATTGCAACGTGGTCGTGTAGCGTCGGGAGTAGTTGTACCGCTGTGCGGCGGCAGGCTCTAGCCCGGCCACACACAATAGGGCGCAAAGAGCGCAAGCTACGAAGGTGGCTTTTAGGCGTCCACACATGCTGCTGTCATGAAGGTTCCTCCACTAGGACGCCGCGCAGACCGGTGTAGTTCACTCCTTCACCTTCACCTTCTCCAACAACCAGCGCAGCTTCTTCTGAACGTACTCGTTGGCGTGCTTGGCGTGTCCGTCCGCAAATCCTACGTTTGGAAGCCCACCATGCCGTGTCTTCGCTAGGTCCTGCTGTCCACCAGCGAAAGAGCGCCCGGGCGCGTCAGCGTCGAAGAGCAACACCGTCTCGGCGGGATCCGGGATGTCTTGCAAGCTTGTGGTGCTGAGCGCCGCGTTCATCGCATAGCTTCCGGGTGAATTAGCGGACGGGCATACGAAGGGGTTCTCCGCAACATCCGCTATATGGGGACCGATCAACTCCGCCCAATGTACGGCGAGCGGCATGTGTTCGTCGTAATCCTGGGCATACGTCATTACCGCAGTCCCCAACTGTCTGAGATTGGAGAGGCACCTGGAACCATTGCTCACCATCACGGCGCAGCCGAAGTGAAAGAAGCCCAAGACCAACAGCGGTAGGGCGACCATTAAGACCGTAAACGACGCTGCCCTCACTATCGCTGCCGCGCGACGAGCTTGCCGATCTGCCCGCTCCTTTGCGCGAGCTAACCCCACGCCCGCGTAGTGCATCACCACTCCAAAGACGATCAACAACCCCAGAATCGGCAACAGGCCCTGGTGGCTAAGCGTTGCGAGGAGGCGGGCGGTTTGTTCAGACATGCGTAGATAATCTCAAACTGGATTACCGAGTTCCTAAGTGTCCAAGATGGGCCAATCGGTCCACCTACTTAGGCCCTATGTCGCTCGATACGGATAGCTCCACGAGCTCATCCTTCCTAAAGTGCATCTCAGCCCGCCAGTGTAACGCGACACGGGCAGGTTCTGGGCACCACCAGCAAACGAGATCGAGAAAGTTACATAGTGCAGTGCGGTGTTTGAGATCCTTGTGAGGTCGAACAGATTGTTTCCTGGCAGCAATTACTGCCTCCCACTTGGTTATCACGCGAGCTAACTCGCCTTCCTCCATATAAAAGGCTGACATCTGCTCATGTTCATCCCGAATGTCGTAGAGGCTCAGCAAGATCACGCCCATCTGTGCGTCGTCCATACTCCCGAACCGATCGAATCTCTCGTCCACGAACGAGAGATGAAACAGGTATTGTGGCAGCCAGGAGTTCTCTTTATCCTCAAGTGTCAACCTGACGAAAGCGGGAAAGTAGTAGAGAAAGGCCTGAGGCGTCAAATAGCAGACGGGGTCCCAGCAAGGATTTCCAATGTCCTCCATTGTCAAGGTGTCCAGGTCATGCGAGCGCAGGACACGGCCGTGGTCCGCGCATTCGTAGCAATGCGCATAATCCGTGAAGTGGTCAGGGCACGCTGCATTACGGAAAGCGTTGCGAACCAACTCAATTATTTCGTCGCTGCTCAATCTGTCTAATCTGCTTATCTTGATGGTGTTGCTGCCAGGGCGAAGTATCTTAATGCCATCTTACCAACCGGTACAATGTCTGTCAAACCACGACTGTATAGAATGAGGGCGGGGCCATGCGACCCCGCCCTCCAAACCTCCCCTACCCCCCCGTCTCCTCGAACTCCTCCGGCGGAGGCTCGTTCAGTCCGGTCAGCGCTTTGTATTCCAGCGGGTTTCCCGCCTTCTCCAGACCGTCCCGCCAGTAGATAAGGCCCTTTTTATACATGTCCGCCAGGGACTGGTCCAGCGTCTGCATCCCGTGGCGCTGACCGGTCTGGATCATCGAGCCGATTTGATAGGTCTTGTTCTCACGGATGAGGTTCTTCACCGCGGAGACCGCCACCATCGTCTCGAACGCCGCGACGCGCCCGGTGCCGTCCTTCTTCTTAATGAGCGTCTGCGACACCACTCCCACCAGGTTAACCGCCATCTGCATGCGCACCTGTTGCTGCTGGTGCGTTGGGAAGACGTCGATGACGCGATCCACGGTCTGAACAGCATCGGTCGTGTGGAGCGTGCCGAAGACGAGGTGCCCCGTCTCTGCGGCAGTGATGGCGAGGTGAATCGTCTCCAGGTCGCGCATCTCGCCGATGAGGATCACGTCCGGGTCCTGCCGCAGCACAAACTTCAGCGCGTTCGCGAAGGAGAGGGTATCGGTATCCAACTCGCGTTGATTGATGAGGCACTGGTTGTCGTCGTGGACGAACTCCAGCGGGTCCTCCACGGTGACGACGTGCAGCGGGTAGTTCCGGTTGATGTAGTCGATCATCGCCGCCTGCGTCGTCGGGAAAGTGACCAGCACCAGACCGCGCGGCCGTTCGGCAAAGTACTTACAGACGGGCGGGAGCTCCAGCTCCTCCATCGTCCGGATGTGGAGCGGAATCACCCGGAATACAGCCTGCGTCGCGTTCCTCTGCTGGTAGATGTTGCCTCTAAAGCGAGCCAGGTCGGGAATCTCGTACGCGAAGTCCAGCTCCAGCTCTTCCTCGAACCGCGCACGCTGCGTCGGGCTAAGGACCGAGAAGGCCAGCGCGCGCGTTTCATCCGCCGTTAGCGGGTCCATCTCCAGTTGGATAAGGTCGCCGTGGATCCGCACCAACGGCGGGCTGTCGGCCTTGAGGTGCAGGTCGGAGCCTTCGTGCACGACCGTCGTATAGAGGAGCTGGTCTACTGTGACCGACGTCATAGCCTACGCGCCCTCCCCGCCGCCATCCGGTCCGCGCTCTATCAACCGCTTGTACCGCTGCTCGAAATCGCTGGGGTTGGAAGTCTTTCCCAGTGCATCCTCCATCGTAATCAGGCCCTGCGAAGTCAGCTTCAGGAGGTGCGTGTCGAGCGTCTGCATGCCGTGTTGGCTGCCGGTCTGGATGTCCGTGTACATCTGATAGGTCTTGCCCTCACGGATGAGGGTGCCGATGGCGGGCGTAGCGACCATCACCTCAAACGCGGCCACGCGGCCCGCGCCATCCGCCCTTGGCAGGAGCGTCTGGGAGATGACGGCACGGAGCGTAACCGAGAGCTGCATGCGGATCTGCTGCTGCGCGTCCGGCTCGAAGACGTCGATGATGCGGTCGACCGTCTGGGGCGCGTCGGTGGTGTGGAGCGTACCGAACACGAGGTGGCCCGTCTCCGCCGCCGTAATCGCCAGGCTGATCGTCTCCAGGTCGCGCATTTCTCCCACCAGGATGATGTCCGGGTTCTGCCGCATAACGTGCTTGAGCGCTGCCTGAAACGAGTGCGTATCTACCCCGATCTCCCGCTGGTTAATGGCCGCCACGATGTCCGAATGGAGGTACTCGATGGGGTCCTCGATAGTAATGATGTGCTTGGGCCTCAGCGAGTTGATGTGGTGGATCATCGCAGCCAGCGAAGTGGACTTGCCCGAACCGGTCGGTCCGGTGACAAGGATGAGTCCCCGTGGCAGGAGGCAGAGGTCCTTAACGACTGGGGGCAGCATGAGGTCGTCGATGGTGCGGATTTTGAAGGGGATGACGCGCATCACCGCGCCGATGTGGCCCTGCTGCCGGAAGATGTTGACGCGGAAGCGGGACAGACCCGGCACCGCGTACGACATGTCCAGCTCCATATTCTGCTCGAACCGGACCTTCCGATCCTCCGTCATCATGACGTAGAGGAGATCGTACATGTCCCGGTCGGTCAGAGGCGGCATCCCGGGGACTCGCTTCAGTTCCCCGTGGATACGCATGACCGGAGGCTCCCCGACCCGCAGGTGCAGGTCGGACGCCTCGCTCTCTACGAGCATGCGTAGCAGGTCGTCGATGTGGAGCATAGTGGAGGAACAGTGTTAGGTGTTCGGCGTTGGGTGTTCTGACACCGGCCCTAACACTGAACACCCGACACCGAAAGCCGCCTTTCTACTGATCGCGGCGGTGCAGCATCTGCCGGAGCTCGGCGTAGTTTCCGGCGTTGTAGAGGGCTTCTTCCTGCGTGATGACACCAGCCTTCACGAACTTCAACAGGCACTGGTTCATGGTCTGCATGCCCCAGTAGGTCTCTTGTCCGGCCTGACGGATCTGGCTGTAGATGTCTTCCGACTTACCCTCTTCCAGCATCTTCGAGATGGTTGGCGTGACGACCATGATCTCCAGGCCAGCGACGCGGCCTGCCCCATCAGCCCGGGGAATGAGCTTCTGTGACACCACACCGCGCAGGGAGACGGAGAGGCGCAGCCACAACATGGGGCGCTCATGGGGGGCAAACATGTTCGAGATGCGGTCGAGGGTTTCGGCGGCGCTCGCCGTGTGGACGGTCGCGAAGACCAGGTGGCCCGTTTCCGAGGCCTGAAGCGCCACGTTCATCGTCTCGATGTCGCGCATCTCGCCGATGAGGATTACGTCCGGCGCCTGCCGGAGAACGCGCTTGAGCGCTTCCTGGAACGAATCGGTGTCGATCCCCACTTCGCGCTGGCTGAGAATGGCCTGCTTATCCGGGTGGACGTACTCAATCGGTTCTTCAATGGTGACGATGTTGACCAGCCGGTTGGCGTTGATGACGTCGATCATTGCGGCCAGCGTGGTGGACTTGCCGGAGCCTGTCGGCCCGGTGACCAGCACAAGACCGTTGCGATGTTTGGTGAACTCAGCCAGTACCGGAGGCAAGCCCAGCTCTTCCAGCGTCATAATCGTGAGCGGGATAAGCCGCAGTACCATGCCGACCGTATTGCGCTGCATAAAGACGCTGCAGCGGATTCGGGTGACCCCTTCTACCGTATACGCGAGGTCCATCTCGTGGTGCCGCTCGAACTCTTCGATCTGCCGCCCACCCATCTTCTGGTAGGCAAGCGCGCGCGTCTCTTCATCCTTCATGATCGGGTGGTCGGTAGAACGAATGCGGCCGTGCACACGAAAGGCTGGCTTAGCGTTCGCCCGGATAAAGATGTCGGAGGCTTTGAGGGCGGCCGCCTCACGGATGAGGTCATCGAGTACGATCACGTTGGCTCAGTCCTTTCCTATTAACACCTTTTGACACTTTACCGGTCGCGCCGGACAATCGTTATGCGAGAGGCGGGCGTTTCGCTCGCCTCTCGCAGCTGTGGGGCGCGCATGCGGGCGCGCAATAGCAGCCCAAAGAATACGAGGAGCGCGGCCCCCGGGAAAGTTGCGGGACGGGCGCGGGAGGCGCTTGGGTGGTGATCGCCTGCGTAAGCGGGATGGGCGGCACGGTCGCCCCCGGGTTTCGAATCTCGACGTAGTACCGGTAGGGTCCGCCCTCGCGTATCAGCTTGACGTAAACGGCCGGGCTATCAAACTCCCTTAGCCCCTGGAAACCGCTGACCGCCGGCACGAAAAAGAATACCTCAAACCGCTTCAGGTCCCGAAAAGTCTCCACGTACGGCTGCAATACAAACCCACCGTTACGCAGATAGCTGCCCGCTGATACTAGCGCGCTCGCTCCTGTTTGCACGCCCAGTTGCTTTTGAGGGCCAAAGTCGGGATGAGAGAGTATTATCTCATCCTTGATCTGCACTGAGCGGAGGGTCCCGTTCATGGCTCTGGCCAGTTTGGACAGGCGGTTGCGCGCGTCGCCATGCGGTACCTGCTTTGGAAAGGTGACCGATAGCTGCAACCCGGCGCCGTCCGGCTGCACCAGAATCAGGGCGTCTGAGCGATTGGTGTTGCTCTGCTGACCAAAGGCAGGCGTAAGCGCGCCGCATAGCAGCATTACGTTGAAAGCGAGGAAAAAGGGTCTCTTACACATGTGGAACCTGCAAGCGCCGTACGGGGCCGTGGCAGTTAGCTACGGCCATCGCAGGCTGTATTTCTCGACCGTCTACTTCTTCTCCTTCGCCTGAAGCGTGGAAGAAGCAGACGATGCAATGAGGACGGCGAGCGCGCCGTGCAAGATGTGTTGGCCGACAAACAGCCCGACACCGCGGGCGAAAGCCTCCTGGGCGGCCAGCTCCTGTGAGATCAGTAATCGCGCCGACCCGCAGGCGTCGAAGGCGGCGATACCCGCTGTAACACCCACGGCGAAGTATACAGGCGTCTCAGAGGAGACCCTCTCTACAACGTACCCACTAAGATAAGCCACGATGGGGATGGCCCAGAGGTATCCCGCCAACGGCCCAACCAACGGGGCCTGCCCCGTTCCAATAGGCCATAAGTACCCGGTGGCGGATGCAGCCACCAGATAGAGGAGTCCGGAGAGCGCCCCCAACCGACTGCCCAGCAGCGCTCCGGCAAGGAGGACAAAGAGCATCTGCTGAGTCGCGGGAACCGGCGATTCGGAAAGCACCGCGCCAGCCTTGCCGCCACAGGCAATCAGCAGCGCGAACAGACAAACGAACTCGATCTTCCTGCGACGGGTCTGACGGCGGACCCAATCCCGCAGCGGCGTCGGGGAGAGCGACTTCGGTTTGTTCTTGTCGTCGTTCGGATTCAACGGCTGCCTCTGCTACATGTTCGCGCCGGGCATCGCGAAACCAGGACCTAACAAAGAAGGGCACCACTGTGCCCGTCGGTGTCGTCTCCTGGCGCGCCTGCTCCTATACCCATTATAGGATGATTACACCGGCGGTACCAGAACACGAGCCAGCGGTAGTGTGTGCCCAACCTCGCGCCTTCAATT